>Ga0190275_10003590_pt1 | contig 11098 bp, 11 predicted proteins | sample Popmic550T_FD_133745 | JGI IMG/M metagenome (GOLD analysis project Ga0190275, IMG submission 133745) | Populus adjacent soil microbial communities from riparian zone of Yellowstone River, Montana, USA - 550 T | ecosystem: Environmental > Terrestrial > Soil > Riparian zone > Trees stand | place...
CCAAAGCTAGTGGTAGTTGCCTCAAACACCCCCTCTGTGCAAGTACTCGACGAGGTAAGAAGGACGATAACTGACATCTCGATAATTGGGGTCAGGCCACCCCTCAAAGAGGCTGCCAGACTCACAAAGAAAAAGCATATCGGAATCATGGCCACTGAGGGTATGTTAAGGAGCAGGGAGTTTGAGAACCAAATTCGCAGGGAAGTGCCCCAACATATCTTCGTAACAAAATTCAATGCCTCACCTATAATTGAGTTGATAGAACAGGGGATTCACCTTGAGAATGAGCGACGAACGTTTAATGTGATCTCACGCGTTCTGGGTGACAACATGGATGAAAAGATTGATGTCATTACGCTCTCAAGTACTCACCTGCCATTTGTAAAACGATATCTCAATTCGCTCTTGCCTACCGTTAGATTCATTGACCCGGCGCAGATAGTAGCCAAGGACGTAAGGAAGTTTCTTGCATTTTATCGAATGACAAAAAAGAGCGGCAGGAGTAATCTTCGGATCCTAGTCTCTGACGGCAAGCGAGAATTCGAGAAATCGGCGCGTGCACTGGGGTTGAGAGAGCCGATTGAAGAAGTCTTCCTTACATTTTGATTCAAAAGTAATAACACAGTCTAAATATAGACAAACGAGGAATATCAATATAGTAAAAGGTAGGCAGCTAAGAGCAAAAATGGGATTTCAAACAGATATTGATAGAGGAAGAAGGGCATTGATGGATACCTTTCTCCAGCTCAGTGGTATATACTCGTTTTATGAAAGACACTTAGAGTTAGAAATTATCAAGTACCCGCTGCCAAACCACGTTGCAATTGTGCTTGATGGTAACAGGAGGTGGGCCAACATGCATCTGCTTGATACTAGTTGGGGGCACAACCACGGGGCTGACAAGGCAGAAGAACTCTTGAACTGGATACATGATGTGGGCATCAAGATCACCACGCTATATGTGCTATCAACTGAAAATCTTGAGCGTAAGGATGAAGAGCTTGAAAACATCTACAGGCTTCTTGAAAAGAAGCTGGAAAAGCTCTACAATGACGAGCGAGTGCACAAACGCAGGATGAAGATAAAAGCGATAGGCGACACTAAACTGCTCCCCTATAACTTGCAGCAAATATTGACAAAGCTTGAAGAGTCGACTGCCGATTACGACTCGATGTTTCTCAACATTGCAATAGCATATGGCGGTCAAAAGGAGCTCATCGAGGCGATCAGAAAGATAGCTCGAATGGCCGAGAAAGGCCTGATAGAAGTTGACGAAATTGATGAAAAGACCATCGAATCATGCCTGTATACGTCACATCTACCGCAGCCGTCGCCTGATCTTATCCTGAGGACATCGGGTGAAAAAAGGCTGAGCGGCTTCTTGATATGGCAGAGTGCCTACAGTGAGTTGATGTTCATGGATGTGTTTTGGCCAGAGTTTCGCAAGATTGATCTTATGCGAGCCATTAGGACATACCAGCAGAGAGTGCGCAGATATGGCAGATAATAATATAATACTAACACAGAGCATCAAGTGATATTGTTGTTTTCGAATCAGAAGCTTAGGGTAATTCTTCTTCTACTTCTTCAACTTGCCAATTGTCGTTAACATAGAGACCAATGATTCTTGCAGGAAGTTTCCATAAAGATATCTCCTGCAGAGCCTTTCTGATTTGTGCATAGTGATAGCTCTTGTCTCCAGGGTTGCCTGCACAGTCATAATGTCCAACTACTGCTATGATCCGGGAGTTATGTTTCTCAACAGATATAGATGCAGAATGTTTTGCAAGTGATGCTTCCGCATGGCGCAATTCATTTGAGAAAATGCCGTTGGCACCGGGGAAAGTTATCATATCTACTATGTCAACTGCATAGTTTTGCTTGATATAATCAATGACAGGCTGCTGAGTTCTTCCATCAATGCAATTTATAGCAGTTCCAAATTTGTATTGCTCTTTCATTGATGATTAATCAATAGTTGCTTTTCTTTTATGATACGGCATATTATTTGATAATAATGCTAAATAAAAGATTTATGAATAGGCTCGTAGTGTCTGAAATCTCATAGCATTGATATCTGACAAGTCACTAGGGCAATGCAAAGATAGCAAGTAGCAGCAATACCAGAATAGACAGTAAAATTTTTTCCTACATAAGGCTCTGTTCAGTTAAAGGACCCTAGTATCAATTTTGACCGTCAAAACAACGAAAAAGTATGTATATTATCAGCGTATACCTTTGATTTATCATCCAGGCTTCAGATAGCATGGATAATGCATGCCTAGAATACAACAGTCAATCTGATGGCAGAAGCAATCAATTGGTACATATAACACAAAAAAGAAGAGAAGCAATGTCGGTTTAAAGTCAAAGAATTTGGCCCAAGTTAACATAGCTTAAAAAAATAAAATAAAAATATACAGAAGTTCTATGAGTCGACTCTAATACTGTCTCCATCACTCAGTATCTTGCTGTAGCGTTCAATGTCTGTATTGTAAGTGTTTGCTTCATTCTCTTCCTCTTCTTCATCGTCCTCATTTGCTTCTTCCGTCACTTCTATTATTCCTGAATGGACAATTTCGACAAGATTCTCTGTTGCTGGGTCTCCCACTGCTATTAGGACATCATCAAAATTTTGTCCACGAATTAATATATTAGAATACAGTGATAGGAGGTATTCGCTTGATTCTATATCATCGAACGTATTATTCTCTAAAATATTATCATGACTGTTTGTTGCTCTAATACCATCCTCAGAGCTAGATATAACATTGTCATAGACTATGTTACCCTCTGTAAAGCCATCATCTATTACTTCAGGATTGAACAAAAGTATTCCTTCATCAGCCGCTCTTTCAATTGTGTTATTGTAAATTTGATTATTGGGAGATTCTGAGAGAGATATTCCTGTAGTTGCATTGTAGACATGATTATTTCTTGCGATTGAATTGGTCATGTTTCTTGAGAAGACTATTCCAGAGTCTGTATTGTGATGTGCCCTATTTCCCTCAATGAGAATATTGTAGCAATCATCCGAACAAATTGCCCCATATCGATTGTGATGAAGGTAGTTGTTTGTAATATTCATATTATAAGTTGCAGTATGAGGATCCAAAGCATATCTTATATTATGATGATATTCGCTTCCATCAACAACAATATTATATGCTGCATTAGAATAAAATGCAAACCACATATCATGAAAGGTGCTACCTCTTATCACCATATCATGAGATGGTCCTCCACCACCATAAAGGTCAAACCCTCTTCGTCCAGGCTCATCATATCCAAGGTATCCAAATTCTGAATTCAATATTTGAGCACCTTCGCTTGCATCAAATTGTATGTACGCTCGACTAATAGTACCGTTCATATCTTGTTGAATAATATCGTCTTCAGAGACATCCCAAGATGTTATTTTTACACCGTTTATCAGTATTTGTCCATAAACTATTATCCCATTTGCACCTGCAAGCTTGAGGTATCGTAGATTATCACCATTTGAAGTCATTTGAAAGGTCACACCATCAGCTACTTCCAAGTTAGCATGTAAAATGTATTGACCGCCTTGTACTTCTTGCTCAAGTATCGCAGGGTCACTTATGGCTTGAACAACATCTAGAAAGGATGCATCGCAGGTTATGGTAATAGTGTTTACTCCTCCCTGATAGCCTACACACGCAGTGCTTGCAGCGGAAAATTGAACTTGCTGAGTTGATACCAAAGTCGTAGAAAATAGAATAAGAGCAGTTATAGCAGTAAAATTTCTTTTTAAAATAGTCATAGTACGTTCTCTTTTTTCTTAGGTGGAGGCAATCCAGCTATGCAAAGGGTTTTGTTCCCATTAATGGATTGCTTAACCTTATTAGCAATGATTAAACCTGCAAAAGTATCGATGAGTTCACGTTAGCATGTATCTAGAGTTTTCTTCGCTGCTATCTTTTTTCCTTTAATTCTATAGCCTCTACGACTGAAGTTGTTTTTACTACACCAAATACAAATACAAACACATTAAGCATTAGAAGTCCTCTCTGTAATCAATTTTCTTTGGTGTCTTCAATATACGTCGCTTTCTCATTTTCCCATTCTTTCGCTTTAAAGAGTTGTTCCAATTCATCTACGTCACTAGATGCATCTTGTAGAGTCTTCATTTTCTTTCTCAGATACTCGTTTGCGACCATACTGTTGTTATATTGTTCGTCAATACTTCTTTGGCATCCATCAATCATTTCTTGAATGACTACTTCTGCAGTAGAGTCGTAAATTGACGAGGAAGAGGATACCGCACCGATAGTAGCGTGAAAGGAATAGATATAACGCAGCCTTTATGGTGTATTACCTCTTTCTTTGCTATCTAGATTTGAAAACGCCTTGGCCATTGACAAATTTCTTCCTTGGGATCATTAGCGACCACTAGAAAATCTAGCAGTATGGCAAATCTTACTCGGCTACAGATTGTTTTATGCAGCTCGTTGTTCTTCCAAAGTGACTTGCCACTGTTTTTAAATGGGTGAAGATAGAATAGGATGGATGAAAGATAGGGAATCTATGTGGGTATGTAAACATTGCCAGTTAGTTTTCGCCTTTGATTCACACATTAGAGCACACAAGATACTGACAGGTCATACTAGAATTATCAGATACGAATTACCATCAACAAATACGGTGAGAGAGTCAGAGCATATTTAATAGGGTATAAGAGCAAAGGTAAATTTGGCAACAATATTAAGAGAAGTTCCAATCCTGGACGAAATAGCGCTTGCATTAATTTTTCCTTATTATACCTCATCTCTTACCGAAGATCTTCATGAATAGTTTTCAAACTGCTAATTGCAAGTGTCTTTATTTCATAGCAGTAGGCTCGGGAGCCGCACAGTATAGCCCACTTTAGTACTACTAGCCTTTACTACGTGACTCAAAGGTACCCAGTGCACACCCCTCAAGCGTTTGGCAGTACCAGTCGACTTGATCACGGAGCAAAGATACAGAATCTCCCATCAGAGAAATAACATGACTGTAAAGTGTGCATATTCTGAGCTCTACAATACAAGCCAACTTGTTTGACTTGAACTCTCATATGAGGGTACGATATCCAATATCTAAGTATAATAGCGCAAATGAGAGAGCAACTGAGGAGACTTTTCAAGTACGGAATAGAGTATAACATCGAACATCTAACCAATAACAGAAGGTCATAGAGAGACGATAGCAGCAGGTCTGCGCTTGTGTAAGCTTTTTTCTATCATGTCCTTGACCTTATTGACATGCTTTGTAGGCACTCCCAGCTTTCTTGTCACATCTTTTAGCTTTATTTTTTTGTCAATTAGCAAGTGCAATATCTGGTCTATCATTTCATAATCCATCCCTATCTCCTCTTCTGCAAGATGATTTTTCCAGAGCCGGGGGCTGCTCTTCTTTTGAACTATTGCTGCAGGAATACCCAAATATTGTGCAAGAGCCCTCACCTGTGTCTTATACAATCCAGCAATTGGCATAATATCTGCGGCTCCATCTCCAAACTTACTAAAATACCCAATTTGGACTTCACTCTTGTCTGAGGTGCCCACCACAAGATAGCCATTTATCCCCGCATAATAATATAGAAGGCTCATGCGAATTCTTGCCATCAGGTTTCCTCTTGCCTCCTTGTCCTCTGGCAGAATCTCTTCAAATTTTTGGATTAGTGGATGGATGTCAATAATGTGGTAGGTTATACTAAGATCCTTAGCCAGATCTATTGCATGAGTGGTATCCTCTCTTGGAGTAGTGTCGCTTGGCATAACAAGGCCAAGCACGTTTGATCGCCCAAGTGCATTTACACTTAATTTCAGAGCGACAGACGAATCAAGACCGCCGCTCAGTCCTATTACCAACCCCTTTGCAGAGCTTTTCGAAATATAGGCAGAGATGAACTTCTCTATTTTTTTTGATACCTTCTTGTAATCCTGACCAAGTAGTTCTTCAAGCGCGCTTGGCTTCACACTGCTAGGAATCAGATGCGTAGAACTATTAATACCCTCTATCAGAGATTTATTTTTAGCTTGCATCCAGATAATCGATAACGATGCTCAGGTTGGGTCAACAGAACATATACAAGCTATATACTATATACAGACAATCTCTACCTTTGAGTTATATTATTTAACCAGCGAATGACTATAAAACCAAAGATAGAAACAGAGCAATAATGAAGCAGCTTACTGAATTCATAATTCAAAGAAATTGCAAGCTTCGATGGAAATGCTATATATATTTCAATCTTCCTTAATACAAAAATTATTCACCAATTATATAAATTACACAAGCATAGAAATAATTTTCGCCGCTCTTGCGGCACCCTTCATGTCCGCTGCATTGCTTCTATATCCGATCTTTTCTTTGATCAGGTGCTCAAGTCGAAAAATGTCTTCATGCTTGAAGCCAAAGCGTGCTGCATTCTGCTCCTGCTCAAAGTGGTTCTTTATTGGTATAAAAATTCCAGGCGTTCCATATGCCATTGACTCATCCATTGTTGATCTGCCAGCAAGCGATATTACGAGATCAGCAGCGTAGGTTAGATCATGCATGTTATTGACAAAGCCAAGGTTACGATACTCCGGTGAATCAGGCAGTTTTAGTGAAGGACCAGACACAATTATGAGTTCAGAATCTAGCTTGCTTTGAAGTTGGCGGTGCACCTCTATTGCCTTTTGAATCAAGTATTTGCCGGCATCGGTTCCTCCACCGCTGACAAGTATTGTGTTTTTCTCAAAACAAAATCGTTTGCGCAGCGTGTTGCGATCGGCGCTAGCCCGCCTTACTACAGGGCCAACATAGCGGATGTTGTCCCTGTCGTCTCCAAGCTCAGGAATGATGACACAGTCGCATGTCTGCATAATATTATGCATCGACTTGTTCATCTTCTTCTCTATTACTGACGCAAGGCCGGTTGTAAAATGACTTTCGGTAATATCGGTTATCAGCACGCGCCTTTGACCCATCTTCTTGGCGACTGCAATCGAGGCAAAGTCCTCATCGCTTATTATCAATCCATTGCGCTTTTCCAGAATTTCCTTTGCAATCTTCTTGCACTTTTTGTAGTACAGGTAGTATTGTAGGAGCCACTTGAATACATGCTGAAGCTGCCCAGATTCGACAATGAATCCCTCAGGCTTGTAAACGTTGAGGGTTTTGAACCCTTTTCTTGCGATCAGGATTGATGCGCCTTCACCACTTACAAACAGGATGTCAGTTTTCAGTTCTTCTGCGATGGCAATGTCGCGAGTTGCATGGCCAAGCCCAATTGGGCTCGTGAAAAAAGTGATCATGGGGATTATCTCGATTATCCCGCTATTACATTACATTGATATCAGCTTTACATGATCCATCTTTTTGTTTGACTGGAATTTTTTAGTCATGTCCTTTATCTCTGCAGCTTCGCCTTTTAGCAGGAATATTTCAAGGCATCGGTCTCGGTCTATCTTGTTGTGTATATGGGTAGTGATCAGTTTGTCATAATCGTGCCGCATTTCTGTCACCTGTTCGTCTGATTTTTCATCGTGTATTGCCAAAAGGACTGCAAAGAGCTCTCCATACAAATCCTGCCTGTCCTTCTCTTCTGCCAGAAGATTTCTGATGCCGGCTCTTACAATCTCAGATCTACCAGAAAAGCCAAGTGCTTTCTGCAACTTGTCTATCTCTGTCAAGATATCAGTATTAAGTGAAATACTAACTATCGCCAATGTGATGTATTATTATTATTAAGTTATTTATAAGGTCTTCCATATTTTTTAATAACAAAGGTATATATCTTTAATAACATGTGAAAATAATAGGATGAATCAGAGCAGAGTAGCTCTCGCAGCCATTGCCACATTAATCCCACTTGCGATGATCGCCACTGTATATACTGGCAGGCCAGCTCTGCAAGATAGACAAGAACAGGAAAAGATCACAGTTGTTGCATCCTTTTACCCACTTTACGAATTTGCTTCCAGGGTTGTTGGCGACAGGGCAGAAGTGTCAAGCCTTGTCCCGGCTGGTGTAGAGCCACATGACTGGGAGCCCACAGCAGAGGATGTTTCAAGAGGACGCACAGCCGATGTGTTGGTCATCAATGGTGCAGGTTTTGAAAGATGGGCAGATGACATGCAAGCCAAAGTTGTTGCTAACACTAGCGAAGGGATCGAATTTAATTATAGAGAAGAAAAGGAAGCGGATGATGATGAGCAGGGACACGAAGATGCTGGTGGTGGTGGAGTTAATCCTCACATCTGGCTAGACCCAATGCTTGCAAAGCATCAGATAGACAAGATCCGCGATGTGATGGCCAGCTCAGACCCAGCCAACACAGATTATTACAATCAAAATGCTGACAGATTTACCGCAGAGCTTGACTCGCTTGATGCCTTTATCAGGTCAGAGCTTGCTGACTGTAACAAATCAGACTTTATAGCATTTCACGATGCATTTACTCATTTTTCAGAAAGGTATGGCCTGAGGCAGCACAGCATCCATGGTGTTTCGCCGGAGGGGGAAATATTGCCGCAAACGATACAGCAGATAATTGAGCTTGCAAACGGGTTTGGCATTAATGTCATTTATTCAGAAGATTTGATTGACAGCCGGCTTGCAGATACAATTGCCAACGAGATCCCGAATGGCAAAGTGCTAGTGCTAAGCCCAATTGAAGGTATTGGCAATGATGAACAGGCAGCAGGCATCAGATATATTGACAAGATGAAGCAGAATATTGCAAATCTGAAGGAGGGTCTAGAATGCAGCTAGTCGAGATCGACAGGCTCTCATATGCATATTCTGGTAACTTGGTTCTGGATAACATCTCGTTTACAATTGATGAGGGAGACATACTTGGAATAATAGGCCCAAATGGCGCAGGCAAGACTACGCTTTTCAGCTGTATGCTAGGTCTGCTTGACGACTATACGGGCACAATAAAAATTCTTGGAGAGGACATCAAAAAGAAGAACAGCAAAGTCTTCAAAAGCATAGGATACATACAGCAAAAGAAAACAATTGAGCAAAACTTCCCCGCAACAGTTGAAGAAATTGTGTCACTTGGAATCACCACTACTGGTAAAACATCTAAAGTGAAAATAGCTTTGGCACTTGAAACTGTAGGTCTGCTTGCACAAAAGGATCGTAGAGTGGGCGAGCTGTCTGGCGGCCAGCAACAGCGCGTATTGATAGCAAAGGCGATGGTGAACAACCCCAAGCTCTTGATACTAGATGAGCCAGTGACAGGCATCGATCTTGAAATGCAAAACAAGTTTTATTCGCTTTTGAAAAAGCTGAATCAGGAGAACAAGATCACCATAATTTGGGCATCGCACGACCTTGATGCAGTTAACAGGTTTGCCACCAGCGTGGCATGCATCAACCGCTCAATGTTCTTCCACGGCAAGACATACGAATTCTTTGAAAATCCGGATCTCCTCAAGGCATATTCAGAATCGAGCATGCAGGCTCACATGCACCTGCATAACCACACTCACAGGGGATGAGAGATAATAAATGAATCTGGAAATTTTAGAATTTGGGTTCATGCAGCGCGCTCTCATTGCTGGCATTTCAGTGGCGATAACATCATCGGTGATCGGGTTGTTTCTTGTACTAAGACGCAACTCGCTCTTTGGAGATGCGCTTTCTCACGCTGCGTTTGGAGGCATAGCAATAGGGCTTGCTACTAACATTTACCCTCTTTGGACTGGTCTAGCGCTTTCCATACTAGGAGCGTTGGGAATCACAAAGTTACGTCAGTATGCCAAGATACCGGCGGATGCGACTGTCGCCATATTGCTTTCGTCAGGCCTTGCGCTTGGCATACTGCTTATAAGCCTATCAGGAGGATTCACGCTTGACCTATTCAGCTTTTTGTTTGGAAGCATCTTGCTTATCAGCGTAGAGGACACTCTTGCGATACTGGCAATGACTGGCATAATTCTGTCCATAATCATCCTGCTCTATCGGCAACTGATGTACATCACCTTTGATGAAGAGCAGGCGCGGGTTAGCGGCCTGCCAATTTCAAAGCTAAACTACCTTTTCATAATTCTTGCAAGTGTGGCAGTCATTGTATCGATGAGGCTTGTGGGGATCTTACTTGTCTCTTCACTTTTGGTGATCCCAAATGTCACTGCACTCTTGTTTAACAAAGGATTCAAGAAAACGGCGCTCATATCGGTGTCGATATCAATATTTTCAGTAGTAACAGGTATCGCAATTTCATATGCTGCAAATCTGGCGCCTGCAGGAACAATAGTACTTGTCTCAACTGCAGCGTTTCTGACTGTGCTTGCAGCTAGGCATTATTCAAAAAGGAAGCAGGTAGTCAAAAAATTGGAAGAGGCTAGAAACTAAAATCTCCACCACCAAAGTCGCCGCCGAAATCAGCACCACCACCAGTGTCTGCTCCGGCGCCGCCGTCTTCGGCTCCTGCGGATTCGCCTGAATCTGCAGCTGTTCCAGCTCCTTCGCCGCCTGCAAGGCCACTCTCGGCAGGAGTCATTGCCATCCCCAACATCGATATCATGGACATAAAGAACATGGCGTTCATGATACCGGAGAACAGCATCATCGGCATCCACATACGGTTATTGTCCATGTAGCTTTGAAGCTGCTGCGTCTGGCCATTGCTTTGCCATTGTTGGATCTGCTGCATTTGCTTCTCTAGTTCCTGCTTTTTGGAATTGAGCAGCTGAAGCCCAGTGTGGCTGAGGGTCAGCTCTACCTTAGTTCTTCCAAGGAAGCCCTTCTTTTCAGTGCGAATAACAAGCCTTTGTTCAATCAGATCATTTAGGATTAGCTCAACTTGGGCCTTGTCCAGCCGGGTAACCTTGGCAATTTTGTCAAAAGACTTTAGTCCCCGTCCAATGGCATCCAATACTATAAAGTGATTAGGACTCTCATTGATTCTGACGCTTGACATTTCACTAGTAATATGTACAAAGCAGAATTTAAACTCTTTTTTATGGGCTGTCACAACTCTTCGTTTATTCCCGCCCTTTCTGAAGTTTGTCAAGTTTCGTTTGATAATTCAATAGGAGATTGAGGCGTGCTTAACGACATACAGTGCATTTACCTTGGATGAAATAATTGC
>Ga0190275_10003591_pt1 | contig 11095 bp, 7 predicted proteins | sample Popmic550T_FD_133745 | JGI IMG/M metagenome (GOLD analysis project Ga0190275, IMG submission 133745) | Populus adjacent soil microbial communities from riparian zone of Yellowstone River, Montana, USA - 550 T | ecosystem: Environmental > Terrestrial > Soil > Riparian zone > Trees stand | place...
ACCGGGTCGCCCTGCTGTCCAAGACCCGCTACGAGTGGACGCTCCTCGACTACGCCATCTGGTTCGCCGGGGCGGTGACCGTGCCGATCTACGAGACGTCGTCCGCCGAGCAGATCGGCTGGATCCTCCAGGACTCCGGCGCCCGCGCCATCGTGGCGGAGGGCTCGGACCACCTCGCCCGGGTCCGGGAGGCCCGTCAGACGGGTGACCTCGCCGAGCTCCAGCACGTGTGGTCGCTGCAGGACAACGCGGTCGGGGTGCTGGGTCGCCTCGGCTCCGACATCTCCGACGACGTGCTGGAGCAGCGGCGTACGGCAGCGACGCCGCTCGACCTCGCGACGCTGATCTACACCAGCGGCACGACGGGCAAGCCCAAGGGCTGCATGCTCACCCACGGCAACTTCATGTTCGAGCTGGGGGTGGCTGTCGACGAGCTGCACGAGCTGTTCGACAGCCACAACGCCTCCACGCTGCTCTTCCTGCCGCTTGCACACGTCTTCGCGCGCATCATCCAGGTCGGCTGCGTCAAGAGCCGGGCCAGGATGGGCCACAGCGCCGACATCAAGAACCTCGTCACGGATCTGGGCGAGTTCAAGCCCACCTTCATCCTGGCCGTGCCGCGGGTGTTCGAGAAGGTCTTCAACAGCGCGTCGCAGCGCGCGACCGCCGACGGCCGCGGCAAGATCTTCGACCGCGCGGCCGACGTCGCGATCGCGTGGTCCCGTGCGACGGACGGCAAGCGGGTGCCGGTGCGCCTGCGCGCGCAGCACGTCCTCTTCGATCGCCTCGTCTACGGCAAGCTGCGCCAGGCGCTCGGAGGCACCTGCGCGTACGCCATCTCCGGTGGCGCGCCGCTGGGCGACCGGCTCGGCCACTTCTACCGCGGCATCGGCCTCACCGTGCTCGAGGGCTACGGCCTGACCGAGACGACCGCCGCCCTGTCGGCCAACCTCCCCGACGCCACGAAGATCGGCACCGTCGGGCGTCCCCTACCGGGCACGAGCGTGCGCGTCGCCGACGACGGCGAGCTCCTCTTCCGCGGCGGCCAGGTGTTCGCCGGCTACTGGGGTGACGAGGAGGCCACGGCCGAGGCCGTCGACCGCGACGGATGGTTCCACACCGGCGACGTGGGCGAGGTCGACGACGAGGGCTTCGTCCGCATCACCGGCCGCAAGAAGGAGATCCTGGTGACCGCCGGCGGCAAGAACGTCGCACCCGCCGTCCTGGAGGACCGCCTCCGTGCCCATGCCCTGGTCGACCAGTGCCTCGTCGTCGGCGACGGCCAGCCGTTCATCGGCGCGCTCGTGACGATCGACCGCGAGACCTTCCCCGCCTGGGCCGAGCACCACGGCAAGTCCTCCGACATCACCGCGCTGGTCGACGACCCCGACCTGGTCGCGGCCGTCCAAGGCGCTGTCGACGAGGCGAACAAGGCGGTCTCCAAAGCCGAGTCGATCCGCAAGTTCACGATCCTGCCCGGCGAGTGGACCGAAGAGGGAGGCCAGCTCACCCCCAGCCTCAAGCTCAAGAGGCGCGTCGTGATGCGTGAGTCGCGCGAGGACATCGAGGCGCTCTACCTCGGCTGAATGACCCTCTGGTGTCGGCCACTCCGGACACCTCGGGCTAGACCTCGACTAGGCGGGCATAGTCATAAAGGGCTACTCCGGAGCCATGATCGGGTGGTTTGCCCGGTTTAGCCCACGACCCGGGTGACGACGGCCTTAGTTTCGTCCCGCTGCGAGGAATCGGGTCCTCCAGGTGTCGTCCGGCGAAAGGGGTGTGCACGTGGTACGTCGACGCAAGAGCCATGAGCGGGGAGCCGCTGCGGTCGAGTTCGCGCTCGTCTCGCTCGTCCTCATCACGCTCGTCGGTGTCGTCTTCCAGTTCGCCATCTACCTGTGGGCGTTCCAGGCAGCGGCCAACGGCGCCCGCGAAGGCGCGCGCGCCTGGGCGGTGAACCCGTGCGGCACGACCAACTCCGCCAAGGTCATCACGGCGGTGACTCCGGCTGCCCGCACCGGTTCTGTCAGTGCCACTCCGACCTTCGTGAAGGGCGCGGGCAACATCGCGGCGGGCCGCGAGCCCGGCGACAGCGTCACAGTCACCGTGAAGATGAAGGCCAAGGCCCTCGGGTTCAACCTCGTCCCGGGCTGGAACTACAACGCCGACATCACCAAGACCGCCACCGCTCGGGTCGAAGACGTGCAGGGGTGCCCGTGATGTTCCGTAGAACCACCGCCAGGACGATCCGCGACGAGGACGGCACCATCGCCGTGATGGTTGCCCTGATGTCGCTGGTCATCCTCGGGATGGCCGCGGTCGCGATCGACGTGGGTCAGGTCTACGCCAAGCGCGCCTCGCTCCAGAGCGCCGTGGACCAGGCCGTCCTGGCGGCCGCAGCGGAGCTCGACGGCACCACCGTGTGTACCGCGGGAGCAGTCGACGCCGCCAAGCAGTACCTCCTCAGCAACTGGATCGACCAGGGTGGCGACCCGAAGTCCTTGTCAGACATCGACCTCGGTGGATCCGCCACCGACGGCAACGGATACATGACCTGCAACAAGTGGCGGGTCGAGCTGTGGGCACCCACAGCGCGTGTCAACCTCGGTCTTGCGAAGGCTGTCATCCCGGACGACAAGGAGGCGGCTGAGGGGCACATCAACGTTCCGGCGCGCGCCGCAGCCGAGGTGCGATCCCCCCGGCTCGGGACGTTGCCGTTCTACGCCACCCCCACCTGCAGCAACGGCCAGCAGGTCCTCTCGACCGACTCGAGCGGGCACACGACTTTGCCTGTCGTTCCGCTCATCCCGTCCACGCTGGTCCTGAACACGTCGGACGTCACCGCCCTCTCACCGACCAGCACCCCCGTGGGCACACCGGTGTCGAACCTGGTGATAACCGGCACGAACTTCAGCTCGCCGACCCCGGTGACCGCGGTCGGCTTCACCACCGCGTCCGGTGACCACTACGAGGTGCCTGTCGGAGCCGGGACGGCCGTCATCAACTCGTCCACCAAGATCACGGTCGTCTCGGTCCCGGCAGATGTGATCGCCAAGGACGACATCTGGTACGTCCGCGTGCTCAAGGGAGGCACGTGGTCGGCTCTCGACGGAAACGCCACGTCTGGTGTCCAGAAGTTCACCGTCGGCGACGAGAAGCTCTACTGCAACCTCTCGGACAAGGGCAACTTCGGCTCCCTGACGATCAACCGCACTCCGCCGATCAGCAACAAGAACGAGCTGATCTACCACAACACCGCGCTGGGCGTCGACCACGAGCTCAGCACGGCTCCGGGCGCCCCCAGCGCACCGAAGTTCTGCACCTCGGGTGGCGGCTTCGTGACCGCGGCCGTGGATGGGCAGAACTGCCTCGAGATGGATACCGGCCTTCCTGCGAACGCGCTGGAAGAGGGCATGATCACCGGCACGTCTCCTCCTGGCCGGCTGCAGAAGCCAGCCACCTCCCCGTGCACCAGGCCGAACGTCACGGTGGGGTCCTACAGCCTCAACGACGATCTGCTCAGCTGCTTCTTCACCAGCTCCACGACGCGTGTCGGCGACGTGACCGGCAACACCTACACCGGTGAGCCCGTCATCAGTCCGGCGATCTTCGACTCGCCGCGGTTCGTCTGGGTGCCGATCATCACCGAGCCGCCGAGCGGCGCCAGCCAGAACGTCTCGGTGCAGGGCTTCAAGCCCGGCTTCATCACGGACCAGCCGGCGACCGCGACGAAGGGCAGTCCCGGCACGGTCACCGGCGTACCCAACGGTCTGACGCTGTCGGGCACGAAGGTCCGTGAGATGAGGGTCTGGTTCATCCACCCCAATGCGCTGCCGTCCAGCTCCACCGCCGAAGGCCACGAAGTGGCCTACCGCGGCAGCGGAGCGAAGGTCATCGTCCTCGTCGACTGAGATCGACCCGCTCACCTCAAGACATCTTCGACACACCCCTCGAGTGAAGGAAATCTTCATGGCACGCCGTTCCATGCTGCTCATCGTCGCCGTCATCATCGCGGCGCTCGGCACCACAATGATCGTTCTCTACGTCCGCGGGATCGACGACCGTGCCACGCAAGGCCAGGAGCTCGTCGAGGTCCTCACGGCCACCGATGTGATCGAGGCGGGCGAGACGGTCGCGGCCGCGCAGGAAGCGGGCAAGTTCGAGGCCCGCGAGGTACGACGGGACGACATGGTCGCCGGCGCGCTTGCCAGCACCGAGTCCATCGCCGACCTGGTCGCGCTCGGCACCGTCTACCCCGGTGAACAGGTCATCTCCGATCGGTTCGGCACGATCGGCAGCATCGAGAGCCTGGTCATCCCTGACGACAAGATGGCCGTGTCGGTCGAGCTCACCGACTTCGAGCGCGTTGCAGGCTTTGTCAACCCCGGGTCGGAGGTGGCGATCTTCGGGAGCGCGGCGTCCCCGATCAAGCGACAGCCCGACGGCACCGAGCAGGCGCTGTCGGCGGTCACCCGCATCGTCCTGACCCGAGTGCCGGTGATCGGGGTCGGCACCACGTCGGTGACCTCCACGACGACGACCACCGACGAGGGCGATCAGGTCACGGAGGCCGTTCCGCGTACGATCCTGACGGTCGCCGTCACGCAGGAGGAGGCCGAGAAGCTGGTGCTGGCCGACCGCACCACCGACCTGACCTTCGCGCTGCTCGGCGGCGAGACCAAGTCGCAGGACAAGGCCGGCGTCACGCCGGTCGACATCCTTCCGGAGACGTTCAGGGGGGCCGTTGGATGACAGCAATCGTGGAAACGGACCGGTCTCGGTTGAGCGTGCTCCAAGCGATGCTCCACGGGTCCGTTCCGCTCGAGTCGATGGAGGCCTTGAGCGAGCACGTCGGCTCGACGCCCCAGGAGTTCGCGGTGGTCATCGGGCCCTCGGTCCCGGTGGACGACGCAGCGGTGTTCGCGCAGTGGGCGCGGGTCCACAAGCCCGATCTCGGCGTGATCCTGCTCCGCCAGACCGTTGACGCACACGCGTTGTCCACGGCTCTGCGAAGCGGCATGCGGGAAGTCGTGGAGTCGCAGGACCTCGCGGGGCTCACCACGGCTGTCAGCCGCGCCCGGGCGGTGTCCAACGCGATCGTCCAGACGCTCGAGGACGAGTCCCAGGCAGCGGCCCAAGCGGCCCTGTCCGAGGCGCAGGCGCGCGCTGACGCTGCCCGGCAGGAGGCAGAGAGGCCGACAGGTCGCATGGTCACTGTCTTCTCCACCAAGGGTGGCGTGGGCAAGAGCCTGATGGCGACCAACGTCGCGGTGTCGCTCGCCGACCAAGGCAGCACGGTGTGCATCGTCGACCTCGACGTCAACAACGGCGACATCGCGATCATGCTCCAGCTCACGCCGATGCGGACCCTCAACGACCTTGCTGCCTTCAACGGGGACATCGACGTCGACGTCGTCGAGACGCTGGTGACGCCGTGGTCGAAGACCCTGGGCGTGGTCGCCGCGCCGGTGCACCTCGACGCGCCGGGCCAAGCCACCGCCGAGGACGTCGGCAAGCTGCTCGACCTCCTGGTGCGCGTCTACGACTACGTCGTGGTCGACACGTCCGGCGCTTTCGACGACTTCGCACTGACCGCACTTGACCGCACCGACACCCTGGTCCTGGTGGGCACGCTCGACATCCCCGCACTGAAGGGCCTCAAGCTCGCGACCCAGACCCTGGACCTCCTCAACTTCCCGCGCGAGAAGTGGAGGTTCGTCCTCAACCGCGCCGACGCCAAGGTCGGACTCTCGAGCGACGAGTACGAGTCGACCCTCGGCCTCAAGGCGGACTGCTCCCTCGTCTCGAGCCGCGAGGTGCTCGCGGCCGTCAACCGCGGCGAACCACTCGTCAAGGCCTACTCCGGTCACGCCAACAGCAAGGCGATCAAAGCCTTCGCCCACGCCATCGCGGGTGCCGCCCGCACCGCTGAGGCTGCCGTCGAACGAGCCGACACGTCGCGCCCGTCCGCCAGCCGGTTCCGACTGAGGAAGGCCTGACATGGGGCTCACCGACCGACTGGCCGCAGCACAACGTGCTCGCACCGAGGGACAGCAGGTCCCCCAGGAGACCGCGCCGGCGACCACGGCGACGGGATCCCAGCCCGCGACCAAGGCCGGCCGGACGCAGGCACGCGACCCGTTCGAGGACGTCAAGCGCGTCGTGCATGCCCAGCTCGTCGCCTCACTGGGACCGAAGCTCTACGACGTCCACATGACCCAGAGCGAGCTGGAGAGCAACGTCCGCCTCGCACTGCAGGGTGCCGTCGCAGCGACGGACGTGGTCATGTCGGGGGCGGACCGGACCAGGATCACGCAGGAGATCTCGGACGACATCCTCGGCTACGGGCCCCTGGAGCCACTCCTCCGCGACCCCGACCTGTCCGAGGTCATGGTCAACGCCTACGACTCGATCTACGTCGAGCGGGGCGGCAAGCTCGTCAAGACCGGCACCAGCTTCTCCGACGAGGCCCACCTCCGTCGGACCATCGACAAGATCGTCGGCAAGATCGGTCGACGTGTCGACGAAGCCAGCCCCATGGTCGACGCCCGCCTGCCCGACGGATCGCGCGTCAACGCGATCATCCCTCCGCTCGCCCTCGACGGGTCCAAGCTCACCATCCGGAAGTTCTCCGAGGACCCCTACACCGTCCAGGACCTGATCAACTTCGGCAGCCTCACGCCCATGTCGGCGAGCCTGCTGGAGGCGTGCGTCAAGGGCCGCCTCAACATTCTGGTGTCGGGCGGCACGGGCGCCGGCAAGACGACCACGCTCAACGTGCTGTCGTCGTTCATCCCCGACGACGAGCGGATCGTCACCATCGAGGACGCGGCGGAGCTCCGGCTCGGGCAGGACCACGTGCTGCGCCTCGAGTCCAGGCCGCCCAACATCGAGGGCAAGGGCGCGGTGCTCATCCGCGACCTGGTCAAGAACTCCTTGCGCATGCGCCCCGACCGCATCGTCGTGGGTGAGATCCGTGACGCGGCCGCGCTCGACATGCTCCAGGCGATGAACACCGGTCACGACGGCTCGATCTCGACGCTGCACGCCAACACCCCCCGCGACGCACTCTCCCGTCTCGAGACGATGGTGCTGATGGCCGGCATGGACCTCCCGGTTCGGGCCATCCGTGAGCAGGTATCCAGCGCGGTCGACCTCATCATCCAGCAAAGTCGCCTCAAGGACGGCTCCCGTCGCATCACGGCGATCACCGAGATCGTCGGCATGGAAGGTGACATCATCACCACGCAGGACGTCTTCATGTTCGACTTCTCCGCCGGCGTGAACGACCAGGGCAAGTTCCAGGGAGAGCTGGTCTCCACCGGTCTGCGGCCGCGCTTCCTCGAGCGCCTCGCGGACCACGGCGTCCACGTCGACCCGGCCGTCTTCGCCACCCGCGGAGGCTTCCGATGAGGGTCGCTCCGGCGCTTGCAGCGGCCGCCCTCGCCCTCGGCGTGGTGGCGACCGGGTCCGGCGCGCACGCCGCGGACGAGATCAACATCGACCACGTGCAGACCGAGGACGGAACGGTCTCGATGCTGCTCGGAGTGGATCGCCTGCCCGGCGGCGCTGCTCCCGACCTGGACAGCGTCGACGTCACCGTCAACGGCCAGTCCGCCGCCGCCTCGGCTGAGACCGTCGAAGGTGGACAGGTCGAGCGCACGACCGTGCTCGTGCTTGACGCGAGCAACAGCATGGAGGGCGAGAAGCTCGCCGCCGCCACGAGTGCCATCGACTCCTTCCTGGAGTCGGCGCCCGCCGATGTCCAGATCGGCCTCGTCACCTTCGCCGGCACCGTTCAGCAGACCATCGAGCCCACCACCGACCACCAGTCGATCGTGGACGAGCTCGCCGGGGTGCAGCTCAAGCCTGGCACCAAGCTCTACGACGCCGTGGCCGCGGGCGTGGATCTGGCCGGGACCGAGGGCGCCCGCTCGCTCCTCGTCCTGTCTGACGGAGCCGACACAGGCAGCATCTCGACCATCGAGGAGCTGTCAGATGGCACAGCTGAGTCCGGCGTGGTGGTCGACGTCGTCGCGCTGGCTCAGTCGGTAGACCAACAGGCAACCCTCGAGGGACTTGCGTCAGCCGCGGGGGGCCAGGTCATCCCAGCCGACCCCGACGCTCTGGACGCCGTCTTCTCCGCGCAGGCCGATGCGCTTGCCTCTCAGGTGCTGGTCACCTTCGACCTGCCCCCTGGCGTCTCGGGTGAGCAGACCGTCGAGACCTCGATGGCAGCCGGCGGCAGCACCTTCACCGACTCCGCCTTCGTCACACTGACCGGATCGGCACCGGCTGCTTCTGCGCCCAGCATCTTCGAGCCCGAGGAGCCGCTCATCGACCGGACCGGCTTCATGCTCGGCGTGCTGGCCTTCGGACTCGGGCTCGCAGGGGTGGTTGCCTTTGCCTTGGGAGGCGGGTCGTCCACGTCGCTGAGCGACAAGCGGCTGACCGCGTACTTCGAGCAGGGAGGCAGCTCCGCACCGACCGGTGGCAACCGCCGGAGCCGCGCGAAGGCCCAGGGCAGCTTGAAGGACGCCGCCGTCGGGCTGGCCGGTCAGGTGGTCAAGGGAGACTTCGAGGACCGGCTCTCCAAGCGGCTGGCCGGCGCCGGGTCGTCCCTCAAGCCGGCGGAGTGGCTGCTGCTGCACGCGGCGATAGCTGTCGGTGCTGCCTTCGTCGGGCTTGTCCTCAAGGGCGGCATGATGATGGTCCTCGCGTTCGTGGGCGGCGTCGTCCTCCCGTGGTGGTGGCTCAAGCGAAAGCACTCGAAGCGGCTCGCTGCCTTCAACGCGCAGCTGGCGGAGACGCTGACCCTGATGGCAGGAGGCCTCTCCGCGGGACTGTCGCTCCCCCAGGCGGTCGACACTGTGGTCCGCGAGGGTCACCAGCCGATGGCCGGCGAGCTGGGCCGGGCGCTGATCGAGCAGCGGCTCGGCATCCCGATCGAGGAGACCTTGGAGAACGTCGCGGAACGCATGAAGTCCGAGGACTTCTCCTGGGTCGTGATGGCCATCCGCATCCAGCGCGAGGTCGGTGGCAACCTCGCCGAGCTCCTCAACACCGTGTCCGACACGATCCGCGATCGCGAGTACCTGCGCCGACAGGTGCAGGTACTGGCTGCGGAGGGCAAGTTCTCGGGTTACGTGCTCACCGCCCTTCCGGTCGGCCTCTTCATCTACATGCTCACCTTCAAGGGTGACTTCGTCGCGCCGCTCTACACCACGGGTATGGGCTACGTGCTCCTGGGCATCGCCCTCGCGATGCTCGCCAGCGGATACTTCGTGATGTCCCGACTCACCAAGATCAAGGTGTGACCCGACATGTTGCTGTTCCTGGGAGCCGGTCTCCTCTTCACCGCCCTCGTCGTCGCGCTCTCCATCATGGGCGTGCTGACCGGCGAACGTCGCGCCGTGGCTCGCTCGGTCGCTGCGGTCCAGGCGATCAACTCGGCCCCGACCCTCGTCGCCGATGAGCTCGAGCGCCCCTTCGCCGAGCGGGTCATCGCCCCGCTCGGCGGACGCCTGGTCGGCATCGGTCGCAAGATCACCCGGGCCGACACGGCCACGAAGATCGGGCACCGCCTCGACATCGCCGGCAATCCGCCGGCCTGGGACGTCAACCGCATCATCGGTCTGAAGGTGCTCGGTCTGGGCGTGGTCGGCCTGCTCGGATTCGTGTTCTGCTTGTCGCAGGACTACACGATCGACCGCCTCGCGATCTTCACGGCCGGCTTCGCCGCCTTCGGTTACGTGCTGCCCAACCTCCTGCTGAAGAACGCCGGAGACAAGCGCGAGAAGCTCATGCGCAACGCGCTCCCCGACGCCATCGACCTCCTGACCATCTCGGTCGAGGCGGGTCTCGGCTTCGACGCCGCCGTCGCCCGCGTCGCCAAGAACACCTCCGGACCTCTTGCCCAGGAGTTCGCACGACTGCTCCAGGAGATGCAGCTCGGCATCGGCCGCTCGGAGGCCATGCGCGCGATGGGCGAGCGTACGAGCCTGCCGGACCTCAAGTCCTTCTGCCTCGCCATGGTGCAGGCCGACAGCCTCGGCATCCCGATCGCTCGAGTGCTACGCATCCAGAGCCAGGAGATGCGGACCAAACGGCGCCAACGCGCCGAGGAGGCGGCCCAGAAGGTGCCGGTCAAGATCCTCTTCCCCGTCATCTTCTTCATCCTGCCCACCATCTTCATCGTCGTCATAGGGCCGGTCGTCCTGTCGATGGGCGACCTCTTCGGCGGCTAGTGACCTCGTGCTCATCGATCTGATCGCGTCCTCGGAGCCGACTCGAGCGGCGCGCCGGACGTGGCGGATCACGACCGCCGTCCGGGTGTTCGCCATCGCGCTCTGCCTGGGCCGCGCCGTGTCCGCGCCGGGGACCGCCGACGTCGCGGTCCCGATCGTGGCGCTCGCGCTGGTTGCGACGCTCGCCAGCCTGGTCGAGGGCATCACCGCGGACGGCGTCCAGCGCTGGATCCCCATCGGCGAAGCGCTCCTCGTGGCAGCGGTCGTCGCGCTCAACCCGCTGCAGGAGGAGACCATCCTCCTCTACCTCGCGGTTCCTCCCCTGGTGGCTGGGATCCGGCACGGGTGGCTGTCGGCGAGCAACGCCTTCCTCGTGTCCGCCGTGGCGCTCGTGCTGGTGGGCGGGCTGACGAATGCACCGTTCGACGTCGACCTCGTCCAGTCCGCCGGGTTCTGGCTCGTCACCGGACTCGGTATCGGGCTGCTGGCGGGAGTCCAGACCCGTGACATCCGCGAGCTCGAGCAGCGGCAGGCGCCCTACGTCGCAACCCACCAGCTGATGAGTCAGCTGCACGACCTGGCGAGTCGCGGTGAAGTCGGTCTCGACAGCATCAAGCTGTCCACCGAGCTCGTCGGACGACTGCGAGACGGCACGGGTGCGCGTGACGTTGCAGTGTACGGCCATGCGTGGGGCCAGCCGCTCGTCCAGCTCGCCGGTCTGGGTGACACGTCCTCGCTCGCCAGCCACGCACTGGGCGCCAACCACGACCACAAGGCGGACGTGCTCGTCATCGGCTTGCGCGGCGCGGGGCACCAGCTCGGCAGCGTGGTCCTGCGCCATCCGGACG
>Ga0190275_10003592_pt1 | contig 11093 bp, 12 predicted proteins | sample Popmic550T_FD_133745 | JGI IMG/M metagenome (GOLD analysis project Ga0190275, IMG submission 133745) | Populus adjacent soil microbial communities from riparian zone of Yellowstone River, Montana, USA - 550 T | ecosystem: Environmental > Terrestrial > Soil > Riparian zone > Trees stand | place...
CACCCCCGTGCCCGCCCTGCGCCCCGTCCCCGGGTCCGACGACCTCCGCAGCCTCCTCGCCGAGGCCGGTCTCGATGCCGTCGACGAGGACGGCGTCATCCTGGGCGAGCTGCTGGGGCTGGAGGTGGCCCGCATCACCGCCACCGACGACGGGCCCGTGCTCGACGTCGGCGTCGGCCGCTTCGACCGCGAGATGACCGTGATGACCCACGCCCACCTGGCCCCCGCCGACCGTCTCCACCGGGCCGTCGAGATCGTGGCCGAGCACCGTCGTCCCGACGCCCCGCCCCACCCCCTCAACCAGCTGGTGCCGGAGCGCTGGATGCGGGCCGCCCTGGTGGCCGATCCCGCCCGCATCGGCGTCGCCGCCCTCCGCCCCGTTCCCTCGGCCGTGGGCCGGGCCAACCTCAAGGACACGGCGGTCGCCTCGGCCGTCGGGCTCGACACCGCCGGCGAGCCGGTCGTGGTGACGTGCTCGACCGGCGTCGACCTGGACCTGGTCCCGGCGGCGGCCGACGACCGGGCCGCCCGGGCCGAGGGCGCCCGCCTGATCCTCGCCGTGCCCGCCCGCGACGCCCTGCCCCTCACCCGCGACCTGGCCGCCCGCCTGGCCCACCCCGCCGACGTCGTCGGCCTCGACGGGCATGCCGTCGTACCGCGCTGGGCCTGAGCACGTCCGCCGACTTCGCCCTGGGGTGGCGGGGCGGGGTCGGCGGACGTGGGATCCCCTGGGCCTAGTGCCGCGCATCGCGGGCGATTCGCACTGGCTGTCGCATCGGTTCCGGATGATGCTGGGACCTCCCATGGGTCGTCCGCATGGAAGGAACACACGATGCCCACATCAGGAGACCCCTACGACACCGAGGCGCTCGCCGCCCAGCGAGCCCGACAACGACGATGGCTGGCCGAGATCCCCCGCCACCTCCTGCCGCAGATCGGGCGCCCCGACCCCGAGCCCGTCGGTCCCGGAGCCCGGCAGACCGAGGCGTGGCTGCGCGAGCTGGCCGACACCCAGATCGCCGCCCTCGACGAGAGGGCGACGCTCGGCCTCGAAGCCGCCGGCGGCGTCGAGAAGATGGCGGTGCTGCGGCGCCTCTCCCACGGGGTGACGGTCGAGGCGCCGGGACAGGTCGGGCTCGAGCCGAGCGAGTTCTCGCGGTTCGTGGCCGAGGCCCAGGAGCGGGCGGAGCATTGCCTCGTGGTCCACCGGGAGACGAACCCGGATGCGGACGGGCGGCCGTACCAGGCCGCCATCGTGCTCCTGGTGCTGGCCGACCTCCACGCCGGCGACGGCGTCGTCGACGGCCGGTTCGCGTCGTTGGCCGCCGGCCGGGTCTAGGGCCCGCTCAGGTGGCGGGGGTGGGGATGGTGATCATCCGGCGCTCGACGTAGAAGCCGCCGAAGGGCACGGCCGACAAGACGAGGGCCAGGATCGTCTGGCCCGTGCCCCAGCTCTGCTCCTCGCGGCCGACGAGCACGAGCACGGCGTAGACGAGGAAGATCGTCCCGTGGGTCGGGCCCATGATCGGGACCCCGCCCTCGCCGCCGGCGTCGAAGGCGTACTTGGCGATCACGCAGCCGAGCAGCACGAGGTACGACACGCCCTCGAGCAGCGACACGACGCGGAGGAGCTTGGCCGTCGAGGGCATCGAGACGACGGGGGCGGTGGGCTCGGTCACCCCGAGAGGATGGCGACCGCAGGCACCGTCGTGCCAGACGGGACGTTCGCCCGTCCGCCATGATCGGGGGGTGACGACGCCCGGTGGACGCTGATGGCGGCCCAGTGGGAGCGCTGGCTCCGCTACGCCAAGGCCAAGCTCGACGACTCGGTGAAGAAGGGCGACGCCGAGCTCGACCGGCGCGAGGCCGAGCAGCGAGCCCGGGCCGAGGCCGAGCCGTGGCTGGCCAGCGAGGGCGACGCCCCCACGTTCGACGAGGCGCGGGCCCGCATCGAGCACCAGGCTCGCCGGGCCGATGAGGCCCAACGGGCCCGCGATGCGGCGAAGCCGTCATTGGCCAAGGAGCCGACCTCGGACGATCCCTCCGACCCCACTCCCTCCGACCCCGCTCCGGCCGACGCCCCTCCGGTCGGGCCGGCGGCTCCGAGCGCCCCGCCGCCGCTCACCACCGACCCCCAGCTGGGCTCGATCGACTTCGCCGCCCAGCAGCGCGCCGCCGACGAGCGGCTGGCCGCCATGCGCAAGGAGCTCGGACTCGACGGCGACGACCAGGGCTGACCGACACGGATCCTCAGTCGGTCCAGGGCGACGGAGGCTCGTCCCGCGGCGGGGCCGGCGACGTCGTCCCGGGCGCGCCGACGTGTGGCCGGACCGGCCGCGCCGGCCGGCTGCGCGCCACCACGGTCCACGCCCCCGCCGCGATCCCGAGGCCGAGCAGCGGGACGACCGGGCCCTGGATGAGCCGGGCCACCGTGGGCGTCACGAGGCCGACTGCGGCCAGGATCCCCAGGGCGATGGCCCCGCCCCAGCAGATGACCCCCGCCGCCATCGCCCGGCGGGGCGGTCGGCGGGACAGGGTGAGCATGGGCATCCACGTCCCGAGCAGGGCCAGGCCCAGCCCCACCCCCAGCAGGGTGCCGAACGGCGGCACCGGGTGCAGGTCGACCGGGTCGAGGCCTCCGAGCGGGATCCGCTCCCAGTTGCCTGTGCCCACCCGCCGGATCACGCCCTGCGTCCCGTTGCCCACGACGACCGCACCGTCGTCGACGGCGAGGTACTGGAACGTCAGCCGCTCGTCATCCGGGCAGGACAGCGGCGTCGGCAGGTCCTGCGCCACCCGGCCCGAGTGGGCGAACGACCGCTCCCACCGCCCGTCGCCCACCCGCTGCTGCACCTCGTCCCGCTCGACCCGGTAGCACGTGTCCCCCAGGCAGTCCTCCTCCACCGGCTCCGGCGCGGCCACGGTCCGGACCCGATCCGCGGTCAGGGCGACGCCGGACCACGCGCTCCCGCCATCGGTGCTCCGGTACCACTGGAGCGTCGTCTCGTCGGCGGGGATCTCGGCCGTCCCCTCCTCGGCCTCGCGCCGGGCCCGGATGATCTCGATGCTGTCGCCGACCGCGGCCAGCAGCCCGTCCTCGTCGGCCACCAGCAGGGCCAGCGTGGGCGGGTCGGGGCACGGTGAGGTTGCGGTCATGGCGGGGACGCTGAGGACGACGACGGCGACGCCGAGGGTGGCGCGCAACGAGGCCCAGGCGGGACGGAGGTCGAACGCCGGGCGGTCGCCGAGCCGGCCGAGGAGGCGGTCGGCCGGCCAGAGGGCGGCGAGGGCGAGGAGGTCCCACGGGTCGGTCCGGGTGCGGCCGCCGAGGACCGGGACGGCCAGGTCGGCGACGGCGGGGGAGAGCTTGAGCGCCGTGAAGCCGATCGCCACGGCGAGGACGGAGGCCCGTCGCCGACCGGTCAGGGCGCCGACGAGGACGGCGAGGAGCAGGACGCCGGCGACGTCGCTGGCCTTGCCGGTGACGCTCCGGGCGAGGATGCCCTGGCCGGCGGACCACGTCTTGAGCACGTGGTCGTTGAGGACGAGGACGGCGAGGGCCCCGGCCACCAGCGGGTGGCCCAGCACCGCGAGTCGTCCTGTCACCGCCGCCATGCGGGGCCATCGGCGGTCGGGCCGACCGGATGAGGGTACGGGGCTCGCCGCTACCGTGGCCCTGATGCTGGAACGACTGGATGAGCTGGCGCGGGAGCTGGCCGATGTCGAGGCCCAGCTGTCGGACCCCGACGTCTACGCCGACCAGGCCCGGTCGGCCGACCTGGGTCGGCGTCACAAGGAGCTCGAGGCCATCGTGTCCCGCGCCCTCCTCCTCCGGTCGCGCACCGACGACCTGGCCACGGCCAAGCAGATGCTGGTCGAGGCCGAGCCCGACGAGAAGGAGATGATGCGGGAGGAGGTGGCCGAGACCGAGGCTGACATCGAGCGGCTCACGGCCGAGATCCGCCTGCTCCTCCTGCCCCGCGACCCCAACGACGACCGCAACGTCATCGTCGAGGTGCGCGGCGCCGAGGGGGGCGAGGAGGCCAACCTCTTCGCCCGTGACCTGTTCGAGATGTACAAGGCGTGGATCGCCAACCGGGGCTGGTCCCTGTCCGTCATGGAGGCCGACAGCTCGCCCATGGGCGGCTTCGAGTCGATCACCTTCCAGGTGAAGGGCGACGGCGCCTGGGCCCACCTCAAGCACGAGGGCGGGCCCCACCGGGTCCAGCGGGTGCCGGTCACCGAGTCGCAGGGCCGCATCCACACCTCCTCGGCCACCGTCACCGTGCTGCCCGAGGCCGACGAGGTCGACGTCCAGATCGACCCCAACGACCTCCAGGTCGACGTCTACCGCTCGTCCGGGCCCGGCGGCCAGTCGGTGAACACCACCGACTCGGCGGTGCGCATCACCCACCTGCCCACCGGCCTGGTCGTGGCCATGCAGGACGAGAAGAGCCAGCTCCAGAACAAGGAGAAGGCCCTGCGGGTCCTGCGCAGCCGGCTGCTGCGGGCCCGGCAGGAGCAGGCCGAGGCCGAGGCGTCCGAGGCCCGGCGGAGCCAGGTCGGCGGCGGTGGCCGCAGCGAGAAGATCCGGACCTACAACTTCAAGGAGAACCGGGTCAGCGATCACCGCATCGGCCTGACGCTCTACAAGCTGGACAAGGTGCTGGCCGGCGACCTCGACGATGTCAGCGATGCCCTGGTGGCCGACGAGCAGACCCGTCGCCTCACCGAGTCCGGGGCATGAGCGAGCGCAGCGAGCGAACCGACGAGCCGGTCGAGGACCTGAGCGGGGCTGTCCCCGACCCCGACCCCCAGCCCGACGCCCCGCCGCCGGACGTCGATCCCGGCGCCGGCGACGGCACCGTGCCCTGGCGGGCGCTGCTGGCCGAGGCCGGGGCCACGCTGGAGCACGGCGGGGTCGAGGGGGCCGAGGTCGAGGCCCGGCGCATCGTCGAGGAGGCCACCGGTCACGACGGTGCCGCCCTGTTCGCCCATCTCGACGACCCGGCGACGGTGAACGGCGTGGCCGCCCTCGACCGCATGGTCGAGCGCCGCCTCGCCGGCGAGCCCCTCCAGTACGTCCTGGGCCGCTGGGGCTTCCGCACCCTCGACCTGATGGTCGACGAGCGCGTCCTCATCCCCCGGCCCGAGACCGAGGGCGTCGTCGACCACGTCCTGGCCGAGCTGGCCGCCCGCCGCGACGCCGCCGCCGACCCCTCGGCGGTCGCCCCCGTGGTGGTCGACCTGGGCTGTGGCTCGGGCGCCATCGGCCTGGCCGTGGCGGCCGAGTGGCGGGGCGCCGAGGTCCACCTGGTCGACGTGTCGGCCGCCGCCGTCGCTGTGACCCGGGCCAACCTGGCCGGTCTGGGCGTGGCCGGCAGCACCGTCCTCGTCCACGAGGGCTCGTGGTTCGGCCCGCTGCCCCCGGACCGGGCCGGCCGGGTCGACGTGGTCGTGTCCAACCCGCCCTACGTCGCCGCCGACGAGCCCCTCCCGCCGGTGGTGGCCGACTGGGAGCCCACCGGCGCCCTCGTCTCGGGCCCCACCGGTCTCGAGGCGGTCGAGGTCATCGTGGCCGAGGCGGCCGACTGGCTCGCCCCCGGCGGCCTGCTGGTCGTCGAGATCGGTGCCACCCAGGGCCCGGCCGCCCGGGCCGTGGCCGAGGCCGCCGGCCTGGTCGCCGTCGAGGTCCGCCCCGACCTCGCCGGCCGCGACCGCGCCCTCCTTGCCCGCACCCCCTCGTGACCCTGGTGAGCGGGGTCGATCGAGAGCTGGTCGACCGGCTGGTGGCGGCGCTCGAGGCCGGTGAGCCGGTCGTGATCCCGACCGACACCGTGTACGGGCTGGCCGCTCTGCCCTCGGTGCCGGGGGCGACGGGCCGGCTCTACGCCCTCAAGGACCGCCGGCCCGACGTGCCCCTCGCCGTCCTGGTCGCCGGGCCCGAGGCCCTCGACGAGGTGGCCGCCACCGTCGACCCCCGGGTGGCCGCCCTGGTGAGCCGGCACTGGCCGGGACCGCTCACCCTCGTCGTCCGCCGCCGCCCGGCCCTGGCCGTCTGGGACCTGGGCGGCGACCCGGCCACCATCGGCGTCCGCAGCCCGGACCACCCGCTGGTCCGGGCCGTGGCCGAGCGGGTCGGCCCCATCGCCACCACCAGCGCCAACCGCCACGGCCAGCCCACGCCGGCCACGGCGGCGGCGGCCGCCGCCTCCCTCGCCGGCCCGGTGGCGGTGGTGGCCGACGGCGGCCCGTTGGACGGCACGGCCTCCACCGTCCTCGACGTCACCGGCGACCCCTGGCGCATCCTGCGTCAGGGCGCCGTCCCCCCGGGGGCGCTGGGGATCTGCTGATCGATCGGGAGACGAGGCCGGGGTGAGACCACCCCGTCGGGCGGTGCTTCCCCGATCGGGCTCGGCGTGGCACCATGCCGGCCGCCATCACTCGCGGCCGACGACGGAGAGTCACCTCAGATGTTCAAGAAGCTGAAGCAGGCGTTCGGGGTCGGCGGGCCGTCGGTGGACACGGTCCTGGCCGCGCCGTCCGTCTACCCGGGCGGCATCCTCCAGGGCGAGGTGCGCATCACCGGTGGCTCGGAGCCCCGTGACTTCAACCACCTCACGCTCTCGCTGGCCGCCACCGTCGAGGTCGAGTCGGGCGACGACGAGTACCTCTCCCGGCTCCTGTTCGCCAGCCTCCAGGTCGCCGGGGCCGGCCGGCTCGAGGCCAACGTCAACACGAGCATCCCCTTCCAGATGGAGGTCCCGTGGGAGGCGCCGTTCAACAACCTCCGCGGCCGGCGCTTCGAGCGGATGAAGCTGGGCGTGCAGACCCGGTTCGACCTCCCCGGCGGTCGTGACGCCACCGACTTCGACCCCATCGACATCCACCCCCTCCCGGTGCACGACGCGGTCGTCGCCTCGATGGAGCGCATCGGGTTCACGCTGATGAGCGCCGACCTGGAGAAGGGCTCGATCGCCGGCTCGTCGCTGGGCTTCTACAACGAGGTCGAGTTCCGGGGCCAGGGCAAGATCCCCGAGGCCGAGCTCACCTTCGTCACCGGGCCGGTCGAGACGCGCGTGGTCATCGAGCTCCAGCGCCGCGGCCTGCTGGCCTCGCGCGATCGGCACAGCACCCTGGCCGGTCCGACCAACGAGATGTTCGACTGGGACTCCGTCCTGCGCCAGCACCTCGACGAGCTGGCGCGCGCCAGCGGCAAGTTCTTCGGCTAGACCAGGGACCGATGCTCAGCGGTACGCGCGTCGGGGTGGCCTTCATGGCCGCCGGGGCCATCTTGATCCTGATCGGCGCCCTCGACGTGGGCCGCGACGACCTGATCCACACCGTGGCCACGACCCTGATCGTCTTCGGCGCCGTCGTCCTCAGCGTCGCCACCGAGGCCACCGATCAAGCGAACGATTAGCCCTCGAGCTCGCGGGTGCGGCGGGCGCCGGGGTGCAGGTAGGTGTAGAGGACGAGGCCGGCGGCGGCGATGCCGATCGGCACCACCGAGTCGCCCCGGCGGGAGTACACGGGCACGAGGACGAAGGCCGACAGCAGGGCGGTCCAGGTCCAGAGGATGAGGACGCTGCGCCGGTGGCCGTGGCCCATCCGCATCAGCCGGTGGTGCAGGTGGTTCTTGTCGGCGTGGGCCGGGCTCAGCCCCCGGCGGGTCCGGCGGACGATGGCCCAGAGGGTGTCGAGGATGGGCACGCCCATGACGACGATGGGGATGAGCAGCGGCAGGAAGAAGAAGTAGGACCGCCCGCTGACGGGCGTGTCGGACTGGCCGCCGACGAGCATGGTGGTACCCGCCATCACCACGCCCAGCATGAGGGCGCCACCGTCCCCCATGAAGATCCGGGCGGGGTTGAAGTTGTAGGGCAGGAACCCCACGCAGGCGCCCAGGGCGACGATGGCGATCAGCGGCGCCGGGCTGTCGGTGGCCAGCACGGGTACCTCGAGGGCCGGGTCCGAGATGCGGTGGGCGTAGAGGAACAGCGCCCCACTGGCGATGGCCACGATGCCGGCGGCCAGCCCGTCGAGCCCGTCGATGAAGTTGGTGGCGTTGGCCATGCCCATGGCCCAGATCACCGTGACCAGCGGGGCGAGGTCCCACGACAGGACGACGGTGCCGGCGAAGGGCACGCGGACGATGAGCAGGGCGGCGCCCATCCAGTAGAGGGCGCTGCCCGACAGCACCAGGCCGGCGGTCTTGGCCGGTGGGGAGACCTCGCGGATGTCGTCCCAGGTCCCGACGGCGCAGGCGATCACCGCGGCCAGGAGGATCCCGTTCAGCGGGGTGCGGACGCCGTCCTCGAAGACGGCGCGGAACTCGCCCATCCGCCACGCCGCCGCCACCCCGCCGACCAGGGCGAGGCAGATGGCCACGCCGCCCAGGTAGGGCGTGGGGGAGACGTGGACCCGGCGGTCGTCGGTCTTGTCGTCGATGGCCCCGATGCGCTTGGCCACCCACCCGCAGATGGGGGTGAGGACCAGGGCGATGCCGAAGGCGACGGCGAAGGCGGTGCCGTAGGCGAAGGCCGGCGGCCTCATGGCCGCAACCCGATCAGCCGCTCGTGATCAGCGCTGGTGCCCGACATCGATGCGCACGCTACTGCGGCCCGCGCGCCGGCCCCGGCCGCCCCGGTGGGGCTCGATCAGCCGGCCAGGTCGGGGTACGGGGCGAAGCGGTCGCACAGCTCCCGGACCTCGGCCCGCACGGCGGCGATCTCGGCCTCGTCCTCGCGGCCCAGCAGGGTGCGGTGCATCAGGTCGCCGATGGTGGCCATCTCCTCGACGCCCATGCCCTGCGTGGTCACGGCGGGCGTGCCGATGCGCAGCCCGCTGGTGATGTACGGCGGGCGGGGATCGTCGGGCACGGTGTTCTCGTTGAGGCTGATGCCGGCCGAGTCGAGCGCCAGGCGGGCCTTCTTGCCCGACAGCTTCTCGTCGAAGCTGCGCATGTCGACGAGCATCAGGTGGTTGTCGGTGCCGCCGGAGACCAGCCGCAGGCCGTGCCCGGCCAGCCGCTGGGCCAGGGCCGCGGCATTGGTCACGATGGCCTCGGCGTAGTCGGTGAACGACGGGTCGGCCGCCTCCCGGAAGGCCACCGCCTTGGCCGCGATGACGTGGTCGAGGGGGCCGCCCTGGGACCCGGGGAACACCGCCTTGTCGATGGCGGCGGCGTGCTCGGACCGGCTGAGGATGCACCCGCCGCGGGGACCGCGGAGGGTCTTGTGCGTGGTCAGGGTGACGATGTCGGCGTACGGCACCGGGCTGGGGTGCACGCCACCGGCGATCAGCCCGGCGATGTGGGCGGCGTCGAACATGAAGAGGGCACCGACCTCGTCGGCGATCTCCCGGAACGGCGCCGGGTCGATGATCCGGGGGTACGCGGTGGCCCCGGCCACGATGATCTTGGGCCGGTGCTCCTTGGCCAGGTCCCGCACCTGGTCGAAGTCGATCCGCTCGTCGGACGGGGTGACGCCGTAGGAGACGAACTTGTAGAGGATGCCGCTGGCGTTGACGGGCGAGCCGTGGGTGAGGTGGCCGCCCTGGTCGAGCCGCAGCCCCAGCACGGTGTCGCCGGGCTGGAGCATGGCCAGGTAGACGGCCATGTTGGCGTTGGCGCCCGAGTGGGGCTGGACGTTGGCGTGCTCGGCGCCGAAGAGCTCCCGGGCCCGGTGGCAGGCCAGCTCCTCCGCCTGATCGATGAGCTCGTTGCCGCCGTAGTACCGCTTGCCGGGGTAGCCCTCGCTGTACTTGTTGGTCAGCACCGTCCCGGTGGCCCGCAGCACCGCCGGCGAGGTGAAGTTCTCCGAGGCGATGAGCTGGATCGTCGTGTTCTGCCGCTCGACCTCGGCATCGATGATGGAGAACAGCTCCTTGTCGTCATCTGCGGGCCAAGGCATGCGGTGCTCCTACGGGGCGAGGGTCGGGGGTCTAGGCGGGGGCCTCGCCGCGGGCCCGGGCCAGGGCGCCGGGGGCGAGACGTTCGATCAGCCCATCTTGGGCCTCCGGGTCGCTCGCGAGCGAGGCGATCTCGGCCAGCTGCTCGACCCGGCGGACGTGGCGGTCGCCCTCGAAGGCGGTGGCCAGCCAGGCGTCGACGATCTCCTCGGCCAGGCCCGTGCCCACGACCCGCCCGCCGAGGGAGAGGACGTTGGCGTCGTTGTGGAGCCGGCTCATGCGGGCGGTGTAGAGGTCGTTGCACAGGGCGGCCCGGATGCCCCGGACGCCGTTGGCGGCCAGCTGCTCGCCCTGGCCCGACCCGCCCATGACGATGCCCCGGTCGGCGGCGCCGGAGGCGACGGCCCGGGCCACGGCGGCGCAGAAGGCGGGGTAGTCCACCGAGGTCTCGCCGTCGGTGCCGGCGTCGAGGACCTCGTGGCCGGCGGCGCGGAGGTGCGCGACGAGGTGGGCCTTGAGGGCGAACCCGGCGTGGTCGGAGCCGATGGCGATGCGCATCACGACGAGTATGTCCGGCTGGAGCCCCGGTTGAAGGCGAGCCCGACGAAGACGTCGACGAGGTTCTCGATCTCCTGGGCGGTGCGCTCGTAGGTCCGCTTCGACAGGCCGATGGGATCGGCTACGTCGTCCTCGGAGCTGCTGCCGAGCAGGTCGGCGGGCCGGCGGCCGGCCCCGACCCGCTCGAGCCAGGCCGCGAAGGGCTCCTCCTCGCCGGTGACGGACACCGGGCGGGGCGGCCCGACCTCCGACGCCCGCCGGGCCAGCTCCCGCAGGGTGAAGGTGCGGCCGAAGCTCCCCGGGTCGAGGACGACGGCCTCGCGCACGTGCTCGCGGGCCATGCCGATGATCAGGTCGGCCTCGGCCACCGCCTCGGCGGTGAGCATCTGGCTCCGGTGGGCGCTCAGGTCGAGCCCCCGCTTGGCCATGACCCTGACCCCGTTGGGCGTGGCCGGCACGCCCTCGCTCACCAGGCCCGCCGAGCGCACCCGGGCGTCGATGCCGGCCTGGGTCAACCGGTCGCGGAGGAGGGCCTCGCCCATCGGCGAGCGGCACTGGTTGCCGGTGCAGAGCACGAGGACGTCGATGTCTGGATCGTACGTCCGGCCCCCGACCCCTCCACG
>Ga0190275_10003593_pt1 | contig 11093 bp, 11 predicted proteins | sample Popmic550T_FD_133745 | JGI IMG/M metagenome (GOLD analysis project Ga0190275, IMG submission 133745) | Populus adjacent soil microbial communities from riparian zone of Yellowstone River, Montana, USA - 550 T | ecosystem: Environmental > Terrestrial > Soil > Riparian zone > Trees stand | place...
CGCACACCCTGTTGCCGATTCCGTCCGCTTTCGACCCACAATACCTCCCGCGCGGCTCAGGAAGATCGAAGACCCGCACGGAGTATAGCGTTTAGAATCAAACTGCTCAAGAGGGTCACTACCCATTGTTCCAGCCCGCGGCTTCAGCCGCCTTTCGCGATGGACGATCCGCGTCGAAACGACGAAGGGCCCCGCGCGTCGCGGGGCCCGTCCGATCGATCATCTTGCCCGGATTCGCTTAGTGCGAAACCGCCTCGGCCGAGGTGGCGATGCCGGGGTTCAGCTTCGCGTGGCGGCACGGGCTGTCGAGGCCCGTGAGCAGCCACTCGATCACCTCGCCCGCCGTGTAGCCCGCGCGGTCGCTGCCGATGAAGCGGCGGATGTTCTTCAACTCGTCGCCGCTGGTGATCAGCGGAGCCTCTTCGACGCCGTGCTCGCGCGCCTGCGCGTGGCCGATGGTGGCGAAGAGCGCGTTGCACAGGCACTTGCGGCCGTCGGTGTCCTCGCGCAGGCCGCCCTTCTTCACGTAGGTCTCCACCGGCTCGGCGGCGCAGCGGTAGTCGATGCGGCCGTCGGGGCGCTTGTACGCCTGGCGCAGGTAGCCCAGGTCGCACACCCGCTCGCGCTGCTGGTAGACCGGGAGCTGCGACACGGTGCCCTCGAGGTTCACCACCTTGAACGGGAAGCCCGTGGGCGACGCGCGGCCGTCGGTGAGCACGTCGATGCTGTCGTCCTGCGCCTGGCGCAGCACGTCGCGCTTCAGCTCGGGGCTGATGCCGCTCTCGTCGGCGTAGGCGAAGAGGGTGCCCACCTGCACGCCGGCGGCGCCCGCGTCCAGCGCCTCGGCCAGCTTCTCGGGCGTCCCGGCGCTGCCGGCCAGCCAGAAGGGAAGGCCGTGGTCCTTCATCTTCTCCAGGTCCACCACGTCGCGCTCGCCGTACTGCGGCTCGCCGCGCTCGTTGAACACGCCGCTCACCCGCGGGGGCGCGTTGTGCCCGCCGGCGGTGGGCGCCTCGATGATGAAGCCGTCCACGCGCCCGCTGGCCTTGCGCACCAGCATCGTCGCCAGCGAGTTCGAGGCGATGATGGGGAGGAAGTACGGGCGCTTGATCCCCTCGGGCGGCTGCTCGAAGTGCGCGCGCGGGTCGAAGGTCAGCACGTCGTTGTCGTCGCGGCCGGCGCCCTCCACCTCGAACTTGATCGAGGCGGCCTCGTGCGCGGCGAAGCGGTCGAGCGCGCCGGGGATCTCCTTGGGGATCCCGGCGCCCATCAGCACGTAGTCGACCCTGGCCAGCATCGCCCCGTAGAGCGTGGCCAGGTTGGGCATCTGCACCTTGGTGAGCAGGTTCACGCCCACCGCGCCGTCGTGCCCCTCCTTCGCCAGCCACACCTCCACGAACGAGGCCAGCATGGTGAGCTGCTCGCGCACCTTGCTCACCACCTGCCGGTACATGGGGATGGCGGTGTAGGGCTCGCCCTCGGCGCGCCCTTCGGGGCGGAAGTACTTGCGCAGCACGTCCTCCACCACCTCGGGCATGGGGAACTGCGCCATCGCGCGGCGGATGTGGCCGCCCATGTCGCCGTCCTGGAGGCGCCGGACCAGCACCGTGTCCACGCAGGTTCCGGAGACGACACCCATCTGCCCCGTCAGGGAGACCGCCTTGGCGAGCACCCAGTTGGACACGCCGACTCCCATGCCGCCCTGAATGATCAGCGGATGCTCGAGTCCGAATGCAGTCATGCTGTTACGGGGTAACGGGTTACCGGACGGGTGCGGGACATGGGTTTTAGAAATGTAGTCCCAAAGTCCCTTCCTGGCAAGCACTTAGCCAAACGGCGCCCCCGATCCTGAGCGCCGCTCACCCGCTTCCATGTACCGCAGAAGAGGTGCCACGGTTCCTGCGGACGGGGATCGTGGCTGGCTCGAAGCCACAGGCACGCGGCCCGCGACAGATGAACCGGCGGCCGCGAAGCAGTGTCGCAGGTTGGTCCGGCGGATGTTAGATTCAGTGCTTCAACGCCGCATACTGGAGTGATCAGATGACGATCAAGGAAGTAGAAGCCGCGGCGCTCACGCTGTCCGAACGCGAGCGCGAGGAACTCATCCAGCACCTGCTCGCGAGTCTCCGCAGGCGCAAGCGCCCGATCGAAGAGGACCCGATTTTCGGGCTGGGGAGCTCGCCCGTGGAATGCGACGTGACCGACGGCTCGGCGGAGCACGATCGATACCTCTACGGATCTCCCCACGACTGATGGAGATCTTTGTCGATTCGGGTTACCTGATCTGATCGCGCTCGACATCAAGAACGACCAGCACCATGCCGCCGCGACGCGCCACTGGTCCGAATTCCGACGGACGAGCCCGGACCTGGTCACGACGAACTTCGTGCTCGCGGAGGTGCTTGCGTTCTTCAACAAGCGCGGCCTGCACGCGAAAGCGGTCGAGATCGGGCGGCGTCTGCTGCGAAGCGACTTCGTCCGGCTGGTCTACGTCGACGAGGGATTGTATCGCGCAGCGTTCGAGTACCTCGAGTCACGCCCGGACAAGCGGTATTCCCTGACCGACTGTCTCTCGTTCGTGCTGATGGATCGGCTCGGCATCCATCAGGCGCTCGCTTTCGACGCCCACTTCGAGCAGGCGGGCTTCGTGCGGCTGCCTCCGTCGTCGTGATTTCGTGTCGTGCGCCTGGCGGAACGTCTCCCCTCGACAAGACCCTGAAAGCTGAACCATGGCTTCGCAGATCCCGCCGGCCACCCTGGAGGGGTGGTACGCGCTGCACCAGATGTTCGCCGCCGACTGGGCCCGCCTGCGCGCCGACGGGGCCGCCGGCCTCTTCGCGGCCGCCGCCGAGACGCTGTTCGACGAGATCTCCGGCTCCGTCACCGAGGGGTGGAGCGAGCCGGTGCGCCTGGTGGGCGCCGGCGGGGCGGACTGGATGCTCATCCACTTCCGACCCTCGCTCGACGAGCTGGCCGAGGTGCAGCGCCGCGTCTCGGCCTCCCCGCTCTCGCCGTACATCACCCTGGTCTACGAGTACCTGTCGGTGACCGAGGCCGGGCTCTACCACGCCACCGCCGACGCGGCGAAGGCCGCCGAGCCGGGGAGCGACGAGTTCAGGCAGCGCATCGCCGAGGCGTCGGCGGTGGAGGCGGCGTCGGACCACGTGCGCAGCCGGCTCTATCCGCGGGTGCCCGAGGGGATGCGCTACGTGTCGTTCTACCCGATGACCAAGCGCCGCGCCGAGGGGCAGAACTGGTACGCGCTGGACGTGCGCGAGCGCAGCCGGCTGATGCGCGAGCACGGGATGACGGGGCGGCGCTACGCCGGGCGCGTCTTCCAGGTGATCACCGGGAGCGTGGGGCTGGACGACTGGGAATGGGGCGTCACGCTGTTCGCCCGCGACCCGCTGGAGTTCAAGCGCATCGTCACCGAGATGCGCTACGACGAGGCCAGCGCCGTCTACGGCGAGTTCGGGCGATTCTTCACCGGCATCCGATTTGCTCCCCGGGAGTGGGGCGCCCAGCTCGGAGCGGCGTGACGCTCCGACCCGGGTGCGAGACCGGCCGGCCGTGAAACGCGCGCCCGGGCCCCGCGGGGTCCGGGCGTTGTTGCCCCACGGCGCCGCCCTCCGGCGCCGCGTTCGTTCTGGCGTGTCCCCGAGCATTCCCCGTATCTTGGCCGAATGGATCTGAACCGGAGCGTCACCTCGCTGGGCGCCGCCACGCTGCGCATGTTCGGCGGCCTGGGCGGCTTCAGCCGCTTCACCGCCGACAGCTTCAAGGCCATGGCGAACGTGCGCACCTGGCTCCCGCTGCTGGCGGGGCAGATGCGCCGGCTGGGCGTGGACTCGCTCCCCATCGCGCTCTTCCTGGCCGCGTTCACCGGCATCGTGCTGGCGCTGCAGGCCAGCTACACCTTCACCGGCGCCATCCCGCTGTACTTCGTGGGCACGCTGGTGCAGAAGACGATGGTGCTGGAGCTGGGGCCGGTGCTCACCGGGCTGGCGCTGTCGGGGCGCATCGGCGCGAACATCGCGGCCGAGCTGGGCACCATGCGCGTCTCCGAGCAGATCGACGCGCTGGAGACCATGGCGTACGACCCGATGGCGTACCTGGTGGTGCCGCGCGTGCTGGCGGGGTTCCTGATGTTCCCCGTGATCGTGGTGTTCGCCAACGTGGTGGCCATCTTCTTCGGGCTGATCACCTCGGTGGCGCTGCTGGAGATGAGCCCGCAGACCTTCCTGCGCGGCGCGCGCCTCTTCTACCGCCACTTCGACCTGATCTACTCGGTGATCAAGGGCTTCTCGTTCGGCTTCGTGATCACCGTGATCGGCTGCTACCAGGGGTTCAACACGCGCGGCGGGGCCGAGGGCGTGGGCATCTCCACCACGCGCGCCGTGGTGATCGCGGGGATGCTGATCCTGGTGCTGGACGCCTTCTGGGCCGCGACCCTGCTGAGACAGTGAGCATCGAGCTTCGCGACATCCACAAGGCGTTCGGGCCCAAGCGCATCCTGCGCGGGCTCACGCTGGACGTGGAGGAGGGGGAGACGGTGTCGCTGGTGGGCTTCTCGGGCGCCGGCAAGTCGGTGACGCTCAAGCACATCAACGGGCTGCTGCGGCCGGACCAGGGGACCGTGTTCGTGGACGGGCTGGAGGTGCCCCGGCTGGAGCGCGAGAAGCTCTACGAGCTGCGGCTCAACATCGGCTACGTCTTCCAGTTCGCGGCGCTGTTCGACAGCATGACGGTGGCCGAGAACATCGAGATGGGGCTGGTGAAGAAGGGCGGGCTCACGCCGGCGCAGACGCGCGACCGCATCGCCGAGAGCCTGGCGCTGGTGGACCTGACGGGGTTCGAGAACCGCCTCCCGTCGGAGCTCAGCGGCGGCCAGCGCAAGCGCGCCGGGCTGGCGCGGGCGATCGCCTACCGCCCCAAGTACCTGCTGTACGACGAGCCCACCAGCGGGCTCGACCCGGTGACCACCACGGTGATCGACCGGCTGATCATGCGGATGAAGGAAGAGCTGGGGGTCACCAGCCTGGTGATCACCCACGACATGAAGAGCGCCTACGCCATCAGCGACCGCATCGCCATGCTCTACGAGGGCCGCGTGGTGGAGACAGGCACGCCCGACGAGATCCGCAGCAGCAGCAACGACGTGGTCCGCAGCTTCGTGGAAGGGCGCCCGGACCTGGCGCACGATGCCGAGACCCCGCTGCCCTGAGGGCGCGCCGCACGGAGAGACACACCCATGAAGATGAAGAACGAGGCGCTGGTCGGGATGGTGGTGCTGGCCGGCATCGTGGTGGCCCTGGTGGGCTCGATCTGGCTCTCGGGCGCCACCTTCGGCTCGCCGCAGCGCGAGCTGACGGCGGTGTTCAGCGAGGTGGGCGTGCTGGCCGAGGGGAGCCCGGTCAAGTACCGCGGCGTGAAGGTGGGCAAGGTCACCAAGATCGAGCTGGCCCCGCGCGGCGACGGCGTGCTGGTGACGCTGAACGTGGCCGACGAGGTGATCCTGCCGCGCGACCCGGGCGTGGTGGTGATGCCCGAGTCGTTCTTCGGCGACTGGCAGGCCGCGATCGTCTCGCGCGCCACCTGGAAGACGCTCGACTTCGTGCAGATGCCCGGCGTGCGCGCGCTGCCCGGCGCCACCATGCCCGACATCACCCAGCTCACCGCGGTCGCCGCCGACATCGCCGGGAACCTGCAGGTGCTCTCCGACCGCATCGGCCTGGCGTTCACCGAGCAGACGGCGCTCGACATCCGCCGCTCGGTGGAGAACGTGGAGGACATCAGCGGCCAGCTGAAGGGCTTCATCGACCAGCAGACGCGGCTCTACGGACAGGTGGGCACCAACGTCCTCGAGTCCACCGCCAACATCCGCAGCGCCACGGCGGAGGCGACGCTCACCGCGCGCGGGCTGCGCAGCCAGTTCACCACCGGCGACGTGCAGGCGGTGCTCACCAACGCGCGGCAGGCCAGCGCGAACCTGGCCGCCTTCAGCGCGCAGCTCAACAGCGCCGCGTCGGGCGTCCCCGGGCTGGTGGCGCGGACGGACACGACGATCGCGGCGTTCGGGCGCACGGCCAACACGCTGAACACCACGGTCACCGGCCTTCAGCCCGGGCTGGCGCAGATCCCGCCCACGCTGCAGCAGGCGCAGCAGGCGATGACCACGCTGAACGCGGCGATCACCAAGATCAACGAGGGGAACGGCACCCTGGGGCGCCTGGTCGCCGACCCCGCGCTGTACGAGGAGGCGCAGCGCGCGATCGTCACCCTGCGCCGCCTGCTGGCCGACATCCAGCAGAACCCGGGGAAGTACATCGGGCAGCTGCAGGTCTTCTGACGGCAGGGGACAGGGAGCAGGGGACAGCCTGTGACGGCAGTGTCTCGCTCTCCCTGATCCGCCTCCCCGTGCGGTGTGACGGAATGAGTTGCATGTTGAAGCGGCGGGTCTCGGCCCGCCGCTTCTGTAGAGATAGGTTCCGGCGCGGCGAACGGGCGGATGCGGGTCCGCCGAAGCGAGGGGTGCCGCGGGTCGTGACGAACCCGCCCGCTGTTCCCTGTCCCCTGTACCCTGTCCCCTGGCGATGCTGGTAGTCCAGAAATACGGCGGCAGCTCGGTCGGCAGCGCGGAGCGCATCCAGCGCGTGGCGCGGCGGGTGGCGAACGCGCGGCGGCGCGGAGACGACCTCGTGGTGGTCGTCTCCGCGATGGGCGACACGACGGACGACCTGACCACGCTGGCGCAGCTGGTGACCGGGCGCGAGCGGCCGCAGGGCGAGCACCCGCGCGAGATGGACATGCTGCTGACCGCCGGCGAGCGCATCGCCAGCGCGCTTTTGACGATGGCGATCCGCGAGCAGGGGTTCGAGGCGCGCTCCTTCACCGGGAGCCAGGCCGCGATCATCACCGACACCAGCCACACCGCGGCGCGCATCCTCGACATCCGCGGCGAACGGCTGCGCGAGGCGCTGGCCGACGGCTGCATCGCCATCGTCGCCGGCTTCCAGGGCGTGTCGACGGAGAAGGAGATCACCACGCTGGGCCGCGGCGGGAGCGACACCACGGCGGTCGCGCTCGCGGCCAAGCTCGGCGCCGACCGCTGCGAGATCTACACCGACGTGGACGGCATCTTCACCGCCGACCCGCGCCGCGTCCCCGACGCCCGCGTCATCCCCGAGATCAGCCACGAGGAGATGCTGGAGATGGCCAGCAGCGGGGCGCAGGTCATGCATGGCCGGGCGGTGGACATCGGGGGGCGCTTCGGGGTGGACATCCGCGTGCTCTCCAGCTTCGTGGAAGACGACGACGGCCGCCCGCGCGGCACGCTGATCACCGGGAAACCCAAGCGGATGGAAGACCTCGTGCTGCGGGACGTGACCGGCCTCGCCTCCAGGAGCGGGCAGGCCAAGCTGGTGCTGCGCGGGCTGGCGCCCGGGATGGACGCCCGCACCGGGCTGCTGGAGGCGCTCGCCGCCGCCGGCGTGAGCGTGGACATGGTGGTGGAGGCGTTCGAGGGCGACGGCCGCCTGCAGGTGCAGCTCACCGTGGCGGAGGAGGACGTGGAGAAGGCCGAGCCGGTCGCGCGGGAGATCGCCGAGCGCGCCGGCGGGCACGCGGCCACGCACCGCGGCCTCAGCCGCATCGCCATGGTGGGCCACGGGATGACGGGCCGCCCCGGCGTGTACGCCCGCGCCTACCGCGCGCTGGGCGAGCACGGCGTGGAGGTGCACGGCGTCACCACCTCGTCCACCTCCATCACCGTGCTGGTGCCCAGGGAGCGGGAGGAGGCCGCCGTGCAGGCCCTCCACGCCGCTTTCAGCCTCGGCGCAGAACGGTAAGTCGCGCCGAGCGCATCACGGTCGACGGACGCGTAGCGGAATTCCCCGACGCCGGAATCGCGCGCCGCGATCGCGGCCGCACCAGCGCCGGTAGTCCGCGAAGGCGGACTTCGCGTGGTTGTTGCAGCGAATTCATTCGCCCCGCAGCGGCAGGCGCCGACCTCCGTCGAACGTCGACGTCGCGAAGCACGCCGGCGCCGCGATCGAATCGAAATCGGGCCAGGACGGGAGATAGAGGATGCACGTCGCGATTCTGGGGGCCACGGGCGCCGTGGGGCGCACCATGCTGGACGTTCTGGGCGAGCGCCGGGTAAAGGCGGACCGCATCACCCTGCTCGCGTCGGAGCGTTCCGCGGGGAAGACCGTCCGCTGGGCGGGGCAGGAGCTCACCGTGGAGGCGCCGCGCCCGGGCGTGTTCCGCGGCGTGGACGTGGCGCTCTTCTCCGCCGGCGCCGACCGCTCGAAGGAGTGGGCGCCGCGCGCGGCCGACGAGGGCGCGGTGGTGATCGACAACTCCTCGGCGTTCCGCATGGACCCGCAGGTGCCGCTGGTGGTGCCCGAGGTGAACGCGCGCGACATCGCCGACCGGCCGCTGGGCATCATCGCCAACCCCAACTGCTCCACCATCCAGATGGTGGTGGCGCTGCACGCGGTGCGCCGCGCGGCGGGGCTGGCGCGGGTGATCGCCACCACCTTCCAGTCCGTCAGCGGCGCCGGCGAAACCGGCCGCGACACGCTGCGCCGCGAGGCCGGCGGCGAGGGGCTGCAGGCGCTCAAGCTCGGCGCCCCCATCGACGGATCGCCGTTCACCCGGCGCATCGCGGGGAACGTGGTGCCGCAGATCGGCGACTTCGACGAGGAGGGGTGGACGGGCGAGGAGCGGAAGATGATGGCCGAGACCCGCAAGATCCTGGGCCTCCGCGACCTGCCGGTGACGGCCACCTGCGTGCGCGTGCCGGTGGAGGTGGGGCACAGCGTGCAGGTGACGGTGGAGACCGAGAAGGAGCTGACGCTCGACTCGCTCCGCCGCGCGCTGGTGGTGTTCCCCGGCATCCTGATGGCGGGCGGGCCGCAGCACTTCCCCACGCCGTACGAGATCGCGGGGCGCAACGAGGTGTTCGTGGGCCGCGTCCGCGCCGACCCCAACTTCCCGCGGACCTTCCACCTGTGGATCGTGGCCGACAACCTTCGCAAGGGCGCGGCGACCAACGCGGTGCAGATCATGGAAAGGCTGGGCGGTGGCTGACAAGCGGCGGCGCGGGCGCGGCGGCGGCAACGGCCGCCCGGTGGTGGAGACCAGCGCCGGCGGCGTGATCTACCGCTGGCGCCAGGGCACCGCGCACGTGCTGCTGATCCGCGACCGCTACCACCACTGGGGCTTCCCGAAAGGCCACCTGGAGGGCGCCGAGACCGCCGCCGACGCCGCGTTGCGCGAGGTGGCCGAGGAGACCGGCCTGCGCGAGCTTCGCCTGGGCCCGCAGCTGCGGACGATCGACTGGTACTTCCGCTTCCGCGGCCGGCTGATCCACAAGTACTGCCACTTCTACCTGATCGAATCGCCCGAGGGCGACACCTGCCCGCAGCTGGAAGAGGGGATCACCGAGTGCGTGTGGCTCCCCCTCCCCCAGGCGATCGAATCCATCAGCTACGACAACGCCCGCGAGGTCCTCCGCATCGCCGCCGACGTGCTGCTGGCGGTGACAGGCGACGTCGCCATCCAACGCGAGCTCCGGGACGACGAGGTTCCAGAGGCCGGGGAGCCGTCTTCGCCGTCGCCGTCGTCGTCGAAAGGCGGCTGAAGCCGCAAGCTAGAACAATGGAAAGCCTCGCAAACTGCGCGAGGCTTCAACGGCAGGACCCGCGGGCTCGATCAATCCACCGTCGATCATCATCATCATCATCATCATCATCAAACGCCATTTACCTCCCCCAGGTTGTTTGGGGGAGGTCGGATTTTCGCGGACAGCAGTACCGTCCGCGAAAATCCGGGTGGGGGCCCCGCCGCCGCATCCACCATCCCTCACCGTGATCGCCTCGATGCGTGGTGGGCAAAAAGAACGGCGCCGGAGCATCCGCCCCGGCGCCGTTCCCATTCTCCCGCCTCGCAGATGCTACTTGAAGCGGCGGCGGACGTAGCCCGCGACGGGGATGATGCTGGCGGCCAGCGTCAGGCCCTGCCCCGTCAGCCGCAATGCCCGGTGCCGGCGGGCGCTCAGCTTGCGCCCGGCCCAGCGGGTGCCGGCCGCGAGCGCCGCCGCCTGCAGCCCCTCGACCGCCAGGAAGGTCAGCCCGGCCCGCTTCGCCATCCGCATCGCCTTCTTGCGCATCTCGTTGTCTCCGCTGGAGTTGGGTAATGCGATCAGGACCTCTCCAAGTGCAGGAACCATGCTCGCGTGGAACGTCTGTGTGCTCCGGTAAGACGTTGCAGATCATCTACTTGTGAACGAAAGTGTTGCCTCGGGCGCACCCCCGCCCTAAGTTGCCGCCATTCCACGCCCATTTATCCCGTATGTCGTAGCTCGATACGCGCGTGCGGGGCTGTGGGCGGGGACTCAGCCGGTTCTGCATGGGGAGGCACACCGCGCGTCCGTGTGTTTCGGGCGGGCGCTGGTGGTGGGTTGCGAAACCCTTGTTCCCGGAGGGGGAATGATGAGCGAACGCGAGGTCGACGAGCAGGACGAGCGGCGAAGGCGGATCGCGAGGGCGAAGGTGGTCACGCCCGCGGTGGTGGTGATGCTGGGCGCGGTGGCGCTGGGCGATTGGGCGTGCGCGCCGCGCTCCCGGGCCATCCCCGCCATCGACCCGAGCAGCGCCACCGCGGCGCTGGTCGCCGCACCCGCCGCGGCGCAGCAGCAGGTGGCGCAGGCGCCGACCACGCAGCCCGCCGCCGAGCCCGCGCCGCAGCCGGTCACCATCGCCGAGCTCGACGCGCGCCTCACGGCCGCGATGGTCAACAGCGTCTCGGCCGAGGAGGCGGAGCGCCGCGCCCGCGAGCGCGAGACCCGCGCGGCCGCCGCGGCGTTCCCGGTGTCGGAGCGGATCGAGATGAGCAGCACCATGTACTGCCTGAAGGGGCACATGCGCACCGGCGTGCGCACGCGCGACGGGATGGCGGCGGGCGACCCGCGGGTGCTGCCGCTGGGCTCGGTGGTGCGGGTGAGCCGCCCCGACGGCCGGCCGGTGGGGATCTTCGTGATCATGGACACCGGCGGCGCCATCCGCGGCAACAAGATCGACCTGTGGTTC
>Ga0190275_10003594_pt1 | contig 11092 bp, 6 predicted proteins | sample Popmic550T_FD_133745 | JGI IMG/M metagenome (GOLD analysis project Ga0190275, IMG submission 133745) | Populus adjacent soil microbial communities from riparian zone of Yellowstone River, Montana, USA - 550 T | ecosystem: Environmental > Terrestrial > Soil > Riparian zone > Trees stand | place...
ATCGTTGCCTACGGCGCGCGAAGCCCGGCCCGGAGCGCAGCGGAGGGACACGCCCGAATCCCGCTCTTCCGTCCCATCATCACTCGATGAGACCACCTGCGCCAACGTCCCACAGCCCCGCCGCACAAACGGCGGAGCTGCAGGACGTTGCGGAACCGGCCACGCTCAGTAGCCCGCGTTCTGCTTCAGGTTCGGGTTGGCCACCATCTCCGACGCCGGCAGCGGGTACAGGTTGCGGAACGCCTCGGTGGTGCGGCCGGCCTTCACGCCGCCCTTGAACGCCCACACCCCGCTGGTGGTGTAGCGGTTGTAGCGGATCAGGTCGGTGCGGCGGTGGCCCTCCCACAGCAGCTCGCGCGCGCGCTCGTCCAGGATGAAGTCGAGCGTGAGCTGCGCGTCGGTGATGTTCCCCGAGGCGTCGCCGTACGAGCGCTGCCGCAGCGCGTTCACGTAGGCCAGCGCCTGCGCCCGCGTGCCCCCGCCGCCGCGCAGCACCAGCTCGGCGTACATCAGGTAGGCGTCGCCCAGGCGGAACATCGGGTAGTCGGTGTCGGTGAACTCCTCGTTCGAGCCCTTCACCCCGGCCGAGGTCACGTTGCGGTACTTGGGCGCCCCCAGCCCCTGCTGGAAGGCGGTGATGTCGTTGATCGCCACCGTCTGCCCCTGCGTGAAGAACACCGTGGAGCGCACGTCGGTGGTGTTGATCCCGCCGGGGTACACCGAGAGGATCTCGGGCTTCACCCTCAAGCCCCACCAGCCGCCGTTGATCCCCCAGCTGGCGGGGTTCATGTCGCCGCCCACCGAGGCGTGGATCAGGAAGGTGGTGCCGCCGTACGACTGCTGCCGCGTGCCGTCCTGCGGCACCGGGAAGATGATCTCGGGCGAGGTGTGGTTGTCGGCCAGGAACAGGTGCCGGTAGCTGGGGTCCAGCGTGTACGCCCCCAGGATCGGCTCCAGCGCGGCGCGCGCGTCGGCGTAGCGGTTGGTGCCCACGTACACCGCGGCGTTCATCAGCACCTTGGCCAGCAGCATCTGCACGGCGCCCTGGTCGGCGCGGCCGTACTCGCCGGCGTGGGCGGCGGGCAGGTCGGCGCGGATCGCCTGCAGCTCGCTCACCACGTAGGCGAAGATCTCGGCCTTGGTGCTCTGCTGCGGCGGGGTGGTGCCCAGCACGAAGTCTTCCTTCACCAGCGGCACGTCGCCGAACAGGTCGATCGCGTGCCAGTAGCTGAGCGCGCGGAGGAAGCGGGCCTCGGCGCGGAACTGCTTCACCTCGGCGCGCAGCTCGGGGGTGGCGCCCCGTGCCGTCAGCTTCTCGTCGGTGCTCTCGCGCAGGAATTCGTTGACCATCCCCACCTGGAAGAACACCCGGTAGTACATCGAGCTCAGGAACTGGTTGGAGGTGCTCCAGAGCTGGGTGTTGAGCTGCTGCACGCCGTCGTCGCCCCAGGCGATCACGGCCTCGTCGGTGGGGAGCTCCTGCATCTGCCAGAGGAGGCGCACGTACTGCGAGAAGCCCTCGTCGATCCCCTGGATGTCGCCCTTCCCGGCCGGCCCCTCCTGCCCGGTCACCGTCAGGCCGGCGTAGAGCTTGGCCAGGAACGCGCGGTAGGCGCTGGCGTCGTTGAAGGCGTTGCCCCCGGTGACGGTGCTCTCGGGCTCGAGCGTGACGTCGGTGCAGCCGCCGGCGGCGCCCACCACGAGCGCGGCCGCGGCGGCGACGGTCATCGCCCTGAATGCTTTCTTGAACATGGCTGGTCCGTTCTCCCTGGTATTTGAACGGGCGGCGTGCCGCCTCGCGTGAGTCGGGTTCGTGCGCGCCTAGAACGCGAGGCTGACGCCGGCCGTGAAGGTCCGGGAGCGGGGATAGACGTTGTTGTCGATCCCGTTGAGGCCGCCCAGCGGGTCGATCCCGCTGTAGCCGGTGAGCGTGAACACGTTCTGCACCGTGCCGTACACCCGCGCGTTGTCGACCCCGCGGACGCCGCTGAAGGTGTAGCCCAGCGTCAGGTTGTCCATGCGCAGGAACGAGGCGTCCTCCACGTACACGTCGGAGAAGTACTGCGGCGTGAGGAACTCGTTCTCGAGCACCGAGCGGTGCCGGTTGCTGGGGGCCGCGCCGCTCAGCCCGGCGTAGTGGCCCAGGTTCGACGCCACGTTGTTGTAGGCGTAGTTCCCCACCTGCGCCCGCAGCGTGATGCCGGCGTCCCACGCGCCCAGCCCGAACTGCGAGGTGTGGCCGAAGGTCCACTTCGGCGCGGCCGAGTGGAAGGGCTCGCGGTCGGCCTGGTCCACGTTGCCGTCGCCGTTCAGGTCCTCGTAGAGGTCCTTCTCGTCCACGTTGCCGCTGTTGTTGCGGTCGCCGTAGACCGGCTTCCCGTTCTCCATGATGTGGCGGTACACCAGGAACGAGTTCACCGGCACCCCCGGCTGCAGCACCTGGATGGTGCTCCCCACCCCGCCCGAGATCCCGCCCACCAGGATGCGCTCGGTCCCCGCGCCCGCCGCGATGGTCAGCAGCCGGTTCTTGTTGGTGGCGGCGTTGACGCTGGCGTCCCAGGTGAGGCCGCGGTCCAGCATGCGCGCGTTCAGCCCCAGCTCCAGGCCGCGGTTGCGCATGCTGCCGATGTTGGTGGTCACGAAGTTGGAGAGGTTGGTCCCCGCCGCCACCGGCACGTTGAAGATCAGGTCCTCGGTCTTCTTGTCGTAGTAGTCGACGGTGCCGGTCACGCGGTTGCGGAAGAGGCCGAAGTCGAGCCCCAGGTTGTACGAGGTGGTCTCTTCCCACTTGATGTCGGGGTCCACCGCGCTGGGGCGCATGGTGGGCACGAAGGTGTTGCCGAACTGCGCCTGCGCGGTGTTCTGCGAGAACAGGTAGCTCGACACCCACAGGTAGTTGCCGAAGTCCTGGTTCCCGTTCACGCCGTAGCTCACCCGCACCTTCAGGTCCGACAGCGGCCCCAGCTGGTCGGGCATGAACGGCTCCTCCGACAGGCGCCAGGCGAAGGCGGCCGAGGGGAAGGTGCCCCACTGGTAGTCGGGCCCGAAGCGCGACGAGCCGTCGCGGCGCACGCTCAGCGTGAGCAGGTAGCGGTCCTTGAGGTTCCAGTTCATGCGCGCGAACCCCGACGCCAGCCGCCACTCCTGCACGTCGAACGAGGTGCGCTCCACCTGCGCGCCCACGGCGCCGTTGGGGCCCACCGCGTCGGAGAGGAGGTTCTGCGCGAAGTAGTGCGGGTACTCGTCGCGGCTGGTCTCGTACGAGTAGCCGGCGGTCACGTCGAAGTTGCTGTCCAGGCCGGTGAAGGCGCGCGCGTAGCGGCCGTAGGCGTCCAGCACGGTGCCCAGGCGCGACGGCTCGCGACGGGTGACGCTGCCGCCGCCGCTGTTCCGCGCCGCGATCGGGTTGAAGATCTTGCGGTCGGACTGCGTGTAGTCGTAGCCCAGCCGCAGCGTGCCGGTGACCCCGGCCAGAAAGGGGAGGTCGTAGTTCGCCTCCAGGTTGCCCAGCGAGCGGAACGAGGTCTGCTCGTCGCGCACCATCGCCAAGTCCGCGACCGGGTTGTTGGGCCCCTGCGCGTCGCTCCACTGGAAGAAGCGGTCGCCGTCCATCACGGGCTGGGTGGGGGCGAAGGCCATCGCGCTCCCCAGCACCCCGCCGGGGGTGAACGAGTCGTTGATCTGCGAGCCGCGCACGTTGGCGCGCAGGCGCAGCGTGTTGCCGAAGAGCTGCTGGGTGTAGCTCCCCGCGCCGGACAGGCGGCGGGTGTCGGTGCCGCGCAGGATCCCCGCCTGGTCCAGGTAGCCCAGCGACAGGCGGTAGCTCATGGTCTGCCCCGTGCCGGTCACGGCCAGGTTGTGGTCCTGCCCGCCGGCGTTGCGCAGCACCTGCCCGCGCCAGTCGGTGCTGGCGGTGCCCAGCACGCCCGCGTTGGTGGGCGCGTACTGCTGCACGGCGGCGCGGAACTCGTCCACCGAGAGGAGGTCGGCCCCGCGGTCCACCCGCGACGTGGAGAGCGAGGTGCTGTAGGTGAACTGTGCGCCCCGCGAGCCCGAGCGGGTGGTCACCAGGATCACGCCGTTGGCCCCGCGCGACCCGTAGATCGCGGTGGCCGAGGCGTCCTTGAGCACGGTGACGCTCTCGATGTCGTTGGGGTTCAGGAAGGCGAGCGGGTTGCGCTGCTCGCCGATCTCGTTGGGGTTGTTGCTGAACGCGGTGCGGCCGGTCACCAGCCCGCCGCCCGCCTGCAGCGGCACGCCGTCCACCACGAAGAGCGGCTCGTTGCTGGCGTTCACCGAGGTGCCGCCGCGGATGCGCACCGAGGTGCGGCCGCCCGGCTCGCCGGTGTCGATCACCTGCAGCCCCGGCACCTTGGCCTGGATCAGCTGCTCGGGGCTCACCACGCGGCCGGTGTTGAACTGGTCGGGGGTCACGGTGAGCACCGAGCCGGTGCGGTCGCGCGCGCGCTGCTCGCCGTAGCCGATCGCCACCACCCCCTGCAGCCCCACCGCCGCCGTCTGCAGCGCGAAGTTCACCGTGGCGGTCTGCCCCGCCGACACGGTGGCGGGGAGGGTGGCCGCGGTGTGGCCGATCACGGTGGCCGTGACCGTGCGCGCGCCCGGCGCGACGCCGCTGATGGTGTAGCGCCCGTCGGGGCCGGTGACGGCGCGGAGCGCGCTCCCGCCCACCGACACCGTGGCCCCGGACAGCGGGCGCCCGCCGTCGGCCGAGGTGACGGATCCCGCGATCTGCCCGACCTGTGCGTACAGCGGAACGCCCGCAAACAGCGCGGCGATCATGCTGACAACGACTGTCCGCCTCATGATGGATCTCCGAAGGGGGTGGGCCGGCAGCCCGCCGGGCTGCGTGAGAAAGGATGGGCGCCCGGCGTCGGGCCCGGCGCGCGGGTGGTGGAGACGCGGCGAAGGGCGTGGAGCGTGGCGGCTCCGGGCCCTCGGGCGCGTTTGTCAAGACTCCCAACAAATGCGGGACGACGCTTCGTCCTCGTGCTCGCGCCCGACGGGGCGGGCCCGAGGCGCGGTTTCATGCGTTTGTTAACAAACCCGACAAATTCGACGAGACGACGGTGCTGCGGACGCGGGACCGCGCCTGGCGAACGATTTCGGTGCTCGGTGCGGGAGGCTACGGCTGGGCGGCGGTGTCCACGGCTTGAATAATCGAATCGTAATCTTCCACACTTTCCGTGTCAACCACATTCGTCGTCGTCACGAACTTCCCGGGTCCCCGGAACCGCCTGGCGGGGGACGGCACGACGCGCTCGCCGGCTCCGCGTGGGCCCCGCGCCCTCCGGAAGCGCCGCGAATGCTGACGACGCCGGGCGCCGCCGTCATCGCGCATAGCTCGCGCGGCGCACGCGCAGCAGGTCGCCCGCGGCGGGCGAGTGCGCGGCGTACTGGCAGCCCAGCCCCAGGAAGAAGTCGCCGCCGCTCTCCTCGAACGAGCGAGCGAAGGTGGGCGCGGCGAGGTGGAAGAGCTCGGTCCAGCGCGCCAGGTCGGCGGTGGCGTACACGCGCACGGTGTAGCCGCCGTCCGCCGCCGGCGTCCCCGTGAGCAGGTACAGCGTTCCGCCGCGCACCAGCAGGTCGAACGGCAGCGCCGCCGGGTCGGGGAGCGTCACCGGCTCGGCGGCGCGCGCGTCGCGCGTCACGGCCAGCCCCACCGGGTACCAGTCGAAGTCGCGGACCGCCACCACGTACACCAGCCCCCCCGCGAACTCCGTCTGCCGCACCATCCGGCCGCCCCGGCCCTCGGGCAGGCCGGGGAGCAGCGCCTGCATCGCGGTGCCGGTGGGCACGAACGCGGCGCCGTTCCAGCGCCACGGCTGCCGCGACAGGGGCGAGAGGCCGGCCTGGACGATCGGCGCCGCGTACAGCGCGCCGCCCAGCTCGAACATCCCGTACATGCGGTCCAGCGCCGGGCCGGCGACGCGCCAGGTGTGCCCCCGGTCGGCCGACACCTTCAACGTCTCGTGCCCCGGAACGTTGTCGGCGCCCAGCGCGGCGAACAGCAGCCCGTCGTGCCACGCCAGGTCGAAGGTGTGCAGCCCGTGGGGGATGGTGCGGTGCTTCACCCAGCGCCCCGCCTCCACCCGGTAGAAGTTGCCGGCGGTCAGGTCGTCGCGCGGATCGTGGCCGGGCACGTACAGCTCGCCGTCCAGCACCCGGAACAGGTCCACCTGCTCCTCGCTGGTGGTGAACTCGCTGGCCAGCGCGCCGGTGGCCGGGTCCACCGACCAGATGGGGATCGGCCCGCGGTTGTCGGCGCTGTCGCCGTGGCCCAGGCGCACCACCCCGCCGAACAGCTGCATGTCCCACACGTTGCGGGCGTACGGCGAGGCCACCGTGAACGGGTTCCCCAGCCGCTCCACCCGCGCGGTCACGTCCGGCGGAGGCGGGGGCGCCATCGGGCCCGCCGCGTTGCCGCACGCGGCGAGCGACGCCACCAGCGCGGTGCCCAGGAGTCTCGCAACGGTGCAGGCGCGCATGGATTTCTCGTCCGGACTCGTCCGGATCTCGGGCGGGGGGTGGATGGAGCGTTACGGAAGGAGCGGGCGCGTTCACCTGCGCGGCGGGTCGCCGCGCTTCCACTTCACCGGCCGGGTGGCGCGCGGGTGCACGTCCAGGCGGTGGGCCATGCGGCGGAAGGCGGGGCCGTGGTCCACCGGCGCGCCCTCGATGTACTGCCAGAGGTGGATCATCTCGTGGCGCATCGTCTCTTCCGCCTGCCCCTCCTCGCCGTGGCTGCACAGCCGCGAGCTGATCACGATCTCCAGCGGCTGCGAGGAGAAGTGGCCGTTGCGGCGGCGCATCGCCCGGCTCAGGTGGATCGGCACGCGCGGGAGCCTGCCGCCGAAGTAGAGCCGGTTGGCGCGGTCGAACTCCTCCTGCATGCGCGCCCGGTGCGGGCGGTCGTGGGGGTGGGTGGCGCGGCGCCTGGGCCGCGGCGGCGGCGCGGTCGTCAGCGGGAGTTCGTTGATGAAGCGCTGCACCGCCTCCTTCGCCTTCTTCTTCCCGCGCGCGCCGGGGGTGTACAGCACGGCCACCGCCGCCAGAAGCGCCTCGTCGGCCGCGGCGAACGCGTGGTTCATGCGGATCAGCGAGGGGTCGCGCCCCACGCTCACCATCGTCCGGCGATTGTTGGTGAACTGCACGCGGCGGTACGGTGCCCCATGCTTCCGCAAAAGGGCGAGCACCCCCTCCTCCGTCCGCCCCGCCGGGTCATGTCCGGCCGACCTCTGAACGGACGAAGTGGACGGCGCGGCGGCGGGCTGGGGACGCGGGGGGACGGGCGCCGGCGCCGGCGCCGCTTCGGGACGCGGCGCCGGCCGTGGCACGCCGCGCGGGCGGGGACGCGGCCGAGCAGGCGGCGTCGGCACGGCGGGCGCGGGTTCCCGGCGCGGGGAGGGGACCCGTTCCGGCTCCGGTGCGGGGCCGAACAGGTCCAGGATGATGTCCTTCAGCTTCACGTGCTGCGAAAACGGCTGCGGTTTCAGACAGATCCCACGAACTTGTTCCGCACGCGGCCAGTTTGCGTGAGGGATTCGCGCCCGGAGGGCCGAGACGCCGGCGCGCCCGCGTCGGCGTCTCGGGAACGCGAGCGGCCATGGCGCGCCGGCGGCTCGGCGCCGTTGGCAACGGCGGTATCGTTGCCTACGGCGCGCGAAGCCCGGCCCGGAGCGCAGCGGAGGGACACGCCCGCATCCAGCGCTTCCGGTTCGCGCCCCGGCATCGACTTCTCGGACTCCGTATCAGGCGGCAGCCAGCGCCGGGGGGCGCTCGGCGTGGCGGTATTCGACCGTGTACCCCAGCGCGCGGGGGATGGCCAGCAGGCGGTCGAGGTCCACGTCCACGCGGGCGCCGGCCTTCTGCGTCACCTCGTCCTCGATCGGCAGGTCGAAGTCGTCGGCGCCGTACTCCAGGGCGCGGAAGGCGTCTTCGTTCTGCGTGAGCACCGAGGTGCGGAAGTGCTTCACGTTGTCCAGGAAGATGCGGCACAGCGCCATGTGCCTCCAGTACTCGCGCGGGGTGATCTCGCGCCCGCCCAGCGCCGTGCCGTACGGCTTGTACGTCCAGCAGAGGAAGGAGAAGAGGCCGCCCAGCCCGTCGGCCAGCGCCGCGTCCTGCCAGTCGCGGGTGCGCCGCAGGTGCTCCAGCCGCTCCTCGAAGGTCTCGTCGAAGCCGATCACCATCGTGCCCGTGGTGCGCATCCCCGCGTCGATCACGGCGCGCTGCGCCTCCAGGTACTCGCGCACCGTGTACTTGAACTTGGCGTGGCGCTTCCGGAAGTCCTCGGTGAGGATCTCGCTGCCGCCGCCGGTGATCCAGTGCACCCCCGCGTCGCGCAGGCGCAGCGCGGCGTCCAGGTGGCTGAGGTTGGCGCGGTCGGCCAGGTACATGAACTCGGCGATGGTGAGCGCGTAGAACTCCACCCGGTCGCCGTAGCGCTCGCGCACGGCCGCGAAGAGGTCGGCGTAGTAGTGCAGCGGGAGCTTGGGGTTGAAGCCGCCGTTGAAGCCCACCAGGTCGCCGCCCACCGCCAGCAGCTCGTCGATCTTGGCGAACACGTCCTCGCGCGTGAGCACGTAGCCGCCCGCCTGGTTGGGAAGCACGTAGAAGGCGCAGTAGTCGCACTGCGCCACGCACACGTTGGTGTAGTTGATGATCCGCATCACCATGTAGGTGGCGCGGTCCGGCTGGTGGTAGCGCGCGCGGACGGCCTGGGCCAGCTGCTTCAGCTCGTCGTCCGACGCGTGGTGCCAGAGCACCGCCGCGTCGTCGAGCGTGATGCGCCCTCCCTGCTCCACCGTGGCCGCGACCTCGCGCAACCGCGCGGCGGCGTCGTTCGCTGCGTCCGTGGCCGGCACCTGGCTCCCCTGCATCCGTGGCGGAAATGCTGACGATCGCTGCGGTTAAGAATGGGGTAGCGGCGGGTTCGGGTCAACCGCGCGGAGCCCTCGAAACGTGTCCGTCGGGGGGATCGCGAGGGGACGACGACAGGCGCGGCGCGGGATTCCCCACGTCGCCGGTCGACCCGGCTGCGCGACGACATCGAACGTCGACCTCAACCCATTGCCAAGCGGGGGTCGACGGCATCCGAGCGGCCCTCGGCGGAATCCCTGGGGTCGCGCACGACGAACGGGCGGACGCCGCGAGGGCGCCCGCCCGTGTCGTTATCTCGTTATCTACACTCGTTGGTTTTACAGGTACGGATGACGGGTGGACGCGGGAAGGTGGCGGCGCACGGCCGCGACGGCTTCGCGCGGCTGGATCGGCTTGGCGAGGTACTCGTCGTAGAGCGCCCCGTCGCGGTCGTCCTCCGGGATCGCCGACGCGGTGAGCAGGACGATGGAGATGCGGCGGGTGCGCTGGTCGGCCTTCAGGCGGCGGATCACCTCGAATCCGTCCACGCCGGGAAGGCAGATGTCCAGCAGCATCACGTCGGGTACGTGCGCGCGGGCCAGGCTCACCGCGGTGTCGCCGTCCCCGGCCTCCAGCACGCGGAACCCCTCGTGCAGCAGGATCGCGCGGTAGATCTCGCGCTGCTCGGCGAGATCGTCCACCACCAGCACGTACCCCGGCCCCGGCTCGCTCATTCCACCCCGTTCGGTGTGGGTGTGTGGAATGACGACGATCCCGCGCCCCTCGCCGTCACGCATGGCGACGCGGCGTCACGCGGACGACTCGGCCGGCTGATCGACGGTACGGCCGGACGCCGGGGAGCCGGGTCTCGAGATCACGGCCGTATCAGATACGGCGCACGGAGGGTGTCAGATACAACGCGCGTTTCCCATCTGCTCCGCAAGTGATTCGTGGCACAGGGGTTGCCCTTGTTCTGTCACGTTCTGCTACGAGGAAACGCGGGTGCCTTCACGGCGCTCCACACGCATCGCATATCATGCTGCACCGCACCATCCCGTCCCTCTCCGGAGGGCTCGCGCGCGTGGCTCCGTTCACGTCGGCGCTCGCCTTTTGCGCCCTGCTGGCCGCCTGCGACGGCGGGGGTGGAGGCGGCGGCGGTGGCGGAGGCCCGGTCGGCCCGGCCACGGCCTCGCTGGCGCCGCTGGGCGCCACGCAGTTCAACGGCGCGCCCGGCTTCGCGCTCGACGACTCGGTGGCGGTGCGGGTGACCGGCTCGGGCGGCGCGCCGCTGGCCGGCGCGGCGGTGAGCTTCGAGGTCACCGGCGGCGCGGGCTCGGTCTCCCCCGCCTCCGTCACCACCAACGCCGACGGCGTCGCCAAAACGCGCTGGACGATGGGCGCCGAGGGCGCCAACACGCTGCGGGCGGCGCTCCCCAGCTTCTCGGCGACGCCGCCGGTGGCGTTCAGCGCCACCGCCGCGTGGGGCCCCGAGGCCGCGCTCTCGGTGGTGAGCGGCAACCAGCAGGTCACCGCCGCCGGCTGCGCCCCGCTGGCGCCCGTGCTGCTGAAGGTGGCCGACGCGTCGGGCGCGCCGGTGGCCAACGCCCCCGTGTACCTGAACGTGACCGCCGGCGGCGGCCGCGTGACCTCCACGAAGCTCGCGTCCAACGCGCAGGGGCTGGTGCAGGTGCCGTGGACGCTGGACGCCGCGGGCGCCCACGCGCTGCAGGCCTCGCTGCACAGCCGCACGCCGGCGCAGGTGGACCTGGCCGCCACGGCGGTGCCGGTGGCGCCGGGCGGGGTGGCGGCGGCCGGCAACATCCTGGTGGACACGCGCACCTGCAAGCCGCACCGGTTCATCGGGCTGGCGCGCTCGGGGCTGGAGAGCTGGCCCACCGGCGACGACCGGCTGTTCAGCCCCACGCTGGCGCGGCAGGACTTCCTGAACATCAGGAGCTGGGGCTCCAACGTCGTGCGCATCCCGCTCAACCCGGCGTACTGGGTGAAGACGGCGGGGAGCTACAGCGCCGGCTACCCGGAGCAGGTGGACTCGGCGATCGCGCGGGCCAGGTCGCAGGGGCTCGACGTGGTGATCGACATGCACTTCTCCGATCGCGGCGACCCGTCCAGCAAGGCGTACCGGCTGGAGCGCATGGCCGACGCCAACCACGGCATCACCTTCTGGAAGGAAGTGGCGGCGCGCTACAGGAAC
>Ga0190275_10003595_pt1 | contig 11089 bp, 10 predicted proteins | sample Popmic550T_FD_133745 | JGI IMG/M metagenome (GOLD analysis project Ga0190275, IMG submission 133745) | Populus adjacent soil microbial communities from riparian zone of Yellowstone River, Montana, USA - 550 T | ecosystem: Environmental > Terrestrial > Soil > Riparian zone > Trees stand | place...
GCCGGACGGCTGGACGCCGCTGAGGATGCGCTGGCGGGACGGCGTGGCGGGCATCGACGGCTCCGGGCTTTCCTTTTCCGATGCGACACGGTTACAGTACGTCCCGTTCACCCCCGGGACACCCGCATGGACGCCCCCGAAGTCCTCCTCGGTGCGCTCAAAGCGGCGCTCGCCGCACCCGGCGAGCACCGCCTGTTCCGCTCCGGCAAGCTCCCCGGCCTGTTCCCGTCGCGCGTCGGCGAGGCGGCCGAGGCGGCACTGGCGGCGCTGAAGGACGGCCTTCTCGAAACGGTGCGGACCGAGACGCGCGGGAAGACGGTGACCGAGTGGGTGACGGCGACGCCGAGGACGGCGCCGTTCGTCCACGAGCACGATTCGCCGAAGGCCGCGCTGCGAGAATTGAAGGACTTGTTGACCGCGACGCGGGCCGGCGTACCGGCGTGGCTCGACGAGGCGCGGCAGGAGGTGGCGCGTCTGTCGGCCCGTTTCGAGACGCACGCCGCCGCCCTGCTCCGCCGGCTGGACGACCTCGCCGACCGCATCGACGCCGCGATCCGCCGCAGCGAGCTGCGGGCGCCGGCGGTCGCCGAATCGCTGGCGGGGGTCGTGCCGTGGGCGGCGTGGGCGCTCGAATCACTCGACCGCAGGCGGAGCGCTGGACACGGTTCGACGTGCCCACTACCGGAGTTGTTCACCGTCGTGCGCGGCCGCTACCCGGAGTTAACGTTGCCGGGCTTCCACGACGGGCTACGGCGGCTCCACGACACGCGATCGCTCCGACTCTGCCCCGCGGCCGAGATGCCGGAGCCGGAACACGCCCTGCTCGCGGAGGGGGCGTTGATGTATCTCGCGGAGCGATAAGGGATTGGGCCGCGGATTCGCTCCGACACTCATTTGTCTGGCCGACTCAATGCGTCTGGTAAACCCCCGGGGGGGTCGGCCAGACACATCGAACTCGCCTGGAATGCTCAGAACGGCCAGCGGTCGCCGAGCGCGGCCCTCTGGGCGGCGGTGATGGTGCGAATGCCAGCCTCGCCGAGTTCGAGTAGGCGGTTGAGTTCGTCGCGGGAGAAGGTCGCTTCTTCGCCGGTCCCCTGCACCTCGATGAACGCCCCGGCGCCGGTCATGACGAGGTTCAGGTCCACGTCCGCGGCCACGTCCTCGACGTACTCCAGGTCGAGCCGCGCTTCGCCGTCCACGACGCCGACGCTGACCGCCCCGACGCTCGTCGTCAGCACGTCGCGCACGGCCGCGCCGGGTAGCACCTTCGAGACGGCATCAACGACGGCGACGAGTGCCCCGTTGATGGCCGCGGTGCGGGTGCCGCCGTCGGCTTCGAGCACGTCGCAGTCGATCCAGAGCGTCCGCTCGCCGAGCTTCGCCAGGTTCACGACGGCGCGGAGGCTGCGGCCGATGAGGCGCTGAATCTCGACCCCGCGACCGTCCACCTTGCCGGCCTTGTCGCGCGGCTTGCGGCTGTGGGTCGAGCCGGGGAGCATGCCGTACTCGGCGGTGAGCCACCCCTTCCCCTTCCCGACGAGGAAGTCCGGCACCTTCGGCTCGACGGAGCAGGTGCAGAGCACGGCCGTGCGGCCGCAGCGCACGAGGACGGAGCCGGCGGCGTTGCCGGTGTAGCCGCGCTCGAACGAGAGCGGGCGGAGCTGGTCGGGCAGTCGGCCGTTCGGGCGGGGCATGGGGTCACCGGGTTACTTGAGAAGCCATTCCAGAACCGCCTTCTGGGTGTGGAGGCGGTTGCCGGCCTGCTGGAACACGGCGGCGGCGGGACCGTCCATGATCTCGTCGGTGATCTCCTCACCGCGGTGAGCCGGGAGGCAGTGGAGCACCTTGCAGCCAGGCGCGGCCCGCTCCAGTAGCTGCGCGTTCACCTGGAACGACTCGAACCGCTTCAGCCGCTCCTCACGCTCGGCCTCCTGGCCCATGCTGGTCCACACATCGGTGTAGATTACGTCCGCCCCCGCCACCGCCGCGGCCGCGTCGTTCACCTCGCGCGGGAAGTCCTTCGACACCCGCGCCGTGTAGTCGGCCCGGAACTTCGGGTCGAAGCCGTAGCCCGCTGGGCAGCCGAGCACGAACTTCGCCCCTAGCCGGCCGCAGCCGACGGCCAGCGACCGGGCCACGTTGTTGCCGTCGCCGATGAACGCCACCGTGCGACCGTCCACGCCGCCGAACAGCTCCTGGATCGTCAGCAGGTCGGCGAGCCCCTGGCACGGGTGCGACCAGTCGGACAGGGCGTTGACGACGGGAATGGAGGCGTGCTGCGCTACCGCGTCGAGCGTGTCGTGGCGGTAGACACGCAGCACGATCGCGTCGAGGTAATGGGCGATGGTGCGGGCGAAGTCCGCGTGCGTCTCGCGCCAGCCGAGGCCGACCTCGTTCCCCGGCAGGTACAGCGCCGTGCCGCCGAGCTGGGCCACGCCGCTCTCGAAGCTCACCCGCGTCCGCAAGCTCGGCTTCTCGAAGATCAGCCCGACCACCTTGCCGGCGAGCGTCCGCGTCGGGATGCCGCGGGCGTGCGCGGCCTTCAGCCGGGCCGCCTCTGTGAGGAGGTGCTTGACCTCGTCCGCGGACAGGTCGATCAGGTTCAGGAAGTGCGTCATCGGGGGCGAGCCCCTCAAGGTGGCGAGCCCGCGGGATGACCCGCGGGCTTCGGTTGGTGCCGGAACGGATGGTGAACGGCTACGCCTTCAGGCCCAGGATCACGTCGGCGAGGGTGTCGCACCCCTCGTCGATCTGCTCGTCGGCGATGTTGATCGCCGGCAGGAGCCGGATGACGGTGCCGTGCGTGGCGTTGACCAGCAGGCCGCGCTTCAGGCACTCCAGCACCACGGGGGCGGCGTCGGTCGCCAGCTCGACGCCGATCATGGCGCCCTTCACGCGCACGTCCAGCACGTGCGGGCTCTGGGCCTTCAGGGCGTTGAAGCGGGCCGCGAACCGCTCGCCGACGCGGACGGCCCGGTCGAGGAGGCCGTCCTGCTCGATCGTCTCGATGGTGGCGAGCGCGGCGCGGGCGGCGAGTGGGTTGCCGCCGAACGTCGCGGCGTGGGTGCCGGGCTTCAGCTTCTCGCCGACCTCGGGCGTGGCGATCACCCCGCCCATCGCCACGCCGCCGGCCAGCGCCTTCGCCAGCGTCACCACGTCCGGCTTCACGTTCCAGTGCTGGTGGGCGAACCACGCGCCGGTGCGGCCGGTGCCGGTCTGCACCTCGTCGAGCATCAGGAGCATGCCGTTGCGGTCGCACAGTTCGCGGAGGCCTTCGAGGAACCCGGCCGGCGGCAGGTTGATCCCGCCCTCGCCCTGGATCGGCTCCACCAGCACCGCGGCCGTCTCGGCGTCGATCGCCTTCTCGGCCGCTGCCAGGTCGCCGAACGGGGCGTACACGAAACCCGGCAGCATCGGCTCGACGCCGGCGTGGTATTTGGGCTGGGCCGTCGCCGAGAGCGCCCCCATCGTCCGGCCGTGGAAGCCGCCGGTGAAGGTGAGAATCTTGTACTTCCCCTTCGGCTTCCCGTTCAGGCGGGCGAGCTTGATCGCGGCCTCGTTCGCCTCCGCGCCGCTGTTGCAGAAGAAGCAGATGCCGCCGAAGTCGGTCCGCTCCGACAGCGCCTGCGCGAGCAGCGCCTGCGGCTCGGTGTACCACGTGTTCGGGACGTGGATGAGCGTGCTCACCTGCTCGCGGACGGCTTCCACGACGCGAGGCGGGCAGTGACCGAGGATGCCGCAGCCCCAGCCGGGGAAGAAGTCGAGGTAGCGGTTCCCCTCGGCGTCCCACACCCACGACCCCTCGCCGCGCACCAGGCACACCGGGTAGCGCGTGTAGTTGCCGATCAGATAGCGCTTCGCCAGGTCGATGACCTGCGGGCTGGTGAGCGTGTCGGTCGCGGCCATGAAGACTCCGAAGCTACCGGGTGATTTCGGTCCCGGTGAAGCGGTCGTGCAGGAACACGTCGAGGAGCGAGTACGGCACGCGGCCGTCGAGGATGAGCGCGGACTGCGCCCCGGCGGCGAGCGCCTCGAAGCACGCCTCCACCTTCGGCACCATACCGCCGTCGATCACCCCGGACGCGATGAGTGCCCGGCACTCGGTCTCGGTCAGACTTGGGATGAGCGACGCGGGTTCACGCCGCTCGCGGAGCACGCCGGGGGTGTCAGTGAGGAAAATCGCCTTCTGGGCGTTCAGCGCGCCGGCCACGGCCGAAGCCGCAGTGTCGGCGTTGACGTTGAGCCAGCCTGTGGGGCTCTCTGCATAGATCGCAAGGGACGGGATCACCGGCAGTTCGCCACACTCACGGACGCGCCAGCGGAGGTCATCGGTCTGGACGGATGCCACGGAACCGACCCACCCGAGGTCAATGGGCGTGCCGTCGGTAGCGGCTAACCGGAGCGGCTCGCCGAGAAGCGGGAACGAGCCCGAGTTGGTGTGCGCCTTGCTGTCAGCGCCGAGTGCGCTCAACCGACCTTCGAGGTCGCGGCTGATGGCGTGGAGCACGGGAACCACAACGCCCAGCGTGGCCTCGTCCGTGTAGCGGCGGCCGGCGACCTTCCGCGGCGTCAGGCCGGCTTCCGCCATCGCCCGGTCGATCGGCTTGCCACCACCGTGAACCAGAACTACAGGCACGCCGAGATGGTGGAGTGTCGCCACCGACCGCAGACAGGCGTCGGTCGCGGCCGGGTCTTCCATCGCGCTGCCGCCGAGCTTCACTACCACCGGCCCGCGGACGCGCGCCAGCCGCAGTACGGCGTCGGCGAACGCGGCGGACGACAGCGGGACCGGCGACATTCTGCGGGGACCGGGTAAGGCGCGGTCGCGGAAAAAACCCATCGTAGGAGCGCGGCCCCCCATCGTCAACGGGGCGGCCCGCGCACGACCGTATGATTCCCGTCGGGTTCCGATCGACAACCGCCGGGCAGTTCGGCACAATGCCTGAAATGGACCCGGCGACCGAACTTCTCCCGCCGCCGAGCGAAAACCACACCCCGCCCCCGCGGGAGGCGGTCGCGCTCGGGCCGCGCGCCGCCGAGCGACCCAGCACCGACGCCATCCTCCGCGCCGTCGTCGCGGCCGCCGGGCCGTGGTTCCCGTCGGTACACGCCCGCCGCACCGGCGCCCCGCGGCCCGCGCTCGACGAGGCAATCACCGAGCTGCGGAACGCCGGCCTCGTCCGCGTCGCGGCGTGGCAGAAGGGGGCCGGCCAGGGGTACGTCGCCACGCCGGACGGCGAGCGCGTCGCGGCCCGCGCCGAGGTCGCCACCCCCGAAGGCTTCGAGCCCGTCGCGCCCACGCTCGCCGGCCTCCTCGACTTCCGCCCGCCGCTCCTCACGCCCGTGCTCATCGGCGCCAACGTGCTGTGGTACGTCGTCGGCGTTGCCGTCGCGCTGCGGTGGGAGCAGCCGCTGTCCCGGGCCCTCGGGGCGCCGTGGGGGAGCGTGCTCGAACGCATCGGCGCGGTGTCCGCGCAAGACCTCCTGAACGGACAGTGGTGGCGGCTCGTCACCTGCATGTTCGTCCACGCCGGGTTCTGGCACGTCGCCCTGAACATGATCCTCCTCGGTACCACCGGCCCCGCCGCCGAACTGTTCTGGGGCCGCTGGCGCGCCCTCCTCCTCTACCTCCTCGCCGGCGTGGCTGCCGCGTCGGCGGCGATGGCGTCGCGGCCGCTGGCCGGGCCGGGCGACGTGCCCGTCATCGTCGCCGGGGCGTCGGGCGCCGTCTGGGGGCTGATGGGGGCCGTGCTGGCGTGGTACGTCCACTTCCGCGACGACCTCCCGCCCGACCTCGCCGCCGACATGGGCCGCCGGCTGCTGTTCGCGTTCCTCCTCAACGCCGGCGTCTGCCTCCTGCCGCAGGTCAGCTGGGAAGGGCACGCCGCCGGCGGGCTCGTCGGCTTCGTCGGGGCCGGCCTGCTAAACGCCATCCGCTTCAACCCGCGTCCACGTCAGCTGCTCGCCGCGGGGTTGCTCGTCCTCACGCCGACACTGTGCGTCGCCGGGCTCCTCACCGCGATGTGGTTCGGCGACGACTGGGCGCCGCTGCGGCACCGGCCGGCGAAGCCGGTCGTGGACCCGGCGACCCTCACCGACCCGCTCCGCCCGGCGTCGGCGAAGGCGGCGCGGTGGGCGGCGCGGCGGGTGTGGCTCGTCAGCCCCGAGTACCGCGAGAAGCACCGGGCTGCGGCGCGGGCCGAGATCGACGCGCTGGCCCGCCGCGTCGGCGCTGCCGTCGAGGGGATGGCGGCGAGCGGCGAACCCATGCCCGAAGCGATGAACGCGGCGACCGCCCGCCTCCGCGAACTCGACCGGCTCCGCGAACTGGTCGACGGCGCCACCATGCCGACGGTCGAGGAGTGGCAGTCCTGGGGCGCACGTCGCCGCGAGGCCGACCGATTCTGGCCCCCGTCCGAACGCCCCTGACGCCGACGCTCTAGCCGCTCTCATTGGTTCCAGGCGAGGGGGGCACCCCGTCCCAGAAGCATTGAGTGGTCTGGAAGAAAGTCCGTTCCCGCGAGCCGCACTCACACCGTCGAGCCGAACCCGCTGCCTGCTGGTCAGTTACCCAATCTCCCCGCCGTTCGACGGACACGGGTCAGAGCAAAACCCGCTCTCCGAACCGTTCCCAGAGCCGCTTCCGAGCCGAAGGCGGGACCGGATTCCGGCGCAGGTCGAGAGCAACCAGTCCGTCCAACTCTGGCGCGCGAGTCAGCGCTTCGGCGCCGGCCGCATCGACGTTGTTCTCCGCCAGGTCGAGGTGCACCAGTCCGGACACCCACCGACCACGGAGGAGGTGGGTGACGCCCAGGTCGCCGAGCCCGTTATCGCCCAGGTCGAGGACACGCAGCTCCGGCAGGTCCATCGAGCCGAGTGCGGCTCCCACGTTCCGGGCGAGCGCGTTCCCGCCGAGGTTGAGATAACGCACCCGACCTGCCAGCGCGCTCCCGCCCAACTCCGACACGCCCGCCGAACCGAGGCCGATCTGCACGGCGTCGAGCCGGCGAAGCGCGGGGAGGCGGTCGCCGCCGACCAGTTCGCGGAAGCCGTCGGCGCCGAGGTTGTTGTCGCCCACGTCCAGGCACTCCAGGCCCGCCGCGACGGGGGCGTCGAGGAGCCGGCGGAGGCCGTCGGCGGACAGGCGGTTCCCTTGCAGGTCGAGCGAGCGCAGCGGCGGCGGGTCGGCCAGCCCGGCGAGGGCCGCGACGAGGGCGCCGCCGCGCTCCTCGTCGCGGTAGGAAAAGGCCAGCAGACGGCGGAAGGCGGGCGACGCCACCACCGCCCGCGCGGTCTGGGCGGACGTGAGGCCCGCCCCGATGACGAGGTCGTCGAGGGCCGTCAGGTGCGGCGAGTCGAGGAGGCCGCGGGCGGTCGCCTGGCCGAGCCCGGCGCGGACGACGAGCCGCTTGATCTGGGCCAGGCCGGGGCACGCGGCCAGTGCTGCCACGTCGCCGGCCGGAAGTGCCGTCAACTCGAGCTCCTCGACCGGGGCCAGTTCGAACAGGTGTTCCGCGGCGGCGGCGAACGCGGCCCCGTCGTCGGCCTGCACGACGGCCGGGAAGCCGCGGCGGTACGGCGGCAAAACCCAGCCGAGGCCGGCGGGGAGCGGTGGCAGGTCCCGCCGCCAGTCGCGGCCCGGGGGCACGTCGCCGCCGTAGCAGCGGTGGCGGACCGCGGCCGGCTCCCACGGCGCGGCGCGGGCGGCTTCGACCTGCCCGCGGACGAACGCCGCCCGGTCGGCGGCGCCGAGGTCGTCGAGGGCGTCGGCGTAGACGAGCCGCGGGGTGTCGTCGTCGGGGCGGTCGAGGACGGCGCGGAAGAGGGCGTCGAGGTCGGACATCTCGCCGGCATTCTACCCGGCGATCAACCCGCGCTCGCGCAGGCGCGGCAGCAGTTCGTCGAGCAGCGGCAGGACGGTCGGCCGGTCGTCGTGCAGCAGGATCACGTCGCCGGGCCGCGCGGCTGCCGCCACCCGGCGGGCGCACGTGACGGCGTCGGCCGGGGTGCGGCAGCGCCAGTCGTGGGCGTCGAGCGACCAGCCGGCCAGCGCCAGCTCGAGGCGGCGGGCGGCGCGCCACAGCCCCGGCGTCAGCCGGCCGAACGGCGGGCGGAAGTGCGTCGCCTGCGGAACCGCATCGCGGCAGCGGGTCAGCTCGGCGAGTGACCGTGCTGTGTCGCGCCACGGCAGCCGCGGGTGGCTGAACGTGTGGTTGCCGAGGACGTGACCCGCGGCGTGGATGGCGACGGTCAGGTGCGGCGCGGCCGCGACACGGTTGCCGACCAGGAAGAACGCCGCGGCGTGGGAGAACGCGGCGAGCCGGTCGAGCACGGCGGGCGTGAACGCAGGATGGGGGCCGTCGTCGAACGTAAGGCGGACGCGCCCCGCCTCGGCGGCGGGGCCGGGCGGGAGGAGGAGGCGCTTCAGCAAATTCGGACGAGGCGAGCCGAGCCCCGTAAGGGGCCGGGTGCGTCCGCATGTCGATGACATCTGACGTGAGTCGAAGTGCGGACGCACCCGGAGACTGACGCCGCTCAGCTCGCCGGGCGGAATCGGAGTCGTCGCAGCGGCATCGGTGGGGTCACCCGGCACGGGCCGGCTCCCACCCGCCGGCCGGCTTCACCCACCCCGCCACGGCCACCGCCGCCAGCCGGGTCACCACCGCCGGCGCCGCCAGCGCGAAAGCGAGCCGCCGCCGTGTGAACCCCACCTCTGCGGCCGCGGCGCCGTAGACACCCACCACCAGCGCCGCGAGCACGACCGCCCAGCCGATGAACTCACCGATCACGAGAGCGACGAACACTGCCGCCGCCACTAGCGCTAGCGCCAGCGGCTTGCTCCCGGCCGGACCGGCGGCGGCCCAGCGGCGGCGCTGCCGGCACAGGTCAGCGAGCCGCGGCGGGGCGGCGGCCGTCACCTCGGCTTCGGCGCAGTAACTCACCCACACGCCCGCCCGCCGCAGCTGGCGGTCGTACTCGGCGTCCTCCACCGGGCTCGCGGTCGCCCAGCGCACCCGGTCCAGTGCCGACCGGCGGAACGCCATCCCGGTCCCGCGCAGCCGGCCGGCGAGCCCCAATCGTTCCCGCCCCGCGGCGACCGCGGCATCGACCGCTGAACCGACCGCGGCCACGAACCCGCCCGGCCCCGTGTCCGCGTTCCGCGAACGCAGGCTTGCCTGCACCACGTCGGCGCCGGTCGCCAATGTCGCCGCGAGTGCGCGCAGCGCGGCGGGGTTCAGCGTGCAGTCGGCGTCGAGGATCAGGACCGCGTCGAACGCTTCGTCTCGGAGCGCGTCCAGCCCCGCGGCAATGGCGTAGCCCTTCCCGCGGTGAGCGGCATCGTCACGAACCACGACCCGCGCCCCTTCCCCCGCGGCAACAGCGGCGGTGGCGTCGGTGCAGTTGTCTGCGACGACCACCACGCGGACGCACTCCGACGGGTAGTCCTGTTCAGCGACCGAACGGAGGGAGGAAGGGAGCGTCACTTCCTCGTCGTGGGCCGGGATGAGCACCACGAACGCCGGCGCATGCGCGGTAGACTGGGGGAGCTGGCGGCGACGGGGGAAGCGGCCGAGGGCGGCGAGGGCCGCCTGGGTGGCCGCGACGGCGGTCGCGGGGACGAGGAGGCCGAGGCAAACCGCCGCACCGGTCATGGGTTCTCCAGGCTCCGCGAAGATTCCCCCTCCTCCTTTCGACCGGAACCCGCTATGGTATTCAGTCTACCGCCGGGGACAGACCCGGTGCCGCCCCCCTACACCCCCCGGAGGCCGCAATGGCCAAGGCGAAGGAGGCCCGCTCGACGATCAAGCTCAAGAGCGAGGCCAGCGACCACTGCTACTTCACCGAGAAGAACCGCAACAACACCAAGGAGCGCATCCAGCTCCGCAAGTACGACCCGACCGTCCGCAAGGTGGTGATGTACAAGGAAGCCAGCAAGCTGTAGGTCTCGAAAGCCCGGGGACGGCCGTCCCCGGGCTTTGGTTACGTGCTAGCAGGGGGCCGCGGCCCCCTGTTTTCGTTCCCGGACCGTGCTAAGGTAACGCCGTCAGGCGACTTCCGTCGAGGGTGCGTCATGTCCGCGGGACCGGACCGGGTGCTGGTCGTGATCGGCCGGACCCGGCACAAGATGATCACCGCCGAACTCGGCGAGGCCGTCAAGCGCGGCGCCAAGTTCATCGAGCTTCGCCTCGACTTCCTCGCCAAGGCGGTCGAGTTCAAGCGATTCACCCCCGTCAAGCAGTGCCCGTGGGTCTGCACCCTCCGCCGCCCGTCCGACGGCGGCCGCTACCCCGGCACTGAAACCGAACGCCAGACGATTCTCCGGCAGGCCATCGTGTCGGGCGCGTTCGAGTGGGTGGACCTCGAACACGACATCGCCAAGGCCGTCCCGCGGTTCGGGCCGGTGAAGCGGATCGTCAGCTACCACAACCTCAACGAGACGCCCGAGAACCTGGAAGACCTGTACGCCGACATGCTGAAGCTCGACGGCGACGTGTACAAGCTCGCCGTCATGGCGCAGACGCCGGCCGACGTGGCTCGCGTGCTCCGGCTCCAGAAGGCGGCGCCGAAGCCGACCGTCGCGTTCTGCATGGGCGACGTGGGGGCGCCGAGCCGCTACCTGTCACTGAAGTACGGGGCGCCGTTCATTTACGCCGCGTTCAACAAGGAGCGCGGCATCGCCCCCGGGCTGCCGAGCCTGGAGGAGTTCCGCACCACCTACCCGGTGCGCTCCATCAACGCCGACACGCGCGTGTTTGGCGTCGCCGGCGACCCGGTCGGGCACAGCATGAGCCCGGTGCTCCACAACCACGTCTACCGCCGGCTGAAACTGAACGCGATCTACCTCCCCTTCCGCATCCCGCGCGGCCAGTTCCCGCAGGCGATCGAGGAGTACGGGCAGATCCCGGTAGAGGGGTACAGCGTCACCATCCCGCACAAGGAGGCGGCCGCGGCGCTGGCCCGGGAGAAGGACGCGACCGTGGAACAGACGGGCGCCGCGAACACGCTGGTACGGCTGCCGGACGGCAAGTTCTCCGCGGCGAACACCGACTACCACGCGGCCATCGACTCGCTGAAGGACCACCTCCGC
>Ga0190275_10003596_pt1 | contig 11086 bp, 6 predicted proteins | sample Popmic550T_FD_133745 | JGI IMG/M metagenome (GOLD analysis project Ga0190275, IMG submission 133745) | Populus adjacent soil microbial communities from riparian zone of Yellowstone River, Montana, USA - 550 T | ecosystem: Environmental > Terrestrial > Soil > Riparian zone > Trees stand | place...
CGGCGCTGGGCCCGGAAGGTGGCGAGCGGGGTGCGCTTGATGTAGCCGCCCAGGGTCACGGTCACGACCATGTCCTCGCGCTCGATCAGATCCTCGTCCTCGATCCCGTCCCAGGCGGGGGCGATCTCGGTCGTTCGCGGAGTGGCGAATTGATCGGATATCTCGTCGAATTCGGCGCGCATCACCGCGTAGAGCTTGACCCGGTCGCCGAGGATATCGAGCAGCTCTCCGATCGAGACGGCGAGCTGCTTCAATTCGCCGGCGATCTCGTCCCGGCCGAGGCCGGTCAGCCGGTGGAGTCGAAGCTCGAGTATGGCTCGGACCTGGGTGTCCGACAGCCGATAGGTGTCGCCCTCGACCTCCTGCTCGATCGCCTCGACCAGGGCGATATATTGGGCGATCTCGGCGATCGGCCAGTCGCGGGCGATCAGCGCCGCCCGAGCCTCGGCCGGTGAGGCCGAGCCGCGGATGATCCGGACCACCTCGTCGAGATTGGTGACGGCGATGACGAGGCCGAGCAGGATGTGGGCCCGGTCCCGCGCCTTGGCGAGCTCGAACTTCGCCCGCCGGGTGATCACTTCCTCGCGGAAGGTGACGAAGGCCGAGATGATGTCGCGAAGGTTCAGGGTCTCGGGCCGGCCGCCGCGGATGGCGAGCATGTTGGCCGGGAAGCTCGACTGGGCCGGAGTGTGCCGCCAGAGCTGGTTGAGGACGACGTCGGGCGTGGCGTCGCGCTTCAGGTCGATGACGACCCGGACGCCTTCGCGGTTGGATTCGTCGCGAATGTCGGAGACGCCTTCGATGCGCTTGTCCTTGGCCGCCTCGGCGATCCGCTCGACCAGGGTGTTCTTGCCGACCTGGTAGGGGATGGAGGTGAGGACGATGGAGCGCCGGTCGCCGCGACCTTCCTCGACCTCGTGGCGGGCGCGCATGATGATCGAGCCGCGCCCGGTATGATAGGCGCTTCGGGCGCCGGCCTGGCCCAGGATGAGCGGCGCCGTCGGGAAATCGGGTCCGGGGATGATCTCCATCAGCTGCTCGATGGTGATCCCGGGATCGTCCATATAGGCTTTGCAGGCCGCGATGACCTCGCCCAGGTTATGCGGCGGGATGTTCGTCGCCATCCCGACCGCGATCCCGCCCGCGCCGTTGACCAGAAGGTTGGGGAATCGCGCCGGAAGCACCTGCGGCTCCATCCGCGAGCCGTCGTAATTGGGGGTGAAGTCGACCGTGTCCTTGTCGAGATCCTCGAGCAGGGTCATCGCGACCTTGGCGAGCCGCGCCTCGGTGTAGCGCATCGAGGCGGGCGGATCGGGATCCATCGACCCGAAATTGCCCTGGCCGTCGATCAGCATCACCCGCATCGACCAATCCTGGGCGAGCCGGGCAAGGGCGTCGTAGATCGCGCTGTCGCCGTGCGGGTGGTAATTGCCCATGACGTCGCCGACGATCTTGGCGCATTTGCGATAGGGGCGGCCGGGGACGAAGCCGCCTTCGTCGCAGGCGAAGAGGATCCGGCGGTGGACCGGCTTCAAGCCGTCGCGAACGTCCGGAAGGGCGCGGGCGACGATCACCGACATCGCATAGTCGAGATAGGAGGTCTTCATCTCCTCGACGATCTGGATCGGAGAGATATCGTGGCTGTCGATGGTCGGCGGGGCGCTGGCCAAGGGAGGTTTCCTGATTTTCTGTCGTGAAGCGCCGGAGCGCGGGGAAGGCAGGGAGGAGCCTAGCGGAACGGCCCGCCCGGCGCCACCCCGCGTACGCGTACGCGTACGCGCGCGAGGCTCTCCCTAGATAGGCACGATCGGCGGAAGCGCTACCTCGTCATCCCGGCGAAAGCCGGGACCCCGGGACAAGAAGTCTCGGCGCGTCTCCCCGAGGTCCCGGCTTTCGCCGGGATGACGGTTACATCGCTGTAATCCCGACGTTCTCATCCTGCGCCAGTTCAACGGCCATTCAGCGCGCGAGCGCTAGAAACGTGTCTCGTTTGGCGGTAGAGGCCGCCTAACACCTTTCGAACCAGGACCGCTCAGCTCCACCGGACGGTCAACAGGAGGCATGTCCATGAAATCGGTATCCAGGATCGCGCTCGGAGTCGCCCTCGTCATCGGCGGTGCCTCCATGGTCGCGACGGCGCCGGCCGAGGCTCAGAAGAAAAAGAAAGGCGAATCCGCTCAGCCGGCGGCGCCTCAGGGCCCGGCGCTCAGCAAGGAGGAGCGGGCCGCGCTGCTGCCGGTGCAGACCGCCGTCACCGCCAAGGATTGGGCGGGCGCCCAGGCCGCGCTTCCCGCCGCCGCCGCCGCCGCCACGGGCCCTGGCGCCCGCTACTACATCGGACGATTCAAGCTCGAGATCGGCATGGGCACCAACAATGTCGCGCTGCAGGGGCAGGGGATGGAAGAGCTGCTCGCCAGCGGGCAGGTCCCGCTCGCCGACCAGGCGCCCATCTATCGCAACCAGGCGATCCTCGCCAACAACGCCGGCAACAAGGCCAAGGCCGAGGCCGCTTACGCCAAAGCGCTCGAGCTCAGCCCGAACGATACGGAGCTGATGATCAGCCTCGCCCAGGTCAAGAACGACCTCAAGAAGCCGGCCGAGGCCGTCCAGCTCATCTCGAAGGCGATCGAGGCCAAGCGCGCCGCCGGCCAGCCGGTCGACGAGAGCTGGTACAAATATGCGCTGAAGCTCGCCTACGACGGACGTTCGAACCCGGCGCTTCGCGATGCCTCGCAAAAGCTTAGCCGCGACCTCGTCACCGCTTATCCGACCAAGGAGAATTGGCGGGATTCGGTGCTCATCTTCCGCGACACCAACAATCTCGATTCGGCCGCCGATCTCGACGTCCTTCGATTCATGCGGGCGAGCGGCTCGCTGGCCGGCGAGCGCGACTGGTACGATCTCGTCGACGGCCTCTACAAAGGCGGCAATTACGCCGAGGCCAAGGCCGTTCTCGACGACGGCGCGGCCAAACGGATGGTCGATCCCAAGAAAGCCGCCTTCGCCGAGCTCATCCGCCTCACCAACGCCCGCATGGCCGGCGACCGTGCCTCGCTGGGCGGCGAGGAAACGAAGGCGATGGCGGCCGCCACCGGCGCCAGCGCGCTGAAGATCGGCGACGCCTTTTACGGCTATGGCGAGCATGGCAAGGCGATCGCGCTCTATCGCGCCGCTCTGACCAAGGGCGGAGTCGACGCCAATCTCGTCAATACGCGCCTCGCCATGGCCCTGCTCGCCTCGGGCGACCGGGCCGGCGCCGAGACCGCCTTCAGGGCGCTGACCGGACCGCGCCAGAATCTCGGCGCCTTCTGGCTCGCCTGGCTGGCGCGCAGCGGCGCCTGACTTGTCCTCCCCATGCAAAGCATGGGGAGGGGGACCGCCCGTGGACGACCCGCCTGCGAATCGTCGATGGAGGGGTAGCTGGCGGAAGCCTCCGCGATTACCCCCTCCACCAGGCTCCGCCTGGTCCCCCTCCCCATCGCTTCGCGACGGGGAGGATAGGAGGGCACCCCGTCCCATATTGCGACGGGACGTAAATGCCCCCCTTCCGCTGGCCCGGAGGCCGCGTTAACGATTGGCGGGGCCGGCGCTCGGCCGTCCGTTCACGAGGGGCTGGCCGCTTGCGTTTCGACGACATGATCGCGACGGTATTGAGGCAGAGCGAGGCGCGCCCCGCCGCCCTCGCCGCCAAATGGCGTCAGCTCGTCGATCTCGTCGCCCAGGGCCGAAGCGAGGGCGAGGCGCAAGCCGAGGCCCTGGCCTGGCTGAAGGCGAACCGCGCTCGGGTCCCGGCCGACTGGCGGCGCGACGTCGCGCGTAGCCTCGCCGGGCGCCGGGTGAGCCCGGCCGCGGTCGCCTTCTTCGCGGAAGACCTGCCGGCGGTCGCTTCGCCTTTGCTCGGCGGCGCCCGGCTCGACGCGGACGAATGGCTCGAGCTGCTGCCGCGCCTGGGGCCGGTCGCCCGCGGCCTGCTTCGCCACCGCCGCGATCTTCCGCCGGACGTCGTCATTGCCCTGGCCCGCTTCGGAGCTGGCGATTTCGCTCTGGGCGGGCAGGTCGCCGCCCCGGCCGGGGAGGGCCTCAGCCCCGCCGCCGAGCGCAGCGAGGCGCAGATTCGCGATCTCGTCGCCCGGATCGAGAGCTTCCGCCGCCGCCGCGAAGCCGCCGGAGCCGTCGCCGCCGCGGAGCCCGCTCCGGTCGAGGAGTTCCAGTGGGAAACCGGGCCCGACGGGGTGATCCTCTGGGTCGAAGGGGCGCCACGCGGGCCGCTGGTCGGGCAGAGCATCGCCTCGATCGCCGAGCGGGGCCAATTCGGGGTCGACGGCCAGGCCGCCGGCGCCTTCGAGAAAAGGGCGCCGTTCCGCGACGCCCGCTTCAGCGTTCCGGGAGCCGGTGCCGCTTCCGGCGACTGGCGAATCTCGGGCGTGCCTTTCTTCGACGCCGCTCAGGGCAATTTCCTGGGCTATCGCGGAAGCGCCCGGCGGCCGCGGCTCGACGAGGTCGCCCACGGCGCCGCGCCCGTGGAGGCGCCCACCGGCCTGTTCGGAACCGACCTTCCCGCCGATTCGCTTCGCCAGCTGATCCACGAGCTTCGAACGCCCCTCAATGCGATCATCGGCTTCGCCGAGATGATCGACGGCCAATATATGGGCCCGGCCGCCTTGAGCTACCGCTCGCGCGCGTCCGACATCATGGACCAGGCCAATCGCCTGCTCTCGGCCGTCGACGATCTCGACACCGCCGCCCGGATCGAGACCCAGCGGCTCCAGCTCGCCGAAAGCTCGGTCGACGCCGTCGCCTTGCTCTGCCGGCTCCACGACGCCTACGAACGGGTCGCCCGCCAGCGCGGAAGCCGGATCCTCATCGAGATCGAGCGCGACCTGCCCGACGCCAAGGTCGAAACGGACGCCGCCGAGCGGATGTTCGCCCGGATGCTCGCCGCGACCATCGGTCTCGCCGGGCAAGGCGAAACGATCACGGCGACGATGGCGATGGGGGAGGAAGGGGCCCGCAAGATGCTCTGCCTGTCGATCGACCGGCCCAAGGCGATCGAAGGGCTGGACGAGAACGCCTTGCTCGATCCCGGCTACAGCCCCGACGGCGACTGGCCGGGCGCCCCCGCGCTCGGCCTCGGCTTCGCTCTTCGGCTGGTGCGCAATCTCGCCGAGGCGGTGGGCGGCGCGCTTGCGATCGGAACCGATCGCTTTTTCCTCTACCTGCCGCCGCTCGAGCCGGCGGAACGCTCGTCCGGCCGAAACGGTTAGGGGGCGGTGACGCCCACGACTGAACCCGATGCGCGCGCCGGCCGCCTCGACCGGCCGCCGCCGAAGACGGGCCGGATCGCGCTTCCCGAAAGCTTCGGCCGGCGGTTCACCGTCTTTTGCGACACCGAGGAAGAGTTCGACTGGGGCAAGCCGCGCGGCCGCGACAACCGCTCGGCCGCGCACATGGCCGCGATGCCCGATCTACAGGAACGCTTCCGCCGCCGCGGCGTCAAATGCGTCCATCTGGTCGATCATCCGATCGCGACCGACCCGGCCTCGATAGCCCTGCTTCGCCGATGGCTCGAACGCGATGAGATTTCGGTCGGTACCCAGCTCCATCCCTGGGTAAACCCGCCTCACGATGAGGAAATGACGACATTCAACAGCTTCGTGGGCAATCTTCCGATCGCGCTCGAACGGGCCAAGATCGAGAATTTGACCGAAACCATCGAATCCGCCTTCGGCCGCCGTCCCATCGTCTACCGCGCCGGCCGCTACGGAGTCGGCCCCAACACCGCCGCGCTTCTGCTCGAAGCGGGTTACCAGGCCGACGTCTCCGTGCGCGCCCTTCACGATTATAGCGGCGAGGGCGGACCGGATTTCTCGAGGGCCGGGCCCTTTCCCTTCCGCCCCGGCGATCGCGGCCTCGTCGAGCTGCCGCTCAGCGCCGCCTATGTCGGGCGGTTGCGGCCGTGGGGGAGGGGCGTCTACCGCGCCGCCGCACGGCTGCCCTGGGGGCACGGTATCCTTTTCCGCACCGGCCTTCTCAACCGGGTGCCGCTGACCCCGGAAGGGGTGCCGCTGAAGGAAGCGCTGGCCGCCGCCCGGGCTCTCCTCGACGACGGCCTGCGCTGGTTCAGCCTGTCCTTCCATTCGCCCTCGGTCGAGCCCGGCCACACGCCGTTCGTCCGAACCGCCGACGATCTCGCCACCTTCCACGCCTGGTGGGACGGAATGTTCGACTTCTTCGAGCGCGAAGGCATCGCCCCGGCCTCGATCGAGGAGACGATCGCCGCGGCCAGGGCGGGCTAGCCCCCGCCTCCGGAAGCAGGGCCGTCTTGCCATCGCCCTGCGCGCTGCCTATCCGGCAGTGGCTGGACTTACGGGCCTGTAGCTCAATGGTAGAGCCGGCCGCTCATAACGGCTAGGTTGGGGGTTCGAATCCTCCCGGGCCCACCAGCCTATGCTCCCTGACGGGAGCTTCGGCTGGCAAGCCAGCTCGGGTCGGTTTATCCGCCGAAGCCGAAGGCGTAGGTGGAACGGGGAGTGGCGCAGCCTGGTAGCGCATCTGCTTTGGGAGCAGAGGGTCGCAGGTTCGAATCCTGTCTCCCCGACCAATTTGCCTTCCGGTGGCACGAAGCGTCTCGAAACGGACCCATCCGGGTTTGAGAAACCGAATCGGCGGCCCTATCGTTCGCCGACCCATGAAACGCCCGATGCTGATCCTGTTGGCGCTGCTCGCCGTCGTCGTCGGCGCGACACTGCTGTACTTCGCCCAGCGGGATCGAGGCCGCGCCTCCGCGCCGTCCGCGCCCCCATCCGGGCCGAGCTCGGAGTTGGTGGGCGCGATGCACCGGATGCACGAGACCACGAACGCTTTGCCGATGACCGGCGACATCGATCAAGACTTCGCCGCCCTGATGATCCCCCACCACCGGTCGGCGGTCGAGATGGCGCGGGTCTACCTGAAGCACGGCAAGGACCCGCAGCTTCGCCGGCTTTCCGAGACGGTCATCGCCTCGCAGGAAGCGGAGATTCGCCAGTTGCGCGGCCGCGGCGCCGCTTCGGTCGCTGGCGCTCATCCGGACCATTGAGCTTGCCGTCATCCCGGACTTGATCCGGGACCCATGAACACGGGTCCGGCGAATAGTCCCGGCCGGCCGCGTTCATGGATTCCGGCCTTCGCCGGAATGACGGGTTCGCCTCAGGGCGCCGCCGGCTTCCGGTGGATCTCCTCGGGCGCGTTGGCGACCAGGGCCAGCATCGCCGTCCACGCCGCCACATTCTGCCTAAGCTGCTCGGGATCGACCTTGTCGAGCGTGTCGTCGGGCGTGTGGTGATAGTCGAAATAACGGCTTCCGTCCTGCTGCAGGTCGACCGCCGCGACGCCCGCCCGCACCCAGGGGCCGAGGTCGGCGCCCCCGGTCGCCGGCGCCGCCGAGCGCGCGATCCCGAGCGGTGCGAGGGCGGCCGCGATCCGCTCCGCGAGCGCAGAATTGGCCTCGGCGAATCCCGGATCCATCCGCCACACCCGGTCGGCGCCGAAATCGGATTCGGAGACGAAGACGATCTTCTCGTCCCGATGCGCCTCGCGATAGGCCCTGTTGCCGTCGCCGCCGACCTCCTCCGCTCCGAACCAGACCACCCGGATCGTCCGCCGGGGCCGGCCCGCCGCCATGATCCTTTTCGCCGCGGCCGCGGTGATGGCGACTCCGGCGGCATTGTCGATCGCTCCGGTGCCGAGGTCCCAGCTGTCGAGATGGCCGCCGACCAGGATTATCCCGGAGTCCGGATCGGTGCCGCGCACTTCGGCGACGACGTTGCCCGACTGGCGCATTCCGAGGTTGCGCGGGGTCAGGAGCAGCCTCATCGTTACCGGCTTGCCCCGCTTCAGGACCCGCTGGAGCTGCTCGGAATCGGGCAGCGCCAGCGCCGCGGCCGGGATCGGCTTCGCGCCCTCGCTCCAGATCTGGACCCCGGTATGCGGGTTGCGGTGATGATCGGTTCCGATCGAGCGGATGACGATGGCCGCCGCGCCCTTGCGGCTTGCGACCGAAGGCCCGTTCCGGCGAACGGCGCCGTAATAGCCATATTGCGATCCGTCCTGGGTCGCCGTCATGGCGTGGCTGACGAAGACGATCTTGCCGCGGACGTCGGAATCCTTCGCCGCCTCCAGATCGGCGAGGCTGTCGAAGCCGATCACCTGGGCCGTCATACCGCCGGGCGGGGTCGCCCCGCTGTTGCCGAGCGCGGTCAGGACCAGCTTCTGCGGGAAGGGCGCGACGATCTCCGCCCGCTCCTCGCCGCGCACCCAGACCGGCATGTCGTAGGTCTCGACATGGACGTTGGCGAAGCCGAGCGCCTTCAGCCGCCTGACCGCCCATTCCCTCGCCCGCGCCTCGGATTCGGTGCCGGCGGGGCGGGGGCCGACCTCGGTCGTCAGCCCCTCGACGATGTCGTAGGCCACCTCGTCCTTGAGCGCGGCATCGCGCAGGCGCTCCGCCTGGCTCACGCCTTGAGCCAAGGCGGGAAAGGAGAGGAGGGCGGTGGCGAGGAGGAGGGCGGTCTTTTTCATGCGAGCGCCGTAGCCACTCCGTCATTCCCGCGAAAGCGGGAATCCATGAAGTCCTCGGGCAGCGTGTACGCCGTGCCGCCGCGAAGCGGCCCATCCCTCTTCTACGTTGTGCCTTTGCGCCTTCGTGCCTTCTCTCAAAAAATGAGTCAGGCCCTACGTCTGAGGGAAGGCAGCGGGATGCGTCGGCGGCTGGCCTGGACTTTGCACCCGGACCGGCATTCGAGGCCGGCCTCGGCCGCCTCGCCACCCGATTTTGAGGGAAGGCACAAAGGCGCAAAGGCACAACGTAGAAAGGGAAGGGGTTTCCGCTTCGCGGGAAGCAGGGGAGGTGACATTGGCCCTCCGCCTCACTAGTTAGGCGCCGAACCCGAATTCCACCCCAGATTCACCGGAGACGCGCCGCCATGGCCGCACAGTATAGCTTCGTCATGAAGGGCATGAGCAAGACCTTCCCGGGCGCGCCCAAGCCCATCCTCAACAACATCAGCCTGCAATTCTATCCCGACGCGAAGATCGCGATCATCGGGCCGAACGGGTCGGGCAAGTCGACCTTGATGAAGATCATGGCCGGCCGCGACAAGGAATATACGGGCGAGGCCTGGCCGGGCGAGCATATCCGGGTCGGCTATCTGGAGCAGGAGCCTCAGCTCGATCCGACCAAGACGGTCAAGGAGAACGTCATGGACGGGGTCCGCGCGACCGCCGACATGATGGACCGCTTCAACGAGATTTCCACGCTCATGGGCGATCCGCCCGCCGACGCCGATTTCGACGCCCTCATGGCCGAAATGGGCGAATTGCAGGAGAAGATCGACGCCGTCGACGGCTGGTCGCTCGACAACCAGCTCGAGATCGCCATGGACGCGCTCCGCTGCCCGCCCGGCGACAGCCCGATCGACAATCTCTCCGGCGGCGAGAAGCGCCGGGTCGCTTTGACCAAGCTTCTGCTCGAGAAGCCCGACATCCTTCTCCTCGACGAGCCGACCAACCATCTCGACGCCGAGAGCGTCCAGTGGCTCGAGAAGCATCTCGTCGATTATGCCGGCAACGTCATCCTCGTCACCCACGACCGCTACTTCCTCGACAATGTCGTGAACTGGGTGCTCGAGCTCGATCGCGGCCGCTATTACATCTATGAATCCAATTATTCCGGCTATTTGGAAAAGAAAGCTAAGAGGCTCGAGCAGGAAGAGCGCGAGGAGCAGGGCAAGCAGAAGGCGATCCAGGAGGAATTGGACTGGATCCGCCGCTCGCCCAAGGCGCGCCAGACCAAATCCAAGGCCCGGATCAGGGCGTTCGACGAGCTGGTCGAAGCGCAGGAAAACCGCACTCCGGGCAAGGCCCAGATCCTCATCCAGGTGCCGGAGCGGCTCGGCGGCACCGTCATCGAAGTCAACGGCCTGAGCAAGGCCTATGGCGACAAGCTCCTGTTCGACGATCTCAGCTTCTCGCTCCCGCCGGGCGGAATCGTCGGGGTCATCGGCCCCAACGGCGCCGGCAAGACCACCTTGTTCAAGCTCATCCGGGGCGAGGAGCAGCCCGACGAGGGCTCGGTCCGGATCGGCGAGACGGTTCGGCTGGGCTATGTCGACCAGTCGCGCGACGCGCTCGATTCGAAGAAGAACGTCTGGGAGGAGATATCGGGCGGCTCCGACGTATTCCGCTTCGGCAAGCACGAGGTCGGCACCCGCGCCTATGTCGGCGCCTTCAACTTCCGCGGCCAGGACCAGCAGAAGAAGGTCGGCCAGCTCTCGGGCGGCGAGCGCAACCGGGTCCACATGGCCAAGATGCTCCAGCAGGGCGGCAACGTCCTGCTCCTCGACGAGCCGACCAACGATCTCGACGTCGAGACCCTTCGCGCCCTCGAGGAAGCTTTGGAGAATTTCGCCGGCTGCGCCGTGGTCATCAGCCACGACCGCTTCTTCCTCGACCGTCTCGCCACCCACATCCTCGCCTTCGAAGGCGACAGCCACGTCGAATGGTTCGAAGGCAATTTCGAAGCCTATGAGGAGGACAAGAGGCGGCGGATGGGCCCCGAGGCGGACCGGCCGCACCGGATGACGTATCGGCGTCTGACGAGGTAGGGCAGGGCGCCCCGACGTCGGTGCGTCCGGTGCAATTCCTCATCGGCCGAAGGCCAATCATTGTTTCAACGCAACGACGCAACGATGTCGTGCCGCTTCCCGGGCGTTGCGAACTTCCAGCCCGTGAAGATGAGTAGGGCTACGCCCGGATCAGGAAAGCGGGCACAGATCGTCCGACCCGCCTGGGCATCGTTGCGTCGTTGCGTCTTTGCGTTGAAAATTGAAGGCCGCGGCGTCTGCGGCTTCGCGGCGGCGGACGACCCCGTACGGCGCAGACTGAACGTTCTTGACTTGTTCTCGCTCCTATGCCATATGCAAATCCTGCCCGAGTCGTCCCGATCAACCGGCGAGGGTAGGGATTCGGCCGAGGGGTTCGCCCCGAGGCCGGCGGCCGGCGCGAAGTCATCCGGGAACGTTTGAGCTCGCGTCTACCGAAGAGTTGC
>Ga0190275_10003597_pt1 | contig 11083 bp, 12 predicted proteins | sample Popmic550T_FD_133745 | JGI IMG/M metagenome (GOLD analysis project Ga0190275, IMG submission 133745) | Populus adjacent soil microbial communities from riparian zone of Yellowstone River, Montana, USA - 550 T | ecosystem: Environmental > Terrestrial > Soil > Riparian zone > Trees stand | place...
CGACCTCGCCATCGCGCTCGCGGACCCGATCGAGGCACGCCTCGAGCAGCTCCGTCGCTGCGAGCTCGCCGCGTGCGATGTGCCGCGCCGCCGCGGCTGCGGTCAGCGTCTCGGTTTGGTTCATGAGGCGGCTGCCAGCCGCGCACCGTCGTGGACCGCCCTGCCTCCCAGCAGGGTCAGCAACACGTTCGTGTCGGGCAGGTCGTCGAGCTCGCACGTCAGTGGATCGCGGTCGACGACGATCACGTCGGCGTGGCTCCCGGGCGCGAGCGTCCCGACGCCCTCCCATCCCAGCGCGCGACCGGCGTCGCGCGTCCACATCAGCACCGCCTCTTCACGGTCGAGCGCGTGGTCGGGCGTCGCGTTGCGGCGGCCGCTGCCCGCGAACTCGTGCGTCTCGGCAAGCTGGATCTGCTCCCACGGGTTCTTCGGCCCCCAGTCCGAGCCGGCGGCGATCACCAGGCCGGCGCGAAGCAGCCGCTTGAGCGGGACCTGGTCGCGCCAGACGTGCTCTCCGATGCGTTCGCCCCACAGGTCCCCCTTGCCCCACGAGAACGCCATCGACGTCGTCAGCACGCAGCCGAGCGCGGCGTAGCGGCGCGCCTGCTGCTCGGTGATGACCAGCGCGTGCTGGACCACCCAGCGACGCTCGCGAATGCGATAGCGGGCGGCGACCGCCTCGAGGTCGTCGAGGATCTCGTCGTGATCGCGGTAGCCGTACGTGCAGAAGTTCGCGCGCACCCCGTGGCGCGCGCAGAACTCGATGAACGCGCGCTGCTTCTCGCGCGAGAGGAACGTGACGCCCGTGGTCAGCTCGCCGAACGGCCCGTGGTAGGGCTCGTGCATGCGCACCATGCCGGGGCCGCACGGCGTCGCGGGCGAGAACGTGACGCCGTTCATCCGGTACAGGTCGTCGTCGTTGGAGATCATCGAGCGCCCGAGCTCGAGCGACTCGAGGAACTCGCCGAGCGAGTCCGGCCAGTACGGCACGTACGCGTAGCCCTCGGCCTCGAGCGCGGTCATGACGCGCGTGGTGAGCGCGTTCTCCTCGCGCAGGCGCGCGTAGGTCTGGACGTGCGGCGCCGCCATGTTGTGCGGCTCGTAGATCGTGGTCACGCCCTGGCGGTTGATCTCCGCCATGCCGGCGATCGTCGAGTCATGCAGCTCCCACGTCTCCGGCCCGGGGAGCTTGAGCTGGATCTGGGTCCAGTAGGGATCGATGTTGTAGTAGTTGCTGACCGCGCCGTGGAGGCGGCCGGTGAGCGAGCCGTGCGCGTCCTTCTCGATCCACACGTCGGCCACGCGGTCGGGCACCAGGTCATTCAGGCCGAGCATCCGCAGGCCGAGTGTGTTGAAGGCGCAGATGTTCGGCGTGGTCGGGCCCCACGCCGCGATCTGGACGGGGTGGTCGGGCGCCGCGCGGTCGAGCACGTGGCGGTCCGGCAAGCGCCCTTCGACGAGGTCGCGGTATGAGCGGCGGATGAAGAAGTGCGGCTCGCCGACCGGCGTCGTGATGATCCACTCGCCGGGCGGCGTGCGCTCGGCCTTCGCCGCGATGCGGGCGACGATGTCGTCGTGGTCGCGCGCGTCGCCGAGGTCGACGGCCGCGCGGAGACGCGCGGAGAAGTGCAGCACGTGCGGATGGGTGTCGACGAGCCCGGGCATCACGGTGGCGCCGTCGACGTCGATCGTGCGCGCGCTCGCCCCCGCGAGCCGGCGCATGTCGCGCTCAGGTCCGCTCGCCACGACCCGCCCGTCGCGGATCACGAGCGCCTGCTGCGCGGGGGTGCCGTCCAGCACGCGGACGCGCCCGCCGACGAACAGGGTGGTCTCGGCCATGGACAGCACCCTAGCCGGGATAAGCGGTCGCGTAAATGACCAATCCTGAGGAAGTCTCTGGTACCACTTTGGCACTCAGAAGGTCTGGGCGAGCAACTCGATGCCGGCGCGGATGTCGCGCTCGGGCATCGAGGCGTAGCCCATCATCAGCCCGGAGCGGCGCGGGGGGCGGATGAAGTACGGCGCCACCGAGTAGACGCCGACGCCGGTCTCCGCGGCGCGCTCGATCAGACCGTCGAGCCGCGAGCTCGGGATGTCGTCGAACCACACGAGCTTGTGCAGCCCGGCGCTCGAGCCCGAGACCTCGACGCGATCACCGAAGTGCTCCTCGAGCGCATCGATCAGGGCGCGTTGGCGGCGCTCGGCCTGCGCGCGCGCCCGCCGGAGGTGGCGGTCGAAATGGCCGGCGTCGATGAACTCGGCGACCACCTCCTGTTCGATCGTCGACGTGTGGCGGTCCGCCAACCACTTGGCGGCGGCGAACGGCTTGACCAGAACCGGCGGCAGCACGAGATAGCCGAGCCGCAGGGCCGGGAAGAGCACCTTGGAGAACGTGCCCATGTATGCCACGCGCTCGGCACGGTCGAGCCCCTGGACCGCCGGCACCGGTCGATCGCCGTAGCGGAACTCGCTGTCGTAGTCGTCCTCGAGGACGTAGGCGCCGACGCGTTCGGCCCACTCCAGCAGCGCGATCCGCCGCGCGAGGGGCATCGTCGCGCCGCTCGGGAACTGGTGCGACGGCGTGACGTAGACGAGGCGCGCCGCTCCCGGCCGCTGCGGGAGCCGCGAGACGTCGAGCCCCTGCTCGTCGACCGGGACCGGGATCAACCGTGCGCCCAGCGTGTCGAAGACCTCGCGCGCGCTCTGGTAGTGCGGCTCCTCGATCACCACCGCGTCACCGGGGTTGAGCAGGACGCGCGCCGTCAGGTCGAGCGCCTGCTGGGAGCCGCCGACGACGAGCACTCGCGAGGCGTCGCACTCGACCGCCCGCGCGCTCTGCAGGTACCGGGCGATCGCCGTGCGCAGAGCCGGGATGCCCTCCGGTGCGCCGTAGGCGAACCCGAGCCTCGACGCACGGTTGACGCAGTTGGCGAACAAGCGCCGCCAGACGTCGCGCGGGAACGGCTCGAGCGCCGGGATGCCGTAGTTGAAGTCGTAGCGCAGCGCGTAGTCCTGCAACGTCCACGTCGGCGGCGGCAGCGGGGACGTCTCGGCGATCTGCTCGCCGTACACCGAGAGCTGCGCCGGCGCCCGGCCGCCGACCTTCCCGGTCGTGGGCTCCAGCTCGGGCTCGAGCGCGGGCAGTTCCGCGACGCGGGTCCCGGAGCCGGTCTCGCCGACGACATAGCCCTCGGCGATCAGCTGGTCGTAGGCGATGAGGACGGTGCGCCGCGAGACGCCGAGCTCGGACGCCAGTGCGCGCGTCGATGGAAGCTTCATCCCTGCCTCGAGCCGCCCGCTCAGGATCTCGCGCCGCAGGTGCGCGTAGATCTGCCGGTAGAGGACCTTCGAGTCGTCGATCGGGATCAGCAAAGTGGTACCACCGCTTCATGCTCAAGCGTGCCCTGCAATAGTCCGCTTCGATCGGAGTCTACGCAGCGGAAGGGACGCGGCATGGCCCTGGAGTTCACGAGCGCGGCAGAGCTGGCACGGCGCATCCGCCGTCGCGAGCTGTCGCCGGTCGAGCTGCTCGAGGCCACGATCGCGCGCGTCGAGTCGCGCAACCCCAGGCGGCGAACGCAGCCGCGAGGGTGATCACAATGAGCAGACGGGGCACGCCCGGAAGCTTGAGCCAGATGCCACCGCCCGACCATCCCAGGTTCCTGGGTGGTTAGGCGCCGGCGGGTTGGAAGAGCTCGATCGGGTTGCCGGAGGGGTCGTCGATCAGGATCTGCTGTCCGCCCGGGCCGCTGACGATCTCGTTGCGGAAGGTCAGGCCCGCGGCGCGGAGGCGTTCGACGTCGGTCGCGATGTCCTCGACGATCAGGTGGATGCGGTTCCAGCCGCCCGGTTCGGGACGGCGGCCGTCCGGCATCGGCCGCCCGGCGGAGCTGGCGGGACCGCTGAGCAGCAGGCGCAGCCGGCCGCGAACGACGTCGGCGAACGCGGGGGGCACGCTCGAGAGCACCGTGAACCCGAAGTGCTCGGTGTAGAAGTCGATGGCGGCGTCGACGTCATCGACGATGTAGCGGACGCTGACGAGGTCGTCTGGCATGTCAGTTCGCCTCCGGGGTCGAAGTGCTGTGTTCGATGAGCTCGAGGAGGAAGCGGACGCGGGTGGCGAGTTCGGTGGCGGTGCGCTGGAAGGCTGGGTAGCTCCGCTCGTCGCTGTCGCCTTCGCGTGCCGGGTCGGGGATGCTCCAATGGACGAGGTCGGGCCGGTCAGGGAACTCGGGGCAGACCTCGCGCACGCGGTCGCAGAGGCTGAGGACGTAGTCAAAGCGGCGATCGGTGAACTGGCTGAGGTGCTTGGAGCGCCTGCCGGCGATGTCGATGCCGTGCTCTCGCATGGCGCGCACGGCGTTGGGATGCAGGGGCTTGGGGTGGCTGCCGGCGCTCGAGGCTTCGATCGCGCCGTCCGAGAGGTGTTCGACGAACGCCTGCGCCATCTGCGAGCGGGCGCTGTTCCCCGTGCACAGGAACAGCACCCGCGACCGCGCACGGGCCGGCCGCCGCGGGTGCGTCCGCGGCGGCACGAAAGTCAGTCGCAGCCCCGGGTGCAGCGCGCCGCCGGTTGCCGTCAGCAGTGCGCCGCAGCGCGCCAGCTCGAGGCGGTAGTAGGCGTCGCGGCGGTCGGCCGAGCTGCGCCGCGAGGAAACCACCTCCTCACTCCGCAGCCGCCCGAGGTGGTAGGAGACCAAGCTCTGCGGCTGGCCGATCAGCGTGCACAACTCGCCGACCTGGCGGTCGCTACGAGCAAGCTCACGCAGGAGCCGCCAGCGCAGCGGGTGTCCCGCAAGCGCCAAGAAGCTCGGCGGCGAGACGTCACGAGTCATGATCCCGCGCGATCTGCGGGCCGACCCGGATGACCTCGGGGATCGGGTGCAGCGCCCAGTCCGGCGGCTCGACGCCCTGCGAGGCGGCGGCGATCCGCGCGAAGTGGCGCTCGAACCCGGCCGGCGTGCAGACGAGCAGATAGCGCGCGTCCGCGTCGCTGTGGTTGGCGAGCGTGTGGGCGACGTTGCGCGGCGCGAACGCGAGCTCGCCCGCGCGCCGGGTGATCAGCTCCTCCTCGACCTGGAAGATCAGCTCGCCTTCGAGGATGTAGAACGCCTCGTCGAAGTCGTGCGTGTGCAGGTGCGGGCCGGCGCTGTGCGCGGGGATCACGTTCTCGATCATCGAGACGTGACCGCCGGACTGCTCGCTGCGCAGCAGGACGTCGGTGCGGAGGTTCGGTACGGACGCCATGGCGGGCTCCTTCCACGGTTGCGGGCCGCCGACCAGCACCAACAATACATCAATTCAATTTGATGGACCTCGTGCCCTACGTCGCCCCGAGTGCCGTCGCGGTCGCCGCGACGTTCATCCGCACGATGTCCGTCGCGAGCTCGCGGTCGACGTGGTCGATCGTGTCGCGGTCGGTGTGGATGTGCTGGTTGGCGCTGTCCGTCCCCTCGATGGTGAGCACGGCCGGTATCCCTGCCTCGATGAACGGGACGTGGTCGGAGTTGAAGGGATTCAGCGACGTCTGGACCGCCAGCGACGTGTACGTCGAAGCCGCGGTCGCGAGGGTGTCGATCAGGGCGGCCGAAAGCTGCGCGCCCTCGAGCAGGACGGTGCGCTCCGGCGTGTTGACAGTTCCGATCATGTCCATGTTGATGACGGCGCTGGTGCGCGCGCGGTCGGCGGAGCCGAGCGCCGCGAGGTGGCGCCGGCTGCCCCACAGCCCCTCTTCCTCGCCACCGAACAGCAGCAGCCGCAGGTCGTGGTCGCCGCGGTGGGCGGCCAGCACGCGGGCGATCTCGAGCAGCCCCGCGCTGCCGCTGCCGTTGTCGTCCGCGCCGGGCGCCGGTGCGTCGGGGCCACCGTCGAGGTTGACCGAGTCCAGATGGGCGCAGACGACCACCAGTGCGCGGTCGCCGTCGCGCTCCCCGGCGCGCTCGGCCACGACGTTGGCGGTCTCCCCGCCCGGCATCGCCACCGGGTCGAGCCGCACCTCGTAGCCCTGGGAGGCGAGGCGCTCGGCGGCCCACTCCGCCGCGGCCGCGTACGGGCCGCTGAGCGAGTGGCGGGTCGGGAAGCTCGCGAGGTGCGTGTTCGCTGCGGCGAGCTCCTCCGCCGAGACCTCGCCCACCAGCGCCTCGGAGCGCCCCACGCCCGCGCGCGCTGCGCCCGCACGCTGCTCGAACACGACCTCGTTCGCCGGCAGCGGCGCGAGCGCGTAGCCGCAGGCGCCCTCGCCGCAGGGGTCGATCTGATGTCCGGCGGTGTCGACGACGAGGTAGCGCCCCTTGTCGACGAGGACGGGCACGTCGGGGTAGCGGCGCTGGAACAGCCGGCCGAGCTGCGTGACGAGCATCGGCTGCGCGGCGGTGCGCGCTGCACGCTCGGACACACCGGCCGCAGCCGGGCCGATCACGACGTCGACGTCGCCGAGTCGCGTCCAGTCTCCGCCCGCCTGCGGCCCCTCGCCGGCGGCAGTGACAGCGAGTCGGCCCGCGTCGCTCATGGCCCGATCGGCCCTGCGTCCTGGATCTTCAACGGCGTGATCGGCACGCCGTCGCTCCAGCGTCCGTTGAAGCGGTGGCGGAGCGTGTCGCCGAGCGCGAAACGGCATGCCCGCCCGGCGTAAGCGCAGCTGCGCAGTGCGTCCCAGACCTTCCAGCAGAAGTTCCAGTCGTAGGCGTCGGCCTTGCCCTGCGGCGCGGTACAGACGCCGTGGTCGGAGGAAAGGGCTGGTTCGCCGCGCGCGTCGGTGTGGGTCAGCACGAGGTCCTTGTTCCGCGCCGGGATGTGCCCCAGCTTCGGGAAGATCGCGTTGCAGCCGCTGTCCGCCTGGTTCGCCTCGGAGATGATGCCGTCGGCGCCCGAGTGGCATTGCAGCTTCACTCTCGAGGGGATCCCCGCCAGCGAGTCGTCCAGCGCGGGCTCGCCGAAGCCGTTCTGGCCGCCGTCGTGCGGGTCCTCGAGGAAGATCGCCCTCGGCCTCGGGAGGTGCAGCGACCGATGCCGGTTCGCGAGGTTCGCGGTGATGATGCCACCGAACGAGAAGCCGAAGTAGCTCGTCTGTCGACGCAACGGTTGCACCCGGCTCCGCTTCGACCGCAGGTACGAGAGGGCACCGCGGATGCCGTTCACCGCGGAGGTCAGGCAGGGCTCGATGTCGAAGGGGCCGGGGCACGGCGTCGCGACGCCGGTCTGCCAGCGCGGATAGATGACGACGTTCCCCTTCCGCACCGTGTGCCGGATGAGCTCGTACAGGTTCGCGTAGCCGGCGAACGAGTAGTAGCCGTGCATCACGATCGCCACCGGCGCCCGGCGCGGACGCGGCCCGGCCGGCTCGAAAACGTGCCAGGCGTCGACGCCGCTCCCGCCGGAGCTCACCCGCCAATCACGGTGCGCGTAGTCGCTGCTGCCCGGCCCGAACTCCGGCTGCTGCGGCTGCGTGACCGCCGCCGCGGCCTGCGACACCCCGAGTCCCGCAGCCAGCACGCCGACCGTCACGAGCACGACGAGCATCTTCGACACAGCCCTCATCCTCTCACTCAGAGCGTCCACCGTCGGGTCCGCGGCCCGGCGGCGGTTGGGGGCACGTCGAGCCGGCGGGCGCCGGGCTGGGGCACGGCGGGACGGGGGGACATTCGGACGGGGGCCGGGCCGAGCCGTCGCCCCGATCCGGGAGCGTCGTCGATCCAGGGTCGGTCGCGCAGGGGCGATCCGAACACTCCGAACCACTATCGGGACGAGGCCGGATGTCGCAGGTCGCGGCCTCGAAGGCCGGGTCGTCGTCCGGCGGGCTCGTGGCGGGAGGGTCGTCCTCGACGGGAGCCGGGCTGGGGACGACCGCGGCCTGATCCGGGCTCGGAGAGCCGCTCTCGACCGGACTGGAACGGGTCTCAGCCCGGCCCGGTTGGGGAGCGCTGTCGTTGCTGCGCTCTCGGGCGCGGTGGCGCGATCCGGCCGTGCGCCGCCGGCCGGGCTCGGACGAGTCCGGGGTGGCTCGCGCCTGCGGGGTCTTCTCCGGGCGGCGCACAACAGCGGTCTTGGTCGCGGCATGCGTGACCGCAGCGGGCGACGGGAGCGCGGCCGACGAGGCGCGCTCGTACGCGGCGACCGGCGTCGGCCGCTCGGGCGCGCGGGAAGCCTCGGCCGCGACGAGCGCCGCGGTGAGCAGCACGAGGACGACGGCGGCGCCGCTCGCCCCGCGGCGGCGCGCCCGGCGGGCCGGCGGGCCGGAATCGCTCCAGTCGGCGCCCACGCGCTCGGCGGCGTGGGCGATAGCGGCGTCGCGGAGCCACAGCGCGGGCACGACGGGCAGCCAGAGCCGGTAGGCGACGCCGGCCTCTTCCATCGCCGCCACCCGCGCCGGGCAGATGGCGCACGCCGACAGGTGGCGCGCGAGCCAGTCCGCGTTGGCTCCCAGCGCGCCGTCCTGACGCAGCGCGAGCAGCGGGAGGGCGCGCTCGCAATCCGGCGACGCGGAGGCGATCGAGCCGAGCGCGGTGCGCCACAGACCGTCGCGGAGGCCGATCCGCGCGCGGGAGAGCAACTGGGCGACCGAGTTGCGGTTCATGCCCATGATCTCCGCGATCTCGTCGTAGGAGAGCTCCTCCAGCTCGCGCAGCGCGAGCGCCTCGCGCTGGCGCGGCGGAAGCGTCTCGTTGGCAGCGCGGATCTGCTCCTGATGCGCCTCGAGCAGCGCCCCGCGCTCCGCGTCGTCGAAGTCCCCTGCGCCGACCGGGACGGCGGAGTCGGGAAGCTCGGCGGACGGCGCCGCGCGGCGGCGGCGGTCGATCGCGTCATAGCTGGCGTGGCGCGCGGCGGTGAGCAGGTAGGGGCCGAACTGGAGCTCGCGGCCCATCAGTTGCGGCAGGCGCTCGAGCACCTTGACGAACGTCTCCTGCGTCGCGTCGGCCGCGTCGTCGTGCGAGCCGGTGATGCGGTAGCAGAGGTTGTAGGCACGCCGCTCGTAGCGGTCGTAGAGCGTCGTGAAGGCGGCGCCGTCGCCGGCCGCCGCCCGCCGGGCCAGCGAAGCCTCCTCGTCGGAGGCCGCGGGGCGCTGGCCCTCGCGCTGACGGGTCGGCATCGTGCCAGGCACGACGGCGACCGTACGGTCGGTGCTTGCGGGCCGCCAGTGGCTGACGGCCCGACTTTCGTGCACCGACGTTGCACTCACGACGGCCGAACGGCCTCAACGCGGCGCGGTTCCGCCTCCACCGGCGGCGGACACTCCACGACGTCGTTCGGCCCACCGCAGGTCGGCTGGGCCTCGTGGTCGATGGGGCTGTCGGGGCGGCTCTCGACGGGCGGCGCACATTCGATGATCTCGTTCGGCCCACCGCAGGTCTTCGCGACCAGGCTGTCGACGTCGGCGGCGGGACTCTCGACCGGCGGCGCACATTCGATGATCTCGTTCGGCCCACCGCAGGTCTTCGCGACGAAGGTCACGTCCTGCCGGGCGGGGACGCGGCCGGGTGCGTCCGCCGGGAGCGCGGACGCGGGCGCCGCCACCGCGAGTGTCGCGACGACCGCTGCGATCAGCGTCCTGGGGAGAAATCGGTGGTCTCTGGCACTGCGGGACATGCGGGCCTCCGGGGGGAGTGGGGAATGGGTTCGCCCGTATAACTGCGCTCGGCACGTCGAATTACGGCGCGTGAACGCGAGCTCGTCCCGGGGCCGGAGGCCTAGGCCCAATTGCGCATGGTGAGCGGGCAGGGCGACGCCTAGCTTTGAAGGCATGCTCGACACACCGCTCCCACGACTCCACGCCTCCGCGCCGGCGCCGCTGCCGTTCGCGCCCTCGCTGCACATCCGCGCGTTCGTGCTCGAGCGCGAACACGGCAACCTGCTCGTATACGGCGCGCCCACGCTCGGCGCCGCCGCGCCGGCGATCGAGATGCTCGGAGGCGTCACGCAGCAGTACCTCAACCACTGGCACGAGGCCGCCTTCGGCGGTGACGGCGTCGACGCTCCGCTGCTCATCCACGCGGACGACCGTGCCGCGGCCGAGGACAACCTCCCGGTCGATGAGACCTTCTCCGACCGCGCCGTGCTCGACGGCGACTTCGAGATCATCCCCACGCCCGGCCACACCCCCGGCGCGACCGCGTTCCTGTGGCACAGCGGCGAACACCGCCTCCTGTTCACCGGCGACTCGGTCTACCTCCGCGACGGTGATTGGGTCGCGGCGGTGCTCGAGGGCACCAGCGACCGCACGGCGTACATCGAGAGCCTCGAGCTGCTGCGCGGGCTCGAGTTCGACGCGCTCGTCCCATGGGCCGCGAGCGGCGAGCCCTACTACACGCTCACCGACCCGGCCGACGCCCGGCAGCGCATCGACGCGATCCTGGAACGCCTGCGACGAGGCGAGGACCGCTGAGCGTGCCGCACCTATCCGGCTGAGGGCGCCTTGCGCCGGTACCGCGCCACGAGCGCGACCGCGGTGATCGGGATGATCGCCACGATCACCCACTGGGCGACCGGTCCGATCACGCCTCCGACCTCCGACCAGCGGCTGCCGAGCTGCTGGCCGGCGACGATCAGCGCGGTGTTCCAGACCGCCGAGCCCGTGAGGGTGAGCGCGAGGTAGCGCCCGAACGGCATGCGCAGCAGGCCGGGCGGCAGCGACACGAGGCTGCGCACGCCCGGGACCATCCGGCCGAGCACCACCATCCACGCGCTGTGGCGGCGGAAGCGGCGCTCGGCGCGGTCGAGGTCCTCCTCGTCGACCCGCAGGATGCGGCGCAGCCGCAGGATCAGCGGCCGGCCGCCTCGCCGGGCGAGCAGGTAGAGCACGCTCGCCCCGATTGCCGAGCCGGCCGTGGACGCCACCAGCGCCCCGACCAGGTTGAGGTTCCCGCGGCCGACCTCGAAGCCGGCGAGCGGGAGCACCAGCTCCGAGGGGATCGGCGGGAACACGTGCTCCACCGCCATGAGCACCACGAGGCCGGCGTATCCAAGCTCTCCGATGAGGTCGCCGGCCAGCTCGCCGATCGCCGCGGTCACGCCCGCGGCCTCAGCGCAGCTCGTCCTTCACGCAGCGCGTGAAGGCGGCCTTGCCGGTGCCATAGTCGCGCTGGAAGTC
>Ga0190275_10003598_pt1 | contig 11082 bp, 10 predicted proteins | sample Popmic550T_FD_133745 | JGI IMG/M metagenome (GOLD analysis project Ga0190275, IMG submission 133745) | Populus adjacent soil microbial communities from riparian zone of Yellowstone River, Montana, USA - 550 T | ecosystem: Environmental > Terrestrial > Soil > Riparian zone > Trees stand | place...
AGGATGTCGGTGACGGGCTCGCCGTGGGAGAGGAACTCCACGAACTCCGCGATGCCGCCGTCGTGACGGAACTTCTCCTCGACCATCTCGGTCGTGCGCTGGTCGCGGATGACCAGCTCGAGCCCCGGCACGATGTACGACGTCTGGCGGGCGCGCCCGAGCAGGCCCTCCATCTCGAAGCGGGCGTCCTTGGTGAAGACCTGCCGGTCCGGCCAGAACCGGATCCGGGTGCCGGTCCTGCCCTTGGCGACGCGCTTGCCCTTGCGGGTCAGCCCCGACCGGGGCGTGAAGGCCGCGTCGGGGCCCTCCCCGTCGAAGACGCCCGGGACGCCGCGCTGGAAGGACAGTCCCTGCTGGCTCGGTGAGCGGTCGACGTCGATGTCCATCCGCGACGAGAGCGCGTTGACCACCGACAGTCCGACACCGTGGAGCCCGCCGGTCGCGACGTAGGAGCCGCCCCCGAACTTGCCGCCGGCGTGCAGCTTGGTCGCCACGACCTCGACGCCGGAGAGCCCGGTCTTGGGCTCCTTGTCGGTGGGGATGCCACGCCCGTCGTCGTACACCTCGACGGATCCGTCGTCGTGGAGCGTCACCTCGACCCGGTGGGCGACGCCGGCGAGCGCCTCGTCCACCCCGTTGTCGATGATCTCCCACAGGCAGTGCATCAGGCCGCGGGTGTCGGTCGAGCCGATGTACATGCCCGGCCGCTTGCGCACGGCGTCGAGGCCCTCGAGGACCAGGAGGTGTGCTGCGTTGTAGGTGTTGTCTGCCGGTGCTGCCACGGACGTCCTGTCGTGCTGGAACGGGGTGCTGCTTCGAGCGGGTCTCTGAGTGCACGACCCTACCCGCGACACGCCGTACGGCGACGGAGGCACGCCTGCCCCCGCCGTGGGTCCTGCGGGTCTAGCGTGAGCCTCCTCACCAGGTACACGTGTTCGGGAGTGTCCACGGGATGAGGACAACGCCAGCGGGTACAGGAGGGACGTGATTGACTGCTTGTGTCCTCGGACACCATCCGCCAGCGGGAATCTTTGGCCCACTGGCTACGTTGTGCCAGACACCGATGAACAAGAAACGAGGCTGACGTGACCACTGCCACCGCACCCACCCAGGCCGTCCTCACGGCCGGTGACCGCTGCGACCGCTGCGGCGCCCAGGCCTACCTCCGTGTGGAGCTCCAGACCGGCGGCGAGCTGCTGTTCTGCGCCCACCACGCTCGCGAGCACGGCGAGAAGCTGCGCGAGGTCGCTGCCGCGGTCCACGACGAGACGCACAAGCTCGGGACCCCGGCTGCGGGCAGCGAGGCCTGACCACCACCGACCACACCGACTTCCAGAACGACCCCGGACACGCTCTCCGGGGTCGTTCTGCGTCTGGAAGGCTTGGCTCGTGAGCCCCACCGAGATCCTGATCTCCGTCCTCATCGCCGTCGGCATCGCGGGCATCATCGTCCCGGTGCTGCCCGGCACCCTGCTCGTCCTCGGGGCGATCCTGGTGTGGGCACTCGAGATCGGGACGTCGACGGGGTGGATCATCCTCACGCTCTGCGCCGTCCTGCTGGTGAGCGGCTCCGTGGTGAAGTACCTGGTGCCAGGTCGGCGCCTCAAGGCGTCAGGAGTGCCCAACCGCACCCTGCTCGTCGGGGCGCTCCTGGCCTTCGTCGGCTTCTTCGTCGTCCCGGTCGTGGGCATGCTCATCGGCTTCGTCCTGGGCATCTACCTGGCCGAGCGCGGCCGGGTCGGTGCCGCTGCTGCGTGGCCGTCGACCACCGGCGCGCTCAAGGCCGTCGGGTTCTCGATCCTGATCGAGCTCATGGCGGCGTTCCTCGCCGCGGTGACCTGGGTGGTGGGCGTGGCGATCACCTGATGGTCGTCCTGCTCTCCCTCGCGGCGGCCATCGCCTACGGCCTCTCGGACTTCGTCGGCGGCCTCGCCTCGCGTCGTACGTCCGCGTGGCCCGTCGCCTTCGTCGGCACCGCCGCAGCATTCCTCGGCGCCCTCGCCCTCGCCCTCGTCACCGACGGCTCCCCCACCCGGTCCGACCTCCTCTGGGGGGCCCTGGCCGGTGTCGGCACCGGTGCGGGCGGCGCGTTCCTCTACCGCGGCCTCGCCGCCGGCCGGATGGGCGTGGTCGCGCCCATCTCGGCGGTGGGTGCCGCCCTGGTCCCGGTCTGCGTGGGAGTGGCGACCGGCGAGCGACCCGACGTCCTGGTCTGGCTCGGTCTGGTGGCGGCGGTGCCCGGCATCTGGCTCGTGAGCCGCGAGCCCGGCGGCACCGGTGACCTGGCCGCCGGGATCCTCGACGGCGTGCTGGCCGGGCTCGGGTTCGGACTGCTGTTCGCCGCGATGGGCCAGGTCCCCGAGGAGGCCGGCTTCGCGCCCCTCGTGGTGGCGCAGGCGGTGGGTGTCGTCTGCGTGGCGCTCACCGCGACCCTGCTGGGGAGCCGCTGGGTGCCGACCGAACGCTCTCAAGCCTGGGGCGTCGTCGCCGGCCTGCTCGCCACGGGGGCCGTGGTGGCGTTCCTTCTGGCGACCCAAACCGGGCTGCTCACCATCGCCTCGGTCGTCACGTCGCTCTACCCGGCGATCACGGTGGGCCTGGCAGCGCTGGTGCTGCGCGAGCGGATCCACGTCTCCCAGGGCCTCGGGCTCCTGCTGTGCGGGGCGGCCGTTGCGCTCGTCGCCGCCGCCTGAGCGAGGGTGCAGGCGTCAGGCAGCGAGACCGGAGGCGATCGGGAGGCTCCAGCGGTGACGCCTGGGCACCCAGTCGACGACGGGGCGCGACCCGTCCGCCTGGTCGACCATCTTGACCGAGACGCGGACGGAGGCCGGGTCGTCGAGGCACTCGCGGCTGATGCGGGCCCGGAAGACGTCCTTGCCCCACCTGGGCCGCGCCTCGTAGTCGCAGTCGACGCGGTCGTCGCTCCCCCGCCAGGCCACCGCCTCGGTGAGGACGTAGTCGGTGCCGTCGCCCAGTCCGCTGCTGAGGACGTACTCCGGCCCCCTGACGTCACGGTCGGTGTCGATGAAGACCGAGATGCCGGCGGCGCTGGAGCGCATGAGCTCGTTGAAACGCACCTTGACCAGCACGTTGTCGGTGCCGTGCATCGCCTCGAGGCCGTAGACGTCGGTGAGCGACGCGCTCGCGTCGGCGGGGTCGTCGATGGCGTAGTACTCCGCGTTGGCGGGCGCCCCGGTGAGGACGAGCAGCGCGACGGCCGTCAGTGCGGCGGTCACCGAGATCCGAGTTCTCATGTCCGGAGTCTGGCACCACACACCCCCAGCGCGTCCACCCACCTGAAGGGTGAAGACAGCCTGACGATGGCACCATGACGGCATGGCAGGAGTAGGTGTTCGGGCGGTGAGGGGGCTCTGCGTCACCGGGATCGTCCTCGGGCTGACTGCCTGCTCCGCGCCCGCCGACACCCCCGGTCCGGCAACGCCTCCGAGCACGACGACGCGACCGACCTCACCGTCCACGACCGGGGAGCCGCACCCACCGAAGCCGTTGCGGATCGCGTTCGCGGGCGACATCCACTTCGAGGGCGTGCTCGCCGAACGGCTGCGCGAACCCACCACCGCCCTCGAGCCCGCGGCGTCGGCCCTCGCCGCCGCCGACCTCGCCATCGTCAACCTCGAGACGTCCGTGGGCAGCGGAGGCACCCCCGAGCCGGGCAAGCGCTTCACGTTCTCCGCAGGCGGCGAGGCGCTCGCCGCCCTCTCCGCGGCCGGCGTCGACGTGGCCAGCATGGCCAACAACCACGCCCTCGACTACGGCCGCGCCCGGCTGCCCAGCACCATGCGCGCCGTCAGCGCGGCCGGCCGGTCCGAGCACCCTCTGTCCGTGGTCGGGATCGGTCGCGACGCGGAGGAGGCGTTCCGGCCCGCGGTGGTCGAGGTCGGGGACACCGTCGTCGCGACGCTGGCCGCCTCGCTCGCCGACCAGGACCCCACGGCCGATCCCACCGGTCACTGGGCGGCCACCGGGGCACGGTCGGGCATCGCCGACGCCACGGACCCGTCCCGCCTCCTCGCGGCGGTGCGCCGCGCCGACGAGGACGCCGACGTGGTGGTGGTCTACCTCCACTGGGGGATCCAGGGCGCGCGCTGCCCCTCGCCCGACCAGCGCAGCATCGCCACCCGCCTGGTCGAGCGCGGCGCGGACGTCGTGGTGGGCAGCCACGCCCACCAGCTGCAGGGCGCGGGTCGCCTGGGCGAGGGCTACGTCTCCTACGGGCTGGGCAACTTCGCCTGGTACTCCCCCGGCACGGACGAGACCTCCCGGACCGGGGTGCTGACGCTCACGATCGAGCCACCGGCCGTACGCCCCGGACGCGCCAGGGTCGTCCGCGCATCCTGGGACCCCCGGCGGATCGGGGCGGACGGCCTGCCAGTCCCCGTCAGGGGTGCGGCGGCAGCCGGCTTCCGTGCCGAGCTGCAGGCCCTGCGCGACTGCGCCGGCCTCGGCGGTTGAGCGCGGCGGTGCCGGCTCAGCGCGGCGCGACCCACTCCAGGACGACCCGGCCGACCCGTTCGAGCTGGTCGGGTGACACCACCGCCGGGACGTCGGCCGCCGAGTGGTAGCCGGCGTAGGGCGTGGATCCCAGCCGAGCGCCGGGGAGCCCGGCGCGCACGAAGGACCAGTGGTCGCTGCTCCGCTGGTCGGGGTCGGGCACGGCCGAGACGCCCAGTCGGCGCGCGGCGGCCAGCAGGCTGCGCTGCACCGGATCAGTGTCCACCGCCGAGCCGATCGGCACCGTTGCCCCGACACCCACGCGGTCCAGCGAGACCATCGCGCGGAGCGCCTCTCGCTGCTCCGGCGTCATCACCGCGACGTAGCGCCGCGACCCGTAGTGGTGCTCGTCGTCCGACGGCCCCCGCGGCTCCTCCGCCCCGAAGGCCACGAACACCACCGGCAGTCGGGTCCGGCCCTCCGACACCGCCTCGGCGACCGCCAGCATCACCCCGATCCCCGACGCGTTGTCCTCCGCCCCCGGCGCCGGCGGCACGGTGTCCAGGTGCGCGCCCACGACCAGGTGAGGGCCGGCGGGGTCGAAGCCCGGAGTGGTGGCCACGACGTTCGACGAACGCCCGGCCGGCACCGCCACCTCCGCCGACACACCGGCCGGTACGTCCACGCGCTGGCGCACGACCTCGAACCCCATGCGCGTGAAGGACCGTTCGACCCAGTCCGCGGCGCGGGCGTACGACGTGCCCGTCGCCTCGCGCGGCCCGATCGTGCCGGCCAGGTGCCGCACGGCCGCCACGGCGACGGCCCGGTCGAGGTCGTCGGCGTCCACCGGCCCCTCGGCCGGCCCGGGCCCGATCTCGGGCTCGGTCTCGCGCTCGGCAGGTGGTGGCTCGCTCGTCGGCACCCGGGATGCGGTCGGCTCCGCCACCGCCGGTCGCTCCCGGGGCTCCTGGTCACCGACGGAGCAGCCCCCGACGGCGAACAGCGCCGCCGTGAGGGCGACGCTGGTCGCTAGACGGTGCATGTGGATGCCGCTCGATCAGTCCAGGTAGTCGCGCACCAGCGACGCATGAGCGCTGTACGAAAGCACGGAGCAAAACGTACAGGGGTGGGAAGCACTGGGGGGCGAAACATCCTGGACTGAGGAGCCGACATGCAGACCACAGACGCCCTGACCGCGTCCCATGAGAACTGGGGCGCCTCTGCGCATCCAGCGGTACGGCGGCTGGCGGGTGCTGCCGGAGTCAGCGAACAGTGAGACGGAACGTCCGGCTGGCTGAGGCGTCGGGGCCCATCAGCACCACCCGAACGTCGAAACGACCCCGTCGCTGGGCCTTCCCGCGGATCTCGATCCGCCCCTGCCGCGCCGTCCACGCCAGACCGCGAGGCAGCCCGCGCAGCCGCACGGACTCCGTCGTTCCCGAGAACCGCACGACCTCGCGGTAGCGCTCCCGCCACGCGGCGCGGGACAGCCGGGCGGTGCCGAAGACGGGGGGTGGCCGAACCTCTCGGGGGGGCTCGGCCGAGGTTGCCGTCGTGCTGGTGGGGACCGGTGCGGCCGTCAGGTCGGGTGTCGGTGCGACCGTCGGGTCGGGTGTCGGTGCGACCGTCGAGTCCGGTGTCGGTGCGGCCGTCGGGTCCGGTGACGGGACGGGTGTGATGCTGTCACCGCTCTTCTTCACGACCTGGTTGCTGACGTTGTCGCTTTCATCAGACTCGACAATTCTGTTCTTCGGATCGACCTCGATCTTGAGGTTGTACGAGCCGTCCGGTAGTCCTGTGACATCGATGCTCTGACCGTCGAGGTGGCTGCCGTACTCGTCGCCCCAACCCACAGACATCCCCTGAACGCTCGCATCACACGTGGTGTACCCGGGAGACGACGGGGAGCCCGCCAGTCCGGCATCGATGTGGTTCGTGTCCATGATGCAGAACGTCGTCTTCGCGCTCGTCCGCTGGGAAGCGCCGGGCGCATTCACCGGCTGAAGCGTGTACAGCGCAAAGTCATCGAAGTGGATGTGCTGATGGGCCTCGTGGTAGACGAAAGAGCCCGCCAGCACGTCCCGGTAGGTGCCGGTGTCGGAGTAGATGCGTTGGTACACCTTCTGTCGACCAGCCTCCCGGTCCTCTGCGCCACTCCTCACCTCAAGTCGTCCACTGCCATTGTTCCAATTGAGAGCCGCAAAACGCATGGTCCGGGTGCTACCGCTGGCAACCGCGATGATGTCGCTGGCTGGCAGTGGCGTCAGGTTCGGAAGCTTGTCTGATGCGGCTTGCGAAGGACCGGCAAAGTTCAAGGCCATGGCACATGTGGCAAGACCGACACCGACTGCTGCTGCGCCGACGATGCCGATACGCGGCGCTGTGCTGTTCCGGCTCAACTCGATCTCCATCACCTGCGGTACCCGACGACCCCCAAGTTAGGCACGGAACCGGAGCGCGGCCCCTGGATCGTCCTAGGTCGCTCAAAGTGGGGATGCGCATCGGCGAAGGCCGGGAAAGCTCGTGGTGCGTGGGGACGTCGCTCGCCGTCGGCGCCGCTGCGACGACGGCACCCAGGTCGACGTTCGGCTCGACGTGGACTTCAACGTCGTAGGGACTGAGGAAGACAGCGCCCAGGTGGTCCGTCCGGAACCGCCGCCGGCCGCCCAACGGCTCCGGACGGGCACGCGCCCACGAACAGCGCCGCCGTGAGGGCGACGCTGTTCGCGAGACGGTGCATGTGGGTGCTGGTGGATCAGTCCAGGTAGTCGCGCACTACGGACGCATGAGCGCTGTGCGACTGAGCCGGACGAACGGAGAGGGCGGGAGCGCTGTTGGGTGAAGTATCACCGACTGAGAGGAACGCCATGACGATCACAGGATCGCACATCAGACGAGGCGCTTGCGTCTGGCTTCGTCAGCGCGCTTGACCAGCTCCCTCCTGGTGTCGACATTCTGGCCCCGGCATTGGCCCGGTAGCAGAATGCGATCACTGGCGAGGAACCCCAGGTCTTGCCTCGTCACATTCAGGCTTCGCTAAGGAGGCCACAAGATGGCCAGTGCAGCCTTCCCGCTCGGTTCGTGGTGTCTCAGAACCGCCTCAACCCTGGCGCTCGTCGCAGGCTTCCTGGTCGTGCACACCACGGCCGGTCGCGCCGACGGCTACTCCGATGCCGCGCGCCCCACGTGTCGCGGCAAGGCTGCGACAATCGTCGGGACGCCCCGGGACGACGACATTGTCGGAACCCACAAGGCAGACGTGATCGTCGGCGGGGGCGGCAAGGATGACATCTACGGTGGAGGCGGAAGCGACACCATCTGCGGCGGCGCGGGTCCCACGCGAATTGAAGATGGGGACGAGGTGTTCCAGACGCTGTCCGGTGGTCCTGGCAACGACGTAATCGTCGGCGGCCCGAGTCCCGAGTGGCTCGTCGATAGCGACGGGTCGGACTTGCTGATTGGCCGTGGCGGGAACGACTTCCTTGCAGAGGAAGACAGGGGCGGCGCCCGAGACGACGATGTGCTCCGTGGGGGTGCGGGCGCGGACCTTCTAGTGGGCTCCCGGGGTGCTGACAAGCTCGACGGAGGCGCGGGCGAAGATCGGTTCCAAGACGCGCTAGGCGACAACGTCCTTCGCGGCGGCGCTGGCGATGACCGCTTTGATAGCGGTCAGGGGAACGACACTCTCGTCGGCGGCCTTGGGGTCGACACGGGCTTCTATGTCGTTGTTCTTCGCTCCGACGGGGGGTCGGGCGGTCATTGCAATGACGTCACCGCCGACTTGAGCACTGGTCTTGCCTCCGGGGCGGGCTTTGGCACCGACACGCTGGACGGGGTCGAGAACCTTGCCAGCGGCGGTGGGGACGACGTGCTCATCGGTGACGGGTACGGCAACACGTTCTATGTCGGAATGCCGTGCGCCGGTGCACCCGTACAACGAGATTCCGCGACCGGTGGCGATGGCTCCGATCGAATCGACTTCAACAGCAACACCTGGGACTACGGAGGCTCCTTCGGCGCCGTGCTAGTCGACCTGTCCGCTGGCACCGCAGAACAGCGGAGCCCATACGTCGACACAGATGCAGCGGTCGCGCTGGACTCGATCGAGAACGCCACAGGAACCGAGTTCGAGGACACGATCCTGGGCAGCGACGATCCGAACCGGCTATCCGCCGGCCCACGCTATGGCAATGGCGGGGACGTGATTCGGGGCCGAGCGGGCGACGACGTCCTGTCCGGGTCGGACAGCAGGGACGAAATCTATGGGGACGAGGGTGCGGACCACATCCGCGGCTACAGGGGAAACGACCGTCTTGATGGTGGGGCGGACGCCAACATCATCAACGGTGGGCGGGGAAAAGACACGTGCGCAAGTCCCGATCGGTTCAACGGTGCTGTGAACTGCGAGGCCTAACCCGCAGAAACCTCGCTGCCGCCTAGTCCTCGTCAAGCTCCGCGGCGTCAAACCACCATTCGCGGTCGCGCTCCTCGAGGACGGCCTGCAGGTCGCGCCACGCCTCGTACTCGTCCTGCGGCTCAGGTCGCGGCTGGCTCCCGCCTATGGTGCCCAGCGCGGACGCGGGCGAGCAACTGCCCTACGTCCGACAGGGTGGGACTCGACCGCCGAGCCCCCCGCGCCCGACGGTCGAATCCAGCCTCGAGACCGCACGACAGCCTCGACTAACAGGTGGGTTCGGAGCCCTCGCTGATACGGATTGCTCCGCCGGAGGCCCCGCCCGTCTCCACAGGAGGCGCGGGCGGCCTTTCGCCGTGTCGGTCCCGCCGTCCAGACCGAGCCCATGGCCAGGCGCATGACACAGGTGTTCCACGGGTGGGACCAGCGCGACGTTACCGTCATCCTCCCCGCTGGCCACGAGCACCCGGGCGAGCACCCGGGTCTACTGCGCGCCTGGGCCGTCGACGACGAGACCGGCGAATCGTGGGGCATGGGCAACTACTACGCCGGCGTCGGGATGCAGTACTTGGACTGGATCCACGAGGATCATCTACGGCCCTCCGGCGACCTCACCGACGACGACGGGCTGGTTGGCCCCGGCGAAGCGGCCCCAGGACCCGCCCCCCTGGGTGTGAGTCCCGGGGCCTGATCGGCGGCGGTCAGCACACGCATCACCGACCATCCCTCTGATGCCCATCTGGCGGGTTTTCATGCCAGCAACGGGCTCGTACAGTGGATGTAACGCGGGTCCCTAGCCCCCCTGGCGGATCGTGCGTAGGGGTTTCGCCTCCTGTCCCCATGGGAGGCGAGCCCCGCCCGGTCAGTGCGACACACGCTGTAGGCGACGAGCCGCCTCTGCGCGCACCACCAGTTCGAGGTGGTCCAGCCGAAACCAGCGCCGGCCATCCGACAGCGCGGAGGGCACGCGTCCACGGACTGCGCCCGCCCGCACGGCGACCACGGAGCAGCCGAGCACCGCGGCAGCAGCGGGCGCTTGTAGCACGTGCGCGTCATCGGGTGGGCTAGGGGTCCACTAGCCGGCTTGGGTTTCGGGACCGCCCTTGCATCCCTCAGCGCCTCGACTTGAGCTCGGTGCAAACGCGGCCGTTGCTCACGCGGCGTCAGGTCACCGCGGCGCACCATCTTGAGGACGGCGGACATGTGCACGCCAATGATCTCCGCGGCCTCGCGCACGGTGATCCACTGGGACATGACGGCAGGTTCGCACATCGAGTCTGGAGTAGACCACCACCGCGCGCGCCTTCGCGGGTCTTGTGGTGGGCGGCCTCGGGGTCGAGCATGAGGATGACTTTGAGGAGAAGCCATGCGGGGGCTACTTCCGACCTCAATCCGGCACGAACCGCACTCACCCACGGCGGTTGGGCCCCCAACCTGTTCGGGTTCTGATGTGCCTGGTCGTTGTCATGTCGATCGGGACCGTGAACGTTTCCAGCTCGACTACGCGAGCCCGATCCATGCCGCGGCCGCAGGTTCTGGGAGCGGCCCGGAGGGCTTCTTCTCCAAGACCACGAACAGGTGAACGACACGCCGTCGCACTCGCCCTGCCCGTGTCGCCAGAAGCCCCCGAACGTGCTCCTGACCTGCAGGGGAGCGATTCCCGGGCTAGAACCTCAGTCCAGGTAGTCGCGCAGGACCTGCGAGCGGCTCGGGTGCCGCAGCTTCGACATCGTCTTGGACTCGATCTGGCGGATCCGCTCCCGGGTCACGCCGTAGACCTTGCCGATCTCGTCCAGCGTCTTGGGCTGGCCGTCGGTGAGGCCGAACCGCATGGACACCACGCCGGCCTCGCGCTCCGACAGCGTGTCGAGCACGGCGTGCAGCTGCTCCTGCAGCAGCGTGAACGAGACGGCGTCGGCGGGGACGATCGCCTCGGAGTCCTCGATCAGGTCACCGAACTCGGAGTCGCCGTCCTCGCCGAGCGGCGTGTGCAGCGAGATCGGCTCGCGGCCGTACTTCTGGACCTCGATGACCTTCTCAGGGGTCATGTCGAGCTCCTTGGCGAGCTCCTCCGGGGTGGGCTCGCGACCCAAGTCCTGGAGCATCTGGCGCTGGACACGGGCCAGCTTGTTGATGACCTCGACCATGTGGACCGGGATGCGGATGGTGCGGGCCTGGTCGGCCATGGCGCGGGTGATCGCCTGACGGATCCACCA
>Ga0190275_10003599_pt1 | contig 11081 bp, 6 predicted proteins | sample Popmic550T_FD_133745 | JGI IMG/M metagenome (GOLD analysis project Ga0190275, IMG submission 133745) | Populus adjacent soil microbial communities from riparian zone of Yellowstone River, Montana, USA - 550 T | ecosystem: Environmental > Terrestrial > Soil > Riparian zone > Trees stand | place...
CGCGTGGAACAGCGCCCTTCAAACTATCGAGGTGAGCGGCGGAACAGACGCCGAGAAGACTTCGTTCTACACGGCGCTGTATCACGCCCAACACCACCCGAACATCTACCAGGACGTGAACGGTGAGTACATGGGCCACGACGATCAGGTCCACGTGGCTACCGATCACGTCCACTACGCGAACTTCTCGCTCTGGGACACCTATAGAGGCGAGAACCAGTTGCTCGCGACGATCGACCCTCACCGCTACAGGGACATGATGCTGTCGCTTCTCGATATCTACAACGAGGGCGGGCGGTTCCCGCAGTGGGCGATGAACGATGCCTACCCCGATTACATGGAGGGCGACCCGATCCAACCGACGATCGTCGATGGCTACTGCCGCGGCGTCCTGGATGACTCCTACGTCGACGAGATGTACGCGGCTCTACGCAGCCAAGCATGGGACGAGAACGGGAAGCGCTCGGCAACCGAGAGCGGGTATCAGGAGTATCACCAGAGGGGCTACATGTCGGGCAAGGGCTCGGATGGATCGGGCAACTTCGAGTACGCGATCGCCGACTTCTCGCTGGCGTTGATGGCCGACTCACTCGGCAAGACCGCGGACCGCGACGAGCTCCTCACACGCGCCGACAACTACAGAGAGCTGATCAACCCTGACACCGGCTTCGCCCACCCGCGCAACGCCGATGGGACGTGGATGTCGGGTTACGACCCGATGGCGCCCGACAACTGGAAAGAGGGCACCGGCTGGCAGTACACGTGGCTGGCGCCACAGGATCTCAGAGGGTTGTTCGATCTCGTCGGCAGTAACGGTCGCGGCGGTGATCCATATGTAACCGAACGACTGGATACCTACTTCTCGACAGCGGCTGCGGACAACCCTGCGGTGGCGGAGCTGCAGAAGACGATGACTGCTTTCGGTGTCGTCTACGTCGGCAACCAACATGCACCGAGCAACGAGCACGACGTGCACGCCCCGTACCTTTACGACTACATCGGTCAGCCGTGGAAGACGCAGAAGATCATGCGCGGCTACCAAATGTTGTTCCGCCCCACACCCGATGGACTGCCGGGCAACGACGATCTCGGTTCTATGTCGGCATGGTTCGTGTGGAGCGCGCTCGGTTTCTATCCCGTGCAGGGTGGGGCTCCCGTCTATTCGGTGGGCAGCCCTATGTTCGAACAAGCCGTGATCACGCCGGTTGGTGGTGCGCCCGTGACCGTCGAGGCCCCGGGAGCTTCTGTGGCGAGTAAGTACGTGCAGTCCGCTCAGCTCGGCACCGGCGCATTGGATCGACCCTGGTTCACACACGACGAGCTCTTCAAAGCCGGCGATGTGAGCTTCGAGATGGGCCCGCTCGCGAACGAGAGTTGGGGAGCGGATCCAAAAGCTGCTCCTCCATCGATCAGCACGCATCCGGTATCTGCTTTCGGTTGCCCGGCTCGTCCGTCACCACCGAAGATCGCAACCCAACTCGAGTACGTCGGCGCCCCGGTTGTGCGCGGCTCCGATGTCGAGCTTGCGGCCCGTTTAACCGATGAGTCCGGATCGCCTCTGTCGGGGAAGACCGTCACGTTCGAGATCCTGGGTCAGACGATCCCCGCGCAGACCGACTCCGATGGGGTCGCTCGCACGGTCGCGCACGTTCCCGATCATGGCCATGGGCAGACAGTCCTTGTCCGTTTTGCCGGAGATGAGACCAATCTCCCGAGCGAAACCACAACCTCGATCATCTGGAAGGGAAAGAAGCGCTAAGCCCCGCAGGGAAACAGTTCTGGGACGGCGAACGTAATCGCCATGCCTAGAAAACTGATCTCCCTCATCCTTGCGTCACTTGTTGCATCCGCTCTACTCCCGGTTTCGAACGCTCCTGCTCAAGAAGCTGCTCCAGATGCCCCGACGAACGTCGTTCGTGCCGGATACGGCGAGGCCGATGCAACGTGGCACGTGGGCGCAGGCTCGGGTCAGTACGCGGACGATAGTCCCGACAACGTCATCAACTCTGTTACCGGAGGGGACGTCGATCCCCACGGACACTCGATCAAGAAGTCAGATAGCTACGGTGTCCAATCCCGGCTGAGCTATCGAGCGATCGTGGCCGAGGATGCCGCCGGCGACCAGGTGGCGTTCATCAAGTCGGACAGTTACCTGGCTCAGGACTACCTGCTACGTCGCGCCGGGCAGATCCTCCAGCTCGCAGGCTCGAAAATCTCGTACGACGAGCTCTTCCACATGGCGAGCCACAACCACTCTTCGCCCTACTACATGACTCCTTCGGCCGGTGTGTGGATCTTCCAGGACGCGTTCGACATCCGTGCGTTCGAGTACCACGCACGGGCGATGGCCGACGCGGTGATGAAAGCGGAAGCGAGCATGGTCCCCGCCCGGATGGGTGCAACCACGGTCGAGCACAAGCTCTTCAAAGGAATGATCCAGCGCAAGGGAACGTCGGACGACGGCACCCCGCGCGGGTACCCGGACGATTTCGGCGATCTGGGTATCTCCGTGATCCGTTTCGACAACATCAAGGACCCGGCGAATCCCAAGCCCCTTGCGACCCTGATGAACTGGGGTCAGCACCCGGAGGGTCTCGATACGCACAACCTCATCACCGGTGACTTCGTTGCACCTCTGGAGCGTTACGTCGAGCGCGCGACCGGAGCTCCGCTCGTGTTCGGTCAAGGTGACGTCGGTAGCGCCGAAGCGGGCCCCGGTCATGCAGATCTGGTCAAGGAACTCGGCATAGCACCGCGCTGGTCACATGTTGGCTACGCGCAGGGTGAGCTCGGAGCGTTCCTCCTCGCTCGTGACGTGATCAGGGGTTACAACGAGATCGCCACCGGTTCCCCGCTGGTTCCTTTCTCTTCCGACTTCGATGTCGCGGCCGGTAACGCGTGGGTCGCCGGTCCTTACTCGCACCCCTACCCGAGCGTCTCTAACTGCCGCACCGAGAAGACCGTTGAAGGAAAGCCGATCGCCCCCGGCCCCCCCGAGTGCGTCGGCGGGGAACAAGGATTCACTCCCGACGAGCAGCTGTGGGAGAAGTTGAAAGACTCTGGCGTTCAGCTTCCTGACAACTACGACCTGCCTTCCTTCGGTTCTCTGGAGGAGAACTCTCGCCTTCATCTACAAGCTTTCAAGATGGGCGAGGTCATCATCGCTTCGTGTGCTTGCGAGGCGCAGGTCGACCTGATCCTGAACTTCGAGAGCCGTGCCAATGAAACCCAAGGCGACATCCACGACGGGTTCGATTGGACCGAACGGATGGACTGCGCGCAGAACGCCGACACGACATGGACTTGCAAGAAGAAGTCCGACGACCCTCGTCCCGGTGCGGTGCAGGGTGAGTTCACCACCAGCGACTACAACTACCAGCGGATGCTCGCCCAGATCCACAACGACGCTGCAGGTTGGGACGCTCCCGAGAACATCGGCCACGCGCTCAGCGAGCCCGGCAACCCGGATGAGATCTTCGGAAACTTCACGAAAGAAGAGCTCTCTGCGGATGTGGGCTACAAGCTTGCGATCGGCGTGGGACACGCGAGCGACTACAACGGCTACACCGTTAGCTACCGTGAGTACCAGAGCTGGGACGACTACCGGAAGTCTCTGACCTCGTACGGCCCCCACACAGCCGACTACATGGTCACTCGGATGGTCCGACTTGCAGGCACTCTGAATGGACAGCCTTCGCCCGAGCTCGAGCTGGACATCCAGCGCGGCCTCCCCGACGAAGCTCGTCAGGTGGCGATGTCCACCGCACTCGGCGCTGCTTCGTTGGCTGCATACGAAGCATGGAACGCATCGCTGCCGCCCGATTCCGGTCCTGCTGCTCCGGTTCACGGGGGCCAGCCGAAGGACATCAAGCGCTTCCAGGCTGCGACGTTCTCGTGGCGGGGAGGTTCGAACGCGGTCGACAACCCGATGGTGACCGTCGAGCGCCTCGTCGACGGCGAGTGGAAAACGTTCGCCGACCAGACGGGCGAGGTCCAGACCAAGCTCGAGTTCCCAGACGGCGTCAACGCGTACGCCGATACCTACACCGGTCAGGCGGAGTGGATCTGGACCGCAAACTTCGAAGCGTTCAACGGCTTTGCGCCGACGTTCCCAGAAGCGGCAGCAGATGATGGTTTGCCTACCGAGATCCCGAGCACTCCTGAAGGCGAGTACCGCTTTGTGGTGGAGGGCAAGTGGCGTTCCACTCCTGCAACGACGACCTCTTACAAGTTCCGTTCGCAGCCGTTCAGGGTGAGCGGTTGGGATGGCATCAACGTGAAGAACGTTGCTGCTGCCGACGACGGTTCGGTTTCCTTCGAAGTAGATCCGATCCAGTACCCGACGAAGTACACGGAGGAGCACCCGTCGGTGTTCCCCTACATCAACAACGCGACTTCAGATGCGAACGGCCAGGTCTTCTGCACCCAGTGCTCGTTCCGTCCCTGGGCGACCGGGGGGTCCGTCGAGTCGGCCAAGGTAACTGTGGTTCGGGCCGACGGCTCGAAGACCGAGGTGCCGGCCGAGCAGAGTGACGGTGGCCGCTGGGTTGCTCCCGTCGACCTCTACGAAGGTGACTCGGCTTACATCGAGCAGGGTGGCGTCCTGGACAACTACGGCGAGGCCAACGGTCAGCGTTCGGCAGTCGTCGAGGGAACACGTGAACGACCGGCCAAGATCGAGACCGGGCTCTCGCTGATCATCGGAGGAGCCCGAGACCGACACGTCCGAGGTGCTCGTCTGTTCGAGGCGCTGTCACCCGAGGTCGGTATCGCCGGTCAGACGATCGAGTTCTTCTACAACGGCACGCTCGTCGGTTCGGCTGTAACGGGTGCGGATGGAGTTGCCGCTTTCAAGCCGTCCAAGAACAACAAAGAGCCCGCCGCTTACGAAGCTCGATACGCCGGCAACATGGTGTACACGGCAGCTTCAACCCGGCCCCTCTAAACACCGAGTGCAGTTACTGCCGGTTGAATGCCGGCGGGTACTCGACGACGGCGACGGTCATATCGCTTCCGTGTTGGTCGCGGGCGCTCGCGAGTGCTTCCTCGACGCTCGCTGCTGAATCGAATCCCACGTGACGAGGGATGGCTGGATCCTCGGCTCCAGCCACGATCACTCTGCCTGCATGTCGTAGTCGCTTGAGTGGGTAGATCGCCATGATTCCGTGCACGGGGTGGAACGCGTTCTCGTAACGGTACTTCTGGATGTAGTCCTCTCGCCGGGCGAGCTCCGGTTCGAAATCACGTCTCGCTTGATCGGGATCCTTGGTTTCGGGAAGCACATCGCGCCACACCTCCGGGTAGGACGCGTGATGCACACTGTCCCACCGGTTGGGACAGGGGGTGGCGAGGACGACGGTGCATCCGGGCTTGCCGAGCGCTTCGATCATCCCGCCCAGATATCCGAGCCCGGTGGAGATGAGATCGAGGATCGGGTTGCCGTGGGCGAACGCCGCGTATGGGCTCCAGTCCGGTACCCCGTAGACCACCACGTCGACCGGTTCGTCCAGGAGGTTGCGCCGGGCGGTCTGGTTGGCTCGCAGTTTCTCGATCACCTTCGCTCTGGTTGCCCCGACGCTGCCCCCATAGATGTTGTGCACCGCCAGCGGGTTCGCAAGAACCGTTTCGAGTTTGAAGATGCGGTCGGCTCCGAGTTGGGCATCGACGTGCGCTCCCATCTCATCCAGCATCTGGTGCATCCGATTCCTATCCAACGACATCGACATGATGTCGGGCGTGTGGTGATGATGTATCGACCTGTAACTGGCGAGCCCGACGCATACCGACTTCCATCCACCCGAGAACGCCCGCATCGTGGAGCAGTTCAGGTAGATCAATAGATCGGAGTCCGTGACACATCGGTTGAGGTCGACGTGATAACCGTTCTCGGTGCGCCCGAGGTCGACCATCCCGTCAGGATCCTCGGCGTCGTGACACCCGATCCGCCCCTTGTAGGCGCGCACGATGTCCTCGCCGATCAACTTCCCGAGCTCGTCGAGGCTCGCTTGCCGGTGCAAGGCGTTCGCACAGATCAACGAGATGTCTTCTTGTCGTACGCCGCCTGCTACGAGTTCTCGCTCGATGAGCGGGATGGCGGTTGCCCATATGGGGGCGTAGCAGGGGACAGTTGCGTCGTCGAACGCGATAGTGACCTTGGACCCGTTCTTCACCTGTTCGCGCAGTGGGGGCCGGTCCAGCGGCTTAGCGAGCGCTTCACTGATGGTCGCGCCGAGTTCGCGTGCAGGTTCGAGCGGCAGAGTGAAGCCGGGTGAGACGAAATGCGTGCCGGCGGGGAACGAAACGTTAACGAACCGGTCGCCGAAGACGATCTCCTTCTGGACCGTTCGGCTCACGCCTCTATGACCCTTTCGATCCACGCGAAGGGATCCTTGATCTCGTCGAACGCCGGCAGATTGTCGGGAGCTTCCCACACTCGATTCAGAGCTTGGATCCCGTGCAGCTTGGCGACTGCGGCGCAGAACGTGGCCCCCGACGCCTCGAGCGCACGATCGAACGTCACTCCGAGGATCTGCGACAGCATCGTCTTCCCCGGGCTCGACGCGTTCGTGTGCCGGGTCACTCCTTCTTCGATCTTCTCGAAGTCGCCGACGACTTCGCTTGCGACAACCGTCGAGGAGTGCTTTGCATATCCCTCGACGCAGGCAACGAACGCCCGCAGTCGATCCAGCGCTTGTGCATGGCGAACGGTGGGGACGATCGGGATCACCTGGTCGATCCCCAATCCTTCCTCGAGTGCTTCGGGGGATTGTGTCTGTAGTTCGGCGAGCCGGGTCTGCAATTCGCTCGCGTCTATCTCTATCGAATCGAGCAGTTCGTAGAAGAGGCTGCGGAAGTATCTGTTGACCCAGTCGACCCCGGTTAGGACGAGATGCCGGGCCACATCCTGAAGTGCGAGCCATTTGCGTAGGCCCTCGGGATCGAGGCTGTATTCGTCGCTCAGCTTCTCGACGTTGGACACCACGAAGAACAAGCGCCCATCGTCGTTGCGGGGGATGAGTGGGTCGTAGCGGCCCAGCGACTCTTGAGCGAGGTGACCAACCAGCGTGCCGGCCTGGATGCCGAGCAGGAGCGGCGCGATCTGGCCCATCACCGCACCCATCGGATTCACTTCGGCCCCCGAGTCTTCGGCGAACGTAGTGACTTGGTCCGACATCCGTTGCGAAAGGTGTTCCAGCAGCCAACGCCAGGCCTCGAGTGTCGATGCGACCCACACGCTGCGCGTGATTGTCCGAGCAAGCACGGGCTCGTCGAGGCTGCGACGGGTGTAACCCGCCAGCAGCATCTCGGAGGTGCGTGCTGCTTCGGCGAAGGTGCCGAAGGAGTGTGTTTCGGCGGGCACTTCGGGGACCTGTTGCACGATCGCGTTCGCCACCTGGCGCGCGATCTCGAAGTTAACCGGGCCTTCGCCGGCCGACAGGATGCGTTGTAGTTCTCTGAACAATGGGATGTCGCCGAACGGCTCGTTCGCCATGTGCCCCAAGATACGCTGCACCGATGCCAAGTGGACTCAAAGTTGCCGTGACGGGAGCGTCCGGCTACATCGCCACCCGTTTGATCGAGTCATTGCTTGCCGACGAGCGGATCGAGCTGGTTCTGGGCTTCGACGTTCGCTCACCAGAGATCCTTTCGGAGCGGTTCGTCTTCGATGAGGTCGATGTCCGTACGCCTTCGCTCGAGGCTCGTCTGGGAGGCGTGGACGTCCTCGTGCATCTCGCCTTCATCATGGATCCGATCGCGGACGAGAACGAGATGCGTGATGTCAACGTGAACGGCACGCAGAACGTACTGAGGGCGGCCGGCAAGGCGGGCGTGCGGAAGATCCTCTACACATCATCGGCAACCGTTTACGGCGCCCACCCGGACAACCCGATCCCGCTGACGGAGGAAGCCCCTCTGAGGGCGAACCTGGACTTCTCATATCCGGCCCACAAGCTCGAAGCCGAATATGTCGTGCGGGAGTTCAAGGACGAGTTCCCCGACGCGACCGTCACCGTCTTTCGCCCCGCGATCGTGTTCGGCCCCCACGTCGACAACGCCTGGTCGCATCTGATGGAGTTCCCCGTGTTCTTCGGGGTTCAGGGTCACCGGCCCCCGTTCCAGTTCGTCCACGAAGAGGACGTTGCAGGCGCACTCGCCTTCGCCGTCCACACGGACCTGGACGGGGCATACAACGTGGCACCCGACGGATGGCTCGAAGCAGACGAAACGCTTGCGATCCTGGGCCGGCGTCGTGTCGAGCTGCCGGAGCCGGTGGCGTTCGCCTTCCTCGATCGGTTGTGGGGGATGGGTTTGGCCGAGGCTCCGGCCGGGATGCTCCATTACGTGATGCACCCCTGGGTGGTGTCGGGGGCGAAGCTCGCTCAGGCGGGTTTCACCTGCAAGCACTCGACGGTCGAAACTTTTCGCGAGGTTGCCGAAAAGGTCAAAGGCAGGATCAGGGTGGGGAATCGCAGCGTGAAAAAGGGGCAGCTGATGGCCGGTGCCGCCGCAGCCGGACTGGTCGGAGCGGTGTTCGCCACCCGGAGAGCCCGTCGGCGCTGGAATGCCGCCTGATATCGACCCGAGCAGAGGTATTAGGCGCTGGGCGTTGAAATAAGGAGGAGGACGGCAGCCACCTGTTACCCTGCCTGTAACGCCAGCGTAGGCGCAGGTCCGGCTCCTTCTGGGGCTAGCAGGGAGACCGGGGCCGTCCGAGGAAGACACCGAAAGTCACCGACCAAATAGGAGCGCGGCTCGTGATCTATCTGATCATCATGGTTCTGGTAGCGGTTATCGGGATCAGCACCCTCTTCATCCAGCAACGCAATCAACGCGCCCACATGGACTCGGTCGAGGGCTTCCGCGCCAGCCTCCAGAAGATCGCGCCCCAGGCAGCTCCTGCTCCACGCCGTCGTGCTCGCACTGGTGCCCGGCCCCAGCCGGCCCGTCGCCGCACGTCTGGTCGTCCGGTCCCTCTCGATGCCCGCCGGCGCGCAGAGGCTCGACGCAGGGTCGAAGCCCGTCGTCGCAATCACCCCTCGCGCGTCGGTACCCGCAACGCTTCCTAAGGGGGCCTGCTAAGTGGCCCGCGACCTCGCGATCGATCTAGGAACCGCAAACACTCTCGTCTATCAGCGACAGCGCGGGATCCTTTTCTCCGAACCCACTGTTCTTGCGCTCAATAAGGAGACAGGCGCTGTTCTTGCGATGGGTGACGAAGCGTGGCAGATGATCGGCCGAACGCCCGGCTACATCGTCGCCGTTCGGCCCCTTCGTTCCGGTGCGATCTCAGATTTCGACGTCACCGAAAAGCTCATCAGGCTCATCCTGCAAAAGGGTGGAGTCACGCGCCTGGCGCGCCCGAAGGTTCTGGTGTGTGTTCCGAGTGCACTGACCGAGGTCGAGCGACGGGCAGTCGAGGAAGCCACGCTTTCCGCCGGAGCCCGGACCTGCTATCTGATCGAGGAGCCTCTCGCGGCAGCCATCGGGGCCGGACTCCCTATCCACGAGCCTCTGGGAAACCTGGTCGTGGACATCGGTGGTGGCACCAGCGAGGTAGCCCTGATCTCGATGGGGGGCATCGTTACGAACACGGCGGTTCGCGTCGGCGGATTCGACCTGGATGCCGCGATCCAGAACTACGTGCGGCGTGAGTACACGATCGCCATCGGTGAGCGAACTGCAGAACGCATCAAGATCGCTATCGGATCGGCCTTCCCGATGGCACAGGAGCAGAAGGCCGAGCTGCGGGGCCGTGACCTGGCGACCGGCCTGCCTAAGAACGTCTCCATCACCTCTGAAGAGATCCGCGAAGCGATAGCCGAGCAGGTGCGGACGATCGTGGCCGCCGTTATCGAGTGCATCGGTGCCTCGCCCCCCGATCTCGTGCAGGACGTCCTGTCGCATGGAGTGACCCTCACCGGCGGTGGCGGTCAGCTTCACGGCCTTGACATGCTCATCTCTCAGCAGGCCGAGGTCCCTGTACACGTGACGCCCCAGCCTTTGGAAGCGGTCGTGCTCGGTGCGGGCCGTTGCTTGGAGTCGTTCGAGAGCCTTAAAGCGATGTTCGTCGGCGCTTAAGCGTCTTCCTCGAGTTGTAGCTGAGTTAGAACCAAGTCTGTGGATCAGAACTCGTGGGCACTTCCCGACCCTCCCGGCATCGAACCGGTCAAAGGAGTCAACCCGTGGCTGTGGATCGTCTCGGTCATCCTGGGCATCGGCATCGTCGCAGCGGCCTTCTTCGTCCCGATCCCGATCTTCTTCGCTTATCTGCCCGGACCGGTGCGCGATGTCGAGAAACTCATCGAAGTTTCTGGTGCCCGTTCGTATTCCTCGGAAGGCAGTTTGTACCTCACGACCGTGAGCGTCGACACGCAAGTGACGGTGTTCGACATGGTCAGCGGTCTGGTCGATGAAGAGAAGAGCATCGTCATGCAGGAGGAAGTGACGGGGAGCAGCACGCTCGAAGAGTTGCAGAAGGAACAGCGGCGACAGATCGTCGAGTCCAAGAGGTACGCCCAACAGGTGGCACTGTCGGCGCTGGGACTGGCCAAGCCGCATGGGGATGGCGCCCGCATCACCGGCATCCTCGAGGACTCGCCGGCGCGAGGTCGTTTGGAGCCGGGTGACCTGATCGTGTCGGTCGACAATGATCCCGTCGAAACCCCTTGTGACGTAGGTCGTTCCGTCGACGCGGTAGATCTAGGTGGCGAGATAACCATCATTGTGCGAAGAGACGGAAAGGAACGAACCGTTAGTTTCAAAACCATCGCGAACCCTGACGACCCGACCTCATCTTTCTTGGGCATCGGTATGGAGCCGGTTAACTACCGCTTCGATGCTGGGCTGAAGGTTGAGTTCGCTACCGGCGAGATCGCCGGGCCTTCCGCCGGCCTGATGTTCTCGCTTGCCCTCTATGACAGGTTGACGCCCGAGGACCTGACTTCTGGGCGAAGGATCGCCGGGACAGGGACGATCGCTTGCGACGGCGGAGTCGGGCCCATCGGGGGCATCGAGCAGAAGGTTGCCGGGGCGCAACACAAGGGGGCCGAGATCTTCCTCACACCGCAGGCCAATGTCGC
>Ga0190275_10003600_pt1 | contig 11079 bp, 9 predicted proteins | sample Popmic550T_FD_133745 | JGI IMG/M metagenome (GOLD analysis project Ga0190275, IMG submission 133745) | Populus adjacent soil microbial communities from riparian zone of Yellowstone River, Montana, USA - 550 T | ecosystem: Environmental > Terrestrial > Soil > Riparian zone > Trees stand | place...
CGAATGGGGGAGGAAGTACCCATTCAGGACACATCTGACGCGTCGATACCTTTCTTATGAGGAAATCGAGGCTCATCGTCGTGGGATTGCTGATCAAGGCGTTGCTGGTGCCTGCCCCGGCGACTGCAGCCACGGCCGCCAAGGCCCCAGAGTGGGTCCGCCCGGCACTCCGTTCTCTCGTCACCGCCGGATACCTGGACAAGGACGGATTCGAGGCCAACGAGCCGATGGCCCGCAAAGAATTCACCGACCTGATGACGGCGGCTTTCGGCGGCGGTTTCTCCCGAACCAAAGGCGAAGTGAAGGCTCGCGAGGTCGACGCCGCACTCGTACGTGCCCTTGGTCAAGCGCCCCTGGCAAAGGCTCTCGCCGATGTGAAGTCGCCGGACGGTTGGGATCCCGGGGTTGGAACCTTGTTCGGTACCGAGATCGTTGCTCGCGAGATGGGCCTCCGGCGCGATCGCCCCATCACCGAAGAGGCGTTCGAGGCTTCGGCGGGAGACAAGATGACCCAGGCCGACATCGTTTGGTCCGTGTGGAAGGCGATGAACGAGCCGAGCACGTCCGGGGCCGAGGCACTGGCGTCGTTCCGGCTTTCCGATTACAGCCCAGAGGTTCGCAGTGTGGTCAGGTTTGCCTTCTCCCAGGTCGGCCGCCCCTACATCTGGGGCGGCGAGTGGCCCTCCGTGACGCCTTCGGCGTATCCCTTCGGTGGCCAGCCGCACGGCGGGTTCGACTGCTCCGGATTCTCCTGGTTCGTGTTGCGTCAGAAGGACGCTTCGTGGACCCCCCCGAATCGGCCCTACACCGGTTGGGCGTTGCCCGAGCGCTCCTCACACGACATGGCGGAGAACACGAAGGACAAGCTCTCCTACAAGAAGCTGCGTGGTGGAGACCTGATGTTCTTCGCCCCTCAGGGCAAGGACTCGAGAGCCAAAGAGGTGTACCACGTCGGTGTCTACCTCGGCGGGGGGTGGATGATCGACTCGTCCGGTTCGCAAGCAGGCGTGAGCCTCAGTGAGGTCGGCGCCGGCTCCTGGTGGCGGGGTCAGTTCATCTTCGGACGGCGGGTCGTCTCCTCCTAAGACCTTCCGATCGGGACATTTCGGACGTCACTCGCTCGGCTCGCCGCGGTGCTGCCGACTTCGTTGATCTTTCGGGAACCTTTCAGGGTCCAACTCGTTCTAAAGGACACATACTGAAAGGACACATGTTGCCAACCCATCGTTCTTCGTTCACCGGTCTTCTCGCCATCGTCCTATTGGTCGCGACTCTGGGTGCAACTCCCGCTGCTGCACAGAAGCCCGAGCCGGGACCCGAGACGCAACCGGGCGCCGAAGCCGACCTCTCGCTCGACCTCTCGTTGTCGGATGAGTCGCCTTTGGTGGGGGACACCGTTGCCCTCGAGGTCGAGGTAGCGAACTCGGGCCCCGAGGACGCGAGCGATGTGTGGCTCTATGGATCCTTGTCCGACTCCTTCGCGGTCACCGAGTCCGATGACTGCACGGCAGACGAATGGGGCGGAGTTAGCTGCTCGCTCGGTTCTTTCGACTCGGGTGACGAGCAGGCCTTCGAGTTCGAGTTCGAGCGGGTCAAGGCACGAGAGGCGTGGGGCTACTTCTCCGTAAGCTCCTCGGGTCCCGACCCGGTCTATGACGACAACTACGCAGAGCTCTACCTGGAGCCCGACACGTCCAACCCCGCCGATGTTTCGGTCACTCTCGATGCAGATGATGATGGCGGCGCAGAGGTCGGCGATGAGTTCACCTATCAGATCGAAGTCGAGAATGAAGGTCCGGACTCGGCACACAATGTCGTTGTCACGGACTCGATCCCTTACGGGGTGGATGTCGACTCCTACTCGTCCGACGACTCGTCCGACGATTGCGAGATGACTGAAAGCGACCCGTACGGCGTCGAAGAGAGCGACCCGGCGGTTGGCGGTGGTTCGGCGCCCTCATATGTCTATCGGGAGCTGCGCTGCTCGCTCGGCACCCTCGCCGCCGGTGAGAGCGCCGTCATAACACTCGAAGTTGAGCGCACCGATCCCTACGAGCTGTGGAACAGCGCGTGGGTGGCGACTTCCAGCTACGACAGCAACTATGAGAACGACTACGCCTATGTGTCGACCGATGCAGATCCGTCGGTCACCTCCGATATCTCGACCGAGATCGATGAACCCGCCACCACTCCTTTGTTGGGCGACTCGTTCGAGATGACGTTCACCGTAGGGAACGAGGGGCCGGCCCCCGTGAGCACTGCGGGACTCGGTGCGTTCCTGCCGGACGGAGTTGTGCTCGACTCGGTGCAGAGCCAAGAAGCCGGCGTCGAATGCAGCGCGAATGATCCGTACGGTGTCGGCCCGAGCGGAGGCGCTTCCGACGGGGGCGACACTGCCACTGCGGACCCGCAGCCAACCGAGCCGGAGCCTGCCGCCCCTCCCAAAACTGACGAAGAGGGTGGCCGGATGGCGAACCCAGATTCGTATCCCATCTACTACGGCGGCCAGGGATTCAACTGCTCGATCGGTTCTTTGGCTCCCGGTGACTCGGTCGACGTCGAGGCTTCCTTGACGAGAGTGAAGTCGCGCGAGTTATGGATCACGGCATCGACCTGGTCTTCGAATGTGGATCCCGACTACGAGGACAACTACGAAGAGATACAGCTCGCCCCCGACACTTCGCACCCTGCGGACCTTGGTGTCGCGATGTCCGGTCCGGATGACGCCGAGATCGGTGAAGAGGTCACCTACGAGATCGAGGTAACGAACGCAGGTCCGATGGATGCTCGTTCCGTGATCGCAACCGCAACGCTCCCTTATGGGTTGGACTACGTGTCGGCGCAACCATCAGATGCTGCGGACGGGTGCGAGCCGGTCAACGAGTACTTCTTCGCGGAACCCGCTCGTGACGCTTCCTTCTACTGGGGTTACGGACAGATCCGGTGCGAGTTAGGCACCCTCGATGCCGGCGAGACCGAGACGGTGGATCTCACCGCGACGAGGAACTCCGAATTCGAGATGTCGGTCGGTTCTTACGTCGAGACGGCAAGCTATGACGGGAACTACGACAACGACTACGCCTTCGTAGACCTCGACGGCGAGCCGTACGCACCTTGTGGCCCCGGCCCCGAAGGGTCGAAGCAATCCGACGACATCTCTGTCATCGACTGTCCGGTCGAGGCCGGTGCAGGTGCAGACAACGTTCTCGTTCGGGCGACGCCTTCTTCCAAGGATGTCGACGTGTCGGCCGGCAAGGGCCCGGACACCTTGGTTATCGATGTGCCGTCTGGAAGCAACAAGGCTCGCAAGCTCAAAGTGAACTCGGGGCCCGGGCGGGACAACGTGACGATCGTTGTTGCTCCCGGAGCCACGAATGCCACGGTCGTGGTCAGAACCGGCAAAGGTCGCGACTACGTGACTATCGATGCCACTCGTCTTGCTCCTGGTATCAAGATCGTGGTGGTCGGGGGCCGAGGTGCCGACATCATCGAACCGTCGGCGAGCACATCCACGGTGGACGCGACGTGGCTCAAGGGATTCGTGCTGTGGGGGGGCGTGGGCAACGACACCCTCACCGGCGCATACGCCGATGACTCGCTGAATGGCGGTGATGGTCGGGACGTGATCACCGGTGGATCGGGAGCCGACTCGCTCGATGGAGGCCGTTCTGCAGACGTGTGCGCAGGGGGGCCGGGGACCGACGCTCTAAAGGGTTGCTGAGTTAAAGCAAGCGCCAGCGGCGCGCCAACCGATATTGCACGAAGACGATGACCGCGGTGAGGACGAACATCGTAACGCTGATCGTGGACGCGTACCCGAGTCGTAGATAGCGGAACGCGACGCGATACACGAACAGAGGGACATACGTCGTCGCGTAGTGGGGGCCCCCGTTGGTAACGAACAAAGCAGCCGTGAAGTTGACCTGGAGCGTCAGGATCAGATCCCGCAGCGCGAGCAGGGCGAGAGCCGGTGCCATCAACGGAAGAGTCAGATGTCTGAGTGTGAACCAGGGCCGGCCGCCGTCCACCATCGATGCCTCGTAGATCCTCGTGGGGATCGATCGTCGCACCGCCAGCGCGATCAAGAAACCCTCGCCGAGCTGGAACGAACCCATGACGGCGAGTGCGATTCGCGTGCTCCACGGGTCGGTCAATAGTTCGGGGCTGCCCAATCCGAAGCCGGCGGACAGCGCTGCGATCGGTCCGTATAACGGATTGAGGATCCACAACCAGAGCAATGCCCAAGTCACATCGGGAACGAGGGTCGGCACGAATGCCGCGACGCGACCCGCCCCGTCTAGCGCTCCCTTCCGGTGAAGGAGGAGCGCGAGCGCCAAGGCACCAAACAGGCGTAACGGGACGGATATGAGCGCGTAGACGAACGAGTTTCCGAGAGCGAGCCAAAAGAGGTCATCGGAGACCAATCGTGTGAAGTTGTCGAGGCCGGTGAAACGTGGGTCCGTGATTCCGTTGAACTCTGTGAACGCGAGCACCGACACAGCGATCGCCGGCACGAAGATGAGGAGTGAGAGCCCAACCAGATACGGCGTCGCGATGGGCCAGCCGACATGTCGGACCATCTTCATCGGATAGCGGCCCCATCCAGGGACTCGAAGAAATGCAGGTCAGAAGTCTCGAAGCGAAGTCCCACCCGACTGTCTTTGATGGGCGTGGGCCGTGGTGGGACCCGAGCAAGGATCTGATGGCCGTCGACTTCGACGTGGACGATCGCTTCCGGCCCGATCACCTCGACGAGGTGCGAGACGCCATCCATCGTTCCGCTGCCCGGCTGAACCAGCGCGACCCGTTCCGGCCGAATTCCGGCGACGGGACCGCGCCTGAGGTCGGCCGGAAGAACGGATGCGGGGAAGAGGTTCATCGGCGGGCTCCCGATGAAGTGGGCTACGAAAGCATTTGCCGGATCCTCGTAAAGAGCGATGGGAGCGTCGATCTGTTCGAGCTTGCCGGCTCGGAGCACCGCCACCCGGTCTCCGATCGTCATCGCTTCAGCTTGATCGTGCGTCACGTAGACAGCGGTCGTGTCGACGCGCCGCTGGAGCGCCTTGATCTGGGTGCGCGTGCGGGCGCGCAACTCGGCATCGAGACTGGACAGGGGTTCGTCCATCAAGAACGCCTTTGGCTCTCTGACGAGTGCTCGAGCCAGGGCCACCCTCTGCTTCTCGCCTCCGGATAACTCGCCGGGTCTGCGGTCGAGAACGTCATCGAGGGACAAGATCGATACGACCGAAGAGAGCTTCGATGCGATCTCGCTTGCCTCCACTTTGCGGGCTCGTAGGCCGTAGGTGATGTTCGCCCGGGCGCTCATGTGCGGGTAGAGGGCGTATTCCTGAAAGACCATCGACACGTCTCGGTCCCACGCCGGAGCACCAGTTACGTCGCGGTCCCCAACTTCGATCGTTCCTTCGTCCGGAGTCTCGAGGCCGGCGATGCAACGCAGCAGCGTGGTCTTCCCCGACCCAGAGGGCCCGACGACTGCGAGTAGCTCCCCAGCATCAGCGGCCAGATCGAGCCCGTCCAGAGCCAGGACCGGAGCGTCCCGAGAACGCCCGGTGCGATACCTCTTCGTCAGCCCACGAACCGAAACGCTTATCCGTGTGCCTCCTCGAAGAGAGGAGCGGTGCGAGACTCGAGATCCTGGAGTGCCTGGTCGAGTGAATAATCCGGCTCGTAGAAGACCCTCGTCAGCACGTCCTTGGCCACGTCTTCGATCTCGGGCCAGGTAGGGATCACCGGAGTGAACCGGATGTAGGGGATGCCGTCCACGAACGCGGCCGCATTGGCCGGCGGTTGTCCCGAAGCGAGGAATGCCGGGGACTCGGCGACGGTTTTCAGCGAGGGCACGGTTCGGCCGGACAGAGCCGCGACCGTTGCGCTCTGCTCACCGTTCGCGAAAGCGATGAAATCGGCTGCAGTCTCAGTGGCGGATGAGCCGGCCGAAAGGCAGTACGCGTCCGAGTGAAGGATGCCAGCGGGCTCTTCGCCGACCGGCAGAGCTGTGACGTCCCATTTCAGGTCGAGCACTTCACGGAAACCTGGTGTGACTTTCCGCGACTCCAACAACATGCCGAGCTTGTCCGTCGCGAATCGCGTCTCGAGGTCCTGAGCCGCCAGGTCCTGCTCTGTGGGCATCAACCCGTCGTGCTGCAGCGATACGAGGAACTCCAATGCCTCCCGGGCCGGCCCCTGGTCGAGCGTGAAACGTGTTGGCTCTTCCGGGTGGTCGACGATCTCGCCTCCCGCGGACCAAACGAACGGAGCGATGCGGATTATCTCGGGATCGATGCCGACCCCGTCCACTCCAGCTTGCGAAAGCTTTTCGGCCGTGGAACGGAACTCATCCCATGACCACTCATCGGCGGGAAAAGGAACGCCGGCCTGCTTGAAAACCGTCTTGTTGTAATAGATGACGAGCGAGGAGACGTTCTGGGGCATGCACTGGAGTGTCCCTTCGAACGTGAATGCCTGGATGGGTTGAGGGTAGTAGTCGCTCAGGACGATGTCCCGTTCTTCCATGAGCGGTTGGACAGCTTCGATAGCCCCCTGCGCGACGAATTGCGAATACTCCCTGAAGTTGACCAGGAAGACGTCGGGCGGCGAGTCCGACGCGAACGAAGAAGCCAGACGTGCGATGTGTTCGTCCTTGTCGGCTATCTCGACCACTTCGATCGTGACGTCGGAATGCTCCTTCTCGAAATTCTCGGCGAGCTGGCCGTAAACGCGGGTCTCTTCCGGTTCCCCTCCCACCTGAACCGTGAGCGACACCGGGCCGCCTGAACCATCCCTATTGGTTGGTTCACTACCCGGATCGCATCCAGCGATCAACGTACAGATCGCCAAGAAGATCACCGTCGTTCGTTCCATCTTTATTCCAGCTCCAAGACTCGACCGAAGATCGCCCGTTGGGCTACGACGAAAACAATGATGACAGGGGCACAAGCGATAACCGCTGCCGCCAACAGGATGGAATGCATGGTTGGTTCCATCACAAAGAGTGCCCGCAGCCCGAGTGGAAGCGTGAAGCTATCGCCGTCCGCAAGATAGAGAACGGGTTCGATGAAGCTGGACCAGTGCGCAGCGAACGCAAGGACGGCCACAGCGAAGACGGCGGCTCGCCCCAGCGGCCACGCGATGAGCCGCCACTGCCTGAAGGGCGTCAACCCCTCGGAGTCGGCTGCTTCGAACAGCTCCCGCGGGATCCGTGAGTACACCAGAGCGAAGACGAGCACGAAGAAGGGCGATGTGCCCATCAGCGCGGGCAGGATCAGTGGCACCAGTGTGTCGGTGAGGCCGAGGCGCTGGAACAAGACGAACCGGGGGACCCACAGAGCGGTGAGTGGCACCATCATCGCGATGAGCGTTGCGATCAACAGGAAACGCTTGAGGCGTGGAGATCCCGTCATGATCACGAACCCGGCCCATGACGCGACGAGCACCGTAATGGGCACCGTAAGCGCCACGACGATCATCGAATTCCGCAGGTAGTCCGCAAGTGGGATGAGCACCGAGACGTTTGGGTAGTTCTCCCACCTCATGTACGGCGGGATGAACTCGAATCCATCCGGCGGCGCGAGGCCCGGTGGCCGCAGGGAGCCGAGGAAAAGGAAGACGAGAGGCAGCGAGAAGACCACTACGACGGCGACGATGGCTCCAACGCGCACCGGCCCCGTCCATCTCATCGGGCCAATCCTCGCGGAGTCGGGCCCGGCCCGCGTGACTTAAGGGGAGTCGTTATGCAGCTGGTGCCGGCTCGGCCCGCTCCTCGAGCCCCACTGCTTGGTCGATCGAGAGGCGACCGGCCCCTAGGAAGAACAGTGCCAGGGCGCCCGTCATCAGGACGAAGTCCAGCTCGATACCGGTCCCTTCGGTCCCGATGAACGGCGCATCAAGCTTGGATCCTTTGACCCAGAAGCCGGTTAAGGCCATCTCGATCGCGATCAAGCCTCCGATAACGCGCGTCAGCACACCGATCACCAACGCCAGTCCGCCGAGTAGCTCGAGACCGGTGACTAGATAGGCCATGAAAGTGGGGGCCGGGATGCCCAGTGACTCGACGAAGCCGGCAAAGTTCGTCACTCCGCCATCGACCTTCTGCCACCCGTGCCAGGCCATGACAACCCCCACGCCGATCCTTAATCCGAGCAGACCAAGGTGGTCGAATGATCCGAGACGACGCGCGAATGCCTGCATCGGTATCCCTCCCCAAGAGTTCCGTCTTCGCAGATTGTACGAACGAGTGTGTTCGCGGGATTGGTCAGCGCTTGCGACGGAGACGTTTGATCCGCGGATAAGCTTTCTGTACGACTCGGTTTTTCTGCTTGAAGAGGCGCACTTCTCTTTCGAACCCATCCGGCATGGCATTCAGCTTGTGTTGATACAGCTTCAAGCAGAAGTCGAAGATTTCCCGGTCGTATCTGGTGTGATCGTCCAAGACCTTCCTTGTGCCGTCATCGATGTCTTGCACCTTCGGCCTGCCGGCCGTCACGTTCTCGCTTTGGTAGTAGGGCGTCTTCCAACCAAACTCGTCCTTCAACATCAAGATGGTTTCGTCGAAGTGACGCTGTTGACCAACGACGGCGAAATGGTTCGCAAGGTTTGCCTTGGCTTTCTCCAGCAACACTTCGTCGATCGTGCCCATCTCAACGAAGGGCTCGCCGGAGTAGAACCGTACGTAGGAGTTGTCCGTGTGGTCTCGAGCCGCCCCATCTCGGACGAACGTCGCCAGGTCGACGCCTTTCACGTACTCGTGCAGCGCTGCCTGCGGTCGTCTCCTGACGTAGTAGTAGTAGGAAACGAGGCGATCGATCGGATCGCGCACCATAGTGAGGTAGCGGCTCGGGCCCGGCATCGATCCGTGCAAGCCGAATGCCATATGCCCCTTGAGCACCCGGATGCGAGCCCGAGCTTCTTCAGGCAAACTTCTGAATCGCTCGACGTCGTCCGGAAGGAAGAGCTCCGCGTCATGGATCGCCTCCCGCGGGTACTGGCGGGCCATGATCGCGTGCAGCGTGGTGCCGCTGGTGCGAGGGACGTGCAGGAAGATCAGCCTCGGTGCTGTTGACATGCAATGGAGCATCCCAGGTCTTGCTAGCCGAGGTCCCAGTTCGCGTCGAAAGCGATGGCTACTGCCTCAGCCCGGGATGAGACACCGAGCCGTGAGTAGATCTCTTCGAGGTGCTTCTTGACGGTCGCCATCGATACGTCCATCCGTTCGGCGATGTCGCGGTTGCTCGATCCGCGCGAGACCGCGTGTAGGACTTCGATCTGACGGGGAGTCAACCCGAGACGAAGAAGCGCCTGGGCGTCTATCTCGCGAGGTCGGACGTCGATCACCAGCATCTCGGGGTGGTCCAAAGACTCGCTGGGTAAGTGAGTGGCGCGGAGGCTCTTCTCGCCGACCTTCTTGTAGAAGATGGGGTTGGTGTCGAGATCCTCGACCTGCGGCATGCGGCGCAACTCCAGCCAGTGATCCAACTCGTCGGGGAGCCGACTGCCGCTGTCGCCAAAGAAATCCGCCAGGTATTGCTGGGCCTTGTTCGTAACCAGACCGACGGAGCCATCCAACTCGAAAAGGATGACGCCTCGCGGATACGTCGCGAATGCGGTCTGGATCGCCGCCGTGAGCCGCGACCGCTCGATCGCATTGCGATACTGGTGCATCAAGTGAGGAGCCACCAGGTCGAGGATCTCTCTGTCGCGTTCGGTGAAGTTCTTACTGCGATTGAAAGCGATCCCGATGACCATCCAAGGCGGGCCGGGGAGGCCGATCGCGAGCTGATCCTCCGCGCCCAGGCGCGCGTAGCACTCGTTATAGATCGTCAATCGATGGAAATCACGTCGCGAGAGGAAATCAGAGATCATCAGCGCCCGAAGATCACCCGTGTTCTGGTAGTGGGAGATGACCGGGTGCTCGTATGCGTATTCGGCCAAAAGCCTTTCCGTCTCATCCCACACGAAAGGCTCGGGGATGTCGATCACGATCGCGCTGCCGGCCCTGAAGTCGATCTCGTTGTATCCGACTTGATCGCTGGGAATCAGGTGTGCCAGCCCGGTGAGTGCCGTCTGACGGAATCCATCCAGGTCGGGGGCCCGGCCGACGTTGTCTAGGAGCGCCAGGATCGATCGATAGTCGGCCGTTTTCAAGGACGCCATTGAGAGCCCCTTTTCTCGAATTACTCATACGCCAAACGGCTAGTGGCGTCTATGGAGTTGGCGGGGTCTATTCATGAAGGCACGGGCGATGTCGGGTTTAGGACTCATCTGTTCATCAGAAGGCCCTTGCCGTCGGTACCGAAGCAGGTTGAACTCGACTGGGGCTAGGTGCGCAAGGAGAGGCTGATGTGGGAAGCCACGGATAGAAGAATCTCGTTCGCGCGAATCGCGGTGGCCGTCGCTTTGGCGGCTATGAGCCTCCCGGTGGGAGTTGCGCAGGCCCAAGACTGCGAAACCTCATGGACCAATGCAGGCGGTGGGGCTTGGAACATCGGCGGCAACTGGGACAACGGCGTTCCGGGGTCTGACGACAACGCTTGCATCACGCTCGAGGGGACCTACGCCGTCACGGTCTCGGGCTTCGCCGCCACCGTCAATTCCATCGACCTCGGAGCGGCCTCTGGGACCCAGACCCTGACGATCCAGTCGCACGGATTCCTAAACGTCAGCTCATGCTTGCCGCATGCGGACGCATCTCTGACCACTGCCGATGGAGGCCAGATCGGGGACAACGGAGGGATCGTCCTGACCGCTGTGGGCACCCCCGGCTGCGGCTTGGAAACCACCATGCTCGAAGCTACGGGCGGCACCTTGACGAATGCCGGAACCATCCGATCAGAGGAGGGCCAGGGCGGGGGCAACGACACCTTTCGCAAGCTTCGGGGCAACATCACCAACACTGACGGTGGCGTCGTCGACATCGACTTCAACACCAACTACGACGCCGCGGCAACGTTCCTCAACGACGGCGGGACCGTTGACATCGCCAACGCGAAACGGCTCTACATGCCGGCGGGCACCGGTGCGACCTTCACCAACGACGACGGCGAGATCACGGTGGCGGGCTCC
>Ga0190275_10003601_pt1 | contig 11079 bp, 7 predicted proteins | sample Popmic550T_FD_133745 | JGI IMG/M metagenome (GOLD analysis project Ga0190275, IMG submission 133745) | Populus adjacent soil microbial communities from riparian zone of Yellowstone River, Montana, USA - 550 T | ecosystem: Environmental > Terrestrial > Soil > Riparian zone > Trees stand | place...
CGGATGGCAAGCAGTTCGTGCGCGCGTTGATCGCGCAAGCAGACGTGTTCATGCACAACACCGCGCCGGGGGTCGTTGAGCGGTTGGGCTTGGATGCTGACACGTTGCGCGCCACCGATCCTCGGTTGATCGTCGTGAACATCTCGGGTTACGGCTCGGCGGGCCCGCGTAAGAACCACAAGGCTTACGACATGCTCGTCCAGGCCGAGTCCGGGATGATCGCCGTCACCGGGACTCCGGAGACCGCAACGAAGACCGGCGTCCCGATCGCGGACATCGCCGCCGGCGTCTACGCGGCGATGTCAGTATTGAGTGCGCTGTTTCGTCGCGAACGGACGGGCCAGGGTGCAGTGATCGATGTATCGATGTTCGACGCCGCAGTGGAGTGGATGGGTCACCCCCTGTACATGCAGCTCTATGGTGGTCGGCAGATTCCGCGGATGGGCCTGAGCCATGCGGCGATCACCCCGTACGACGCTTATCCCACCGTAGATGGGCAGATACTGATCGGCGTCCAGAATGATCGCGGCTGGCGGACCCTGGTGACCGAGGTGTTCAGCCATCCCGAGTATGCCGATGATCCGCGGTTCGCCACCAACGTCAGTCGCGTGGCGCACCGCGCGGAATGCGACGCATTGATCGCGGGCTGCACGAAGTCGTGGTTGACTGCGGACCTGGACGACCGGCTGGCCGACGTAGGCATTCCCGCCGCGCAGATCAGTACGACAGCGGACCTCGTCGCGCATCCCCAGTTGGCCGACCGTGACCGCTGGCGAACCGTGGGCACGGAGGTCGGCGACATTCGCGGGGTGCTCCCGCCCATGACTTTCCAGGACGTTGAATTGCCGATGGGTCGCGTTCCGGCTCTCGGTGAGCACACCGAGAAGATTCTGGCCGAATTGAAGTCCCTAGCGGCAGGCCAGAAAGATCAGGATGATCAAGTTCGGTCTGGACACGGATGACCGAACTGCCGGTCGACCCGTGGCTCACGGCGCCGAGGGCATTTCACTGAGATGGTAAATCCGGCATTTAATCGCCCGAGCATGTCAATTCGAGGAGGCCGCTGTGCGTGATGCGGTAATCTGTGAACCCATACGGACGCCGGTGGGTGGCTTTGGCGGCACATTGCGCGACGTGCCCGCCCATGAATTGGCCGCTGTTGTCATCAGGGCGGTGATGGGCAGGACCGGGCTCGCCGGCGACGCTGTCGACGAGGTCGTGCTGGGCCACTGTTATCCCACGATGGATGCACCTGCGATTGGCAGGGTGGCCGCGCTCAACGCCAACCTCCCCGTCAGCGTGACGGGCCTGCAGATCGACCGGCGCTGTGGTTCAGGGTTGCAGGCAATTCTGTACGCCGCGATGCAAGTCCAAAGTGGCGTGAGTGAGTTAGTTCTCGCCGGTGGCGCGGAATCGATGAGCGGCGCTCCGTTTTACTCCACCGCGATGCGCTGGGGTGCCCGTTCCGGCCCGGGGGTGATGCTGCACGACGCCCTAGCGCGCGGCCGGATCAGCGCGGGTGGTGACAACTTCCCCGTCCTTGGTGGCATGGTGGAGACCGCAGAGAACCTGCGTCGGGAATACCGCATCACCCGTGAGGAGCAGGACGAGTTCTCTGTCCGCTCCCATCATCGGGCCGCAGCGGCCCAAGCCGAAGGCCGGTTCACCGACGAGATCGTGCCCGTCACAATTCCCGGGCGGAAAGGCGACACAGTCGTTGACCGAGACGAGCACATCCGCCCCGATAGCAGCATCGAGGTCCTTGCTCGGCTCCGGCCAATCATGGGCCGTAGCGATCCCGAAGCCACCGTCACCGCCGGAAACGCGTCCGGGCAGAACGACGGCGCCGCCATCTGCATCGTTACCAGCTCTGCCACGGCGGCCGATCTGGGCCTGAAACCCCTGGTACGCCTGGTGTCATGGGCCGTCGCCGGGGTGTCCCCGTTGACCATGGGCATCGGTCCCGTCCCGGCCACCGCCAAGGCACTCGGTGCCGCCGAGCTCACCTTGACTGACATTGATCTGATCGAGCTCAACGAGGCGTTCGCCGCGCAAGCGCTGGCGGTGACCCGAGAATGGAAGCTCACGCCGACGGACTTTGACCGTGTCAACGTCAACGGCTCGGGCATTTCGCTCGGACATCCGGTCGGCGCCACTGGCGGCAGGATTCTTGCCACCCTGGCGCGAGAGATGCAGCGCCGGCAGGTCCGCTACGGATTGGAGAGCATGTGTATCGGGGGCGGTCAAGGCCTTGCCGCAGTCTTCGAGCGGATCAGCTGAAACATTCGCGTAGGGCGCGCCCTGTCAGGGGTACAAGGAACCGTCTGATGAAACTTATTTCCAGTGGTCACCGCCTGGAGGATGCCTAGGCGTCGAGATCTACCTCGGCGTACTGAACGTCTACACCGGTAGCCACCGTGTCCACGCCCGCCGAAGCTTGATATCGGGCGAGAAATCAACTCAACGAGGCGCGGAGTTGGTAGGTGCGGAGATGCCAACATCTGGCCGAGACGACGGATTATTTCGCAGCCCGCAAGCCTGAAAGGAACTAGGGTGTGGCCGATATTAAACGACTTCCCGGACCTCGCATCGAATACTACGATTGGCAGCTTCAGGCGGCGTGTCGCGGAATGGATAGTCAAACCTTCTTCCATCCGGCGAAGGAACGAAATGTTGCTCGAGAGAAACGAATCGCTCGAGCCAAGGCGGTCTGCTGTGCTTGTCCAGCTATTGAGGAATGCCTCGAACATGCACTGAGGGTGCAGGAGCCGTATGGCAGCTGGGGCGGCCGTTCGGAGGATGAACGTGCCGCGTTGTTGGGAGTGGAGTCGTTACGCTACCGCGCCCCCGCGACAAATGTATCTCCAAGTCGGAAATAGAGCTATTGGGGTGACTTTCTTGTTCACTGGGTTCGATGAGCACCGCCTGCGGTGCGGGAAATGTCTGCCGCCGTATTGGCGATGAACTCGGCGGAGCCCACCGCCAATCCCACTCGGTGCGAAGACCTCCGCCGCGACGCTCACCTATGAGTCTGTTCCAGATTATCCGGCGATTCGTTCGAAACTGCCGTTCGATCGACGTGTCAAGTCAGTTGATGTGAGGCTGATGGGGGCCTACCTCATGGATCATGCCTTCGGCGACGGCGGAAGTGAAGCTGGACTGTCGGGGACGCGTCGGGCGAAGAACTCAAGAGCGATCACCAGGAATAGCAGCGCACCAGTGGCCAACTGAACGACGTAGCTCTGCTCTCCACGGACGGCCAGCCCGGCGGAAACGAGCGAGACGATGGCGACACCGAGCGCGACATGCAGGACGCCGCCACGACCGCCGTACAGGCTGATGCCGCCGATCAGGGCGGCCGCCACCGCGGCCAGCAACAGCCCGTCGAAGGCGGCCGGAGTAGCGCTCGCACCCCGCATCGCGGACATGGCGCCTGCCAAGCCCGCGCATCCGGCGGAGAGCGTGAATGTCACGGTGATTGCCCGGCGCACCGGGACGCCGGCGATAGTGGCCTCTTGGCGGGCACCACCGATCGCATAGATCTCACGCCCCCAGCGGGTATAGGCCAGGAATAACCCGACGGCGACGAACACGATGATCGCGACGTTGATCGGGCCGGACAGGATGGCGATTCGACCCAGGAGCGGGTCGGACATGGTGTAGTCGGTCAGCGCAATCGGGCCCTCACCGCTGAAGATGTATGCCAGTCCCCGCAGCAGGATCAACGTAGCGACGGTGAACACCAGTGAGTTGATCCGCAACCGGGCGATCAGATACCCCTGGACCGCCCCGACAGCCGCAGCGGCAGCGGTAGCAAGCGCAATTGCGCCGAACAGGCCCAAGGATTCGAACTGGATGGTCAGGACTGCCGCGACGGCTGCCATGCTGCCAACGGATAGGTCGAGTTCGCCGGCGATCATCGTCACGGCGACACCGAGCGCAGTGATTCCGACGAGGGTGAATCCATTGAGGGTGGAGAACAGTACCGCTTCCGGACCGAACCCGGGGGTGGTGACCAGGACGAGCACAAGCACCGCGACGAGGACGATGAGCTGAATGCCGTACTCGCGCAGCCACTCGAGTCGCTGCCATCCGGGCGCCCGGTTCGGCGGCGGAGTAGTTTTCGGGTCGATTGCCGTTGCCATCAGCGGGTCCCCCTCGTCCGCAGCAGTTGCAGCACTGTGACGACGACTGCCACCAGCAGTCCGGTGAGCGTCAGGCGGCCGCCGATGGGCAGATCGTGCAGCAGCATCAGGTTGTTGAACATGGCGATGATGACCGCGCCGATGGCGGAGCGGAGCGCCGAACCCTCGCCGCCGCCGATCGCCGTCCCGCCGACCAGCACCGCGGCGATCACGTTGATCGTCAGATCCGGTAGGTCGCTGGACGTTGCCTGTCCCAGTTGAGCCGCGGTGATCACCCCGGCGAGGGCAGCACCGAGCGAGAGCGACAGGAACGCGGCAACGGTCGCTGTGCGAACGCGCACACCTGATAGTCGGGCGGTTGCCCGGTTAGCGCCGAGCAGGAGCATCTGCCGGCCGATCACGGTCCTGGTCATCACCCAGGTAATGAACAGCGTGAACAGCACAAATGCGTACACCGCGACTGGCAGGCCGAGCAGGGTCTTGCTGCCCATCCAGGCCAGGTCCACACCCGGCGCGGTGATCACCTGTCCCTTGGTGACGGCGGTCACTATCCCGAAGATGACCGCGCCGGCGGCGAGTGTGGTGATCACAGGGTTCAGTCCCGCTGCGACGACAAGGCCCTGCAGCACACCAGTAATCAGCACGATAGCGACGGCGGCCAAGAGGGCGAGCAGCACGGGCCAACCGGTCCCGAGCAAGGCCAGGAATACGATGGCGGCAAGCACGGCGCTCTGCTGCACGCCGAGCGAAATGAAATTCCCGGACAGGGTCACCGGTGTCATCCCAACTGCGGCAATCCCGACGACCGACGCATTGATCAACACGGCGCGGGCGTTGTCGACGGTCAGAAACCCAGATGTGGTGAGGGCACCGATGACAATCACCGCGACCAGCATGATGGGCAGCGCCAGGTCGGCGGCCGAGCGTCGCCACCAGGGTGGGTCGGCATCCGACCGCCCTGCGGCCGACGTCTGTGAAGCCTGCACGGTGCTCATCGCTGCGGCTCCGAGCCGTCGCGCGGATTGAGCACAGGATCGGCGGTATGCATCACATCGCGCACGAGTGCCTCCTCGGTCCATTTGGTGTGGGGCCGCAGCGCGGTGAGCCGCCCGCGGTAGAAGGCGCCTATGGTGTCGGCCAGCCCGAAGATCTCGGCGGTGTCGGAGGACACCACCACTATTGCCAGGCCGGCGTCGCAGAGTCGACGCAACTGGGTGTAGATCTCCGCGCGGGCGCCGACATCGACGCCGCGGGTGGGCTCCTCGACCAGCAGCACCTTCGGATCGGTGCCCAGCCACTTGCCCAGTGCGACCTTCTGCTGGTTGCCGCCGGAGAGTGTGCCGACCAGCGAATTGAGCCGTCGGCGGTCAATCGCGAATTCGGCTGCGGTGTCGCCGGCGACCTGTCGTTCCGCTCGGGGCGACAGCACGCCGGTGCGGGAAACCCGGCTCAGCCACGGAGAGGACAGGTTGCGCTGGATGGTCAGGCCGGCGAAAATTCCGTCCTTCTTGCGGTCGGCCGAGCAATAGGCAACGCCGGCGTGGATGCCGTCGGCGCGACGGCGCAGCGATAGCGGTTGGTCGTCGACGACCACCTCACCCGTCGCGGGCGTCGTTCCGGCCAGAGCCTGTACGAAGCTGGACGCACCGGAGCCCAGTTGACCGGTCAACCCGAGAATCTCGCCGGCTCGGACGGTGAGCGAGACCGGCTCGCGAAGTCCGGGCGCCTGCAGGTTTTCCACCGTCAGTCGCGTCCGGTCTTGCGGAGTGTCCGGGCGGTGCGGGTACATGCTGCCCAGTTCCCGGCCGAGCATCATTGAGATGACAGAGTCGACATCGAGACCGGATGCGTCGATCGCTGGCAGACTGCGGCCGTTGCGAAAAACGGTTACTCGATTACTGATCCGGAACACTTCGGCCAGGCGGTGGGTGACGTACACGATCGAGCGTCCCTGACCGGCCAGTCGCTGCACCACGCCGAGCACCCTGTCGATTTCCGCGTCGGAAAGGGCCGCCGTCGGTTCGTCAAAGATCACGATGCGCGCGTCCTGCGACAACACTCGCGCAATCTCAAGAAGCTGCGTCTCCGCGACGCTGAGCCGTTCTACCCGGGTACCGGGATGGACGGAGCCCAATCCCACCTGCTCCAGCAGCGGTTCGGCGGCATCGTGCAACTTCCGCCGAGTCCACAGCCACCCGGTGCCGGCGCGCCCGAGCAGCAGGTTCTCTGCGACTGTGAGAGTCGGCACCGCGCTGTACTCCTGCTGGACGACCGCAACGCCGGCCGCCTGAGAGCGTGCTGGGGTGGTCAGGTCAACGGCGGCGCCATCCATGGTCAGGCTGCCCGAGTCGGGCTGCACAAGACCGGACAGCACCTTGACGAATGTGCTTTTACCGGCGCCGTTCTCGCCCAGCAGCGCCATGACTTCGCCGGGCCGAAGCTCGACGCTGACATCGGCCAGGGCCTGCAGCGTGCCGTAGCGCTTGGACAGCCCGGTGCTCTGCAATCGTAGTGGTGCGGCGCTGGTGGGGGTGCCCACAGTGTCTCCTCGGTGAGTAAGGGGCGAATGACGAGATCTGGTTTCGGGAGGGCGGTCAGGGCTGCAGCTGGTCGACGTCTAGTCCCCAGATCTCCAGCGTGTCGATGGATTCAGGAGTGATCGCCGGGTTGGGCATGTACGTGGCCTGGTAGGGCGGGTCGTCGCTCAGCCCGGGGTCGGTCGGTTCCGGCGGTACCTCGAAGGTGCCTGGCTTGACCTCGCCGGTGCGCAGGTACTGGATTGCCGTACGGATCACCAGTTGGCCCTCGATGACCGGCGATTGCAGGACGGTGCTGTAGAACAACTTGTCCCGCAGCGGTTGCTTGTCCCCGGAGAAGGTGCCGGCGACGACGTACACGTCCTTGCCGGGGGTCAGGCCGTTCTGCTCGAGAGCGGGCAACACGCCAACGCACAGGTCGTTGCTCTCGCAATAGATGAAGTCGATGCCGTCAGCAAGGTACTTGGGGATAATCTGGCTGGCCGCACGAAAGGCGGCCTGCGCGTCGAAACCGGCAGGTTCGTTGTGCAGCAGATTGAATGGAGCGCTGGCGGTAGCGGAAGTGAACGCTGCATGCCGGTCCACCGAGGCTTGGTAGCCGGCCGCGAACCCGAACTCGAGCATGTTGCCGCCGGGCGAATGCAGCTGCATCCCAGCCGCGACGGCGGCGTCCCGCGCCAGCAGCGCCTGTTCGCCGGCCACCTTCCCAATGCCTGTGTCGCTGACCCCCGCATACGCCCGGATGAAAGGTTCGGCACTCGGCACCACGGTCTGGTTCCATTGGATGACCGGTGCGATCTGAGCGAGCTGCCGGTTCGAGTTGACCCCTGCGGCGGACGTGGCCGGCCACCACAGGAAGGCCGCTGGCTTGCCGCCGCTGGCCAGGTACTGCTGCACCTGCTGGTCCTGCTCCACCTGGTCGAAGTTGTTCTCGATGACCGTCAGGGTGTAGCCGTCTTCGGCGGCCTCGCTGCGAGCGGCGTCTGCCGCCGCGGCCAGATACACGTTGGCCGTCGACGGCATGAACATCACCAGCGCCTTGTTGCTGGTGTCCGCGCCGGCCGCTACCAGCGTGAAGTCGGGGCTGGCGCACGCCGAGAGCCCAATCGCCGCCACCACGGCGACAGTGGTTAGGCGAGCTCTTCGGACTACTCGCGTGCGGTGCCGCCGCTGAGCCGACGACGCCGGTTTCACCACGTCGGATTCGTAGGTCACCACGGCCATTGGGCCGCCTCCTATCAACGTCATTGTTGTTTTGCGGCAGCCACGGATGATCACCAGTTCGCGTTATGAGCGAACGCGACCGCGCCTTCTTGAGCGCAACGCCGAGTCGGCCGAAGTCAGGCGCCACGAAATCGCCCGACTCGACCCCGCGGGGGCAATCCCCGTTCAATTCGACGCAGCGTTTACCGGAAGACGAGCCCGCCGTCGATGAGGACCGCTTGCCCCGTCATGTACCGGGCATCAGGCCCGGCCAGGTAGGAGACGAAACCCGCCACATCTTCGGGTGTTTCGGCTCGGCCGAGCGCAATCCCATCGACGTACTGCTTGTAAGTGGCGCCGGGTTCGGCGCCCGTGTGTTTCGCCATTTCGCGATCGACCGTTATCCACATACTGGTATCGACGACGCCCGGGCAGTAGGCATTGACGGTGATGCCATGGGTCGCCAGTTCCTTGGCCGACGCTTGGGTCAGTCCGCGGACGGCGAACTTGGTCGCGGAGTAAAGGCTGAGGAGGGCGAAACCGTCGTGCCCGGCAATGGACGACGCGTTGATGATTGCGCCCTTGGTGCCGTCCTCGATCATGATCTTCGCCGCAGCCTGGATGCCCCACACGACTCCGGCGATATTCACGTCAAAGATCGTCGAAAGCGCCTCTGGGGTGACATCTACGATCGGTTCGACCTGGACGATGCCGGCGTTGTTGACAACGATGTCCAAGTGTCCGAGAGTCGCTCGGGCCTCCGCAAATGCGGCTTGGACCTGGTCACGGTTACGAACGTCGACCTTGATCGCTGTGGACTTGCGGTCGAGTGCGGTGATTTCGTCTGCCACCGACTGTGCATTCTCCAGGTTGACGTCGAGGACCGCAACGTCCGCGCCATCGTTCGCCAGCCTGAGTGCGATGGCGCGGCCGATGCCCTGACCCGAGCCCGTGACAATTGCCACGGTCCCTTCGATTCCAGCCATGATTTTCCCTTCGGTCGAGGTTGATACGCAATTCGCTGGCTGCACTGGCGTTGTCCGGTGGCCGCGCCACCAAAGCTTGCCCTGTCACCTCCGGTCACGAGTGTTCTGTCTTGACACGTTTTTCGACCGTCTGCTGCACGACCGCGGGTTGCGCAGGGGCTCCGGTTGGCGCCGCGTGGAACTGACGTGGTCTGGGCGACCGGGGCCCTCAGATGAGTCCCCCGTCGCTAACCCGGCCTGAAGGAAACTACGCTCTCCGTCGGATGAGGGGTCGTAGACGACCGAATGCGGAACTGGCCAATACACCCAACCACTTGTCTCTGGCTTCTTCATTAGGTTAAAGAATAGGACCATCGCAGCGATTTGTTTCGGTTCCACAGTTCGTGATGTTCTGTCGCCGGCCCGGTTTGGTCAATGCTCGTCTTACGAGGTCCGTGTCCGCTGTGCGGCGGCAAATCTCAAGGGATATCAGGTGGTCGGATCCACCAGCACCTTCATCTTGTGGCCCGCGCGGAGTTGGGCGAATCCCTCGTCGAGGACCCCGCTGAGTGGGATCGTTTCGACCCAACCGATGGTGTTGTAGTGACCTCGTGCCATCAGGTCGATGACGGCGCGGTAGTCGTCGCCGGTGTAGCAGATAGTGCCCTGGATACGACGTTCACGAAGGACGAGGTTGATCAACGGCGTTGGCAACGGTCGGTCGTAGATGGCAACACTGATCAGTGGTCGGCGCTCGCCGACACACTCCAGCGCAGACTGCACCGCAGGAGCCACCCCGGCGGCGTCGTAGGCCGCGTCAACACCTTCGCCGTTGGTCCGGTCGGCCACGATTGCCGAGACGTCCTCAGCGGTGGGATCAAGGGTCCTGGCACCGAGCGACTCGATGGCGGCTCGACGCGTCGGGGACGGCTCGACGACATCGATCTCGGTCAATCCCAGTCCACGGAGCGCGAACCACACTCCGATGCCGATGGGGCCGGCGCCGAAGATCAGCGCACTGCTCTGGTCGTTGACCTCCCCCAGGGTGGCAGCGTGATAGGCCACCGACATCGGTTCGACCAGAGCCCCGTCTTCCAGCGAGACGCTATCTGGCAGCCGGTGAATCATGTTTTCGGGAACAACGGTGTATTCGGCCATTCCGCCATCGGCCATCAGGCCATGAAAGCCAATGGAATTGCACAGGTTGTAATGGCCTGACCGGCATGGGCGGCAGGTGCCGCAGCGGTAGAGCGGTTCGATGGTAACCCGATCCCCCTCGTGCAGGTTGGTCACTCCTGAGCCGACCTCGGTGATGGTCCCGGAGAACTCGTGGCCGAGGATGACCGGCATGGCCTGGCCGGTCAGCGGGTGCGGAGCCTCTGGTGAGATGAAGATGGGCCCGTCGAAGTATTCGTGCAGGTCGGTTCCGCAGATTCCGTTGCGGCTCACCCGGACCTTGACGTGGCCGGCAGAGACTGTCGGTTCGGGGACGTCCTCGATTTCTACCTTGTTGTTGCCGTAATACACTGCTGCACGCATGGCAGGCTCCTTTGCAAGACGCGTTGAGTGGTGTGCCGGTGATGAGTACTGCTCAGGCGAGCCGGATCAATTTCTTGTTCGCGAACTCGTCGAGTCCGAAGCGGCCCAGTTCGCGGCCGATGCCGGAACGTTTAACGCCACCGAAAGGAAGATCAGGGGCACTTTTCACGGTCCCGTTGATGCCGACCATTCCGACCTCCAACCGAGCCGCGACGTCCATTGCCGTGACGTGGTTTTCAGTGAAGACCGCGGCACCGAGGCCGAAGGGGGTGTCGTTGGCGACGCGGATGGCTTCGTCGAGTGAGGAGACCCGGTGGAGCACGGCAACCGGTCCGAAGAGTTCCTCGTAGTAGGCCCGCATGTGAGGAGTCACGTCGGTGAGCACGGTGGCCGGGTAGAAGGCTGCGGATCCACTGGGGACCTTGCCGCCGAGGTGAACAGTAGCGCCTTTGGAGATGGCGTCGTCGACCTGGGTGGCCAGGTCGTCTCGTGCCGCCCGAGAAGCCATCGGGCCCAGACGTGTTTTATCGTTGGTTGGGTCACCGCCGGCCCAGGATTTTGCGGCCGCGACGAAGGCATCGAGAAACTTTTCCCAGATGGATGTTTCGACGATGATCCGCTTGGATGAGGTGCAGGTTTGTCCAGCGTTGCCGAAGCGTCCCGCGGCTGCGGCTTGCGCTGCCTTGGCAA
>Ga0190275_10003602_pt1 | contig 11079 bp, 9 predicted proteins | sample Popmic550T_FD_133745 | JGI IMG/M metagenome (GOLD analysis project Ga0190275, IMG submission 133745) | Populus adjacent soil microbial communities from riparian zone of Yellowstone River, Montana, USA - 550 T | ecosystem: Environmental > Terrestrial > Soil > Riparian zone > Trees stand | place...
CCAGTAGCCGGCGAGCAGCTCCTTGGTCTCGGGGAAGGGGCCGTCGATGACCTTGCGGTCGCTGCCCTTGAACGCGATGCGGGCGCCCTGCGAGCTCGGCGTCAGGCCGTCGCCCGCGAGCATCACGCCCGCCTTCACGAGGTCCTCGTTGAAGTTCATCATGTCGGTGAGCGCCTGCTGGCTCGGCATCTCACCGGCCTCGCTCTTGTCGTTGGCCTTGATCAGGACCATGACGCGCATGTCGGTGCCTCCTCGGGTTGGAGTGTCCTCTACCCGGGCGTCGAACGAGCCGGGGCAGGATCGACACGGAATTTCACCTGGCGTGGTGCCACCCACCGTCCGCATCTGCGGGTGGGCACGGTTGCACGCGCTTCGCCGCTCGCCGTAGGTTCGGCTTATGACATGAACGGAGGTGCAGGATGCTGCGTCGGATCGAGGACATGCCGGCCGGGACGATCGGGTTCGAGGCTGTCGGCGAAGTCGAGGACGACGACTGGGAGAAGGCCGTCGAGCCGGTGCTGCGGCGTGAGATCGCCACCGGCGCCAAGCTGCGGCTGCTCTACCTCCTGGGACCCGAGGCGCGGGACGTGGACTCCGACGCCATGAAGGCCGACACCGGGTTCCGGGCGCGGCACGCGGGCTCGTTCGAGCGGGTCGCGGTCGTCTCCGACGAGTCGTGGATGAAGCCCGCCGTGCGCGCGCTCTCGTTCCTCATGCCGGGCAAGGCGCGGGCGTTCCCGGTCCACGACCTGGCCGGGGCGAAGCAGTGGCTGGCCGAGCCGGAGGACCGGGGTTCGTGACCGGCAAGCGGCTCGCCGCCCTGGGGGCCCTGCTGCTCGCCGCGGTCGCGATCCTGGTGGCGGTGGTGACCGCCGTGTCGCAGTTTCCGCGCGGGGTGTTCGTGCTGGCGTGCGTCGCGCTCGCGCTCGTGGCGGGCTGGTACGGGCTCGTGCGCCGCGGCGCGGCCCGCGCGCTCGGCCTCGGCGCCGCCGTGGTGCTCGCCGTGATCGCCGTGCTGCTGATCGTCGGCGAGGACCCGGTGGCGGTGGCGATCGCGGTCGGCGCGATGTGGCTGGCGCTCGGCGCGGCGCGGACGGCGTTCCAGATACACGTCGACCTCCCCTCCCGCCCGGCCCCGCAGCGGCCGGTGCTGTTCTACAACCCGAAGTCCGGGGGCGGGAAGGCGGAGCGCTTCAACGTGGCGGGCGAGGCGCGGTCCCGCGGCATCGAGCCGGTCGAGCTCACCCCGGGCGCCGAACTCGAGACGCTGGTCCGCGACGCGGTGGCGCGCGGCGCCGACGGGCTCGCGATGGCGGGCGGCGACGGCTCGCAGGCGGTCGTCGCCGCGATCGCCGCGGAGCACGGCCTCGCCTACGCCTGCATCCCGGCGGGGACCCGCAACCACTTCGCGCTCGACCTCGGGGTCGACCGCGACGACGTGGTCGGCGCGCTGGACGCGTTCGTCGACGGCGGCGAGCACGTGGTCGACCTCGCCGACGTCAACGGGCGGATCTTCGTCAACAACGTGTCGCTCGGGCTCTACGCGGAGGCGGTGCAGAAGCCGGGCTACCGCGAGGCCAAGCTGCGCACGCTGCTCGACATGGTCCCCGACGTCCTCGGGCCCGACAGCGAGGGGCTCGACCTGACGTGGGCCGGGCCGGCCGGCCACGAGCACAGCTACGGCGCCGCCATCCTGGTGTCGAACAACCGCTACCGGCTCGGCCGCGCGGTGGGGTCGGGGACGCGGCCGAGCATCGACGACGGCCTGCTGGGCGTCACGGTGTTCGGCGCCCCGCGCGGCAAGGGGGAGGACGGGAGCGATCCGCAGCGCCCGTGGCGCGAGTGGACCGCGACGTCCTTCGAGGTCGGCAGCGAGGGTCCCGTGGCCGCCGGCGTCGACGGCGAGGCCATGCGGCTCGAGCCGCCCCTGCGCTTCCGCATCCATCCCGCGGTCCTGCGCGTGCGCATCTCGTGCAAGCACCCGGGCGCGTCGCCGTCCGCGATGCAGCCGGCGGGGCTGTGGGACAGCGTCCGGACGCTCGCGGGGCTGGCCGCGGGGCGCGACCCGCGGCGCCCGCCGCCGCGCGCCGTCGCGTCGCCGCCGGCGGCGCCGGATCTGCCGCCGCCATCCACACCGGACGCACCGCCCCCGGGTACCTGACCCGGCATGGCGGACTACCAGCAGGTCCTCGCGGAGTCGCGATCGCAGTGGCGGGCGTGGCTGGCCGAGCACCACGCGACGCTGCCGGGCGCGTGGCTCGTGCGGTGGAAGAAGGCGAGCGGCAGGCCCCACCTGCCCTACGCCGAGGCCGTCGAGGAGGCGCTCTGCTTCGGCTGGATCGACGGCCAGGCGCGGCCGCTCGACGACCGGCGCTCGCAGCTGCTCCTCACGCCGCGCCGGGCCGGGAGCGCCTGGTCGCGCGCGAACAAGCAGCGCATCGAGCGCCTGCAGGCGGGCGGGCTCGTGGAGGCCGCCGGCCTCGCGGCGGTGGAGCGCGCCAAGGCGGACGGCTCGTGGTCGGCGCTCGACGCCGTCGAGGACCTCATCGAGCCCGACGAGCTCGCCGCCGCGCTCGACCGCGACGCGGCGGCGCGCCGCGTATGGGACGCATTTCCCCGCTCGGCCCGGCGGGCGATCCTCGAGTGGATCGTCAGCGCGCGGCGCCCCGAGACGCGGGCCCGGCGCGTCGAGGAGACCGCGCGGCTGGCGGCGCAGGGGATCCGCGCGAACCAACGCCCCCGCCCATAACCGCTCATCACATCGGAGCCCGAGGCCCCGCACCAAGGGTCCTGTGTCGTGTTTCGCGGTCGAACCTGATCGGGTAGCTGCTCGTACGTGGGCTAAGAGGGAGGCGGCTCGTGGCAAACGAACACGCCGGCACACCACGCGATCAGTGGCGAAGGACGCTCCTCGCCGCGATGGCCAACTACATCGACGCCGGGCCGAAGCGGTGGCGCTGCCCATCTGGGCCGAGCACTTCGGGTTCGGCAGCTCGTTCGTCTCCTTCCTCGGCGCCTTCAGCTCGAACGCGATCGCCGCCGGGATCGGCGCGCTGATCGGCGGGCGGATCTGCGACCTGCTGGGCCGCAAGCGGATCTACCAGTGGGACCTGCTGCTCTACGCGTTCGGGACGATGTGGATCGTGCTCGCCGTCGAGCCGTGGATGCTGCTCGTCGGCTTCTTTACGGTCGGCGTGACGGTCGGCGCCGACGTGCCGGCATCGTGGACGCTCATCACCGAGACCGCGCCGAGCCGGCGCCGCGGGCGCTTCGCCGGCCTCGCCCAGGTGCTCTGGTACACCGGCGCGATCGCGCCGCTGCTGCTCGGCATCGCGCTGCTCGACCTGGACATGCTGGCGACGCGCATCATCTTCGCCCACCTGCTCGTGGTCGCGCTGATCACGTGGGCGCTGCGCCAGGGTATGACCGAGTCGGCCATCTGGCAGGACGCCCGCGGCGCGGTCGAGAAGACCGCCGGGCGGGCGCTGCGCGACCTCCTCAACGCCCGCTACGCGGGCGCGCTCGCGTTCCTGATCGTGATGTACGGCGTGTGGAACCTGGTGGCGGGCACGTACGGGCTGTTCTTCCCCTACATCCTCGACGCCGTCGGCTCCACCACCGACCGCGCGAACCTCGCCCTGCAGGCCGGGGTCGCCTTCGCGCCCGAGACCACCGCCGCGACCTCAGCGAGACCGAGACGGCGCGCACCGGCCGCTTCCGCCGCGCCGACGAGACCGGCGAGGTCGAGGCGGGGGCGCGGTAGCCGGACGTCAGCGCTCGCGCGGCGGCACGGTGTTGTGGGCGGCGTCCCGGTGCTCGGCCAGGTCCGGCCAGGTGTCGATCGGGTCGGTCGAGCGGACGACGTGCATGCCCGCCGCCGAGAAGCGCTCGAACGCCGCGTCCGCATCGTCGGTGTAGTCGACCCCGGGCACCACCACCGGCGAGGTGCAGTCCTCGAGGAGGTACGTCCGCTCGGCGAGGCTCCGCTCGCGCACGTCGTCGTCGGCGAGCAGGTCGTCGATGGTCCAGGCGAGGCAGTGGCTCTTGGCCTGCCCCGCCACGACGACGACGTCGAAGCCGAGCAGCGTGTCCATGAGCGCGGAGTTGCGGGTGCCGATCGGGTCGCCGTCCGGCCCCTCGGTGACCTCCGGGCCGATCATCGAGTAGTGCTCGGTGAGCGGGTTCTCGCCCTTGACCTGGAAGTCGGGCGCGCTGCTGCGCGCGATGCCGTGGAAGAACATCGCCTCCTCGACGGCGGAGACGAGCGCGTGGCCGATGCCGCCGAGCATCGCGTGGTAGGGCCAGATCGTCAGGTCGTACTTTCCGCCCGCGGCGAGTCGCCGCGCGTAGTGGGCGAGGTGGCGCGCCGCGTAGCCGGGGTCGATCCCGAGGGCCTCGGCGACCGCCTCGTTCACCCGCCACCGGCCGCGCTCGACGTCGTCGGCCGAGATCAGCGAGTACGGCGGCGGGTGCTCGCCGTGCTCGTCGACGAGCCAGATCCCGTGGAACACCTGCATCGCGTGATGGGTGTCGAGGCTCGGCAGGATCTGCGTGATCGAGCCGAGGTTGCGGTAGACGAACTCGCAGAGGCGGCGGCTGTCGTCGACGGCGCCCGTCCCCGAGCGCCCCGCGACGAAGAGCTCGAAGCCGGGGACGCAGAACGTGTTCTGCACGTCGACCACCAGCAGGCCCAGCCGGAACCGGTCCTCGGCGGCGGGGCGCACGCCGTGGCGCTCCGCCCAGGCCGGCGCCTCGCTCGCCCGGTCCTCGTAGGGCACCTTCCACACCTCGCCGGCTCGGCTCGCGTCGAAGTGCCCCGGGACGGGAAGCTCCTGCATGCGAGACCGAGTGTAGGGACGGCGCCCCGCGGGCTCAGCGCGGCGCGAACGCGCCGATCACGTCCGCGAAGCGACTGACCGTCTCCGGACCTTCCGTGTCCGCGAGGCCGACGATCGCCGTCTGCACGCCCGCCTCGGCGAGCTCGCGATAGCGCCCGACGTGCTCGGTGACGGTGGCGTCCACCGGACCGCGGCGGTCCGCCTCGGACCCGACGACGCGGGCGGCCCCAAGGTGGGTGATCCGGACAGCGGCGGGGTCGCGGCCCTCGGCGGCGCAGTGCTCGTCCAGGACCGCGACCTTGCGGCGGACGGTGGCGGGGTCGCCGAAGAGGTTGCAGGCGTCGGCGTGTCGCGCGACGAGCCGCAGCGTCCGGCGCTCGCCCGAGCCGCCGACCAGGATCGGGATGCGCTCCTGCAGCGGCCGCGGGTAGCAGATCGCCTCCTCGACGGTGACCGTGCGCCCCTCGAAGCGCGGCGACCCCGGGCCCCACATGAGCGGCAGCAGCTCGAGCGCGTCCTCGAGCCGCTCGAAGCGCCGGGCGAGCGGCGGGAACTCCCAGCCGTAGAGCCGGTGCTCGCGCTCGAACCACGCGGCGCCCAGGCCGCACATCGCGCGCCCGCCGGAGAGCACGTCGAGCGTGGCGACGATCTTCCCGAGGTGGGCGAGGTTGCGGTACGTGATGCCGGTGACGAGCGTCCCCAGCCGGATGCGCGAGGTCACGCCGGCGAGGTAGGCGAGCGTCGTATGGCTCTCGAGCATGTCCTCCCACTCGCGCCCGACCTGCGGGATCTGCAGGAAGTGGTCCATCACCCACAGGCTCGTGAACCCCGCCTCCTCGGCGGCGCGGGCGAACGCCGCCAGGCTCTCCGCGGTGGTGGCGGGGTGCCCCGGGAACTCGAAGCGCGGGATCTGCAGGCCGAAGTCGAGCGTCATCGGATCCTCCTCCTGGCGGACCGCGGCCGCCGGCGCGGTCAGGAACGCGGGCGGCACGAGCGCGACCGGGCCGGCGCGGTGGACGCCGGCGAACCCCTCGGAGCCGAGGCGCTCGACGACGCCCTCGGCCTCCCGCAGCTGCGCGGTGACGACCTTGCCGGGGACGGGGCTCCCGAGGGCGCGGTTGCGCCGGCGAACCTCGGCCGCGGGGGTGTCGAACAGGACCGCGTAGGCGGCCACGCCGTGGCGCGCGGCGACCTCCAGCCACGTCGCGCGCCGCTTGGCCTCGAGGCCGGTCGTGTCGATCACGGTGGTGAGCCGCCGCGCCAGGCGCTTGGCGACGATCAGGTCGAGCACCTCGAACGCGTCGCGACTCGCCCGCTGGTCGCGCTCGCCGGTGCCGACCACCGCCCGCAGACGGTCCGACGACACGATCCGGTCCGCGTCGAACCACGTGTGCGCCCAGTGCGACTTCCCGGCGCTCGTCGTCCCCACGAGCACGACGAGGCACGGGTCCGGCAGCCGCAGCGGGGGCGCGTCGGGCATCAGCCCGCCAGGCCGCACCAGTCCCGGATGAAGAGCGCGATCACCTGCGCGGTCTCGGTCACGGAGGGCAGGTGGACGCGCTCGTCGACGCCGTGCGCGTGCTCCGCGTACGGGCCGAAGCACACCGCCGGCGTGTCGCCGTAGAGCTGGAAGGCGCGCGCGTCCGTGGTGGCGGTCGAGGCGAGCAGCGGCGGCCGGTGCCCGACGGCGCGCTCGCAGGTGTCGGCCAGGCTCGTGACGACCGGCGCGTCGTGGGCCAGCTCGTAGCCCTCGCACTGGAAGCCCTCGTAGACGACCTCCACGTCGAAGGCGGCGAGCTCGGGCCGCTGCGCCACGGCGCCGGCCACCGTCGCCTCGACGCGCTCCTTGAGGCCGGCCACCCGCTCGCCCGGATAGAGCGCGAGCCGGCAGTGGCTGCGGCACTCGCCGGCGACCGTCGAGGGCCAGTCGCCCCCGTCGATCATTCCCACGTTGAAGTGGATCGGGTGCGGATGCGCGGCGTAGAGCGGCGGGCGCACCGCGTTGAGCTCGCTCTCGAGGCCCCGGAGCGCCTCGATGACCGCGGCGGAGGCCTCGATCGCGTTGGCGCCGCTGGTCGCGTCGCCCGCGTGGGCCGGCGCGCCGAGCACGTGGACCTGGAACCACAGCACGCCCACCTGCGCGGTCCACACCGCCCCGCGCGTGGGCTCGGTGAGGATCGCGGCGTCCGCCGTGTGGCCGGCGAGCACGCACGCGAGCGCGCCGTGGCCGGTGCACTCCTCCTCGACCACGGACTGCAGCTGGACGGGCGCGCGCGGCGTGAGCCCCAGGCCGCGCAGGGCGCGCACGGCGCCGACCATCGCCGCGAGCCCGGCCTTCATGTCGCCGGCGCCGCGGCCGTAGACCCAGTCGCCCTCGCGCCGGGCGGCGAACGGCGGGCCGCTCCACAGCGAGGACGGCTCGGGGCTCACCACGTCGATGTGGCCGTTGAGGACCAGCGACCGCCCGTCGGCGGGCGCCGCCGGCTCCCACGTGGCGAGGACGTTGGCCTTGCCGTCGACGTCCCAGCCGAACGGCGCGGCGCCGGGGTGGCCGGCGAGCGCGGCGGCATCCACCGGGACGTCGAAGGGCGCCAGCCCGAGCTCCGCGAACGCGCGGCGCATGACGGCCTGGCCGGACGCCTCGTCACCGAGCAGCGTGGGGGCCTCGACGAGCTCGGTCAGCAGCTCGGCCATCGCGGTCTCCTCGCGGGCGACCGCCGCGAGGATCTCGGCGTCCATCGCCACAACGCTAGCGGCCGCGCGGTCCGCACAGGTTTGCCCGGCCGCTCGGCCGGGACGTAGGATCGCGGTCTCGATGGGTCCGGAGCCGCGCAGCGAGGAGGAGGCCAGCGAGCAGCCGACCGCGCCGTACCTCGACGCCGTCGTCGCGTACGCGTTCCGCGGCACGGCGCGCTACCACGTGCCGGGCCACAAGGGCGGACCCGGCGCCGACCCCGGGCTGCGCAAGGCGATCGGGCTCGACGCGCTCGCGGCCGACGTCCCGCAGGACATCCACGGCATCGACCTCGGACCGTCGCCGACGCCGTACGAGCGCGCCGAGCGGCTGGCCGCGGAGGCGTTCGGCGCGGCGCGCTCGTGGTTCCTCACCAACGGCGCGACCCAGGGCAACCACACGCTGTGCCTGGCGCTCGCGCCGCTCGGCACGCGCATCGTCGCGCAGCGCAACTCCCACGCGTCGGTCGTCGACGGGCTGGTGCTGAGCGGCGGGCTGCCGAGCTTCGTGGCGCCCGAGTACGACGCCGAGCGCGGCATCACCCACTGCGTGACGCCGGAGGCGCTCGAGGCGGCGCTGCGCGACGCGCCGGACGCCAAGGCGGCGTTCATCGTGTCGCCGACCTACTTCGGGATGGCCGCCGACATCGCCGGCCTCGCGGAGGTCGCGCACGCCGCGGGCGTGCCGCTCATCGTCGACCAGTCGTGGGGCCCGCACTTCGGCTTCAACGAGGCGCTGCCGCCGACCGCCCTGTCGCAGGGCGCGGACACGATGCTGACGAGCACGCACAAGATCGCCGGCTCGCTGACGCAGAGCGCGATGCTGCACGTCGCCCACGGCGCGCTCGTCGACCCCGGCGCGATCGCGCGGGCGCTGCGGCTCCTGCGCTCGACGAGCCCCTCGTCGCTGCTGATCGCCTCGCTCGACAGCGCCCGCCGCCAGCTCGCGCTGCACGGCGAGCAGCTGCTCTTCGAGACGCTCGAGGCGATCGAGGTCGCGCGCGCGAAGCTCGAGACGATCCCCGGCATCCAGCTCGTCGACGCGTCGCTCGTCGGCCAGATGGGAGTGGCCGGCTACGACCCGCTGCGGATCGTGCTCGACGTGCGCGGCACCGGGCGCACCGGCTACGAGATCGCCGACGCGCTACGGCGCTCCTACGACGTCCACGTCGAGCTGCCGATGCAGGCGACGACCGTCTTCATCGTCGGCCTCGGGGAGTCCGTCGCGGCGCTACGGCGCCTGGCCGGCGACGTCGAGGAGACCGTCAAGCGCCTCGCCGAGCCGGGCGCCACGGCGCCGATCATCCCCCCGGTCACCTCGCTGCGAAACGAGGTCGCGCTGCCGCCCCGCGAGGCGTTCCTCGGCGCCGCCGAGCTGGTCGGGGTCGACGACGCCGTCGGCCGGATCTCGTGCGAGTCGATCGCGAGCTACCCGCCGGGCGTCCCGGCGCTGCTGCCCGGCGAGCGCATCTCCGCCGAGACCGTCACCTACCTGCGGGAGCTGGCGGACAGCGGCGCGCGGCTGCACGGGGCGAGCGACCCGACGTTCCAGACCATCAACGTCCTGCAGGGATCGCCATGATCGATCCGCTCGAGCGCTGGGCGCAGTACGGCGAGAAGCCCGACTACGCCGGCCTGCTGACCTTCTCCGGCATGCCGTACACCCAGGACCCCGCGGAGCTCGCGGGCTGCGACGTCGCGATCGTCGGGGCGCCCATGGACGACCTCGTCTCCGACCGCCCGGGCGCGCGGCTCGCGCCGCGGGCGATCCGCTCGGCGAGCTGCCCGCCGGGCCCGCACCTCGAGGTCAAGATCGACGCCTTCGAGGAGCTGCGCGTGCTCGACTTCGGGGACGCGCCCGTGATCCCGGCCGACGCGCTGCGCTCCCACGCCGCGATCGAGGCCACCGTCGGCCAGGTCCTCGCCGCGGGCGCGCTGCCGTTCGTACTCGGCGGCGACCACTCGATCACCGAGCCCTCCGTGCGCGCGTGCGCCGCGGCGGCGGGCGGGCCGGTCGGCATGGTGCACTTCGACACCCACACGGACACCGGCGCCGAGGTCTTCGGCGTCGAGGTCTCCCACGGGACGTTCATCCGCCGCCTGATCGACGCCGGCCACCTGGACGGCCGCCGCTACGCGCAGATCGGGCTGCGCGGCTACTGGCCGGGGGAGGCGGAGTTCGCCTGGCAGGCCGAGCACGGGATCACCAGCCTGTTCATGCACGACGTCCGCGACCTCGGGATCCGCGAGGTGGTCCGGCGGGCGGTCGCGGCGGTCGGCGACGGCCCGGTGTACCTGACGGTCGACGCCGACGTGCTCGACCCCGCCTTCATCCCCGGCACCGGGACGCCCGAGCCCGGCGGGATGACGGCGGTCGAGCTGCTGCTCGGGGTGCGCACCGTGGCGGCCGAGCTCGAGCTCGCCGGCGCCGACGTCGTCGAGGTGATCCCGACGGGGGTCGGCACCGCCGACGCGTCGGCGCTGGTCGCCGAGCGCGTGGTGCGCGAGACGCTGACCGGCCTGGCGATGCGCCGGCGCGGAGCAGAGCGCCCGTAGAGAATCCCGCGAAGGAGGAGACGACATGGCCGAGACGACGGCAAGGCTGAGCGGGATCCCCGAGATCCGCTCGTTCTTCCGGACCAACCGGACGCCGGTCTACTTCGTCTCGCCGACGGCGTTCAACCTGCTCGGCGTCGACCGCTGGCTGAGCAGCTTCTTCTACGTCAACTACTTCGACTCGTTCGAGGGCAACCACCCGCGGGTCTTCGTCCCCAAGGACCGGCCGTACCGCGAGTTCGACTCGATGGAGGACATCTGCAACTACCTGCTCGGCCACAAGGAGGTCCTCGACCGCATCGCGGCGGGCGGCCCGGGCGGCAAGGCCGTGTTCGTGATGTTCGACGACCGAACCGAGGAGGAGGCGGCCGCGGCCGGGCTCGAGGTCGCCCACCCGTCGGCCGAGCTGCGCCACCGGCTGGACTCGAAGATCGTCACCACCGAGCTCGGCAACGAGGCGGGCGTCCCGAGCGCGCCCAACACGCTCGGCCGGGCGAAGACCTACGACGAGCTCGGGGCCCTGGCCGAGTCGGCCGGGCTGGGCGACGACCTCGTGGTGCAGACGCCCTACGGCGACTCGGGCAAGACCACGTTCTTCATCCGCGGCGAGCGCGACTGGGACCGCTATGCGAAGGAGATGACCGATCAGCAGCTCAAGGTCATGAAGCGGCTGAACGTCCGCGCGGCGGCGGTGGAGGCGGCGCTCACGCGCCACGGCACCGTCGTGGGGCCGCTCATGAACGACCTCACCGGCTACCCCGAGCTGACGCCGCACAAGGGCGGCTGGTGCGGCAACGACATCTTCCCCGAGGCGCTGTCGCCCGAGCACATGGAGCGCGCGCGCATGCTCACCCAGAAGCTCGGCGACCGGCTGGCGGCCAAGGGCTACCTCGGGTTCTTCGAGGTCGACTACCTGGTCGACACCGACAGCGGCGAGCTCTACCTGGGCGAG
>Ga0190275_10003603_pt1 | contig 11078 bp, 16 predicted proteins | sample Popmic550T_FD_133745 | JGI IMG/M metagenome (GOLD analysis project Ga0190275, IMG submission 133745) | Populus adjacent soil microbial communities from riparian zone of Yellowstone River, Montana, USA - 550 T | ecosystem: Environmental > Terrestrial > Soil > Riparian zone > Trees stand | place...
AGATGGCCGACGACCGTCGCGACGTGCTCGTACAGGCCGTCGTCCACCATGCCTTCAAAGGCCGACCGCCGTTCCTCCTCGGACATGTCCCGCCCTCCCCGGTCCGCGTCGTCCGTCCCGTACCCACTGTACAGACGCAGAAGCCCGGGAAATAAATCCGGAAAACCGATCCGCGTTACCCGTGGGAGTGATGCGCTTCGTGTCTTTCCTGGTGAAGGCGGACAGGGAGAGGGGGGAAAGAAAACTCCCCTCGGCCCGTCTGTCAAGTTCCTGCTGACAGTCCTTCCTTCCGTTTTTGAGAGCACACCGTCCGCGGCGTGCACCCGGAGGTCCACGCACATGTTCGCGCTACTCGGGGTCGTCTACGTCGGCGGCGGCTTCTTCTCGTTCCCGGTCTGGAAGAGCCGGGACAAGTGGGGCATCGCCGTCCTGCTGTTCCCCGCCCACTCCGTGCTGTTCTGGTACGGGACGCGGGCGGCGGCCGACCCGGTCCGGTTCGTCGTTGCGCCGCTCGTGTTGTTGATCGGCGTCACCATCACCGCCCACTCGCCCGGCGACACCGCGATCTTCGCCGGCATCGGCACCGCCGTCGCGTTCTTCGCGGTACTCGCGGCCGGCAACAAGCCGGACCGCGTGCTGTAGGAGTGTGGTCATGGAGTTGATCTGTGGCGGCTGGGTGGCGTTCGTCGTCCTGGCCCTGACCGGCCGGGCGCTGTGGAAGGCGAGCCAGGCAGTCGCCGATTGGAAGCCGTCTCCGCCGAGGCCCAAGCCGCCCACACCACCGCCGCCCAAGCCGACGGCCGAGCAGGTTGCGGCTGCCGCGAAGGAAAAGTACGAGGCCCGGGTCAGGTGGCTTGAGGGGGCCGGGCTGGACCCGATCGAGCTTCACGCGGGGCAGCTGAAGGCGAAGCAGACGTACCTTCGGGAGCTGGACGGGGTGCTGTGATGATGTGGGCCAAAGACGGCTCACCGATCACGAGCTGGGGATTCAACGTCCTCAAGGTCGGCGCGACGCGCAAGGGGAAGACGCTGTCAGGCGTCGCGGACATCGTCGCCCACCCGGAGGAGGCGGCGATCATCTTCGACCCGCACCCGGACAGTCTGGCGATGGCGGCTCTGACGCACGTCGAGGGCAACGTGCTGTTCGTCCGCCTGTCGGACATCGACCACCCGCTCGGCTTCGCGCTGCTGACGCCGTCGTCGCACCCGGATCCGCGGAAGCGGGAGATGGAGAACCAGAAGCGGGCCGAGGTGTTCACGGACATCCTCCTGCATCGGAGAGGCAGCGACGGCCTGGCGGGCACGCCGCTCATGGAGGAATGGACGATGGCGGCGCTGATGCTGTTCCTGTACCAGCGCACGCCGCTCCCGCTCCGCCTGCTGCCGTACGCCTTCTCGCCGGGCACGGACGAGTTTGAACGCCTGGTCGGCGGCTGCACGCTCGGCGAGATCAAGGCGAAGTTCCGACAGTACGCGGGCATGCCGCCGAGGACGCAGCGGTCCGAGGCCGGCTCCACGCAACGGTTATTCAACGCCGTCTTCCGCTCGCAGGCGTTCACGGCGTTCAGCGGCGGCGGCTTCGACCTGCCGCGGTTCCTCGACAACAAGGGACGGCTGATCTTCGAGAAGGGCGAGGACGTCAGTGACGACGCCATGCGGGTGATCTACGGGGCGGTGTCGCACCTCGTGATCGATTACGCGAAGGCCCGCAAGAGCCCGTTCCCGAGGTGGAGAATCCACACTGACGAGGCCACCAACGCGGGCTTGTTCAGTCCGAACGTCGAGGGCAAAGCCCTCAAAGAAACGTCTAAGAATGGCTTGAATTTCACGATCTACGTTCAGGATCTGGAGTTCCCCGGCGGGTCCGACGGCGTGCTGCAAAACTGCCTCCGCCACGAGTGGTTCGGCTGCCCGCTCTACGACCTGGCCCGCAAGGCGGCCGTGGACATCCTGTCCGGCCTGCCGGCGACCGACGAGGCCCGTGCGGCCCGCCTCGAATGGCTGACGACCGACGTCATGAACCTGGGGCCGGGTTGGCGGTGGGTCCGCGAGCCGCGGGGAAGTTGGAAGGAGTACGTGCCAATGCTCGCGTCTCCCTGGCCGAACTGGCCGGGTCTTAGAGACGCGAAGCTCAAGGAGAAGTTGGAGAAAACATGGCAGAGGAGCGAGTACGGGACGCCCGCTCTCCCGTGGTCTGGGGCCCCATGCACGCCGCCGTCATCGTCTTCCTCGGGTTCTTCTCCGCCACCACCGCCCAAGTCGCCACGTTCTTCGGCGGCGCGACGGTGGAAGTTCGGGAACGACAGGCCTCCCGCTGGCTCGTGACGCAGCGGAAACGCCGCAAGGTGCGGATGCTCGGCATCGTCCAGCGGCGGGGTAGGGGGCGGCCGGAGTACGTGTACGGCCGGAGGTGCAAACTCCGCGAGCTCGAACACGAGGTGCGCGTCACGGACGTCGCCCTGATGTACCGCGACCTCTGGACGTTCACAAGAGACGAAGAGGTGGGCGAGGGGAAAACCAAGACGATCCCCGATGCGGGGATGACCAACGGGAGGAAGCGGGCGTGGCTGGAAGTCGACAACCTGGGCAAGCAGTCGCGGAAGCAGTACGCGGTCAAGTGGGCGGCCTACTCCTGCGTGGGGGACTTCGTGTTGGTCGTCTGCACGAGCGAGAAGCGGATGCAGCAGGTCCGGAGTTGGTGCCCGGCCGCGCTGCACGACCGCGTGCTTCTGACGACGTTCGACCGCCTCGCGTCGGACGCGGCGGAGCCCTGGATCGACTGTGCGGGCGAGCCGGCGGAGCTGTGACGCATGTAGGAAATCACAATGTGATTTTCCCCGCCCCGCCATCAGTACCCCTTTCTTCCTTCAGCCGTTTTCGGCTTCAGGAATCAAGGCTGTCCTGTTTCGCGTCACCCGGCCGCCGGCCTCCATCCCCCCGCCGTCCGGCCCTGACCGTATCGCCCGCCACCGGCTTGACGGACTTGCCATCCGTCACCACGCCCGGCGGACGGCCGTCCGCCCGGACCACTGCCTGACCGGCCAACCACCACGGACCACCCGCGCGAGGGGCCGAGGACCACCGTGCGCGCCGAACCACGCGCCATCACCAACCGGAGACGTTCCATGGGTGTAGCCCTCTTCATGACCAGTGCCTTCGCCGTCGGGCTCTTGATCGTGTTCCTCGTCGTCGTCGCTGACAAGACCGAGGAGATCGAAAAGCTCAAGCAGCAGCTCCACGAAGCCAACATGCGGATGGGCGGCCTCCAGACCCCCATCGCAAGCCAGCCCCCGAAACAGGCGGGTGCGGTCATCACCATCAGCCCGGCGCCGGACGGACCGCCGCCGACGGTCACCGTGCACGACGCTTCGCCCCCCGTTCCCGCGCCGCCGACGGTCACCGTGCCGACAAGCCCGTCCGCCCCGCCACTGCCCAAGAGCATGAGAAGGAGGCCCACGCCATGAAGACCGCCCGCATTCTCCATTCGGTCACCATCGCCACGACCGATCCGGCCTGCGGCACGATTTGGTGTGAGACTGCCAGCGCAGGCTTTACGCCCCCCTCCCGCGCGGGATGGGAGGGTGAAGCGTGAGACGAAACCACCGGTGCCGCGGCCCGCCGGAGAGTACGCGGTACCAACCGACAACCCCCTGGGAGGCACCCATGCCCATCCGAACCTGGACCGAAGAGGTCTACATCGAGTGCGACGACCGCCACCTCGCGGCGTCGATCGCGGCCCACCACGGGCTCTACCAGCCCGACCTGGTGCAGATCAGCGCCAGCGTCCACCAGCAGTCCATCCAGGCACGCCAGACGGTTCTGGCGCTCCCTCCGGCCGCCCCGCGGTCGGTCAACCGGCTCCCCACTTACGACTTCGAGAGGGTCTCCTGACATGGCCAAGTACCACTACCGGCGCACCTACACGGAGCGCGCCTGTCCCCCCTGTCCCACCCCCCAGCGCTGCTGCGGCAAGTGCGGCAAGAAGGACTGCACCTGCACCGACGCCGGTGCGGCCATCGGCGGTGCCAGCGGCGCGGGCATCGGCTTCCTGCTCGGCGGGCCGATCGGCGCGCTGATCGGCTTCTTCGCTGGCGGCGCGACCGGGGCGGGCATCGGCAGCACGATGGACGACTGACGAGACTCCCCGCGCACGGACGTGCGGGCCATCTTTCACCCGCGCTACACTCGCACCGTGACTGACGCGCTGCGACACGCGACGGAGGCCAGGGAGGCAGGTTACTCCCTGGTGATCCTGCGGCCCGAGGAGAAGGCCCCACTCCGGCGGGGGTGGATTGACGCTGCGGAGCCGGACGCCGCCGAGGTGTCCTTCGAGCTGCGGCGCGGCTGCGGGTTCGGCATCAGGACGGTACCGCCGCTGGTCGTGATCGACGTGGATGGGCCCGAGGGAGAGCGCGAGGACGTGCGCTCCGTGATGGAGACGCGGACGCGGCACGGACGCCACGTGTACATGCGGCTGGCCGATGGGGTGAGGAGCGTGAGGACACGCATCCGCCTCTTCGACCTGCCGCTCGATGCCCTGGCCGGGGCCAACAGATTCGCCGTCGGACCCGGCACGCGGATCGAGCGGCCCGAGCCGTGGAGGTACCAACTGGTCGGGCGGATCGTCCCGGCGGCGGAGCTGCCGGAGTGCCCCCCGGAAATCGTGGTGGAGCTGACGAGGCCGGTGATCGAGACGACGCGACGGCGCATCGGGCGGGCCTTCCATCCCTCCCGGCGCGCCGTCCGCGACCCCGAAGCGTACTGCCTGCGCATCCCGTCGGTCCAGGGCGAGGATGGGAGCGGGCAGTTGGTCCGGTGCATCGCCATCCTGCGCGACGCGGGGCGGCGCCCGGACGAGATACTCGTCTACCTGACGGACGTGTGGAACCCGCAGTGCGCCCGGCCGCTGTGGAGTCCTCAAGAGCTACGCCGGGCGGTCCAACGACACGGGGGTTGACATGAAGATCATCGGCCTGAAGGAGAGCGCCAAGTGCCCGCTGACGGGCAAGGTCGGGAAGTGCGTCGTGGTCGAGATGGGCGACGGCCGGACGCGGACGCTCAGCTTCAAGGGGCTGGAGAAGGCCTGCGACATGGAGTTTGCCGACGACCTGGGGGACGAGGAGCCGGCGTCCGTGCCGGCCCCGAAGCTCACGGCGTGACGGCGGGGCGGCGTGCGTCCCGCTGGGCGTGTCGGACGCCCGCCAGGAACAGCAACGCGCAGGCACGGCTAAGCGGGTAGCTGGCCGTGCCCTCGATGACGGCGGACAGGCACTTCGCTGCCGCCTCGTCGAGTTCGACTGGTATCGACTGATCGCCGGCGGCCTGCTCTTCGAGCAGTGCCCCGCCGTCGCGGAAGAGATTACAGAACACGGGTCGGCCCTCCTTTCACGAGGCCGGTCCAGAGAAGCGCATTCCTTCGCCTGATTCAAGGTCCGTCGAACCGAGCCAACGGCCCGGCCTGCGAGGGTGCGCGCGCTGAGGCACACCAGGAGGTTCACCGTGCCCACCAGGGAGCAGATGGAGGCCATCGCGAGGGCGTACGACGAGATGCCGTCGGGGCGCACCGGCGACCGGGAGGCCGGGTGGTCCTACGAGGCGTTCCGCGTCGAGCTGATCGCGCAGCGGCGCATCATCCCCGTCACGGTCGAGCCGTGGCCGCACGCGGGTCAGCCGTACGCCAACAGCGCCGAGATGTTCGCCGACGTGGAGCGGGGCCGGCTGTCGGTCTACGCCGGCGGTGACGATCACCCGTTCCTGACGCGCGACGAGAACGTGATGTTCCGCGCGGTCCACGACTATTTCGGGCACTTCGTCGGCCGCAACTCCTTCGGCCCGCTGGGCGAGTTCCGGGCGTGGCGGGCGCACTGCCGGATGTTCAGCGGTGGGGCGATCCCGGCCCTGACCGCGGAGACGCTCGGGCAGAACTGCTGGGTCAACTACGGCCCGTTCAGTCACCTGCCGCCGGCGGAGCGGCCGTTCGCCGAGCAGAAGGCTAGCCTGCTGCCGGAGGAGCTGTGGCTGCCGCTCCTGGTGGATGGCGGCGACGTGTACGTTTCGCGGCTCGGTCTGCCGATGCGGTTCCCCGGCTGCTAACCCCACCATCAGGATCGTCAGCCATGGACACGCCTCCGCCTAACGTTGCCGACTTCATGACGCCGGCACAGCTCGTCAAAAAGTACCCCGTGAGCAAAAGCACGATCTACGAGGCGGCACGCTCCGGCGCACTCGCCCACTACCGTATCGCCGCGAAGCGGGGGGCGAGAGGAAAGTACCTTATCAAGCTCGCTGACTTCATCGTGTGGCTGGAGGGCAACCGGCACGACGCTACGCCTTCGCCTTCCTCCCCGGCTTCTTCGCCCCCGGTGCCGGCCGAGCCCTTTTCCGAGTTGAACCCTCAGCGGCTTGCGAAGGCGTGGAAGGGTTGATCTTGTTCACCGCGGCCTTGAGGTGCTGGTGCTGATCGGCCAGGTGGACGTACACCTTCGAGATCATGTCTTGCGACGTGTGCCCCATCAGCTCGGCCAGCGTCGGCCCGTCCACCCCGGAGAGGATCGCCCGGGTGCCGAAGCCGTGACGGCAGAGGTAGGCACACACGTCATCGGCCATGTTCAGCTTCTTGCGGATGCGGGCCACCTGCTGCCGCAGCGCGTCCATCGTCCACGGCTCGCCGACGGTGTTCAGGAACACGTGCGTGTGCCCGTTGCCCCTGAGCCGCTCCATCAGTTTTTTGGAATCGTCGTCGAGGAAGATCACCCGCGGGCGGCCGGTCTTCTTCCCCGTCTTGTGCTCCGCGAGGACCCAGCGGTCTTCGCGGACCTGCGTCCAGAGCAGCTCCCGCACCTCCTTCGGCCGGGCTCCCGTCAGGTAGAGCGCGAGGAGCAGGTCCTGCAACGGGCCGCCGGCGTTGCCGTGGATCTGCCAGAACTCCGTGTCGGTGATGGCCCGCTGCCTGGGCTTGGGTTTCGGGTTCTTCATGCCCTTGAGCGGGTTCTCAGGCAGGAGCTTCCGCTCGGCCGCCCACGAGAAGACCCGCATCGCCGCCTTGCGCGCGTTGTAGACCGTGGTGTCGCCCCACTCGTCGGCTTCCACCTTGGGATTGATCCAGCGGTCGATGTGGTACGGCTTGATGTCGCGGGAGAGCACCTGGCCGCACGCCTCCGCGAGGAGCTGGCAGTAGTACTTGTTGAGGCGGTGTGTGTCGGGGGCGAAGTGGATGCGGCTGTGGATCAGAAACGATTCCACGACGTCAGCGGTGCGCGAGCCGACGGCCTCGGGTGCGATGCGGCGGAGCTTCCGCAGGTCGGAGAATTTCTCCTCAGCGATCAGCCGGTGCCTTTCGTCCTTCGGCCCCTCGACGAGCTTCTCCTGCTTGCCGTTGATCTCGACCATCCACCAGCCGGTCTGCTTGCGGTGCCACGGGCGGGCGGGGCGAGACATCAGCCACCTCGGAGCGTGCAGGATTGGTGCAGGGAACCCGTGTGAATTGTACCCGTGCAGGGAACCCATGCGATGTCAGAACCCTTGTTTTCATTGTTTTTTTCCGCGTCCGTCGGCCTCCGGAGCCGAAGGTTACAGGTTCAACTCCTGTCGGGCATACTCCCCCCAACTGTCCTCGATCCTCCTCAACCCCTGCCAAACGCAGGGGTTGAGCCGCTTTCGGGGTCACCCACCCGGCACCGGTCGATTCCTCGTTTCTCCCCGATTCCACCCGCCTACTACCGCCCGCTGCTGCGCCCGTTGCTGCGCCCGGGACCGGGGTGTTTTCCGTCCCGATCGCACGGAGTGCAGCTAGTCCTACAGTCGTAAATACTCAGTCCGGCGGCTTGGTCCCGCGCGTGCGGTAGTGGTACTGCCGCGCCCGGTACTGGTGTCGCCGTCGCCACTCCGACCATGCCAGCGTCCGCTCCGCCGGGGTGAGCCGCTCCCACACCAGCCGAAGGATCAGCTTGCGGACCTCCGGCACCGTCAGCGGGATCAGCTTCGCGCCCCCTTTTTTCGCCCCCCCGGCTTCGAGCCTCGGGACCGGATGACCGCCAGCACGGCCAGGGCGAACAGGCTCAGGGTGACGTGACGGTGCCACCCGACCCACGACCGCACCTCGTACTCGTCCAGCCCGCAATCGCCCTTCGCCAGTTCAAAGAGGTCCTCGATCGCCCACCGCGCGCCGGCGACGCGAACCAGGTCCTCCAGCGTCGTCGCGGGCGGGCCGCCGCAGGCGAAGTAGGCCACGTCCCCCGGGTCGGTGGCGCTGCGGCGGATCAGCACCCACCGGGCGTAGGTCTCCGGCTCGGGGGACGGGGTCCGGAACAGCGCCCAGTCGTAGAGCCGCGGCCCCTTCGCCCCGTCCCCGCAACTCAGCCGCCGCCACCCGCCCGCCGGCACCTCGGCGAGCAGGGCCTTCACCCGCACCTGGCGTAACGCGGCGAAGACCGCGAAGTCGGCCCGGACCCCGGCCACGTACCCCCGTCCGACGGTCTCCGCGGTCAACCGGAAGTGGTAGTCGGACCCGTACACGGCGTCGGCCGCGACCCATCTGGCCGGTACCCCGGCCGCCACCACCCGCTCGACCATCCGCCGGGCCAACAGGATCTTGGTCGCGAACGCCACCGCCTTCGGCACCCCGGCGGCCTTCCGCCGGTCGGCGTCGGCCGCCCAGTCCTTCGGCAAGTACAAGGCCCGGTCGAGGAGTGCCCGGCCCTTCGGCGTCGCGTACCCGAGGAACACCCCGATCTGGCAGTTCTCGACCCGCCCGGCCGTACCGGAGTCCTGGCGGCCGACCCCGCACGACTTCGTCCCCTTCTTGAGGAACCCCGTCTCGTCCACGATCAACACCCCGGCGGGGTCACCCAGGTGTTCGGTGAGGTACCCGATCCGGTCGTCGCGGGCGGCGTCGGCGTCCCAGTCGGCCCGGGCGAGGAGGTGCTGGACCCCGTCCGGGGTCGGGTCGCCGAGGTGCTCGGCCAGCTGCCACCCGTTCTTCCGCTCGGCGTCGCCGAGCGGCCCGCGGATATACCCGGCCGCCCGCCGCCGGGGCGCGGCCCGAGCGAACCGGGGGCCGATCCGCTCGGCGACCGCGATCAGCTCGTCGGCCCAGCCCCTCACCTGCTGCTGCGTTGGTCGTCCGGACATCGCTCGCCCTCGCCGTAACTCCTGGCGAGGACTGGTGTAGCAACTACGACTGTAGGACTAGGTGGCCGAGGTGGTGCCGCAGCCGTGCGGCGGGTGGCGTCGTCCGTGTGGCGGGCACGCGGGTGTCCTCCGGGGCCGGCGTCCGGGCCGGCCGGGCGTACATCTCCCGGAACGGCCCCGGCGCGTCGGTCGCCGGCCGGATTTTCTACGTCCTGGCCCGGCGTGTCACGGCCAACCGGGCCGAGGAGAGCGAGGAAACCGTGCGGTGAAGGCGTCGGACTCACGCACGCAAAGTCCTCGTGCTTTGGTGTAGTCCCTCCGCGGCCGAGCAGGTCGTCGGCCCCCTGCCGGGATCACTGGCTGTCGGTCGGAGAGCAGGTCGGATCGTGTTTCGAATTGGCAACACGTGCGGGCCGGACTGTAAACGGATTGGACGGAAGTTGAACGACTGATGTGTGGGGCCGGCAAGAAATCTCCACCCGGGGTAGAACCGGCTGACCTCCCAGATTATCTTGATCCCGGATTCGCACCGCCGGTCGTACCAGCCCCTTTCGCCCACTGCCCGACGCGGCCCCGGTTCTCGCAACCGGCCCGCACCAACCGGCCTCCCCTGCCGGCACGCCGGACGACCCCGACCCCCGGTTATCGAGCACGGACTCTCCCATGCCCCACCCCGCCTTCCGCTCCCTGCTCCGGACCCTGGCGGCACGGCTCGGCCGGCCGGCCCGTCGCACGCACTCGCCGTCCCGGCCCGCGAACCGCCGCCCCGGCCTCGAGGTGCTCGAGGACCGGGCCGTCCCGGCCAACATCGCGTTCATCACCACCGCCGACGGGCTGGTCTCGGACGCGAACCTGGACGGGACGTTCGAGACCGCCTACAGCGGCGGCGACGCCATCCCCGTGAGGTGGCAGACCTCGCCGGCCGCCGCCGCGGGGAACCACCGGGGGGTGTTCGAGTACGACCTGTCCCGTCTCGCGCCCAACACCCAGATCCGGGCCGCCATGATCGGGCTGGATGTCACCGAGGTCGTCGTCGGCACGGCCGCGCCGCGGATCAACTTCGTCGCCTACCCCGGCGACGGGACCGTAACGACCGGCGACGGGGCGGCGGCCGGGGCGGTGGTCGGCTCGGCCGTCATCACGGCGACCGGGTTCCAGGAGTTCAACCTGAACCCGGCCGTGTTCACGCAATTCCTCCAGATGTCGCCGGCCCGGAAGGTCACGGTCCGGGTCGAACTGGCGCAGCCGTCGGCGGCGTCGGTCACCTTCGCCGGGACGGAGTTCGGGGGCCGGCGGCCCGCTGCCCTGACCCTCGACGTGCCGGCGCCGGGGCCGTACCAGATGTACGCCGACCCGGCGGTCGTCAGCGAGACGGCCGGGCCGAACGCCACCACCGTGACCTTCACCCGGTTCGGCGACCTGTCGCTGCCGATCACGTTCACCCTGCCCAGCCGCGACACCCCCGAGCTCACGGTTCCCCCGTCGGTCACGTTCGCGGCCGGGCAGTACCAGTTGACGTTCCCGGCCGCGGCCGTGGACGACACCATCGCGGACGACATCCAGCAGGTGTTCATCGACGCCCGGGCGGTCGCCGCCGGGGAGGGAGCGCCCGTCGGGCTGGACACGACGTTCGGGGCCGGCGGGACGGCCGCGACCCGCCTGCAACTGGAGATCCAGCCGCCGCGGGCGGCCCTCGCCCGGCAGCCGGACGGGAAGCTCGTCGTCGCCGGCGAGGACGGTACGGGGGCCGAAGCCATCCGCGTCCAGCGGTTCAACGCCGACGGCACCCCGGACACCACGTTCGGGACCGGCGGCACCGTCACCACCGTGCTCCCGGTGCGGACCGGGGAGGGGTTCCCGGTCCCGTTCGACGTGGTGGTGCAGCCGGACGGCAAGATCCTGGTGGGGGGGAAGTATTCGGGCGGGACGGGCACCGCGTTCCTGGTGAG
>Ga0190275_10003604_pt1 | contig 11078 bp, 8 predicted proteins | sample Popmic550T_FD_133745 | JGI IMG/M metagenome (GOLD analysis project Ga0190275, IMG submission 133745) | Populus adjacent soil microbial communities from riparian zone of Yellowstone River, Montana, USA - 550 T | ecosystem: Environmental > Terrestrial > Soil > Riparian zone > Trees stand | place...
CGGCTCGGACAAGCCGCTGAAGTTCGCAGGTCACCCTGAGGAGGCCAATCCCGCGCTCGGTGTTCGGGGCATCAGAATCGCCGAGGGCAACCCGGGGATCCTCGAGCGCCAACTGGACGCCATCGCCGCCGCAGGCGAGGCCACCGGCAATGCGCCGTGGGTGATGGCGCCGATGATCGCGACCGCCGATGAAGCCGAACGCTTCGCCGCACAAGTCCGTTCACGGGGACTTACCGCAGGCGTGATGATCGAGGTGCCCGCCGCGGCGCTGCTGGCCGACCGCATCCTCACCCACGTCGACTTCCTATCCATCGGCACCAACGACCTTGCGCAGTACACGATGGCCGCCGATCGCATGTCGGCCGATCTGGCCACCCTCACCGACCCATGGCAACCCGCGGTGCTCGCGTTGGTCGCTATGGCGGTCCGGGCGGGAATGGCCGTCGACAAGCCCGTCGGAGTGTGCGGAGAGGCAGCGGCCGACCCGCTGCTGGCCTGTGTCCTGACGGGTCTCGGAGTGTCGTCACTGTCTGCCGCATCGGCTGCCGTCAACGGCGTCGGGGCCAAGCTCTCGCAGGTGACGTTGCAGCAGTGCCGTGACGCGGCCGACGCCGTACTTGCCACCGGGAGCGCGGCCGAGGCCCGTGCCGCGGCGATGTCAGTACTGGGTTGATCCCGCTGCGCGAGGGTGACCAGCGCTTATCGGACGATCATGAAATATTTGCCAGGAGCGGCTTAGCCGGTCAGAAGACGGCAGCATCGGACCCCCGGCCTCCTTGGCGGTTTAAGTTAACCGACCAGTAACTAACCAAGGGCTCCGTTAGCGCATATTGCCTGGACAGCATGTGACGGGCGCCACAAACATCAGGCCGACGTCACCTACGTCAAAATTTGCGGAACCGCCAGCGGACGATCACAGTTGCGCGCATACTTCAGCCCAGCATCGGGGGCTGAGGCGGGTTCGCTGCAACGGGCTCGATGTAAGCAACAAAGTTTCGCGCGCCAAAGGACCGCCATGACCACAAGCGCCGTAGGACTGCAGCAGTCCGGTGGAGTGGAGATGCGTGTCCACGGAGTGGGTGACCACGGAGTGTTCAGCGCGCTCGGCAAGCCGGTCTACACAGGTACGGTCGCAGACCGGGTTCGCATCGGCAGTCTGCCGCTGATTCCAAAACACGAGTTGAAATTGATCAACTGGAGTCGGCCGAGCAGGCGGATCACCCGGACCCTGGGTTGGTACCTGGCGTATCCGTTCACGTTGGTCAACATGGCCGGCTTCATGGGCCCGGAGCGCAGCGAGGACCGCGCCGAAAGGCGCCTTTGGTGGTTCATGCGGACAGCCATCGTCGTCTCGAGCCTGATGATGACGTTCGCGATGGCGATGTGGATAACCGTCGTCCTCGAAACCGCGTGGCGGTTGCTCGGCGGCATGCCCAGCGGACTCGGCAGCATATTCCTGTGTGGTTTCGCTCCCGCCCTGCTCGCCGGTGTCGTCGTGAATCGGATGCTTCGCGGTCGGCCGCTTGTCGATCAGGGAAATCGCCGGGTAGCACTCCTCACCCTGGCTGTGCTGTTGGGCGCCGCCGGCTTCCTGGCAGCCAGAGCCGTCACCGGGAAGGAGGGTGTGCTCGAGTCCGGTGAAGCGACCGGGCGTGACCCGATGACAGTCATGGTCGGCACCACCACTTTGGTCGCTTGGGGTTTGGCGAGCGCCCTGTGCTGCGTCGCGTGGCGCGCTCAGAGCGGCCGAAAGGGCTACGGCCGGGCGAGCTTCCGACCCGTTCCTGACCGCACCGCGCTGGCCGGCGCGGGCATCCTGATCGCATTCGCCATCGCGATACTTCACACCGCGGGCTCGGGTCTCCGACTGTCGCTGCAAACGGTCCTCAAGTACACACCGCCGGTGATCGAGCGCCGGGTGCACGGTGCTGGGGACAGCTCCCGCATGGTCACGGAAACCGCGGCGTACGCCCACTTCGACCATGTGCTGCCGATCGACGTGGTGCCGATTCTGTTCCTGGTTATGGTGGCGGTCTTCAGCACGCTCGTCTGGCGGGAGTATCGGCGCCGCAAGCCGATGTGCGCCGCCGGTGCTGCGCGGCCGCACGGCCTGAAGGACGCGGTGCCAGGTCATGTACTGCTGCGGGACACCCACGAGTTCCTCGGTCGCGCCGCGCTCGTCGGAATGCTCGTCTCACTCGGCCTTTGGATCGCGCTGGCCGGCTTGATCATCGCCGCTTCGAGCAGCGGGTGGGGTGCCGACGGAATGCTGACGCCACTGTTCATCGCGCTCAAGATCGCGGGCCTGCTGCTACTCGTCGTGGTCGTCGTTCGCAGGCCGGAACGCACTATGGAGCGCGTCAAGCTGGCACTGGAATCGGTGACCGACGTGGCCGGGTTCTGGGCGCCCGATCTTCATCCGCTCGCGGGTGCCTCGTACCGCCTCGCTGTGCTTCGCGGACTTCGTCGAGGTGTCCAGGAGGTACGGAAGGACGAGCCGGCCAAGCCGATCGCGCTCGTCGGACACTCCCAGGGCGCGGTCATCTGTGCGTGGTTCATCCGGGGCGGGCACTGGCAGGAGAAGTCGTCGGAGAACTACTCCGACGAGCACGCGCTGACGATGCGTCTGCACGATGCCTCTCGTGAACAGTCACAACGGATCGCTCTGTTCACCTGCGGCTCGCCGATCGGCTCGCTGTACCGGACCTTCTTCCCTCGTTATTTCAACGAGAACTTCTTCTCCACGGCGGCGAGGAAGTCGTACGGAAACGTTTGGCACAACTACTGGCGCAGCACCGACCCCATCGGTGCGCGGGTGAACGGCGGCGTTGTCGCAACGGCCGCCGACGGTCCGCAGGTGCGCGACATCGACGTCACCGAGCGCGGAGACGAGACGACCAAGGGGCATTGCGAGTACTGGCAGGACGGCCGCGTCAGGCGGGATATCGAGGAGTACTTGGCCTCGTTCGAGGTTGGCGGCAGAACCCGGCTTGCACCGACCGAAGGTGGCGGCAGGCAGCGCAGGCTGAGGAGTCTGAAGGCTGCCTTTCCGAGGCTGCACCTGCACGGGAATTAATCGGACCGTAGTCCGGTTCTATGCGGCATGCCTGCAATCACTGCTGACACATTGACATTGCCGAGGCTCTCAGCGCCTGCGGCAGCCGACACCGAGCGGCCCGTCCGCTCCATCACCACTGGGCCGCGCGGCTACGAGGGCGAAGGCTTTCCCGTCGTGCGGGCCTTCGCCGGCGTGAGCTCCGCCGACCTCGACCCGTTCGTGCACATGGACCAGATGGGCGAGGTGGAGTACCAACCGGGCGAACCGAGGGGTACCGACTGGCATCCCCATCGCGGCTTCGAAACCGTCACCTACATGATCGACGGCCGCTTCGCCCACCAGGACAGCCACGGCGGAGGCGGCCTGATCACCGACGGCGCCACTCAGTGGATGACCGCGGGATCGGGCATCCTGCACATCGAGACCCCGCCGGCCGAACTGGTCGAAAGCGGCGGCATGTTCCACGGCATCCAGCTCTGGGTGAACCTGCCGAGCAAGGACAAATTCGCGACGCCGCGCTACCAGGCGATCGAAGGCAGCGAGGTGAAGCTGCTGTCGTCCGAGGACGGCGGAGCGCTCGTGCGCGTCATCGCGGGTGACGTCGACGGCAATGGCGGGCCCGGCGCAACGCATACGCCGATCACATTGGCGCACGGCACGATCGAGCCCGGCGCGAAGCTGAGCCTGCCGTGGAACCGTGACTTCAACGCCCTGGTCTACGTGCTGTCGGGCTGAGGCACGGTTGGGCCGGTCGGACACCCGATCCACGAGGGCCAGCTCGCGGTGTTCGGCCCAGGCGACCGAATCACCGTCGCCGCTGAGCCGACCCAGGAGTCGCGCAGGCCCGCGCTGGAGGTCCTGATTCTCGGCGGCAAGCCGATCCGCGAGCCCGTCGTCGCCTACGGTCCGTTCGTGATGAACTCCAAGGCCGAGTTGGTCAAGGCGCTCGAGGACTACAACGCAGGCAAGTTCGGCGCGATCCCGCCGAATGCGTTGATGCCGCACCGCGTTTAGCGATGCACTAGCGGTTGGCCCGCTCCACCTCTACCGGATGCGGGTACACCAGCTCCAACTCGCCGATCGCGGCCGCCACCGTCACCAGCGGCATGGCGGCCGAGACGGCCAACTCCCTTTCTCCGCTTCGCGGATTCGGCGACCCCACGTCGCTCGACTCCGCGCGCAGCGCCACCACGAACTCGTCACCGATCGGCGCCCAGTCGCCGCCGGTACCGATCTTGCCCGACAACCGGTCGCGGATCGCGCTGGCGTGGTGCTCCAGCACCTCGCGCACCTTCGGATATGTGCCGAGTGGCGGCGGCGTGGGAATGTCGGTGATCAGGTCGGCGGCCGCGCGCACCCGGATGGCGCGGTTGAACGCCCGCACGATCGGACCGCGGAAGTCGGTCTCCCCGCCGCCCTCGGAAAGATATTGGCGCACAGCGTCGTCCGCCACCCGGGCCACCGCGATCGAATCGTGGCTCAGGGTGGCGAGCTTGTCGGTCATCTGTTCGTAGTCGCCGCGGGTGATCCGCAGCACGGCCGCCTCCAGGTACATCGCGAAGACGTTGCGCGCCGACTCGACCGCGGCCTCCGCTGACGCGGTGGCGCCGCGCGGCCATAACAGCACCGACACCATCACTCCGACGAGGGCGCCGACGATCACGTCCTCGACCCGGATCAGGCCGACGCTCCAGCCGGTCGGCACGATCAGGTTGAAGAAGATCAGCACCATCATCGTGAACGCGGCCTGCCCCGCCGTGAACGATGCGATCTCGGGGACGAACGCCGAGCCGAACACCACCAACGGCATCAGGATCCACAGCACCGCGGGGTCCACCCCCACCACGCTGATCAACACGGCACCGAGCACGAACCCGATACCGGTGCCCAATACCGCGCGCAGCATCTTCGTGCCCGTGGTGAGCGCACTGCTGCGCAGCACCGACAGCGCACCGAGCACCACCCAGAACCCGTGCTCGACCGGAAACACGTGGGTGACCGCGACCGCCAGCGCCAGGCCGATGCCCGTGCGCAGCGCGTTGCGCACCGCGACCGACCGCCCGCCGAGGAACGTCGACGTCGTCGACCTCAGCGAGCTGCTCGTAGGCATCAGTCGGTCGGTCGCGGTCGTCGCGGGCATCCCCAGCCCGAGCGCCCTTGCCCACACCGGGCGCGCGTCGGCGGCCGCCGCTGCTGCGATCACCCGGCCGGTCGCCCCGATGGTCGCCGCGATGGTGCGCCGACTCAGCAGCCGGTGCCCGATCGCGACGGCCGCCTCGTCGTCGGGTGCGCCGAGGATCGATTCGACGTCCTGCCGGTAGCGTCCGCGCGCAACCGAGCGCAGATGAATCAGCGCCGCTTCCAGATTGGCGCGGTCAGTCGTGCGGTCGGCGGAGCGGGCTTCCCGCAACACCGCTGCCGAGCACCTCAGCACCCTCACCCCTGGCGCCTGCATGTCCCGCAGGCTGGCGCCTGCCTCGTCGCTGACCCGGTCGGCCAGCCATTCGAGGTCCTCGACGACGCGCACCAGCGCCCGACTGCCCGCCGAAAGACCGACGGGCCGGAAGTCGGCGCCGAGGAAGCTCTCCCGCAGCGCCAGCATCGTCGTGACCACGGCGTCACGGCTGGCTTTGCCCTCGAGTCGGTCGGCGAGCGCCGTGACCGCGTCGGCGGCATGCCGTCGCAACTCCCCGTGGTGGCGCGGCGGCAGGAAGAACAGCGCCGCGGGCACGCACACCGCGAGCGCGATCGCCCAGCCGAGCAGCCGCTCGTCGATCGGTCCCGGCGGCGTGCATGCGGGCAGCACAAACGTCAGCAGCGTCGGACGCTGGCCCGCCGCGATCGTCTCGCTGAGCACGCCTGCGAACATCACCGCAACGCCGAGCGCGAACATCAACCCGACCGACAACCATGGGTGCGGCGAGACCAGCGTTCCCAGCGTGATCAGGACCGCGCCGTTGATGCCGAGGCCGGTGTAGGCCAGCGCGCGGGTCGGCCTGTTGCCGGGGAAGTCCGCGAGCACCAACAACGCGAACGATCCGAAGATCGTGAACAGCGGCGTCTGCGAATTGCCCGCGACGGCGAAGCTGAGAGCCGCGGCCAACGGGACCACTACCGCAGCCCGCACCGCGCGCCGCAAAGCGTCGTACTCGGGATCGCGCTCGCGAACTCGGTTGACCGCCCGGCGCGCGAGACCGGTCGGTGCGCTAGTCATCCGTGGGAACGGAGGCGAATCGCCCGCTGTCGAGTGCATCGGTGAGCTGCTTGGCGATCCATGCCAGGGCGGCCGTGTCCTTCGGCAGGGTGGCCTGTTCGTGGCCGACGAGGAGGTAGACGGCCCATCGGGCGAACATCTCCGCCTGGTGGCTGTTCTGCAGGAGCTCGAACGCCGAGGAGTACATGATGTCGTAGCGCTGCTGGTCGACCTTGACTTGGATGTCGTACACATCGGGGTCGAGCGAGCTCCATGCCCTGATCGCGGCTTCGGCGCTGTGCGGGAGTTCGAGGCCGACCTGAACCAGGCTGTCGATCCGGCGGCGGGGGTCGGTTTCGCTTTTCAAGAACTCGATGACGAGAACCGTTCGCTCCTTCATCCAGTTCTCGAGCAACTCGCGGGTGTAGGCAGGCCAGCCGGAGAAATAGTGATAGAACGACCCGGTTGTGACGCCGAGACGGTTGCACACCTCGGCCAGCTTCAGTCCGCCGTAGCCGAGGTCGGACAGCACGTCGAGGCCGGTTTGGAAGTACGCCTCGCGCGAAACGACGCCCGCCATGGGAGGGAACCCTAGCCGGTACGGCGGATTGCGGCGCCCGGTCGAGCATCTGCAGTAAAGATCCGTAGCAACGGCTCTCAAACGAGGCTTATCTCCGCATAGTTTGCTGACCTGGCATTCAAATCGGAGGTTTTGCACAGCCTGTTGATGTCGTATGGCAAGATATTGACTATGCCGCATACGGCGAGCAGGGGGCCAGGACGTCCACCAGCAGCGAAGGCTGCTGAAACACGTGAGCGCATATTGCGTGCCGCTCGCGAAGTCTTCAGCGAACTCGGCTATGACGCTGCCACTTTTCAGGCGATCGCCATCCGCGCGGACCTAACGCGTCCTGCGATCAATCATTATTTCGCGAGCAAACGGTTGCTGTATCGGGAAGTAGTCGAGCAGACGAACTCGATGGTGGTTGCGGCGGGCCTGTCCAAGGCTCAGGGGCAGACCAGCCTGCTCGGCCGTCTGTCGGCGTTCTTCTCCGCGGCGATGATGGCCGACAGTGAGGATCGTTCGGCCGCAGCATTTCTGGTCACCTCGGTGCTGGAGGGGCAGCGGCATCCCGAGCTTCGCAGCGACGAGCACGACTCCATGCGCAACTCGCGGGCGTTCGTCTCCTGGGCGGTCAACGACGCCATCGAAAAGGGCGAACTGACCACCGACACCGACGTCCCGCAACTCGTCGAGATGCTCGTCGCCGTGATGTGGGGGATGGGCTTCTACGCCGGCTACGTCGGCTCCCACAACGAACTCGAGGCCATCGTCGACAAGCTCGAACTACTGCTGGCCAACAAACTCTGGAAGCTCGCCGAGTAGCCCTTCCTGGCAAACTGCTGTGTGACCTGGGGTGATGTCTGCCACAGATGCATATAGATTAGCTAACTATTCTGTAGCATTGCTGACGTTATGACTGATCTACATGAAGCCCCCTCGACCCGCACCGACGGCGACAGCTGGGAAATCACCGAAAGTGTTGGCGCGACCGCCCTCGGCGTGGCCGCCGCCCGCGCCGTCGAAACGGCCCGCGACGACGCGCTGATCCGCGACGAGTTCGCCTACCTGCTTGTGTCGTCAGCCGGGCCGCAGTGGGCCCAGATGGCCAGTAGCGATCCCGCGTGGCTGGCCGACGACGAGGAGTTCCGTGCGCTCCACGACATGTCGCGCGACTACCAGGCCGTGCGCACCCATTACTTCGACGAGTACTTCCACGCCGCGATGCGCGCGGGCATCCGCCAGGTGGTCATCCTCGCGGCAGGCCTCGACTCCCGGGCCTACCGACTGGACTGGCCGGCGGGCACCACGGTGTTCGAGATCGATCAGCCCAAGGTGCTGGAGTACAAGACCTCCACACTGGACGCGCACGGCGCCGACCCGAGGGCCCAGCGCATCGCGGTCGCAGTCGACCTGCGCGACGACTGGCCTGCGGCGCTGACCGATGCGGGGTTCGACTCCGCGCAGCCGACCGCCTGGCTGGCTGAAGGACTGCTGCCCTACCTGCCGCCCGACGCACAGGACAGGCTGTTCGAACTCGTCACCACGCACAGCGCGCCGGGCAGCCAGATCGCCGTCGAGGCGTTCAGCATGGACCTGTCGGCCCAGGGCGACCAGGACAGAATCGCCCGCCGGGAGCGCACCGCGCGGATGCGCGAGCTTTCGGGTATCGACATCGACGTGGACACCTTGACCTACGCCGACGGCGACCGGGCCGACGCCGCGGGCTGGCTCTCGGATCACGGTTGGCGCGTCGACGCCGTACCGAGCGAGGACGAGATGACCCGCCTGGGTCGGCAGGCGCCTGACTACCAAGCGGAAGAAATCGCCTCGAGCGTGCTGCTGCGTGCCGAGCTTTCACAGGAGAACCGTTGAGCTCCCTGCGTACCCATGACGACACCTGGGACATCGCCTCCAGCGTCGGCACCACCGCCGTCATGGTCGCTTCGGCGCGCGCCGCGGAGACCAAGCGTGACGATGCGCTGATCACCGACCCCTATGCCGACCTCCTCGTCGAGAATGCGGGCACCGGCGCCTGGACCGCGATGCTCGACGAGAGCATCGTCGAAAAGGCTGCGGCCATCGATCCGGAGATCGCCGCGATCTTCACGCACATGCGCAACTACCAGGCGGTGCGCACACTCTTCTTCGACGAGCACTTCACCACCGCCGTCGCTGCGGGCATCCGCCAGATCGTCATCCTGGCCTCCGGCCTCGATTCCCGTGCCTACCGGCTGAGCTGGCCCGACGGCACCACGGTCTTCGAGATCGACCAGCCGAAGGTGCTCGAGTACAAGGCGGCGACGTTGGCCGAACACGATGTGAAGCCGGCCGCGACGTTGCATCAGGTGCCGGTGGACCTTCGCCATGACTGGCCCAGCGCGTTGCGCGAGAACGGCTTTGATCCGCATCAGCCCACCGCGTGGCTGGCCGAAGGCCTGCTGATGTATCTGCCCGCGGACGCCCAGGACCGGCTCTTCACTGTGATCACCGAACTCAGCGCGCCCGGCAGCCGCATCGCGGCCGAGGCGGTCGGCGTGCGTTCCGAGGAACGCCGCATCCAGATGCAGGAACGGTTCGAGAAGATCGCCAACGACCTCGGCATCGAACACGAGGTCGACGTCACCGAACTGATGTACAACGACCCCGACCGCGCCAACGTCGCCGACTGGCTGAACGCGCACGGCTGGCGCGCGAGCGCGGTGACCTCGCAGGACGAAATGCGCCGACACGGACGCTACGTCGAACTGGCCGATGCCGAGGACGACGCATTCGCCACATTCGCCACAGCAGAGAAGCTCTAGGTCGGGCGCTTCCTGGCGTCCCAACCGGTTGGTTAGGATCGGGTATTCCTCCTCGGGTCAGGAAGGACATCCGCCATGACCACCGATTCGATTCCCCAGGCTGCGCCAGCAGTACCCGCCCCCGCCGCGTCTGACATTCCAGCGACGGTCGCCCGCTTGCGGGCCACCTTCGCCAGCGGTCGCACGCGAAGCGTCGAGTGGCGTAAACAGCAGCTCAAGGCGCTCGGCGCGATGATCACCGAGAACGAGGCCGCCGTCGCGGCCGCCCTTGAGCAGGATCTCGGCAGGAACGCGTTCGAGGCGTTTCTCGCCGACATCGCCCCGACCGTCGGCGAGGCCAAGGACGCGGAGAAGCACGTCCGCAAGTGGATGCGCCGGCGCTACCGGCTGCTGGAGATGTCGCAGCTGCCAGGGCGCGGCTGGATCGAGTACGAGCCGTACGGCACCGTGCTGATCATCGGCGCGTGGAACTTCCCGTTCGTGCTTACGCTCGGCCCGGCTGTCGCCGCCATCGCGGCGGGAAACACCGTGGTGCTCAAACCGTCGGAGGTGGCGCCCGCGTCGTCCGCCCTGATGGCCGAGTTGGTGCCGAAGTATCTGGACAACGACGCGATCGCGGTCATCGAAGGTGACGGCGCGGTCAGCCAGGAACTGATCGCCCAGGGCTTCGACCGCCTGCTGTACACCGGCGGAACCGAGATCGGTCGCAAGGTGTACCAGGGCGCCGCCGCACACCTGACGCCGGTCACGCTGGAACTGGGCGGCAAGAGCCCGGTCATCGTCGCCGAGGACGCCGACATCGACGTCGCCGCGAAGCGGATCGCATGGACCAAGCTGATCAACTCCGGCCAGATCTGCATCGCGCCGGACTACGTGCTCGCCGATGCGAAGATCCGCGACCAACTCGTCGACAAGATCAAGGACGCCGTGACGGCATTCGAGGCCGACAACCCCGGCGGCAAGCGCATCGTCAACGAGCGCCACTTCGAGCGCTTGACCGCCGCCCTTGCCGCGACGAAGGGAACTATTGCCGTCGGCGGCGGCTCGGATGCATCGACGATCTCCATCCAGCCGACGGTGGTGCTCGACCCCGACCCGGACGAGACGTTGATGACCGACGAGATTTTCGGGCCGATTTTGCCGATCGTGACGGTCGAAAACCTGGACGGCGCAATCAATTTCGTCAACGCCAGGCCTAAGCCGCTGGCCGCCTACCTGTTCACCAAGGCCAAGAGCATCCGGGAACGTGTGATCAAGGAGGTCTCGGCGGGCGGCATGGTGGTCAACCACCTGCTGTTCCAGTTCGCCAGCAACAAGCTGCCGTTCGGCGGTGTCGGACCGTCCGGGATGGGCGCCTACCACGGCAAGTTCGGCTTCGAGGAGTTCAGCCACAAGAAGTCCGTGATGACGAAGACGACCCGCCCCGACGCCATGAGTTTCATGTACCCCCCGTATACAGAG
>Ga0190275_10003605_pt1 | contig 11077 bp, 11 predicted proteins | sample Popmic550T_FD_133745 | JGI IMG/M metagenome (GOLD analysis project Ga0190275, IMG submission 133745) | Populus adjacent soil microbial communities from riparian zone of Yellowstone River, Montana, USA - 550 T | ecosystem: Environmental > Terrestrial > Soil > Riparian zone > Trees stand | place...
AACTACTCGACCCTGCTGCGCCGCAGCGTTGACTCGGACGAGTACTTCAAGCTGCCCGGGCTCGGCCTCTACGCCAACTACCCCGACGAGCTCGAGCGCCCGCTGCTTCTCTCGCTGATGCAGCTGCTCTGGGACCGCGGCGAGGCCAACGGTTACGCCCACAACATGACCACGAATCCGCTGCCGAACACGAACCCGCACGAGGTCCTCCTCCAGGTGGGGCTCGGTGACCATCAGGTGGCCAACGTCGCTGCCGAGGTCGAGGCCCGGACGATCGGTGCGAGCGTCTACGCCCCCGCCCTCGAGCCCGGCCGCCATTGGGATGTCAACCCGTTCATGGACATCCCACAGGTGACGAGCTTCCCGTATACCGGGGGCAGCATGCTCGTCTACTACGACGGTGGCCCGGTCAGCTGGACCAACCCGGCCAACGGCAAGCAGGGAACCGCCACGGCGCCGAGCGCCAATGTCCCGCCGCGGACCGAGTGGGGCTACGGCGGCGATTCGCATGGCTACCCGCGCTCCTCAGTCGATGGGATGAATCACGAGGTCAGCTTCCTCGACGGGAACGGCATTCCGCGATGCGCGGACCCGGACGATGGGTACTGCTTCGCAAACGGCTGGACCGGCACTCCGTAACGGCCGACAACACGACCGCCGCGGTGCGGCGCCATTGCCACTGCGGAACGAGCTCCAGGTCCAGTCGACCTGGAGTTCGTTCGTTGAGGGAGGCCAGATCGCCCCGATTCGACTTGACCACCCGACCAGGGTTCTCGCCGCCGCAGGGGACCCGTGTACCCGGCCGCGGCGCCGAACTCGAACGCGTGCTGGAATCTAATGTCGCCCGCGAAGCGCTCGGCCGGCCTGTCGGCCGTTAAGGTTGCGCCACTAGCCGTCACGCGAAGGAGGAGAGAATGTCAGGGGAGGATCGCATCGAGCTGGACGAGCTGCTCGCGCAACAGGACGCACCGGCCGGGTTTCGGGCGACGGTGGAGGCTCTTGCCGGGGACGAGGAACGCGTCAAGGTGACCCCCTACGTGGCCGGATCAGGGTGTCTCTGCTCGAGCGCGCTCGCGGTCAAGAGATCTGCGATCAAGTACCTCACGAAGACCGACGAAATCCACCTCTGTTGCGGCAAGCAGCTCATGGTCGTGGAGATCGAGTTCGAGGACGAGACGCTGGGCGACGTGTTCGGTCAACTGCTCGGTTCTACTCCCGATGAAGCCCACGCCCACGCTGCACCGTGGGAGGGTCAGGCCAGCTTTGCTCCGCCGAGACTCCCCAATGTGGGACGGCCAGCCGGCCCTTGGGGGTCGGGACCGATGCCGTTCCACGGTCAGAATGAGCCCTTCGGTACTGGTAATGAGCTTCGAACAGGCGCCCTGAGCCCGTATGTTTGCGCCCTTCGCAAGGTCATGTGTGATCAGGTTTGCGAGGTTCACCGCCCGGGTCCATTTGACAGTAACCAGGACCCGACCTTTTGGTATCGGTGTATCTGTAATTGCGAAAACGACTATGCATCGTGCGTCAACGGTCCGAATACCCCGCCGGGGCCCTGCCCCTAGCGACGATCGCGGGCTCTGCCCTGGACCGCATCCAGTCGCCCCGATCGAGGCAGGAGCAGGTGCGGCGATACGGGAGCCCGCCTGGTCAAGGGCCGACCGCTCAAGAGAGCACAAAGTCCCCCAAGTCGAATAGGGTCCTCGCAACATGTCCTTCCGGGGGGAGGGGGGAGAGCCGGCTGGCTCGTGCGCATGTTCTGAAATCCCCTTACTTCATCGAGGAGATCAAAGTGGGACGGTTTCATGCGTTAGCGGGCGTAGTCGTGCTGGCTGGAGTATTTGCTGCGTGCGGGGGGGATGACGACTCCAAGTCGGAGGGCGACAGCTTCGCGGACGAGGCGAGTTCCCTATGCATCGCTCAGTCCGAGCAGCTCGTCGACATCAACCTCGAAATGGGCTACGACCAGGACGAGCAAGAGACGATCGAGAAGGTGGCCGCGGTGGCCGCGGTGCGCGAGGAGACGATCGCCGAGCTGAAAACCCTCGACCCCCCCGCAGACCAGGCTGAAGACTTCGACGCCTATCTCGCGCAGCGTCAGGAGACCGTCGATCTGGCGAAGCCCCAACTCGAGGCGTTGGAGGCCGGAGACGAAGAGGAGATCGCCGCCGCGGGAGCGAAGGTTCAGGAGGCTTCCGACAACGGACAAGAGATGGCTGCAGAGCTAGGACTCACCGGCTGCGATTCCGAACTACCCAGCGACGACGCCGCGGCCGCAGAAGACGTGCTGCGAGAGCACCTGACCACGGCCGATCCAGCCACGTCTTGCAACACCGATGAGTTGGTCACAGAGACCTACCTCGAGGAGGCGCTAGGTGGGGTGGAAGCCTGCGAGAAGCTGCAGGCCAAGGACGTGGGGCTGCCTACCGACATCAAGGTGAGCAAGGTCGAGGGCACCGATGGGGTATCCGCGTTCATCGACTTCGAGGATGTCGGTGGCAGGTTCGACGGTGAGCCGGCGACCGCCATCGTCTACTACGTCGATGGGTGGAAGGTCTGGTCGGTCAGCGCGCTGGAGTAGGCGCTGGCCGCGCGATCCAGGAGGAACAGAACTGAGGAGGACCTGCTGCGCGGAGGTCCGGCTACGGGAGCGGCCTCCAGGTGGGGTGACGCTCAGCGACCGAGGTCTGGGTCAGCGGCGTTCCGGCAGCAGCTCCCGTCACCGGGACCGTGTAGATGTCGTGCACCGACGAGCCCGCATTGACGTATGCGATCTGGGTGCCGTCGGGTGAGAAGGCAGGCTCAACTTGCGCGTCGAAGCCGCCACTGATCAAGCTCGGCCCGAAGACCCCCGTGGTCGAGTCCATCAGGTGCAGGTTGCCCTCGCCTGACTCGACCACGATCTGCGCGCCGTTCGGCGAGTAGTCGAAGCTGAACCAGCGCTTGCCTGTAATGCCTGGAGGATTGCCGTTGAGCAACGTTGGCGTCCCGCCTGATGCGGGGACGGTGTAGAGGTATTGATCGTGTACGAAGGCGATCTCGTTTGGATCCGCCGGATTCCACTTCACGAACTCGACCTCATTGAGATCGGTGATCTGCCGGAGCCCGCGGCCGTCGGCGCCAACCGTGTAGACCTCGTACGAGAGCGGGAAGCCCTGGTCGTTGCAGACGAAGGCGAGCGTCTTACCGTCCGGCGACCAGCTGGGCGAGCTTGTTCCGAGACACTTGCGCGGGTCGGTGACCTGAATCGCTTTGTACGGTGGTGGCTTCGGCTTGCCCTTCTTGCGCTTCTTCTTGTTCTTGACGATCTTCACGATCTGAAAGCTCTTGCCGGCCACGAGATCGGCCGTGAGGGCGATCGTCTTTCCGTCCGGCGAATACTCGAGGCCCGAGTTGGTTCGCCCCAGCTTGACGAGCTTGCGCTCGCTGTTGACCGGTCCGCCGGGCTGAATCGTGTAGAGCGTTTGCTCGCGCTCGAACAGGATCTCGCCGTTTCCCCCGGGGAAGGAAGCCTGTGCGGGCCCAGCCATGAGCAAGGCTGCTGCGGCTACCGCCGATGCAGCGATGAATGAGGTCATTCCGCGGGTGAACATGCTCCGCATCGCCCTTCCCCCGCCCTTGGGCGGCCGTTCGTTCAACCGAACCCAATCATAGGACAGGAGAATCCGCAAGCTCATGCAAGCGGATGCCGGAGGCCTCGTTCACTCGCGATGAGTTTCGGCCACGCCGCCGGTCGATATGTTCAGACAGTCGAACCATCAGGAGGAGAGAACATGGGTCAGCCGGTAGTCCACTTCGAGATCATCGGAGACGACGGGGACAAGCTGCGCAGCTACTACTCGGAGCTGTTCGGGTGGGAGATCGACGCGAACAACCCGATGAACTACGGGTCGATCGACCGCGAGACGGTGCTCACCGATGACGGCATCGGGATCGGCGGCGGCGTCGCGGGCTACGAGAACATGAACGGCGGCCACGTCACGTTCTACGTTCAGGTGCCGGACCTCGAGGCGGCTCTCGCCAAGGCCGAGGAGCTGGGCGGGAAGCGGGTCATGGGTCCCGACAAGGTCACCGAGGGCGTCGAGATTGCGCTCTTCACCGACCCCGAGGGGCACGCGATCGGCCTGATCAAGGGCTAGGTTGGCGAAGCAGGCGGCCGGCTCAGCCGAGGAGCTTCTCGACCCGGAAGGTCTTCTCGCCCTTCGGGGTCTTGACCACGACCTCGGCGCCGGCCGCGGCGTCGCGGAGCGCCATCCCGACCGGCGACTCGGCTGAAAGTCGCCCGGCGGAGAGGTCGGCCTCGGTCGGGCCGACGAGGGTCCATTCGAAGCTCGAGCCGGCGGAGAGGTCGGTGACCTCGGCGGTCCGCCCGAAGGCGAAGGTGTCGGAGCCCTGGTCGACCTCGACGACCTCGGCGTCGCGGAGCCGCTGGCGAAGGCGAGTGATCTTCGTCTCGAGGTGCGCCTGGTCCTCTTTGGCGATGTGGTACTCCGCGTTCTCCTTGAGATCGCCCATCTCGCGCGCGACCTTGATTCGCGCGGCAATGGCCTTGCGGCCCTCGCCCTCGAGTTGCTCGACCTCGGCGTGGAGCTCAGCGAGGCCGTCGGCGGTTATCGATTCAGTGGTCCCCGGGGTGCCTTCCATCCGTCAACGTTCGCAGATCGCGGGGCGGGGGGAGCGGTCCATTCGTCCGCGGCCGCTTGGAATACGGCAGCGTGGGTAGGCGAGAATCAACCCAAGAACTCGGGAGGAGACCCAATGGAAGTAGTAATCATCATCGTCGTCGTAGTCGTGTTGCTGATCGTCCTCGCCCTCGCGATGAGGAGTCGCGGCCAGGCTCGCGAACGCGACCGCGAGGACCGGCGCGAGATCGCGGGCGCCCATCGAGAGGAGGCGCGAACGCAGGCGCTCTCCGCCGACCGGGAGGCCGCTGCGGCCGACGAGCAGGCCGCCCGTGCCCGCCGTGAGGCCGCCGAGGCGGAGCAGCGAGCCCAGGACGCGGCCCGCCAGCGTGAGGCCGCCGACGCCCATCACGCGCACGCGAGCGAGATCGACCCCGACAGCGACGCCGACCGTTCCTACGCGGCCGACCCGCGCGGGACCGAGGAGGCTCACGAGGAGCCGACGGCTCAGCCGACACCGGGACCCACCGAGCCGGCTTCGACCGAGACGCCGCCCGAGGACGACCGCCGCACGGTGTGATCGGCTCCCACCTGGGTGGCCCCGAGCAGGGGGCCACCCAGGCCTAGCCTTCCGGTCGTGCATTCGTCGCGGCCAATCAACCGAGCCCGCCGCCGGCCGATCGGCCGGATGGCACTGTTACTGACAACGCTGATCGCCGCCGTCGGCCTCACGTGCGGAGCCTCATCCGCGACCCAGACCCGGCCGAACATCGTCGTGATCATGACCGACGACCAGACGCTCGAGTCGATGCGCGTCATGGACAACGTCAACTCCGAGATCGCGGCCGAGGGCATGACGTTCGAGCGCAGCTACGTCAACTTCCCGCTCTGCTGCCCGTCGCGCGCGACGCTGCTGACCGGCCAGTACGCGCACAACCACGGCGTGCTCGACAACGAGCCTCCCGCCGGCGGCTACGGCGTGTTCCAGAGCGCTCACGGCACCGACAACCTCGTGACCTGGCTCGACGGCTCGGGCTACCTGACCGGTCACGTCGGCAAGTACTTCAACGGCTACGGCGAGGACGACCCGGCGTTCGTGCCGCAGGGCTGGGACGAATGGTATGGAGCCGTTCCCTCGGCCCAGCAGGTCTATGACTACAGGCTCAACGAGAACGGCTCGCTCGTTCGCTACGGCGCCGACGCCGAGGACTTCAAGACCGACGTCCTGACCGGAAAGGCCGTCGAGTTCATCGAAGAGCACGCCCCTGCCGACGAGCCCTTCTTCCTCGACCTCGCCTACACGGCGCCGCACCGGGCCGGCCCGAACCCGAGCCCGCAGGCACCGGCTACCACCTGCTCGGCCGCGGCGAAGCCCGCGCCGCGTCACGCCCACGCCTTCGACCGCGAACCCCTGCCGCAACCCCCGAGCTTCAACGAAGCCGACGTCACCGACAAGCCGTTCGGAATCCGCGAGCGGGCGACCGTTGGCGAGCGCGGCACGGCCCGGCTGACCCGCCGCTACCGCTGCATGCTCGAGTCGCTGCTGGCAGTCGACGAGGGCGCGGGCGAGGTCATGGACGCGCTCGAGCGCAGCGGTGAGGTCGAAGACACGGTCGTTCTCTTCACCTCCGACAACGGCTTCTTCTACGGCGAGCATCGCGTCACCGACGGCAAGCTCCGCCACTACGAGCCCTCGACCCGCGTCCCGCTCGTGATCCGCGGTCCGGGCATTCCCGCGAATAGTTCAACCACCGAGCCGGTGATCAACGCCGACCTCGCACCGACCCTGCTCGACGCCGCCGCGGCCGATCCGTCGCACCCGCTGGACGGCCTCTCGCTGCTGCCGCTCGGCGGCGACCCCGACCTCGACCTCGACCGCGACCTATTGCTGGAGAGCCGCCATTACGCGGCGGTCCGCGGCGACCGCTACGTGTACGTGGAGCACGGGAACGGGAGGTCGCGCGAAATGTATGACCTCGACGCCGACCCGCACGAGCTCGAGAACCTGATCGGCGCCGAGCACCGGGTCAGGATCCAGGCGGATCTGGCCCGCCGGCTCGACGCGCTGCGAACCTGCGCCGGGCAGTCGTGCAGCGTCAGCCCGCGCTGATCGGGCCGAGCCCGCCGCTGAGCCGGTTCTTGTCGACGTTTCCGTCGATTCCGCGGACCTTGCCGGAGCTCGTGTACTGCCAGACCGCCCAGCCCTCGCCGGCCCAGTTGTCGGCGGGGACGAGGGGAGACGGGACATCGAAGTTGGCGACCCAGAGCCGGTATCCCTCCTCGGCGAACGAGCGCGTATTCCCCGTCTCGAGCCAGCTCGAGTTGTTCGTGTAGATGATCGGCTGGACCCCGAGCTTCTTCTCCACCCGCCGCAGCCAGGCGGAGATCCAGGTCCGCAGGCTCTCCTCGGACATGTTGTCGAACGGGCTCTCGACGTCGAGAGCCGGACGCAGATCCTTGCTCCGGACCTTGCCGACCTCGTTGATGAACAGGTTGGCTTCCTCGCGGGCGTCGAGCTTGGCGGCCTCGCTGGTCGCGCCGCTGGCGAACGCGCGGTGATAGGCGCCGACGCGGATCCCGACGCGCTTGGCGCCGCGGTAATTGGCGGCGTAGAAGGCGTCGGTCCCGCAATCCTCGGGCACGACGAGGCAATCGTCGCCGCTGCCGCGGCTGGCCTGGACGAAGGCGAACAGGTTCTTGGTCTGGCCGACCTGAGCCCATTTGATCGTCCCCTGAAAGCGGGAGACATCGATGCCGCGCTTGCTCTTCGCCTCCGCCGCCCCGGCCAAAGCGAGCAGGCAGACGGCGACGAGCGCCCCGATCCTTACCAACCGTCCCATGCCGTTATGGAACACCGTCGCCCGGACGAAGATGCGGTGCCTGGACCTAGGGAGTGATCTCGAGCCGCCGGGCAACCGCGGCGGCGATACCGCTCGCGATCGGGCCGGCCGGGTAGCCGGCGATCGAGCCCCCGCCGGAGCCGACGGTGAGGCGTCCCCCGTCGCTGATCAACTCGACCTCGACCGAGATCGACACCTCGCGCGAGCTGAGCGGAAGCGAGGGTAGGCCCGATGCGACGCTGCCCAGTGCCGGAGCGGCCGGCAGGCCCCGCAGTAAGCCCTCGCCGAGCCGAGCGAGCTCGGCGGCGCTGGTCGTTCCCTTGGTGGCAAGCGCGTAGCTCTCGGCGCCATGGCGCTCGAGTACGAAGGCTGCGATTGAGAACGGTCCCGTGCGGAAGTCGACCAGCTCGATGTCGACATGCCCGAACCCGTCAAGCGCCGCCAGTCCCGCCGGCCGCTGGGGTTCCGGTCCGCCACCGCCCATGCCGATCTCCAACCCCTGGCCGCGAACGACGAGCAGGTCGCCGCGATTGCGGAGTAGGCGGGTTGCGGGGAAGGCGGCTATCTCCACGTCGGCGCTGCCGCCGCCGCGGGTCAACGCCGCGCGCACCCGTCCCTCCGCGATCCGCGGGATCGCGAACTGGGCGATCACAGCTGCTGAGGCGAGGACACCGAGCACGATCACTACGACGACGAGCACCCGCGAAGCCTTGCACCGAAGCCCCCGCCCACCGGCGGAGCCGTCTCCCGGACGAACGTTCGAGCGACGATTCGGCTGGACGATCGTGGGTAGGGGGACCGTCGGAGAGAGGGCTATCTGGGAGGACTTCGAATGAGCGGATCCGCGGAGACCGGAACGATCGATACGCGCATCCCCGCGCGGTTGGACCGGCTCCCCTGGTCGAAGTTCCACTGGTCGGTCGTGATCGGCCTCGGCGCGGTCTGGATCCTCGACGGGCTCGAGGTCACGATCATCGGCTTCCTCGCGCCGACTCTGGTCGATCCGAACAGCGGCGTCGGGCTCAGCAACTCCGACATCTCGCTCGCCGCCGCCATCTACGTCGCCGGCGCCTGCTTCGGCGCCCTCTTCTTCGGCCAGCTCACCGACCGCTTCGGCCGCAAGCGCCTCTTTCTGATCACCCTGCTTCTCTATCTCGTCGCCACTGTGGCCACCGCGTTCGCGTGGACGCCGTGGTTCTTCCTCGTCGCGCGGTTCTTCACCGGAGCCGGCATCGGCGGCGAGTACGCGGCGATCAACTCCGCGATCGACGAGTTGATCCCGGCGCGGGCGCGGGGCAGGGTCGACCTGATCATCAACGGCTCCTTCTGGCTCGGCGCCGTCGGTGGCGCGCTGCTCTCGCTGATCCTGCTCAAAGAATCCCTGTTCGCGATCGACGTCGGCTGGCGCATCTCCTTCGGCATGGGCGCCATCCTCGGCCTCGGCATCCTGCTCGTCCGCCGCAACGTGCCGGAGAGCCCGCGCTGGCTCTTCATCCACGGCCGCGAGGAGGAGGCGGAGGAGATCGTCGACCGGATCGAGGGCGAGGTCCGCGAGGAGACCGGCGACGAGCTCGACGACTCCGACCTCGGCGAGCCGATCACGATCCGCCAGCGCAAGAGCATCCCGTTCCGCGAGATCGCGAGCACCGCCTTCAAGGTCTATCCGAAGCGCGCCACCCTGGGCCTGTCGCTGTTCGTCGGCCAGGCCTTCCTATACAACGCCGTCACCTTCACTCTCGGCCTGACGCTGACGACATATCTCGGCGTCGCCGCCGACAAGGTCGGCCTGTTCTACGCGGTCTTCGCGGCGGGCAACTTCCTCGGTCCCCTCCTCCTGGGAAGACTCTTCGACACGATCGGCCGCAAGCCGATGATCGCCGGGACCTATCTCGTCTCAGCGGCGTTGCTCGTGGTCGTCGCGGTCATCTTCAACAGCGGCACGTTCGAGGATCCGGCGTTCAGCGACTGGAGCCTGACCATTGCCCTCGGCGTGGTCTTCTTCTTCGCTTCGGCGGGAGCCAGCTCTGCCTACCTGACGGTGAGCGAGATCTTCCCGATGGAGATGCGCGCACTGGCGATCGCGTTCTTCTACGCCGTCGGTACGGCAATCGGCGGGATCACCGGCCCGCTCGTGTTCGAGAAGCTCGCCTCGACCGAGGATCCCTCGCAGGTCGCCCTCGGCTACCTGATCGGCGCCGCCGTCATGGCGTTCGGTGGTCTCGCGGAGATCTTCCTCGGGGTTCGGGCCGAGAAGCAATCGCTCGAGGACATCGCGACGCCGCTGTCCGCCGAGGAGGGTGACGCCGAGGACGACCCGTCCGCTCGCGAGCAGCGGGAGCGCGCCGAAGAGCGCCATCGCAGCCGCGAGGAGCGCCAGCGCGCCGGGCGTGGCCGCTACCGGCTGGGACCGGGCTCGATGTCGTACTCGCCATTCCCGCCCAACCTGGTGACCGAGAGCCGCCAGGAGTGGGTCGACGTCGAAGTCGACGCGATCGTCAACGTCGTCCGGGACCGTGGCGAGGAGGTGTCGGCCCATGAGCTGGCAGAGCAGGTTCGCGCCCGGACCTGGGGCCCGGGCCGTTTTCGGGCGGCATTGCGGGAGGCGATCGCGGAGGGTGCGATCAAGCGCGCCGGCCGGGATCGCTACGCCCCCGGCCACATCCCGGCGGCCGACTGATGACCCTGGCCTGCAGGGTCTTCGGCCACCGGCCGCGCTTCTGGGCCGAGGATCGGACCCTGCGCTGGGAGTGCGACCGCGAATGCGACGCCGGCGGCTCCAAGATCTACCCGAGCCCCAGCGAGGCGCAGCGCTACGCCCGCGCCCTCGATCGCGAGGATCGCGATGAGCTCGGCCGCCGCTCGCCGCTGTCGCTGATGCCGCTGCGGCTGGGACGGCGGCCGGGGAAGAGGGCCTGACCACCTCACTGGGGGTCGATCCGCCGAGCATCTTGGACGAATCGACCCCTTGCGGGCCGGACTGCGGTCCCGAGCCGTCACAATCCCCCCATGACCGCCGTGGCGCCCGCCACCGACACCCTCCGCGACGCCCACGGCCGGGCGATCTCGGACCTGCGCGTCTCCGTCACTGATCGGTGCAACTTCCGCTGCCAATACTGCATGCCCGCCGATGGGCTGCCGTGGCTCGAGCGCGACGAGATCCTCAGCTTCGAGGAGATCGAGCGTGTGGTGCGGCTACTGGCGCGCATGGGCGTCACCGATCTGCGCCTGACCGGCGGCGAGCCGCTCGTCCGGCGGGACTTCCCGAAGCTCGCGGCGCGTCTGAAGGCGCTGCCCGGCCTCCACGAGCTGAGCGTCACGACCAACGGCTTCCTGCTGGAGCGCGACGCCGAGGCGCTCGTGCGCGCCGGCATCGACCGCTTCAACGTGTCCGTCGACTCGCTGCAGCGCGACCGCTTCTTCCAGCTCACGCGCCGCGACGCGCTGGACCGCGTCCTGGCCGGGCTCGCCCACCTGGCCACCTTCCCGGAGGCGCACCCGATCAAGGTCAACGCCGTCGCGCTGCGCGGGTTCACCGAGGACGAGGTCCTCCCCTTCGCGGAGTTCGCGCGCACGCACCCCTACGAGGTGCGCTTCATCGAGTTCATGCCGCTGGAC
>Ga0190275_10003606_pt1 | contig 11075 bp, 12 predicted proteins | sample Popmic550T_FD_133745 | JGI IMG/M metagenome (GOLD analysis project Ga0190275, IMG submission 133745) | Populus adjacent soil microbial communities from riparian zone of Yellowstone River, Montana, USA - 550 T | ecosystem: Environmental > Terrestrial > Soil > Riparian zone > Trees stand | place...
GCGCGAGCTGACTGAGGAACAAGCGGAAGAAGAACACCAGCGGATTGAAGAATTGAATCGCGCCTGTGAAGAAGCGCTCCATGAACCGCCGCCTGAGCCGGAAGCGCACCGCGAAGGTATTGATTGGATTCGCACCACCGATGGCGACCTGCGTCATCCGCTCCAGCATCGCTGCTTCGAAAGCGCCATGAGGTTTTGGCATGAAGCGGAGACACGCGGCTTGCAGAAGTTGAACGATGAAGAGTTGGAGAAATTTCTCTTCGAATTTCAGACGACCAGCGTAAAGCTGGGGGGAGCGTTAAACAGCGTTGCACGCGGTTGCGGCAGTGGTGACGCCGCCTTTACCATCGCCTGTCTAAAGCGCGCCCTCGATCACCTCCACAAAACGCAAGCTGCCCTGGAAGCACTCGCGCCCAGAGAGTTGTTGCCTCGGCACACGATAGCGGAAGCGCGCCACGAGCTGTTCGAGCTGCGTCAAGAAGTCCTTAAACTGATGGATGAGTTTAGGCGCGAGTCGAATCTGTGACCAATTTCAGTGAATAGCCCAGCGCTCTAGCGCTCGGACTTGGCGTTGCCTCCGTTTTTGCGCAAGCAATCGAGGGAAACCGCGAATCGACACCAATGGGCGCGAATTGGGCGGACCGAAATCGGCGTGCGTCGGTTGATGCTTTTCCCAGCTTTCTTGGGCATGGAGGTTCCGCCTCACCCGTCGGCGCGCGTCAAGGCTGATTTGATGTCAACCACCGGAGTGCCGTCGAATACCTCAATCGGGCCGATCTTCACGCGGGTGCCATTGATTTTACGCACCGTCACAGGATGCAGCCCGAGAGGGTTCGGTCGCGCCGGTGAGCGCGTGTAAAACACGCCGGTCAGTGGTCTGCTCGGATCGCTCCGCGGATGATTCTTCAGCACGCTGCGGTCAGCCTCGTGCAACCACGTAATGACGATCAGCTCATGACCTACCTCCATTCCCAGAAGTGCCTCCTCAAATTGCGGTTCGATCTCCAGCCACGCATCCGGCGCACCTTCCGGTCCTTGCCGCGGCGCCTCTTCCCGCGTCTTCAATGCCGAACGAATGAAACCAACCGGGTGCAGTGTATAAGCGCTCATCGTCTTTGCACGATACGCCTGAATCCCCGCCGGCAAGAGGGCAAGCGAGGGAGTGGAACCGCGGGTTGACACGACTCGGCGCCAATCGGGGTCAATCGAAATTAGCGTCTATTCGCGGTTGGCCTTTCCTCATTCTTTGGGATTTGGGATTTGGGATTTGCCGCGAAGCGGCTATCCTCGCCACCTATGCAACGCGATCATCAGCATTGGTATTCACACCGCCTCAGCCGCGACATGGGCGTCAATGTTTACGGGCATTACGGCATGCCCATTCTCGCCTTCCCCACGAGCATGGGCGACGAGCATGAGCAGGAAGGCCAGGGCATGGTCCGCACTCTTGGCCCTTACATCGAGGAAGGGCGAATCCGATTCTTCTCCATCAACGGCGTGCAGAGCGATTCGTTCTCAAACAAGGGAGCCCACCCCTTCCATCGCAGCTGGCTCCAGGCGCAATACGACGACTACGTGGCGAGCGAAGTCTTGCCCTTCATCGACTCCGTCTGCCAAACGCCCGGCATCCCGATCACCACCTACGGCGCATCACTCGGCGCCTATCACGCGGCCAACACCCTCTTCAAACATCCCGACCGGGTGAAGCGCTGCTACGCGCTCTCCGGCGTTTACGATTTGCGCGATTCCATGGACGGGATGTATGACGACAACTTCTACTTCAACAACCCGGTCGACTATATGGCAAACCAGAACGACCCCTGGTTTCTCGAGCAGTTAGCGAGCTGTGACATCCACCTCGCCACCGGTTGTGGCCCATGGGAAAACAGCGGGCCGACCTACCAAATGTCCGCCGTGCTCGCGAGCCGGGGAATTGCTCATCATCTGGACGACTGGGGCCCGAAGGGCGGCCACGAATGGCCCTACTGGCATCACCAAATGTGGGAATACGTCGGCCAGCACTTCTGAGCGCTTTCGGCCGCCAAGTCCAGATGATCGCGGGCTTCTAACACGCGGGCCCGGCCGTGCGTCGGCGAGGCAATTCCTCGGCGAACCGCAATTCCAGTTGTCGAGACCTTGAATGCTTTAAGCATTCAAGTTTGCAGCGCGGCTCTTGTGTTTCCGATAAACGAACCCTCGCGGTCGCGACCGGCTGTGGCCCATCGGAAGTGCCCGGCCCGACCTACCAAATGCTAGCGGTGCTCGCGAGCCGGGGGATCGCTCATCATCTGGACGACTGGGGCCCGAAGGACGGCCACGAATGGCCCTATTGGCATCACCAGATGTGGGAATACGTCGGCCAGCATTTCTGAAGACCAGTTCGCGTCGCTTTGCAAGACGAGAACGCCCTTGCGCAGTCCCGATTTTCACCCCCCTTGGCCCGCGCAACGAACCGTTATCTGCGAGATCGCCTAGGCGTTTAGCGTTGCGCCCACATGTCAGCGCATTGACGTGTGGCCATTCGCATCCGCCACCGCTGATCACGCCGTCTTCGCGCGGTCGATCCGCCGAAAGAAAAGAAGCAAGGCGAAACAGGTGCTGCTCGCGATGATCGCCGGTAGGCCGACCATAATGAAAATTGCGAGTGCCTCGCGGGTTCGGAGTAGCTCCATCCAAGTGCTTCCGTAGTTCACCATTCTGACGGTGCCGACTCCCATGCTGTGGGTTAAACGCAGTGGGTTACGCCGCCAGTTCGCCGAAGAGGGGGATAGATACTCTTGGTCGTTAGCGATGAACACCGCGCGCTCGTTTTCCGGAACGTAACGCTCCCAAGCGCCCACGGCGACGCGCTCGCCAGGCTGAAGCGAACCAATTTCGAGCATTTGCTGGTTTGCAACGAAGTTCGGCCGAAAGCCGAGGCGCTGGATTCGAACATACGCTAGCGGTTCATCAAAATACAGCGTGACGTTGGCGAGCGCCACGTTTCCGGTATTCCGTATATATCCAAGCCATCTTCCTTGCAGCTGATGGAGAGGAAATGCGCCCTCGGGTAGAGGTTTGTTTGGCGGAGCGACTGCCGACTGTATTCCGTTCTCTGTCAGCATGATCTCACAGTTCGGCTGCGCGCCCACACTCTCGGGATACTGCAGCTTGTCGAAACGGAACTCCGCATACAGTGATGGGTTTGGGACCAAAAAAACTTTGCGATCGCAATCCCAACGCCGATCAAAGCGCAAAGCGCGGCGAAACGTCCGATCCACTCCCAGAGTTTGTGCGGTCGTGCTACCTCAGCCATTCGTTGCTGCCAAACACTGTCAATCTCCCGATGTCAGTGCAAGATCATTCAAAGGCGCCAAGAGTCCGCAGTGAAGAAGCCGAAAGCAAAGAAATCCTGACGGCTGCCCTTGGGGAGTCCATTGGCCACTCCGTCGGTCAGCGTTTCAGTTTTTCAGCTTTTATCCTGTGGCCACGACTGGGCCTACTGGCATCACCAGATGTGGGAAGACGTCGGCGCGCACTTCTAGCAAACGAGAGGGAATCGGAGAGACCGCGAATAGACGCGAATTCAGACAATCGCGATGCTACACTCAGACTCCCTCTCGCGTCTTTCCCTTTAAGAACGTCGGGTTATTTACCGTATTGATTGAACCCTTGTTGCCACTGATCAAACATTTTGTTGTGATCGCATTTCGGGGTTCGACCGGAAAGTTTGCCCATTGGTTTGAACATAACAGGCTTCAAATCGGGCAATATGCGCTGAAGTCTTTTCTTCTTGTCTAGAATTTTTGTCTCAAGGGTTGTCATAGATTAGAGGGATTCCAAAACGGCATCGACGACTGCCTTCTGGCCATTCTCGCAATATGTCGTGGTCGTGCAAGTCAAATCGCCGTGCTCGAAAAACTTGTTGCTGGCGGACCCGGCAAGGCAAAAAGAGAAATACTCGCAGGTGGCCTGACAGTTCGATGCTCCCTTGAGGTAGTCTTTAACATAATGCGTGGCGTAGGCACGTGAGATGATTTCTGAAAGGCTGAGATTATGGATGTTGCCGATCACAAACGAAGGATATCGTTCGTTTGCATAGGGCCCGTTAAGTTCCGGCGCCAGCATGACGACGTCTCCATCGACTGCGACGGTCGGGAAGATGTCGTACCTGAAATCATCCGGGAGCCACGATTTGTCTTGGCTTACCGCTTCCATCCAAAACAACGCGCGACTGAACTCGCGAATTTTGAATGATGGTCGAGCGAGCCAGAGCTTGAACAAACGCCCCCAGAACTGCTGCACCCGTTGCCTGTTCCGGTAGTTTTTCCTATTCGTGCCCTCAAACTCCTCGATATTGATACCCAAAGAAGAGCAACCGAGCTCTGAGAAGAACTCGAATATTTGGTCAGGAACATCAATGTTTAACTCGTTCACGACCGCAATCACGCTGAAGTCAATTTTATGGGCCTTTAGTCTCTCAAGACCTGCGATGACTCTGTCGAAGGATTCGTGATTCGCCCAATTCACTCTGTTCCGATTCAAATGCTTGGGGCCGTCGAGGCTAATGCCCACTCCGAAGTCATATGCCCGAAATAGTTGACACCAACCGTCATCAATAAGAGTCGCGTTTGTTTGAATCACATGCTCGACGTGACTCGCAACACGAAGCGTCTCGAACGGTTGGACAATAGATTCAAAATGTTTGAGCCCGGTAGCAAGCGGTTCACCCCCGTGCCAAACGATCGTTACGGGCGTAGCTAATTCTTTGAGGCCTTCCGCAACTTTCTCCGCAGTTGCCGACGACATGCGCCGGTTTTTGTCTCGGAATGGGAGATAGCAGTACGAGCAATCCAGATTACAACGGGTCGTAGGTTGGAGGACAATGTTTCGCAGGGAATAGCCGAGGGATGAATTAGGCATTGACTCGGAAACTTTCTGAGGGGCGGCTGCTGGCTGCATGCGTTCTTGATTGAAACAAACTTGAACGACCGAGCCAAGACTTTCGTAGGGGAAAAAATGGGGCCACCTTTGCGCGTTCCAACCGGTTTCTCATCTGGGCGACGTAGCGCGCGCTTGCGAGCGTATCAGCGCGCAGCTGCCGGGACTCTTGATTCATGCGACTCACCCGCGGTTCGGCCGAGGCATCTCAGAAACGCCGAGATTCACAGACCGACGCATTGTCGAGCCCGGTGCATCCGGTCAGGAGCAACCATTTGTTATCGCCGAGTCAGTACCAAATCTACGGAGTTTCTCGATGTAATTCAGGCTCAATTTATGTTCTTCCGCCCCATTGATCATGTCATTCACCGCAATAGCGTTCGGTATGAATGACCCACCAGTGTGCGTCGCTAGATATTCTCCGCGTCCATTGGTCTCCCATCTGCGATAACACTCATTGTGCGACGTGTGTAATTAGGCGTTTCCTTATCAAGAAAATGTATTTGCTCCTTCGAAAGAGTGTAGAGGACTCCCTCAACCTTCGCACTTTCGTTTGGAACGATATTGGCCCAGCCACTTCCCGCAGCATCTTGATGATTGAAGGCTGGGCAATATTTAGCGAGTTCGCATCGCTTTGCCGCCGGAATCTTACGAAATTGTTCTTCCGACCACTTAAGTCGTTCGCGGAAACGCACGCCCGACATATCCGGGCCGTAAGCCATGTAGTATTGCGTATTTTCAGAAGGCAAGGTGGTAAAAGGCGTAGCCGCCACGACGATTTTTTTCAGGCGCGAGGGAGTCACTCCCTGAGGTGCCACATGCCGTATCTCAGGAGGCGCGCTCTCAAACACTTCCAGCGCAAAGTCTTCCCCCATCGCATTGAGCAATTCAAAACAGATTGAAAAGCACTTGTTCCTCACGCCTTCCGGCCCGTCGCTGCTACAAATCTCCTTGAGCTTGTGCTCGAAATCAGTCTTTTGCTGCATCGTGCGAGTTTGAGCTGAAGCCATCTTGGCAATGACGTAGTCGGCAAGCTCGTTAAAGCGATCATGCTGGAAGATATCCACCTCTCGGTTTACAAGTTCGAGACGTTCCGTTGCCCGAATGCGATCGATTGCCTCTTCCATGTAGGAGAGAAAGATCTTAATGATCTGCTCAGGACCGAATGAAACATCCTGATCCGCAATCTTGATGTTGAACAGCTTTGATCGCATGATGAGCATCGCACCTAGGCCCGCTACGAGAACCTTTTTTAACTGATCGCCGGCATCCGGCGACCGCTCTGTGAACATTTCCAGCACGCAGAGCGCACAGACTGCGATGATACCGTTGAAAATGTGGTAGAGTATCGCGTAGCTGGTCCGAACGGACTGAAGTGGTTCATCTCGAAACTTACCGATGATTTCGGCAAATGCGGTACCCATGCCCAGTGCGAAAACCCAAAAATACTCGGTTTCCGCGTGCATCCAAGTCCACACAAACACCACAAGAAGCGCCGCAGGGTACCACAAATAATTCCCGAGGACAGAAACCGCGAAACCCAGCACGCCAACCACGACACAAAACACCAAAGCGTCAATGAGTAGAAAGACAACGATGGGGCCTTTCTGTGAAAATCAATGATAGCCTTTCCAAGATCTTGGAAACTTGCGAGTCGTTGCATTGCCAGGCTCGCCTTGTGATCGTCGCCGGATTGCTGCAGCGGAGTTACTGAAGGCGTGGCAGGCTGATTATTCGTCGTTAGAATTGTCTCCTGGGGGGCAGAACCATTGGGTCCTTTAGTTTCTCGCTGGGCCACGCTTTCGGGCACGCGCGTGGTGGACGGGGTTGGCACAGGGGGCGATTCATTGTCTTTGCTGCCCGGAATCGTTGAAGGCGCAAATTCCGGGGTCTGGGGAGCTGCGATGACTTCTGTCTTGCTTGTGGGCGCCGGTGGGGATGACGACGATTTCGGCGTCGGCGCGGGTGTCCCCGATTCGATCCCGTCGCTCGCGGCTGTCACCGGGGTCGCTAAGGGACCGGCCGCCTCCGGCACCGGTGTGGCTGGCGAGAGTTCAATATTTTCGCTAGCAGTCGTGTTGGGACGCGGAGAGGATTTTGGGGTCGCGGTGGCTGCCAACGACTCAGGCGTGTCGCTCGTGGGGGCAACTGGCATCATTGGAGGCTGCGAGGATTCCGGCGTTTGCGCCTCAACCAATTGAGTTGAAACGGCCAATAACCAGACAAGAAGATAGCTCGCGAGGGCGTTCTTGCGTGATTGGGGGTGGAAACGGTTCATGAAAGTAGTATTTGGGCGAGAGCCCGGATGTACTGTGCCATGCGTTCCAACTGGGTGTCATTCAATAGCATGTCGTTGTTTACTAAATCGATCCGCCGCATAGGGTCGTCGCTTTCATAATACCGCGACGAAACGGCGGTTACTCTGAAATGTGCCAATCCCTCGACAAATGCAACGAGAGCGGATGGTATCTGTTTCTTCGTAGCAGGGGGCACAAAACGCTATGGGATCAGTTCATCTTCGATTTGCCAAATGAATTCTGATTCGGTATCGGAGGTTTCCATTTTCCCGCCTTTCTAGCAAAGAAAAGCGTCGATCCGGTAAACTGTCAGAGCCTCGAGGAATAACTTCCGGATGATCGCCAGACGAGGCCATGAGCCCCGCCGCAGCCATCTTGTTGGCCGCGCGCTTAGCGCATTCAATCCTGGCGCACGCGCAAATAGGAAGGGAACCTCGGCAATCCTTTGGCCGTTAATCCCCGGAACCGATAGGTGATAACCGTCCCCACCGGTGGCGGCAGCTCTCGATCGGCGTCGGTCAAGCCGCTCCCGATCGAGAATTCCCTGCCGTCGTCCGCCCGGACGCGGAGCGCCCCAAGCTTGCCCGCAAATTTCCCTTTCCCCGGTTCGTGCGCGATGACGGTCGCTTCCGCATCGTCGTAAGGCTTGACCTTGAGTAAGGTGGGCGAGCGTCCTGCGTCGTAGGCCGATTCCGGCTTGCGCAACATCAATCCTTCTCCACCCTGCCGGACGACGCGATCGCGCTCGGCGAGGAGTTGAGTCACGCCCTGACAGCGTTGTTGCGCCACGACTCTGACAAAGCGGTTTCCTTCCGAAACGGTCGCGCGCAGGAATTGCATTCGCTGTTCAAAAGTGCCTTTCGCCTGCGGGGCATCGAACACCATATAGCGGACGCGTTCCCAGCGGTCGTCCGGCGTCTCTGAACGGACGATGCTTATAATCTCTTCAAACTTCCCATGACCAATCCATAACTCTCCGTCCAAGGCGATGTGGCGCGGGAACTCGGCGAGAAAATAATCTGGTGCGTGAATAAGATTGCCTTTGCGGCTCCGTAACTCCTGGCCATCCCAATAGGCCCGCAGGCCGTCATATTTCTCACTCATCCACCAGCCGGTCGGATCGATGGATGGGTTCCAAACATTCGCGAGGAGCAGAGGTGGCGTTTGCTTTTCCGTCGCCGCAGTGGCGGCAACGAGGTCTTTCTCTTTTGCCGCGAGCCTGCCGGCCAGGAAGAAACCAGCTGCCAGTACAATAAGTGTCGCTTTGCATTCGGGGGGAATGTTCATGCAAGAGGCTGGCCGAATCCAATTCGCGCTGTCAAGCCTTCCCCGCGACTTCTGGAGTTCGTTAGGCCGAAAGGGGATCGCAGGAATCGTCCGGTTGAGGGAGTAGCGGATTGCCGAAACCGGGATTGCAGCCGTGGAATGTTCTGGGGTGTCGTTATGTCGATTTCTGGAGCAGAAGCAGTTCGCGATGGCGAGGGCGCCAGCGCCAGCACGCGAGGCGCGTATGCTCCCAAAATATTGGAACGCCTCGACCTAGCGAGGCGGCTACCCGCCTTCGCTGAGGCTACGGCGTGACAGGCAGGATGGAATCACGTCTTCGCGTAAATCTGGGCTCCGGACTCCGTGAACTCTGTTGCCTTCTGTTCGAGCCCTCGATTCAGCGCTTCGTCTTCCGCCAGGCCCTGTTCGGCAGCGAACTTTCTGACGTCTTCGGTAATTTTCATGGAACAAAAATGGGGACCGCACATGGAGCAGAAGTGAGCGGTCTTCGCACCCTCTTGCGGAAGAGTTTGACGAAGCTGTTGCCCATCATCTTTCGCCCTCGGCGGGCTGGCCGCGAACTCCAGTCCATGTCGCCTCATCCCAGTCGGCTCCATTCGTCATGGTTTAGAATAAATTTCTGCTCCGCTGTGCTGAAACTCGGCAGCTTTCTGCCGCATGCCGTGTTCGAGCGCAACGGTTTCATCCAAGGCGTTCTCTGCCGCATATTTCCTAACGTCCTCGGTGATCTTCATGCTGCAGAAATGAGGGCCGCACATCGAACAGAAATGGGCTGATTTCGCCCCTTCCATGGGAAGGGTTTCATCATGAAAGGAACGAGCGGTCTCGGGGTCTAACGAGAGGTTGAACTGGTCCTCCCAGCGAAACTCAAACCTTGCCTTAGAGATGGCGTTGTCGCGGTATTGGGCGCCGGGGTGGCCTTTCGCCAAGTCGGCGGCGTGGGCGGCGATCTTGTAGGCGATGACGCCGTCTTTGACATCTTTCTTGTTCGGCAGGCCGAGGTGTTCTTTGGGGGTGACGTAACAAAGCATGGCGCAGCCGTACCAGCCAATCATGGCGGCGCCGATGGCGCTGGTGATGTGGTCGTAGCCGGGGGCGATGTCGGTAGTGAGCGGGCCTAGGGTGTAGAAGGGCGCTTCGTCGCACCACTCGAGCTGCTTCTCCATGTTCTCCTTGATCAGGTGCATGGGCACGTGGCCGGGGCCTTCATTCATGACCTGGACGTGCTGTTTCCAGGCGCGCTGGGTCAGCTCGCCTTGCGTGTAGAGCTCGGCGAACTGCGCTTCGTCGTTCGCGTCGGCGATGGAGCCGGGGCGGAGGCCGTCGCCGATGGAGAAGCTGACGTCGTAGGCGGCCATGATCTCGCAGATCTCATCCCACTTCGTGTAGAGAAAACTTTCCTGGTGATGAGCGAGGCACCATTTCGCCATGATGGAGCCGCCGCGCGAGACGATGCCGGTAGCCCGGCGTGCGGTCATCGGGATGTAACGCAAAAGCACGCCGGCGTGGACGGTGAAGTAATCGACCCCCTGCTCCGCCTGTTCGATGAGGGTGTCGCGATAAATTTCCCAGGTCAGTTCTTCGGCGCGGCCGCCGACTTTTTCGAGCGCCTGATAAATCGGGACGGTGCCGATGGGCACGGGCGAGTTGCGGATGATCCATTCGCGGGTGGCATGGATGTTTTTGCCGGTGGAAAGATCCATCACGGTGTCGGCGCCCCATTTGGTGGCCCAACGCATCTTCTCGACTTCTTCTTCGATCGACGACGCGACGGCGCTGTTGCCGATGTTGGCGTTGATCTTCACCAGGAAATTGCGGCCGATGATCATCGGCTCGGATTCGGGGTGGTTGATGTTGGCCGGGATGATGGCGCGCCCTCGCGCTACCTCGGAGCGGACGAACTCCGGTGTGATTTCGTCACGTATTGCCGCGCCGAAGGAGTTACCGGGATGCTGGTGTGCGAGGGAATTTCGAATTTCGAATTTCGAATTTCGAATGTTTTCACACCCCAAGTTCTCTCGGATGGCGATGTATTCCATTTCTGGCGTAATGACGCCTTGTCGTGCGTACCAAAGTTGCGTCACGGCTTTGCCGGGCAGGGCGCGCAAAGGTTTCTGTCCTGAAACCTGAAACCTGAAACCTGAAACCTGGCCGTTGCCGTTTCGTTCCGCCGCGTGCTTTTCCGAAAGATAACCGTTATCCTGAGGCGCAACGGCCCGGCCGGAAATTTCTTCGACGTCGTTTCGGGCGCGGATCCAATCGGCGCGCAACGGCGGCAGACCCTGGTTCACGTCGACCTGTTGATCGGCGTCGCCCCACGGGCCGCTGGTGTCGTAAACGCGGACGGGCTCATTGACTTCGATTTCGCCGGACATGGTTTTGGTCGGGGCGAGGGAGATTTCGCGAAAGGGAACGCGGAGGCCGGGATGGAGCTGGCCGGGGAGGTAAACCTTGCGGGAGTTGGGGAGAGGCGCGTCGGAGGTCGTGTCTCCATTGGAAGAATTCGATTGTTTCTTATCCGTGCTCATCCGTGTAATCCGCGGTTAAAATGAAAAAGCCATGCGCGGAAAA
>Ga0190275_10003607_pt1 | contig 11074 bp, 9 predicted proteins | sample Popmic550T_FD_133745 | JGI IMG/M metagenome (GOLD analysis project Ga0190275, IMG submission 133745) | Populus adjacent soil microbial communities from riparian zone of Yellowstone River, Montana, USA - 550 T | ecosystem: Environmental > Terrestrial > Soil > Riparian zone > Trees stand | place...
CTCCAGGGACTCGATACGGCGGTCGTTCCCGAGGCGACGTACCGCGTCGGGATGGTGCACGGAGCGGTCGCGATCCCGGGCAAGACCGATCGCGACGACGTGGTGATCACGACGCAGGAGATTGCCGCGAGCGGCCTCGACTACCTCGCGCTCGGGCACTGGCACTCGGCGCAGCAGGCACGGGCAGGTGGTGTCACGTACGCGTACGCGGGCGCCCCCGAGTCGGTCGCCATCGACCAGGACCGTGCCGGCAAGGCATTGCTCGTCGAGCTCGACACGACGGCGGGCGCCAAGACCGTCACGGTCGCGGAGAAGCAGGTCGGCAAGACCACATTCGACAAGGCCCGCATCGACGCCGCAGCGATCGCCAGCCAGCCAGCCTTCGTCGAAGGCGTCGCGAAGCGCGGCGACCCCGACCTCGTCCTCGACGTGCGCATCGATGGCGTCAGGCCGGACGAGCTGGACCTCCACCTCGAGGAGATCGAGACCGCGCTCGCGCCGTCGTTCCTGCGGATCCGCGTCCGCGATGCCTCCATGCCGGCGCTCACCGAAGGTGCCCTGCCGTCGCCCGACACCATCGCGGGTTCGTTCATCCGCGACGTCGAGGCATCCATCGCGTCGCTGGAGGCCGCCGGCAGGGCCGACGAAGCCGCCGAGGCGCGCGACGTGCTGCGCCTGGGCCGCTTGCTCCTCGCCGGGCACGAGGTGACCCTGTGAGGATCCGCCGCCTCCAGATCAAGGACTTCCGGCGCTACCGCGACCTGGACGTTGACTTCGCCCCGGGACTGACCGTCGTCCGCGGCCCGAACGAGGCCGGCAAGACGACCATCCAGCGGGCGATCGAGCTGGCGATCACGCGCCGTGCGACGAGTGGCGCCAACGATCTGAACGTCCTTCGGCCGTGGGACGCGCCCGCCGATGCGCGGACGATCATCAACCTCGAGTTCGAACAGGATGAAGACGACGTCACCAAGACCGGCACCCTCGAAAAGGTGTTCGGCGGCACCAAGGGCACGGTCGACTTGCGCTACGACGGACAGTCGATCACCGACCCGACACTCAGCGACCAGGTCATCGCCGAGCTGACCGGCATCCCGACAGAAGCGTTCTTCCGCTCGACCGCGTCGGTCCGCCACCACGAGCTCGCCGATATCGAACGCGACGAGTCGGCTCTGCACGACCGCCTGCAGGCCTCGATCAGTGGCGCCGACCGGGGCACGAGCCGGGCCAAGCGCAAGCTGGAGCGTGCCATCTTCGAGTTGACGACGAAGGGCGACAAGAACCCCGGGCGGCTCAAGGTCGCCGAGACCGCGCTTACGCAGTCGACCGCGTCGCTCGAACAGGGAGAGACGGCGCTCGCACAGCTCGAGCGGGACCGGGACGCCCTCGCGGGCGCCCGCGAGCGGCGTGTCGAGTCGGAGACGGCCCTCGCGGAGCGGCGCTCGCTGCTCGAGAAGGCACGCCAGGCCGAACGGCTCACCGCCGAACAGGCTGCGGCCCAGGAACGGTTCGAGCGCTACCGCGCGGCAGCCCAGGTCGTCGCCACGCTCACCGCCCTCGCCGACAGTCATCCGTCGGCCAACCCGCTGCCGGTCCTGCGCAAGGTCGTCGAGCGCCTCCGCGAGGTCGACACGCGGATTCGCGAACTCAAGGCCGCGCTGGCCGGCGAGGTCGAGGTCACCTTCGAGATCCCGCCCGAACCGACGTGGCGGCCGCTGTCGCGCGTGGCGGTCATCCTGGTGCTGGTGGGACTGCTGCTCGCCGGCGGCACGTTCATTGCCCGGACGTTCCTGTCATTCGAGATCCCTTCCGAGCTGCAGCTCGTCGGCCTCGCTATGGCCGTCATCGGTGCGATCCTCGCGGCCGTCGCCTTGTGGCTGCGGCGGAGCGACCGGCTGCAGCAGCAGCTCCGCGACATCGACATTGATCGCCGCCTGCGCGGCCGCTCCGACATGGAGCAGGAGCTGCGTGAGGCCGAGGCGGACGTCGCCCAGCAGCTCGAGACACTCGGGCTGGAGGACGTGCCGGCGGCCGAGGACCTGCTGGCCAGGGAAGAGGCCCATGTCCAGCAGATCGGCCAGCTCGAGGCGCAGCTCAAGGGCCTCGTCGGGTCCGAGCCGGTCGGATCCCTGCCGAAGGCGCGCGATGCCGCCGCCCTGGACATCGAACAGAAGACCCACGCACTCGAGGCGCTCGGGCCGATCGCCAAGGAGCCTCGCGCGCGCGAACGGCTCGAGGTCGAGGTGCGCGACCGGGAACAGGCGCTCGAGCGCGCCCGCGACGACGAAGCGAACGCGCGAGCCCGCGTCGAGGCCAACAGCGTGGATGCCGAGCAGGTGGCCGCGTCTGCCGAGCGGGTCGCAGGCACGGCCGAGGAGCTGTCTGCCATCCAGCGCCGGGAGCGGGTCTACGTCGCGACGCTCGATGCGATCCAGCGCGCCGAGCAGGCGACGATGAAGTCCGCGACCCGCTACCTCGAGCAGCGGATGGTCCGCGACGTCGCCGCGGTGACGGAAGGGCGCTACCGCCGCGTGCGGGTCGACGACAAGACGCTCGACATCGAGGTGTTCGCCCCCGAGCGCGACGATTGGGTCCCGGTCGCGGCCCTCAGCCAGGGCACGCTCGATGTCGTGTACCTTGCCGCCCGGCTGGGCCTCGTCCGGCTCGTCACCGGCGACCGCCGGCCGCCGCTGGTGTTCGACGACCCGTTCGTGACGCTCGACGACGAACGGGCACGCCGCGCCCTGGAGCTCCTGCGCCGCGTCGCGGATGACTTCCAGGTCATCTACCTGACGACGTCGAGCCGGTACGACGAGGCCGCCGACGCCATCGTCGAGCTGCCGGGTCCGACCGCCGTCGACGATCATCCGCTCGACGACGGCACCGAACCGGTCGCCGCCCGAGCCGAGGGCGCCAGGGCCTGAACGACGTCCTCGCGGCGGTCGGCACGCCGGTCGTCCTGTTCGGTCTCCTGTCCGCGCTCACATGGGGGGCGGGCGACTTCGGCGGTGGCCTGGCGGGCCGCCGCGGCCCGGTTCCCGGGATCGTCCTGCTCACCCAGACGACCGGCATGGTCGTCGCGACACTCCTGTTCCTCGTGCGTGGCGAGGCGTTCCCCGGCTTCGTCGACATCGGCTGGTCGGTGGCGACCGGAGTGGCCGGCGTGATCGGGATCAGTGCGTTGTACGCGGGGCTCGCGGCGGGGCGGATGAGCGTCGTGGCGCCGGTGACCGGCGTGCTTGCGGCCGTGATCCCGGTGGCGGTCGGCATCGTGCTCGAGGGGCTCCCCGGCGCCGAAGTCCTCGTCGGGATCGGGCTGGCGCTGGCCGCCGTCGTGCTCGTGTCGCGCGTCGGGGGCGACACGTCCGGCAGCAGCGGCCTGCGCTACGCGCTGGTGGCCGGCCTCGGGCTCGGCTTGTTCAACGTCCTGATCGCACAGGTCACGCCTGGCCTCGTGTTCGGGCCGCTGGCGATCCTGCGCGCGACGCAGGCGCTCATCATCGCCGGGTTCATCGTGGTCGCCGGCGCGTCGTGGCGGCTGCCGCGGTCGATCGTGCCCGGCGTCCTGCTGGTCGGTGTCCTCGACATGGCCGGGAACGCCTTCTTCATCGCCGCGCGCCAGGCGGGCGACCTTGCGATCGCCGCGACGCTGTCGTCGCTCTATCCGGTGACGACGACGATCCTCGCCGCGCTCGTCCTGCGCGAGCGCATCGGCCGGTCCCACGCGGTCGGGATCGCGCTCGCCGCGTTGGCTGTCGCGCTCATTGCGGCCGGGGCGGCTGGGTCGGGCTGAGCGCGGGCGATGCCGCCGGGCCAGCGGCCGGGACGCGCCGGATCACGACCCCTTCGATCGCCTCGGGTGTCCGCCCGATCCAGACGGTCGCGCAACCTTCGCCGGCCAGGACGCCGTCAGCGGCCGTGGTCCGGACGCGCTCGAGCTGCCACCGAACAACCGCCTCATCCACCTGGCGCGACCGGGCCGCGTTGCGCGCCAGCACGACCGCCGGCGGCAGGTGCAGGACGAGCGCCACGACCGGCAAGCCGGCAGCTTGCGCCAGCCGGAGCAGCTCGCGACGGTTGCGCGGATCGACGTTGGTGGCGTCCACGACCGTGAGCTGCCGCGCCAGCAGGCGGCGCTCTAGGTCGCGGTGGAGGATCGAGAAGGCGACCCGCGAGACCTTCTGGTTTGCCTCGTCGCCCGACACCAGGGCACGGTAGGCGTCCGAGGAGAGGACCTCGTCCGGTGCGAAATGGCGCGCGGCGAAGGTGGTCTTGCCAGCACCGGCGGCGCCAACGAGCAGCACGAGCGACGGGTCGGGGATCTCGATGGTCGTCACGCCGGCGATGGTGTCACGCCGGTCGGCGGCGAACCTCGTACTTCCCGTCCTCGACGCGGACCTCGTACGAGGGCTGGTCGTACACCGTTGGGCCCCTGCGGGCGTAGCCGTTGGTCAGCGCGAACCGGCTGCCGTGCCATGGGCACTCGAGGCAGCCCTCGACGACCGTTCCCTCGGCGAGTGGCCCGCCGGCATGAGCGCACACGGCGTTCATCGCGTAGAGCGCCGGCCCAATGCGGACGACCGCGAGCTCGTTCTGGCCGGCCCGCGCCTTGACGGGCGTCGCCTCGGCGAGGGTCGCAGGGTCGGTATCGCCAAAGTCGAGTGGAACCCACTTCATGCCCCGCCCGCGCCACGCGTGCCGGCTGACCATGTTCCCGAGCTGGTAGACGACGTCGCCGCCGACCCAGGCAGCGCCCGTAACGATGAGGAAGCCGACGATCCCGAGGAGCACCGGCAACGTTCGATCGGCCGGGTCGCCGCTGCGCAGGACGAGCGAGACGAGCAGCACCACGAGGGCCAGCACCATCAAGGTCGAGTGGACCGTGGCCCGGGCGCGTGCCGTCCCGTCGGTGTCGACGTAGTCCGCGGCACCCGACAGCGCGGCCAGCAGCATGAACGCGATCGTCAGGACGAGCGCGATGTCGGCCGCGGCTCGCTGGTTCATGAAGTCGAGCAGGACCGCGAGCAGCAGGGTACCGATCGGGATGTCGGTCAGCGCGGCGTGGAGGGGGTGGCCGAGCCAGCGTCCGTGGAGCAGGTCCTTGATCGGCCCGAGCGGGCGGAACACGGCCGACAACCAGCGGTGGTTGAAGTCGCCGAGGGGTCGCGACCAGGCGGCCTGGGCGTCGACGATGCGGAGGAACAAGCGGCCCAACAAAACAGACACCTCCCTTGTCTGACTTACGGCGTCCGTGCGGCGCGCGGTTTCTCCACAGGCTATCCACGGTGTCCACAAACTTCGGGGATAACGTTTCGTCCCTGCATCGCAACTTCGTGGATAAGCCCGTTGTGGCCGGTGGGCGCCGGCGGATACATTTCGTCTCGCCCGAAGGGGCAGGTGAGAACCGCCGGAACCGTACCGGGGAGTGATCCACGGGGCGGCCAGGGAGTCGGTCCGCGGTAGCCGCAAGGCTGCAACCGGCGGCGCCCGGCAATGAGCGGGGACTGCGAGCAATCGCAGCCGCCGACCGTTGACCCGGATGGTTCCCCATCAGTTCCTTCGGGCGCTTTCATGTGCGCCACGTTCCGCCGGCATCGCGTTGAGCGGCCGCGCTCGCACTTCCCGCCATCTACGAGCCCCGATCGTCGAATGCGACAAATTCCCGTCAACCACGAACGCGGCTCGTATCGGTCAGGAACTCGGCAGACGTCAAGCACGGTTTCTGGCACCTGGCGACCGGCAGCCCAGCCGAGCACGACACCCGTTCGTATCTGTCGAGAAGCTCAGGACCCGAGAAGCGGGGATCAGGCCGGCGCGGCGGACCCCATCGCCCGTGGCCGGGCTGGTTCGCGCGAGCCCATGCCGGAGCCACCCGTGTCGCTCCATTCGGGCCGGTGCAGGGCGATGGTTGCCAGCAGCATGCTGAATGCCCCGTACCACAGGGCGGGCAGAGCAACCATGCCGGCGACCGGCACCGTCCACCGTCGGTTCGTCGTTGCGCCCCACACTACGATCGCGGCCGCGACCGGCAGGCGCGCCATCAGCGGGATCGGCACCGCGGCCCACGTCCCGTCCCGGCCGGACACCGTGCTCAGGACCGTGAACCACTCTGACCACGCGCCGGGCATGAACACCGCGGAGGCGGCGACGATCATCCCGGTCGCAACGAGCGCCGTCGCGAGCTCGTTCCATTCGCGACGCACGGCGAACCACAGCAGCCCGATCCCGGGCGTCACCTTGGTCAGGAGCACGAAGCCCCACGCCGCAGGCCAGCGGAATCCAACCACCATCGCCACCGCGATGAGGATCTCGATGTTGCCGCCGGCGAGCTCCATGGCAGCGAAGACCACCCCGAGCGCGAAGAGCCGGGGTCCGGTGAGGAAGCGAACGCCCACCAGCAGGATGAGCGTCCAGACGGCAATGAACGCCTGCCACGGCAGGCGGGTCAGGGGCGCCACGAGCTGGATGAACGCCGGCGAATAGACGTAGGCGATCGGGCTCGTCCAGTCGGAGCGGGCATACGGATCGGTGAGCCTGGCCTGGTAGTAGCAGTACGCGTCCTGGCCGGTTCCCCACTGGCGGCCGTACGGCTCGGCCAGCACCACGATCGCCGACCACATGACGAACGCGGCGACCAGGCCGAGCAACTCGTAACGAGTCTCGGCGGACGGCAGGCGTGGACCCCAGCGGGCGCGCGCTCGCCAGAGGGCGGGGGTGTTGGTCAGGTTCGACATGGTTCCCACGTGTCGGGGGATCGGGCGCGTGGTCGGGCGGGTGACCGCATCATTCTGCAACAGACCGCCCGGTCGAGCATCTCGGCGGACGTCACCGGTGTGACGTCTCCGAGGCGGGATCGTTGCGGGGCGCCGTCAGGCAGGCAGGTCGCGCTCGCCCGGGCCCGTGTAGCGCATGTCCGGGCGGATCAGCTTGTTCGCCGATGCCTGCTCTATGACGTGCGCGGTCCAGCCCGCATGGCGGGCCAGCGCGAAGGTTGCCGGGAAGAGTTCAGGCGGGAGGCCGACGCCCTGCAGCACGGCCGCCGCGTAGTACTCGACGTTCGTCTTGATGACGCGGCCCGGCTTGAGCTCCGCGAGCACACGCAGCACGACGTCCTCGACCTTGACCGCGGTGTCGAGCCAGTCCGCCATGGATCCCATGCCCTCGGCCACCTCGCGGAGCGCGGCGGCACGCGGGTCGTAGGCCCGGTAGACGCGGTGTCCGAAGCCCATGATCCGCTCGCCGCGCGCGATTGCGTCGCGGACCCAGCGCTCGGCGTTCTCGGGATCCCCGATCTGGTGGAGCTGATCGACGACCTCGGATGGGGCGCCGCCGTGCAGCGGGCCCTTGAGGGCGCCGATCGCACCGGTCACCGCGGAGGCGATATCGGAGCGGGTCGACGTGATGACCCGCGCGGTGAACGTCGATGCGTTCAGGCCGTGCTCTGCGCCGACGATGAAGTACGCGTCCAGCGCGCGCGCTGCAGCTGGATCAGGCGTCTCCGCGTTGAGCTGCTGGAGGAACGCCGCGGCCAGGCCGAGCGAGCGATCCGGATCGACGGGCTCGAGGCCGCGCCGCAGGCGGCCGAACGCCGCCAGGGCGCTCGGCGAGAACGCCGTGAGCGCGCGCGCCTGTTCGGGGGTGGGCGGCCAGGCAAGCTCCTGGGTGGCGCCCCACACCGACACGGCCGTGCGCAGGGCATCCATCGGCGCGGCGGTCCGGGGCAGCTCCCGGAGCGCCGCAAGCACCGGGGCCGGGACGGGCTCGGGCGGCAGCGCCGCGCCTGGATGCCACTCGCCGGTCCACAGCAGGTCGGCCACCTCGGCATACGAGCCACGGTCGACGAGCTGGGTGATCGGGTAGCCGCGGTACAGCAGCCGTCCGTTGGCGCCGTCGACGAGGCCGATCGCGCTTTCGGCGCCGACGACACCCTCGAGTCCGGGGGAGTAGGGACGCGTGTCGGTGTCGGTCGCGGTCGTCATCACTGGCGATGGTATCGCCGCAGCGTCGCGTCTGCCCGGATCAGCTCTCGATCGCTCGCAGAACGATGCGGACGAGGACCGCCCCGAGCGTCGCGAAGATGAGCGCAGCGATGAACCCCTGGACGCTGCCGAAGCCGAGCTCGCTGCTCAGCCAGCCGCCGATGATCGCGCCGACGATGCCGACGAGGATCGTCGGCAGACAACCCTGTGCGCTGCGCACGCCGACGAACCAGCCCGAGATCGACCCGGCAAGAAAGCCGATGACGATCCACCCGATGACGTTCATGTCCATGGTGCCGAGTGTGCCCGATCAGGCGCCGTCGATGAATGTTTCGACGGCAGCCACGAATTCGGCGGGGTGCGTGTGGTGCGCCGCGTGCTTCGCCCCGTCGATGACGACGATGCGGTCGTCGATGAGCCGCGCATCCAGCGCTTCGGTCGCCAGACGGAAGGCAGGAACGCTCGCGCCGCCCAGGATCTGCAGCACCGGTTGGCCGACGGCGCCGAGCACGTCGAGAGAGGCCGCGGGGGAGGCCTCCGCATCGAGCTCGCGGACGATCGTATGGGCGGCCGCTGCCCGGCGTGGCCAGACTGGGTCCGCGCGGTAGCGGGCGAGGTCGTCCGGGGACATGCCCACGATCTCGGCGAGGAACGTCGCCAGGGCCCCGTCCGGATCGCCCGCTGCCAGTCGATCGCGGACCCGTTCCTCCGCGCCGGCCGGCTGGTATGCGGCCCCGGGCGCCGCTGGCGCGCCCTCGTAGCACACGACCGCACGGATGGCCCCGGATCGCAACGCGCCGCCCAACGCGACGCGACCGCCGAACGAGTGCCCGATCACCACCACTGGTTCGCCGGCATCCATCACGACGGCCTCGACGACGGCCGCCACGTCCTCGAACTCGCGCTCGACCGCGTAGGGGTCGCTGTCGCCCGACGCACCGCGACCGCGCCGGTCGATCGCGTGGACCGCGAACCGCCGGGCGAGCAGCGGGCCGACCACCCGGAACGTGGTGTGGTCGGCGCTCGCGCCGTGAACGAGGAGGGCCGGCGGCCCGTCGCCGGACGAGAAGACTGCGATCGGCGTGCCATCGCGCGAGCTGACGATACGCGACGGCGGCTCATGCATCGACGCGGTCGACCATTCGCGGCGGATCGGCGTTGGATCGGGCGGCAACGTCGACCCCGTCGACCGGTATGTCAGGCGGCGTCACGAATCCATCGCCAACGTCTATGCCATCGACTGACCGGCCCGATATGGGCGAAATCGAGCTGGAACTCTCGACGTGGTCGACATCAACGCGGCAGCCGGGACGCGGCAGCCTCGTCGAGGATCCAGGTCGCCCGGGCGCGCCGTGCGATCTGGGCCGGCAGCCGCGCCACGTCGATGTCCCCGCTGAGGACGTCGCGGACCACGTCCGCCTTGGCCGCTCCCGCGACGACGACCAGCACCTCGCGCGCCGCGGTGACGATCCCGGGGTTGAGCGTCACGCGCGGGACCTGCGGCTCGATGTGCCGGGGGGCGGGGATCGCGAGCGCCCACGCCGAGGTGTCGAACGCCGGCGATCCCGGGAAGACCGACAGGACGTGGCCGTCCGCCCCGACCCCCATCAGGACGAGATCGAAGACCGGCCATCCCTCGTCGGTTGCCAGCGGAGCAGCACGCAACTCGGAGGCGAGCTCGGCCGCGCACCACGCCTCGTCCTCGCCGATGGCGAGTGTCCGCGCCACCGGGAACGGGTGCAGGTTCGTGCCCGGCAGCGGCGCCGCACCGTCCCGCAACAGGACGTCATCGAGCGGCTTGACGTTCGACAGTTCGTGCTCGCGCGGCACGAAGCGGTCGTCGCCCCACCAGACCTGGAGGTGCTCCCACGGCACGCGGTCGCGGAGCGGCGGCGCGGCCAGCGCCCGGTACGCCGCGGCCGGCGTTGACCCGCCGGTGGTTGCGAAATCGATCCGCCCGCGGGCCGCGTCGGCCCGGCTGAAAAGGTCGGTCATGAGCTCGGCCGCAGCCGGCCCGGCTGCCGCCGCGTCGGGCACGACGATGAGCGCGGGTTCGCTCACGGAGCGGGTTCGGCCGGTCCGACCAATGCCGCCGCGGCCGCGATCGCCTCAGTCGCGACCCGGTCGCGGCCGCTCGCCTCGATCGCCTGCGCCAGGAGGTCGACGTCCGTGCGGCGGGGCGCCGTGAAATGGCGGTCGAGCGCCTCGACGCCGTCCTCCCAGACCCGGACCCTGACGGTCTCCTGCTCGGCCGTGACATCGGCGCGGAGCTCGGATCCGCGCCGGTCGGCGAGCAGCTCGACACGCAGCGTCGTTCCCGCCGGCAGCGAGGAGGTCACCGGCCGGACGACCACGCCGATCTCGGTGCGGCCGTGGGCGAGCGTCGCCGCGAGGCCGCGCCCGACCTGTGCCTTCGTGCCCGAGCAGCCTCGATGCCGGGCGCGCTTGGCCGGGCCGTCGGATTCGCCGACCTGGTGCAGTGGGCTCACGATCCGCAGGCCCAGCCGCGATGCCAGCCACGCAATGTGGTACACGGGCTTCACGATGTTGGTCGAGCCCGGCGCGCCCGTCTCGTCGTGGGTCGCATAGGCAACGGCGATGCGGCGCAGCGAACGCAGGTACGGGAGGAAATCCGGATCGTCGAAGATCGAGGCGATCGCCTCCCGCCAGCGTGACTGCCGGTCGAGCGCGAAGTCGCTGATGGAAATTCGGCCCGTCGTGGCGAGCTCGGCAAGCGCCCGCAACCGGTCGAGGCCATCACCCGTCCAGCTCGACCCGTCGACGACGAGCCGGTCGGCCGTGGCCAACAGGTCGCGCACCGGAGGCGACCGGAACAGCGGCTCGTTCGGCCACCACACGGTGACCGGCAGATCGTGGATGACGAGCGGCGTCACGAGCGCTGCGAGATGACGGCCGGCCTCACCGCCTGCCGTGAGATGGATCATCTCGGCGCAGATCTCCGGGGCGTCCTCGCGCGGCAGCACGCAGTGTGCCTCGATACGCCCGTTCAGCCATGGCGGGCCGTCCGGATCCGCCGAGGTCACCAGCAGGGTCCGGGACGGGTGACGCCCGGTCAGCGCCTGGATGATGGCGGC
>Ga0190275_10003608_pt1 | contig 11070 bp, 7 predicted proteins | sample Popmic550T_FD_133745 | JGI IMG/M metagenome (GOLD analysis project Ga0190275, IMG submission 133745) | Populus adjacent soil microbial communities from riparian zone of Yellowstone River, Montana, USA - 550 T | ecosystem: Environmental > Terrestrial > Soil > Riparian zone > Trees stand | place...
CAGGCCGAGCAGCATCCGCACGGTGGTCGTCTTGCCGGAGCCGTTCGCGCCAAGGAAGCCGTAGATGTCGCCGGCTCGGACGACGAGGTCGATACCGTCGACGGCACGGATCCGCCCGAAGCGTTTGGTCAGCCCACGGGTGGCGATCACCGTCGTCATGAGTCTCTTCCTATGAATCCGGTTGCAGAGCAGCGAGTTCGGCAGCCGCGTGGGCCAGCGCCTCGAGAGTGACCGTTCCGAGGATGACGGACTGGGTCTGCGTTCCCGCCACCAGCAGGATGCCGAGCGGACCGGCCGTCAATCGGGTGCCCGGGTCGTCGGTGACCGCGTTAGGGTCCCCCGCGGCAGCGCCCCGGAGGTCGCGGGCGACTCCCCGGGGGACCGGAACGACGGCGAGGACGGTGATCCCGCGGCCATAGATTCCGATCGCCACGGGCGAGCCCTCCAGGGTCCGGCGGGGTAGTCCGGCCAATGTGTCCGGCAGCGGTACCGGCGGTAACTGACTTGCCGCGTTCTGTAGGACTCCCAAGGTGCCATCAACATCCCGGGACGCACCGCGCGGTGGGTTGAAGGTGGTCGTCTCGGCGCTCGGCGGGGTGGGGTCGAGGTCGACGAATCGGGTGTCCAGCGCCGGGTTGTCGGTGCCCTTGCCGAACACCCGGACCCGAAGCGGAACCCCGGTTTCGGCGTCGACCGACATCTCTACCCGGTCCACCGACGAGGCAATGGCAGCCGGTGTGAGTTGAAGTCCCAGGGCGACCCGCCCGGCTACGCGGTCTGCGCCGATCCTGGACAGCTCGCCCGGTTCGGCTTCCGACAGCAACCGGCGGGCGAGGGTGGGCGGCAGCAGGTCGGGCGGTGCGGGCAGGGCCAGTGGCGCGTCTTCTGTCCGGGTGACGCGATTGGCTTCGTACTGCCACGTCCAGCTGCCGCCTTCGTCGCGGTAGGTCCCGGTCTCGCCGCCCGCCGTCACCACATCGACCCGGTTATCGGCAGGTCCGCGCCACCAGACCCGCATCTCCGTCCGGTCACTGAAGAGATCAGCCAGCGAGTTGAGCTGGTCGGCGACGGGCAGTGCGAGACCGCCGGAGGATTCGGCGAAGCCGGAAAACTGGACGTCCGCGCTCGCGAGAGCGGACGCGCGCAGTTCGGCGGCGGATCTGTTGTCATCCGCCGCCGGCCACGCCCCGACCAGTGCGGGCAGCGCCGCCAGAACCGCGACCACCGAGACCACGAGGGCCCACCGTCGTCCGGCACCGTTCCCTCCTGCCATGGGACCCACCGTACGCAAGGGCTCGCTGTGCTCTTGGCGGCGTTCGGAGTGATCATTCCCGGCAGCGGAGCGGCGACGCGGCCGGTGAACCGCAACAGATCGGCCAGCAGGCTTCTGCCCATAAATAGATCGGGCCGCCGGGCCGTTCGCAGGTCCCAGACGCTTGAGAGTCGGCAGTGACGGTGCTGGACTGTGCTGGTGACGTCCCACCGATCGAGATCACCTTTGCCGTCCGGCGACGTTATTCCCGAACAAGTGCTGGTCGCTCTCCGGCGCGATCTGGCGGTCGAACTGGAAGCGACTCGGGTCGCATTGGAGGACCTTCGGCGCCAACGGGCAGGCCGGTTCGACGACGACGAGCACGATCCGGAGGGCTTGCCGCTTTCCGGCGAGTGGTCGCGCCTCGACGGTCTGCGGCGGGCCACCGAACGCCGCATCATCGAGGTGGACGAGGCACTGGCCAACGCCGAAGCCGGTCGGTACGGCGTCTGCCTCGCCTGCGGGCACCCGATTCCGGCTGGCCGACTCGACGCCCGGCCGACGGCCACTCTGTGTGTGGCGTGCGCCGATCGCTGATGAGTTGCCCGCCTGGGCTGCTGCTCCGCGAAGCCGCGCCGGTGTGACGCATTGACCAGCAGTCGCTTCAGTGAGGCGGGCAGGCTGAATGGTCGAGTTGGCTACCGCGGCAGCGTTGCCAGAATCACGATCGGTGTGGCGTTCCCGACGATCAGCTGCAGCCAAATCCCGGCTGCGCCCGCGGCGCCGGGCAGTATCGTGAGTTGGTGCCTGATGTGACGTCGACCGACGCCGGCGACGCCACCGGCGCCGTCCGGCGATCCACTGATCTGCCCGTTTCGGAGCCATCGCACGACCCGTGGACAGTGACGGCCGTGGTCGTCGCGGCCATGCTGATCACCGCCTGCGTCGCGGCCGGACTCTCTGCGATCGTCCCATCCCGGACCGAGATCCCCGGATTGCCGACGGCCGGGTCGATCACCGCACTTGCGCTGCCGGCGGTCAAGGCCATCTTCGACCTCTCGGCGGCGCTCACGGTTGGCTGGTTATTGGCGGCCGCCTGGTTGGTGCCGCCGCAGCGCAGCGGAATCCTGGACGTCGGCGGATACCGGGCCATCAAGGCGGCCTCACTCGCCGCTGCGGTATGGTGCGCCGCCGGCCTGGCCCTGATTCCGCTGATCCTGTCCGACACGTTGGGGAAATCCCTCGCGGATGCCGTTTCGGCCGACTGGGTGATCAGCGGTATCTCCATTCTGGACAGCGTCCGGGCGGCGCTGATCGCGGCTGTTGCGGCGGCGCTGATCGCCGTCTTGGCCCGGATCGTGCTGCACCCCGGCTGGGCCGCGGTGCTGCTCGCCCTCGCCCTGGTCGCCGTTGTCGCGCAGAGCAACACCGGGCACGCCGCTGGAACCAGCAACCACGACATCGCCGTCGACACGATGATCTTCCACCTGATCGGCATCAGCCTGTGGGTAGGGGGTTTGCTGGCTTTTCTCGGCCTCGCCAGGCAGCACGTTGCGCACCTGCCGGTGATCGCCCATCGTTACTCCTCGATCGCATTGTGGGCGTTCGTCGCGGTGGCGCTGTCGGGAATGGGTAACGCCTGGGTGCGGATCACCTACCTGCCCGACCTGTGGCGAACCGATTACGGCCGGTTGGTGCTGATCAAGGCCGGTCTGCTGATCCTCCTCGGGGTCATCGGCTACCTTCACCGCAAACGGACCCTCCCAGCTATCACCGATGACGGCGAACGGCGCCCACTGATCCGATTGGCCGCGGTTGAGGTGGCCATCATGGCCGCCACCATCGGCGTGGCCTCTGCGCTGGCCAGGACGACGACGCCGCCGCCATCCGCAGCGGCGCCGACCGACACCGAACTCGTCCTCGGGTACGACCTGGCAGGTCCGCCGACCCTTGGCCGGCTGATCGTCGACTGGCGGTTCGACTGGGTGCTCGGCACGGCGGTGATCATTGCCGCTGTCCTTTACCTGCTGGCCGTCCGCCGGCTCCGGCAGCGCGGCGATCACTGGCCGCCCGGCCGGACCATCGCCTGGGTCACCGGTTGTCTGATGGTGTTGGTTGCCACCTCATCTGGCCTCGGCCGGTACGCGGAGGCGCAGTTCTCGGTTCACATGGCTGCCCACATGTTGTTGGGGATGATCGCACCGATCCTGTTGGTGTTGGGCGGCCCCATGTCGCTTGCCCTGCGCGCGCTGCCGGCCGCTCGCCGCGGCGATGTGCCGGGTCTCCGGGAGGCGATCGTCACTGCCCTGCACAGCAAGCCCGCGCGGATCATCACGCACCCGCTCTTCGTGTTCCCGCTGTTCATCATCTCGTTTCCCGCCCTGTACTTTTCCTCTCTTTTTGAGGTGATGATCGCCTCGCACCTGGGCCACCTGGTGATGAACCTGCATTTCCTGCTGGTCGGTTACCTTTATTACTGGGTGATCATCGGGATCGACCCCGCCCCCCGGCAGGTGCAACCGATGGTCAAACTGGCCATGCTCATCGGCGCGCTGCCGTTCCACGCCTTCTTCGGGCTGGCATTGATGAACTCCCACCAGGCAATGGCCCTGGACTACTACAACAGCCTTGGCCTCGGCTGGGTGACCGACCTGGTCGGTGAGCAACGGCTGGGCGGCGCGATCGCCTGGGGAGCGACCGAGGTGCCGATCATCATCGTGATGATCGCGTTGTTGTCCCAATGGGCCAGCAGCGACGAGCGGGAGGCCCGCCGGTCCGACCGGATAGGTGACCGCGCGCACGACGACGAGCTCGATGCGTACAACCGGATGTTGGCCGGCCTTGCGCAGCGGGATCAGGCGTCCGGAGCGCGCCATGCCGCCGAAAGGCCGGCCGGCAGCGCTGGCATCGGCGGTGATGCGGTCGATCCGGCCAGCACCGGGGGAGACGACCGATGACTGTCCTGATCAGGCCGGAGACAGCAGCCGATCTGGGTGCTGTGCAGGCGCTGATCGCGGCCGCGTTCGGAAAATCACCGGCCGGTCGGCGACGGGTGCCGGAGGTGGTGCTCAACGAGGCTCTGCACGCCGACCCGGCCTGGTCGGCAGAACTGACCCTGGTCGCCGAACTCGACCGGACCATCGTCGGTCAGGTGACCAGCAGCTACGGGGTGCTGGTGAACCCGGACCCAGCGGTCGCGGACCGGCGCTTGCTGTCGGTCGGACCGGTGTCGGTGTTGCCCGCCCATCAGCACACGGGGATCGGCAGCACAATTATGCGCAGGCTGGTTGCCGCCGCCGATGCCGCGGACGAGCCCGCGATTGTGCTTCTCGGCTCGCCGGACTTCTACGGCCGGTTCGGATTCGTCGAGGCATCGGAGATCGGCATCGAAACGCCGGACCCGGCCTGGGGTAAGTACTTCCAGGCTCGCCGGCTGACCGCCTACGACCGCGGGCTGGTCGGCCGGTTCCGGTACGCGGAGCCGTTCGCCAAGCTCTGAGTGCGCCGGTCGGTCGGCGCGGCGATGCCGGCGCCCACTGACCCCGGGCAATTGTTCCCATACCCCGAATCGGTCCACATTCGGATCCGACCGCTGTCCGCAGTCTCGCTGCGCTGGCACGGTCAGCACAGGCCAAGCCGCGGGGGCCGGGCCAATGACAGGCAGGGGATGAGCAATGAGCAGGGATGTCGCATCGGTGACCATCGTCGGCAGAGCCGGAAACAACCCGCAGGTGTCGGTGGGGGCCACCGGGGAACGGGTCAATTTCCGGGTGATCGCCACCGAACGCCGATTCGACAAGGCGCTCGACGACTTCGTGGATGGCGATCAATTCGGGGTGACGGTGATCTGCTGGAAGACCCTCGCCGCAGCCGTGCTCAGCTCCGTCCGGAAAGGCGATCCGTTACTCGTCGCGGGCCGGATCACCACCCGCAGGTTCGAGAAGAACGGAGTCACCCAATACTTCACCGAAGTCAAAGCCGACTTCGTCGGCTTGGACGTGGCGAAGTCGGGCACTCGGTTCACCCGGAAACCCATTGAGCCGGCTGAGTCCGAGAGCGCAGCGGGAGCATCGACCCCACCGAATGGCGCCCTCGGAAGGACAGCAGAGCTCGGGGAGCAGAGCCTGACCGCGCGCAGTCTCGCCGAACAGCAAAGGGCGATCGACCTGGGCCCAGCGGACCTGCCCGACGAGGAAGAATTTGCCGGGTGGGATGACGAGGATTCGGCGGCGGATGTGGAGTCGTCATTGGTCTCGCAGTAGCCGCCCGCGGAACGGGACGGCGCACAGAGTCCAGGGGGCGGCCTTGCTTCGCCGGGCCCGGCTAGGCCGCCGGCCTGTTCATGTCCGCCATCGCGGCCAGGTAGAGCTCGGAATTGCTCTCCGCGCTGGCGTGATGGGCGCCGGCAATAGCCACCACCTCAAGGTCCAGCCTGTTGTCGGCGGACAGCTGGCCCAACCGTTCCTCGACATGCCCGACCCGCACCGTCCGGTCGTGTTCCCGATTCTCCGGCAGGAAGTACACCAATCGGGTGCGCGTGCCCAGTGCTGACATGACCTCGTCGATCTGCATCCGCCGGATCACGCCGTACTGGTCCTTGACCAACTGGGTGGAGATTCCGGTATTGCCGATCTTGTCCCGCCACACCTGATTGATCTTGTAGAACAGGTCCGACCGGCGGATGTCGACGAAGGGAAACCGCCCTGTTGACCATTGCTCCTGCTGAGCCAGCACCTCGGCGGTGAGCCGGGTCAGCACACCGCCGTCGGTATGCAGCGCCTCGGTCAATGCGGTGAGGGCATCGGCAGAGGTCCGACTGGAGTTGCGGACGTCGTTGGCGTCCAGCGGGGAGCAATCCAGGTAGATGGTGCCCACGGTCGGAGGAGGCGGCGGGAGTGCGGGGTCTTCGTCAGGCTGATCCTGATCGCCGGAATGGCCGTCCTGCGGGGTGGCGGCCTCGGCGCTGCTGGGATCGGTGAGGTCAGCGAAGATCGCGCCCACCGCGAACTGGGCGGCGGGTCCGGCTTCGGCGGCGGGTAGGGCGGGGGTATTCGACGGGGCTGCCGGTCCGGCCAACGCCGCGTCGCCGGCCTCGCCTGCTGGTCCCGCCGCCAGTGCAGCGCCAATATGGGCAGCGTTGGTCCGTGCGTTGTGGGCCTCCGTGCTGCCCGGGAACGGCAGGCCAGGGCCGAACGGCGCTGCAGCGTCCAGCAACTGTTCCCGGTAGTTGTCCCGACGCGTCTGCGCATGTGCAGCAAGGTTCAAGACCACATCACCGCCCATACTGCTGCCGAAGAAACTCACCTCACGCGGCGCGAACTCCGCCATCAGCGCATCGAACTTGTCCAGGATGTCCTGGTCGTTGATCCCGCTGCCATAGACCAGGCTGTACACCCTGCTGCCATTGGCTGCCAGTTCAGGCAGCAAAGCAGTTGCCGGGCCGGTACCGCTCTTCCTGTTCAGGCCACCGACCACGATCATCATTGGCCGGCCGGTGACGGCCCGATCATCGGCAATCGGACCGACCTCAGCGAACTGCACGCCGGCGGCCGGCCAGATCAACTCCTCGGCGATCACCTGATCGGCCTTGAGCAATCCCCATGAACCCGACATGGCGATCAGCAGGACCACGAGCGGAAACCACCAGGCGCTCCGGAACCGGGTCCGTCGTTCGTCCCGTTCCCGGCGCAATGCGGCCCGAACAGTGGGGGAGAAGTACTCGGCCGGGTTCACCGGCGGCATGGCGACGACGGGTTCCCCCGGTGCGCCGGTCCGATCGGCCGCCGCAAACCCCACCGCCACTGGCGCTCCTTGACTAACTCTTTACTTTTGGGATTCCAGTGTGCCTTGCGATGGGATCGGCTTTAAAGGGTGTCACCGTCGAGAGCAGGTGCCGGGCGGCATGACCACCCGTTCGAGTCCGGCAGACTGTAGGTCGGCGTCGTGCCGCCTTCACCAGTTCAGTCGTGCGGGGGATTGCGCGAAGACGACACGGGGCCGTCGACCGAGCTCATCGAGCGAAATACCAACGTGACCCCGCGCGGTAAGCAGTGCGCGAAATCAGGACAGTATCGAGAGGACCAACGTGCCCGAGTTTATTTACACGATGAAGAAGGCCCGCAAAGCGGTGGGCGACAAGGTGATCCTCGATGACGTCACCATGTCGTTCTACCCAGGCGCGAAGATCGGCGTGGTGGGCCCGAACGGCGCCGGCAAGTCCACGATCCTGAAGATCATGGCCGGGTTGGATACCCCGAGCAACGGTGAAGCCTTCATCACCCCGGGTTACTCGGTCGGCATCCTCATGCAGGAACCGCAGCTCGATGAGACAAAAACCGTGTTGGAAAACATCCAGCTCGCCTTCGGTGATATCAACGCCAAGCTGGCCCGCTACAACCAGGTCTTGGCCGAGATGGAGACCGAATACACCGACGAGCTGCTGGAAGAAATGGGCTCCCTCTCCGAGGAGCTCGATCACGCCGGTGCCTGGGACCTCGATGCCAAGATCGACCAGGCCATGGATGCGCTGCGTTGCCCACCCGGCGATTCGCCCGTCGACATCCTCTCCGGCGGTGAACGTCGCCGGGTTGCGCTGTGTCAGCTGCTGCTGGCGGCCCCCGATCTGCTGTTGCTCGATGAACCTACCAACCACCTCGACGCGGAATCCGTGCAGTGGCTGGAGGCCTTCCTGGCGTCATACCCAGGCGCTGTTCTGGCCGTCACACACGACCGGTACTTCCTGGACAACGTTGCCCAGTGGATCGCCGAAGTGGACCGTGGTCGGCTGATCCCGTACGAGGGGAACTACTCCACCTATCTGGAGAAGAAGTCCGACCGGATGACGGTGGAAGGGCGCAAGGACGTCAAGCTCGCCAAGCGGCTCAAGGAGGAGCTGGCCTGGGTGCGCTCCGGTGCCAAGGCGAGGCAGGCCAAGTCGAAGTCCAGGCTGGCCCGCTACGAGGAGATGGCTGCCGAGGCGGACCGCACCCGCAAACTCGATTTCGAGGAGATTCAGATTCCGCCCGGTCCGCGGCTGGGCTCGATCGTCGTCGAGACACACGACTTGAAGAAGGGCTTCGACGACCGGGTGCTGATCGACGACCTATCGTTCACGCTGCCCAGGAATGGCATCGTCGGCGTCATCGGCCCGAACGGCGTCGGTAAGACCACTCTGTTCAAGACGATTGTCGGTCTCGAGGAACCGGATGACGGCACCGTCAAGATCGGCGAGACGGTGAAGCTTTCCTATGTCGATCAGAACCGCGGCGGACTCGACCCGAAGAAGAATGTCTGGGAGGTCGTTTCCGATGGGCTGGATTACATCAAGGTCGGGCACGTCGAAATGCCGTCCAGGGCTTATGTGTCCGCCTTTGGCTTCAAAGGCCCTGACCAGCAGAAACCGTCCGGTGTGCTGTCCGGCGGAGAGCGAAACCGGCTCAACCTCGCGTTGACCCTCAAGGTCGGCGGCAACCTGATCCTGCTCGACGAGCCGACCAACGACCTCGATGTGGAGACATTGGGTTCATTGGAGAACGCGCTCGAACAGTTCCCGGGTTGCGCCGTGGTGATCTCCCACGATCGCTGGTTCCTGGACCGGACCTGCACCCACATCCTGGCCTGGGAGGGCACCGACGAGGACCCGTCGAGCTGGTACTTCTTCGAGGGCAACTTCTCTGACTATGAGAAGAACAAGGTCAGCCGGCTCGGCGTGGACGCCGCTCGGCCGCATCGGGTGACCCACCGCAAGCTCACCCGCGACTGAGTCGGTCGGCCAGCGGCCAGTCCAGAGTGCCGTTGCGGCTGCACCGTTCCTCGACCGGATCCTTCACCGGAGCGGGGGGATCGGTGCAGCCGGTCGGAGATCAGGCGGAGGTTGGGGGTGGCTGACCGGGTTGCCTCCGGGCGAGATGAATCACCCGGGCCACCCGGAACCCGGGTACGGCAACGTCTGCGGGCATAGGGTCGATGGCGTAGCGGGTCGCAGCGTCGCGCCCGATTGGGGTGTGTACCGCGCCCCGGAACGCGGAGGGTCCAGCAATGATCGGGAACAGCCGATGACTCAAACTCAACCACCGGCCCTGTACTCGGATCAGATGACGATCCCGGCAGCCGGCACCGAGCAGGATTCGGCGGTGGCCAGGGCAGCCGAGCTGCGGCCCGATCGGGCATCGATGATCAGTGCCTACTTCCATCACGTGCCGGCCGAAGATCAGCCTAAGACTGCAGAAGATGTCCTTGGCATCGTCGACGGGCACTGGCGGGTAGGTCAGCATCGACTGCCCGGTGAGGTGAAAATCAGGGTCTTCAACCCAGCCCCATCGGGGAGCGAGGGCAGTACCGGCTGGACCGACACCAAAACGGTGATCGACATCGTCACCGACGACATGCCTTCGTTGGTCGACGCCGTTGTAGGTGCGCTGACCATGCAGAACGTCACCGTGCACAAGGTATTGCACCCCATCCTGCTGGGCTGCCGAGATGCAGACGGCGAGCTTGCGAATGTGCTGGAAGACAGTGGCCGGACACCCGAGACCCGGTTCAATTTTGTCGAGTCTTGGATGCACATCCTGATCGACCGGCTGTCCGATGCGGAGCGTGCGGAAACCATCGAGGACGCCCTGCGGCACGCGCTGGACAACGTCCGGGCCGTGGTCGGTGACGGTGGCGCGCTCACCGGAGCCGCCGCTGCCGCTGCCGCAGAACTGCGTAGCACCTTCTCGCCCCGGTCCGCCCAGGAGGTGTCCGAGGCAGCCGATTTCCTGTACTGGTTGATCGCCGGCAACATGACATTCCTCGGCTACTGCCGGTATGAAAGTCATCCCGGCTCGACCGAACTGGCCCCGGTGCCCGGCTCCGGGCTCGGCATTCTGCGGGACGACCGAGCCGCCAGCAAGATGGCCGACCATCTATTGACCAGCACCGGCGAGCGCCCGGCCCATCTTTTGCTCACCCAGGCCTCCGCGGGCTCGGCCCTCACCCGGGACATCCCACCTTTCGAAGTCCGGGCCCGCACCCTGAACTCGGACGGCAGCGTCCGAGCGGAACACCGGTTCCTCGGCGTGTTCACCCCGCGGGCGCTGAACGCGGAGATCACCACAACGCCCGTGCTCCGGTTGGTCGTCCAGGCCGTTCTCGCCACCCTCGGCGCTGCGCCCGACACCTACACCGGGCAGCGGGCGATGGATCTATTGGCCACCTATCCGAGGGCGGAGCTGTTCTGGGCCGATCCCAGCCTGGTCGTCGAGGTGGTCAGTAGCGTCCTCCAGCTGGCCAGTCGTCGTCGATTGCGGGCCTTCCTGCAGCCCGACCCGTTCGGCCGATTTGTCTCGGTGATGGTGTACCTGCCCCGAGATCGATACACCACCGACTGCCGGCTCGCCATGCAGCAGATCCTGCTGGATGCGTTCAACGGCACCGGTATCCGCTATACCGCCCGGGTAGGCGACTCCCTTCTGGCCGCAGTGCATTTCACCGTGAGCACGGACCCGACCAACCCAGTTCGGCCGGATCTGAACGCGCTGACCAAGTCGCTTCGCGGCACCATCCGCACCTGGGACGACCGGCTGGTGGCAGCGGTGGTCGGCGGCGGCGGCGACGAGGATCTGGATACCGCAGGCGCGCTATCCCGGTACGCCGACGCCTTCGACCAGGGTTACAAGGAGACCTACCAGGCCGATGACGCGGTAGCAGACCTCCGGCTACTGGATCAGCTCAAAGGACCTGATGATCTGGCCCTGAAGATGCTCCGCAGCGCCGAAGGGACTGTCGGCGACTGGCGGTTGAAGTTGTACGTCACCGGCGGCGCGGTCACCCTGTCC
>Ga0190275_10003609_pt1 | contig 11069 bp, 8 predicted proteins | sample Popmic550T_FD_133745 | JGI IMG/M metagenome (GOLD analysis project Ga0190275, IMG submission 133745) | Populus adjacent soil microbial communities from riparian zone of Yellowstone River, Montana, USA - 550 T | ecosystem: Environmental > Terrestrial > Soil > Riparian zone > Trees stand | place...
CGCCGGCATCGTCGCCAAAGAATACGAGGCCACCTGCTGTGGACAGGGTACCGGCCCATGAATTTCCCTCGCCCTCCTGAGGAAGCTCCCACACGAATTTGCCGGTGTTGATATCGAAAGCGCGCAGGATCTTCTGCGGTTTGTCATTTGGGTCACGCCGCCCTCCTCCACCTTGATATCCGCGGCCGGCCTTCCACTCGGGAGTGACGCGCTTGGTATATACGGCACACCGCTCGAGCGTGTTTACGTAGAAGAGCCGGGTTGCCGGGTTGTAGGATGTGGAAAAGAAATTCGCAGCGCCTTCGACCGCAGGGCAGATCAACGTCCCTTCGGGAGTTGGAACCTGATTCGGATTCATCACGGGCCGACCATCCGGCGCGATTTCTTTGGCCCAAGACAGTTTCTTTACCAACGGCGTCGCCATCAGCATTTTGCCCGTGATGCGGTCCAGGATGTAGAAGAATCCGTTGCGATTGGCCTGAAGCAGCAGCTTTCTAGGCTGACCTCTCCACTCAGCGTCGACCAGCACAAGAGGCTGCACGGCATCCCAATCCCATTCATCGTGCGGAGTCGCCTGGAAATGCCACTTCAGTTTACCCGTGGCAACATCGATCGCGAGAATCGAACAGGTATAGAGATTGTCGCCTTTGCGATTATCGCCATTGAAATCGGGACCGGCGTTGCCGGTGGGCCAGTACACCGTCTTGGTGGCCGGGTCGTAACTTCCGGTAAGCCAAGTGGGGCCGCCGCCGTGTTCGATATCGATGCCATCCCAGGTTTCCGAGCCCGGTTCCCCTTTTGCTGGGATCGTCCAGAAGCGCCATACCTCTTTGCCGGTCTCCTGGTCATACGCTGCCAGGAATCCGCGAACGCCTTCTTCACCGCCAGCGGTACCCGCTACAACGAAATTCTCCACTGCGAGCAGAGATCCCGTCGTGTTGTAATTCTGCCGATAATCCGCCATCTCGGTGTCCCACAGGACTTGGCCGGTGTGCCGATTCAGCGCTACGAGGTGCGCATGATCGGTTTGCATGAACACTTTGTCGCCGGCGATGGAAACACTTCGATTGTTTCCGGGTGAGCGAGCGTTACCGATCAGACCCGCTGTCGCCGGTCGCGAATATTCCCACAAACGCGCTCCCGAGCCCGCGTCCAGGGCAATTACCGTGTTCGTGTTGGTCACGTACATCACACCGTCATGAACCTGCGGCGTTCCCTGCAGACGCCCGGAATTCGGCACAGCGAAGACCCATTTGACGCCCAACCCGCCTACATTCGTGCGATCGATCTGTTTGACCTCCGAGTAACGATTTCCGCTAAGCTGACCATGCATGCTCGGCCAATCGGCTTGCGTAGTTACACGACGGTACTGTTCGCCCGATCTTCGCAGCAGATGAATGCGCTGATCGTCAGTTCGCAACTGCAACTCGCGGCCGGTGCGGCCAAGAGCGATACCTTCGAGTTCTGAACCATCGGTTAAGCGAACCCGCTGCCGGACGGGGGCGCCGCGGCGGCCGCCAGGACGCCTTTGTAGGGTGCGCACATAGGCGACGAGCGTTGAGAGGTCCGTCTCGGGAAGCTGCTTGAAGGCCGGCATGCCCTTTCGCGGGACGCCGTCCCGGATGATTCGGGTGATGCCTTCATCATTGTTCGCGGCGAGGCTAGGCAGTATCGAGGGCGCATGCTCTCCTCCATTTCCATCGACACCATGGCAACCGGAGCAAAGACTCTGGAAAGTCGCCCGGCCGCCGGGGGATTGTCCCCAGGCGATCGTCAACACTGAGCTGAAAGCTGCAAACAACAAAATGCGCATTCCGTATGTTCCCCTGCTGGAAGTTAACTCGAATATATCGTGGCGATGATAACCATCGAAAGGATACGGCTCGGCCGCGAAAAGCGGACCTCGAGCCGCGGCATATTCGATCCTAGCCTGGAGCAGCTACGACAGGCGTGGAATTATCGCTTTAGAGTCGGAGCGCGCCGCCGCCCGGTGGGGGCCGCCATCGTGGACTGAATTGTTTGCTGAACGCGACGAAACTCTTCGCTGGATGTTGACGCAGCAGGCGAAGGCAAGGAGGAGAGCGTTTCCTGCAGTGCGGCCAGCCTTTGTTCACGTGTCGCATCCGCCGGATCTGTGCGTTGTATGTAGTGTTTCAAGCCGGCCGCATCGTATCCCGCGCGTGAGGCTAGTTGCAGCCCAAACCGATCCGCTTCAAGTTCGTAGATTCTCTGGAACTTCAGAAAAGCAGTAGGCATGAGCAACTGTGAACGTTCTGCGTCCGCATGCGAACCAGCCCAACCGCCCCAAAATATGAGCGGAATGCTGGCCATGTTTACTGTCTGGCCACGGGTCCTCGCCTGCGTTCCGTGGCGCAGCGCGACATGGCCGATCGCATGGGCAAGCATTCCGACGAATTCCGATTCGTCCTGAGACGCAGTGAAAAAGCGAGCTGGAATTAAGATGTAGCCGCCGGGCAACGGTATCGGTTCGATGTGGGCGCCGTCTGCAATCACCTTAAATTGATACCCGAACGACGTTTCCTCAAGCTGCGCGACAAGCTCGCCGCCGAGCCGCTTTGTATATTCGTCGACGAGCGGGACAGACAGGGGTTTTGCTTGTCTCCTGATTTCCGAGGACAAGTGCTGCCCGAGCGCCCGCTCCTTTTCCACGCTGTAGAAATTCGCGCTTTGCTGAGCCAGGATTGGAATCGCCAGGACAAAAAAGCTAGCTTTCATTTGAAGCCTCGTGAGGCGGGCGCAAACTGCCGTTGACTACAATCGTCCCACAAATTGAGCGTTGGCCACCGGCATTGACGGTGGTCCCCTCGTCTGGCTTTACTAGTGGAAATTTTGCCGAACGTTTGCGCGTTCGTGAGGTTTACACGTGTATTCGGCTCTGACAAGTTGTACCACTTGAATTGTCTCGCACGGCGGCTCGTTCGCCGATCGAGTTGGGACATAGATTGCCGTTGTTGTCGCGGCGGACCACTACGACACCCGGCATTGACTGATACGGGCTTCCCGCGTAGGTGAATTGCAACGCATCACCGCCTGGCTATCCCAGAAGGTAGGCCAATTGCGAGCCAACCAACTGCGGTGATTCGTTCGCCAATCGTCACGTAGGCCGAGGGGGCAGGAACATCAAGTTTGCTCTCCGCAAGATCGGATAGACGACCGACAATTCCCCGCGTTCAAGTGGGAAGCGCCCTCGGTTGTCTTGCGCCGTCTGAACTTAACCGTCATACGATGCGCGCGGCTAGTCCATAGCTGACCAGATTTCGTCCTCCGGTGAGTGACTTGAAGACTGTCTGAATGTTGTCGCGCCATTACGTCGCGCCTGGACCGATCTCGATATAAGTTCGAGCTTGTCCGATCGGACAAAATCGACCGTAGGTGTGTCGCTGGACCCGATCGCCGCAACAGAGAATCGTTGAACAACACACATGCAACGGCGCGCTGTATTCAAACCCTCGTGAGGACGCGGCATGTGGTGTTCCAACTATCGGGAACCCAAAGGGATCACAGGATCAGGGCCGCTGGATTTGGGCGTGTCAATTGTACGCTCGATCTTGCGATCCACCACTGAAATGAAGACTACTTTGTCCAGTTCTTGAAGGCCTGAAAAGGCCCGTCGGCCATCGTTCGTCATCGTTAAAGACAATGGTTTCCCGGGCAGCGGAATTACCGTTGTCTGCTTTCGTGTAGATATATCGGCGAAACCGAGAGCAGGCTCCAGCTGCATGTTGTAGACGAGCGTCTTGCCATCAGGAGTTACCGCGATGCGTCCAGGTCCCTTGCCGGTAGCGATCGTACCGATAACTTGAAACGTCTTGGTATCGACAATTGTGATGCAATTCGCCCCGGATGTCGCCACGTAAAGTAGCTTCCCGTCTTTAGAGAACGCACCGCCTTGCGGCTTCTCTCCCGTGGGAATCAATCTGACGGCGCCCGTCGCCACTTCAATCACGGCGACCGAGGCCGAATCAGTGTTGCTGACGAAGGCAAGGTTGCCATCCGAAGACAGCATCACCATATGCGGGCTCTTGCCTTTGACATCAAAGTCACGCACAACTGTGCGCTTTGCGGGGTCGACAAGAATCAGACCGTAGGGTCTCTCGGTCGTTACCAGCAGATGCCCGGTCTTTGGAATCAACGCCAGCCCGTGCGGACGGTGAAACCGCCCCAGATCGATGTCATAGAGCTTCTTCTTTGAGCTCACGTCCACAACAGAGATACTGTTCGTTCCCATTGTGTCTTCCGTCATCCAGAGGACACCGTTGTTGCTGACAAAGAGCAGCTTACCGTCTCGAGACAGTACCGCCTCGTGAGGGAACGCGCCGACCTTCACTCGCCCCTCGTTTTGTCCCGACTCGGAGTAAAATCCAACAGTTCCCGAGACCTTCTCTATCGTTGCCACATATGGACCGGCGGAGGCAAGTAGGGGCAGAGCGAAAATAAGTAAGGATCGCATATTCGTACCAAGTGAATCATAATCGAGAATTGTGATGCGATTCTTGCTGTTTCTCTCATTCGGGGCTACGCTAGCCGTCATGTCCCAAGAAAGTGACACTCCCGTGCGGCTTATGATCGTCGAGCCGGGCCATTTTCACGCCTCATTGTTGCAGCGAGATATGTACCCGTCAATCGCGCCGAAAGTGGCGGTGTATGCGCCTCTCGGACCGGAATTGATCGATTATTTGAACAGGATCTCGCTGTTCAACCGCAGAGCTGAGAAGCCGACATCCTGGGAACTCGACGTGAGCACGAGTTCTGACCCTATGCTCGACATGCTGAAAGAGCGGCCCGGGAACGTTGTCCTATTCACGGGGAAGAACCTCGGCAAAATCGACCGAATTAATGCGTCACTGGACGCCGGCCTGCACGTCTTCGCTGATAAACCGTGGATCATTTCGTCGAAGGATATGGCGAAACTCGACCATGCTCTCGAGACCGCCGAACGTAAAGGCCTCGCCGCCTACGACATCATGACCGAGCGCTTTGAGGTCACTTCTGAGCTACAGCGTATTTTCGTAAATACGCCCGAGGTCTTTGGAAAGCTTGAGCACGGCAGCGCCGCCGATCCTGCAATTTATGCTAAGAGCATTCATCACGTGATGAAGATCGTTGCCGGAGTTCCTTTAAAGCGGCCGGCGTGGTTTTTCGATACCGACGTCTATGGCGAAGGGCTGGCGGATGTCGGTACGCACGTTGTGGATCTTGTCCAGTGGACTGCCTTTCCGGATCAGGCGCTCGATTATCGCAAGGATGTTCAGGTGCTCGAGGGCAAACACTGGCCGCTGAAAATGACGAAGGAGCAGTTCCAGCAGGTGACAGGGGAACCACTGGCAGCCGAAAAGCTCGACTATTACTGCAACAATTCTGTTCATTACACTCTGCGCGGAGTTCACGTGAAGCTTGACATCCTGTGGAATTGGGAAGCTCCGGCAGGAGCAGGCGATCTTTACGAAGCCACCTTCCGAGGATCGAATGCGCGGATCGAAATACGGCAAGGCAAACTCCCGGAATTGTATATCGTGCCCACCCGAGGCCGAGCAGGAGTTTTCGCCGCCGTCAAAAACAAGATCAATCAACTACAAACCCAGTTCCCCGGAGTCACCTTCAACGAACAGAACGGCCGCATTACAATTCCAGAAAAGTTCCACGTAGGGCATGAAGCCCACTTCGCGCAAGTGGCCAACCGCTTCTTTTCGTACATTGCATCGCCCAAATCTATGCCTTCCTGGGAGCGTCCGAACATGCTGGTGAAGTATTTCATCTCAACCAAGGGAGTTGAACTGGCGCAAAAATGAACAGACTCATACCAATATTCACGATCGCAGCCGCAACGCTTGTCGCGCAGCAGACTCGAACTGAAATCGTGAAAGCCTCGCCGAATTCTGCGGACGATTCCAAACCGAATAGCGATAAGGTACCGGAAGCATACGCTATCTCAGGCCAGTTCCAGCGCGTCGTAGTCCTGCGGTTTAAGTTCGACACGGATCTGCTCGCGGGCATGGAAAAGATGGTGAAGCAGGAAAAGATCAAGAATGGGGTGATCCTCTCTGGCATTGGCTCGGTGCGCGGTTATCATATCCACCAAGTCAGCAACCGTACCTTCCCTTCGAAAAATATCTTCGTTAAAGATCCCACCGCTCATGCAGATATCATCGGGATGAACGGTTACATTATCGACGGACGGATTCATCCCCACATGACACTCGCAGATGCTGAGAAATCATTCGGCGGTCACCTCGAACCGGATACAAAAGTTTTTACATTCGCAATCATTACCATTGGTGTTCTAGGGGATGCCACGGATCTCAGCCGCATTGACGATAAAACGTACCGCTAATACTTGACATGCTACGGAATTCGTACTAATTCTTTAGTTGTGAGGAAACGAAGCCCGGTTCTGACAGAACAAGAACTCGAAATCATGAAAATCGTCTGGCGGCGCGGGGAAGCCACTGTCAGGGAGGTATACGAGGAAATTCTTGACCGCAGGAAGATCGCGTATACAACCGTGATGACAATGCTGGGCGTGCTTGAGGGTAAGGGCCACCTTGAGAAAGTAGCAGACGAGAAAGCTTATGTGTACCGGCCCACCCGGCCAAAAGAAGAGGTAATTGCGAGTATGGTGACCGACTTCGTTTCTCGCGTCTTCGACGGTTCGGCGAGGCCTTTGATGGAGCATCTCATCCGAAGCGAACAGTTGACCTGTGAAGAACTCGCCGAGATTACCAGTGCTGGGTCAGATGCCAACTGATTCCCAATCGCTCTCATAACTCACCCCCATACTGTCAGCTCACCTTGACATTCTACCTGAAGGCGCGTATTCTTCACCAAGAATGTCTACCAGAGATGCAGAGGACCGCATCGAACTTCTGCAGGGAACTCTAGATCTATTAATCCTCCGCACTCTGGCGCCCGGTCCCGCTCACGGCCACGCCATCGCCAAAACTATCGAACATAGCTCCGACGATGTTCTGCAAGTCGAACAGGGTTCGTTATATCCAGCGCTCCACCGGCTCTTGAAGCGCAAGTGGATCTCAGCGGAAGACGGAATTTCGGAGAACAATCGTAGAGCCAAGTACTATCGGCTAACGGCTGCTGGCCGCAAGCAGTTACTTGTCGAAACAACAAAGTGGGACAAACTGGCCAGAGCCATTGGCCGGATATTGCGTCCGTCGCGGCAGGAGAACAACGGATGATCCACGATCCGTCAGGAAAGCGCTGGCTCGATTCTCTCGACAACGAAATCCAGCATCACGTCGAGCAGGAGACTGCGGAGAATATCGAACGAGGAATGGAACCTGGGGAAGCTCGATATGCAGCGCTTCGAAAGTTCGGGAATGTCTCGAACGTCCGCGAAGACACGCGAGCGGTATGGAGCATTGTCTGGGTCGAACAGTTGCTGCAGGACATCCGCTACGGAGTGCGGACACTGCAAAGGCGCCCTTGGTTTACGTTCGTAGTCGTCGCGACGATCGCCCTGGGCATCGGGATGAACACGGGCGTCTTCAGTGTCGTTAATGCAGCGCTCCTCCGCCCGCTGCCTTATCCAGACGCCGGTCGGCTCATCTGGCTGTCGAACTATGACCAGCGATTCAAGCATGACAACTGGGTAGCGAGAACGGATTACGTCTCATGGAGGCGGCAGGCGCAGTCGTTCGACAAAATGACGGCCTATGGAAATCAGGACTTAGCAGTCGTGATTGGAGATCAGGCGAGCCAGGAAAGAGTTGCGTCCATCACAGGCGACTTTTGGAATCTCACAAGAGTCCGTCCTGCACACGGGCGCCTCTTCGCCTCCGGTGAGCCGAACGCAATCGTGCTATCTCGAGGTCTGTTCGAGCGGAGGCTCGGCGGCGACGCGCGGATGATCGGAAAGACAATCACACTGAACGGATGGCCCTTCACGGTTGTCGGCGTGTTGCCGAAGGACTTCTCTTTTCTGTTTCCACAGCAGTTTGTGAATGGAGATGAAGTGCGCGACATTGACGCGTACATCTCGATCCCAGATGCGCTGATGGCGCTGCCGCCGGCCGGCGTGCAGCATTGGCAAGAGGCTACCGGACGCCTCGGACCCGCGCCGTTCTGGATCAGCGTTGTAGGACGGCTCAAAGCAAATACCAGCGTTGAGACCGCGTATGCAGAGATGCAAACGGTCTATACACGCGTCACCCAGCAAGATCCCGGTCCATTGCGCACACACAGTATCCTGCGCTTCGCCACCTTAGAGGAGAAGCTTTCTGGATCGGCGCGGAAGCCGCTTTTTGTTCTCTCGGTGGCCGCCGGGTTCGTACTAGTTATTGCTTGCGCCAATATCGCAAATCTCTTGTTGGCGCGAGCCTCCACACAACAGAGAGATATCGCGATTCGCGTCGCCATTGGAGCCGGACGCCTCCGTGTCATCCGTCAGTTTCTGACGGAAAGCGTGCTCTTGGCGCTGCTGGGGTGCGCCGCTGGGATTTTTCTGGCGCATTGGGCCCTTGCGATCTTGATCAATCTCGCTCCCCACGCCGTGCCGCGTCTGGCTGAAGCTACGATCGATGGCCCCGTACTCTGCTTCACACTCGGAATCTCGCTCGCTGCCGCTGTTGCATTCGGATTGGCGCCGGCGATCTCCGCATGGAAGTCTGACGTTAATGCTGTGCTGAAGGCCGAGACCACTGCATCCTCTGCGACGCCTCGCAGAGCGCAGATCCGCAGAATGCTTGCAGCGGCCGAGCTCGCCTTGGCGATCATTCTGTTGGTGGGTGCAGGATTGATGCTCAAGAGTTTTTGGCGTATGAATGCCAAGCCTCCGGGGTTTACGCCCGAGAAAATCCTGGTGATGCGCATAACCCTATCCGGCCCGCAATATACTAGCTGGCCGCCCAAACAGGCATATACTGAGGAGCTTCTGAAGACCCTTCATGCCTTGCCTGGCGTTGAGGCCGCGGGGATTGATGCAGGCACGCTGAATACAGGTGTGAGAATCGGCGGTTCGGCGAAAGAAGATGCCATATTCTCCTCCGTTCGAGGAGTTTCTCCCGGTTACCTTAGAGCAATGGGGATTCCCCTTGTTGAAGGGAACTGGCCGGAACGTGGGGCTCTGTTCGGGGCCGTCGTCAACGAAGCATTCGCCCGCCGCCTGCCGCGGCAGTCGAGTGGCAGATTCCTCAGCGGTTCCATTCTGAATGATTCCATCATGGGTGTCGTCGCCGACTTCAAGACATGGCGCCTTGACGCCAATCCCATGCCGGAAGTTTACGTACCCTATGAAAGACTGCCCAATAGCCGCTCTCTGAGAATCGTCCTGCGCACTTCGGGAGAAGCCGCCTCTATGGCGCCGGCAGTTCGAAAAGTAATAGCCGAAATAGATCCGACCCAGCCGGCTTACGAAGTGCAGACGCTCGAAGAAGCGCTATCGGGCTCTATCGCGCCACGCCGCTTCAATTTGTTCTTATTGGGAGCCTTCGCTGTAGCGGCGCTAATGCTCGCTCTAATCGGAGTCTACGGGGTTATCGCCTATTCTGTGGAGCAACGCACTCGTGAGATCGGCGTGCGCCTGGCTCTCGGCGCCCGCCGCCGCGAAATTGTAGGAATGGTGGTACGTCAGGGGATGGCGTTAGCGATCGGGGGCATTGCGGTCGGACTGCTGATCGCTTTGGGACTGACCCGTCTGATGACGAGTCTGCTCTATGATGTGCGATCGAACGATCCCTGGACCTTAAGCCTTGTCACGGCGGGTTTGGCTGTGACTGCCTTACTGGCCACGGCAGTCCCCGCTCTTAAGGCGTCCAAGGTGGATCCGCTAACAGCGCTTCGCCATGAGTAGCGTCGTTACGCGAGTTGCTTCTTGCAATACTCGTAGCACTTGCGCACTTCCGTAATCGGATCGACGCCCTTGTACTCGTATTCAATCATCGCGGGGATGCCCCAGGACTTGTTAGCCTTCAGGACTTCAAGACACGCCTTAATAGGAGTGTCGCCCTCCCCGAACGGCACATTGGCCCCCTGATCCTTCTTCCGATCCTTGATGTGGAGCGTGACAATGCGGTCGTGGTGCTTCTTCAAGTACTCAACAGGGTCCAGGTTAGCCGCGGTGAAGTGGCCTATGTCGAGATTGATGGCGATATTCGGATTTCCCTCCATCGCCTTCGAGAAACTTTCGATCGTTGCAAATTCATTCGGATCTTTCAGATTCGAGTGATTGTGCATAGCAACCTTTACGCCGGCTTTGCTGGCGAGGTCGTTCAGCCGCTTGCTCTGATCCACTTTCGATGAGGCGGTGATGATCTTTGTGCCCAGGAGCTTGGCCATCTCCATCCCATGTAAGACTTCTTCGTCCGTGTGGTTCTGATTGAAGCTATAGTTCATCGCATAAATACGAATGCCCGCATTGTTGAATTTGCGACGAACCTCCTTCATCTGGTCGAGCGAAGACGAAGCCGTGCGCCATTTCTTGATCTCGTCCCGATCCTTCGGCTCGACATGGCCTTGCCACAACTCGACATAGCTGAGTCCGACGTCAGACATAGCCTTGATGGCTTCGTCGAGCGGCAGTGAGCGAAAGCTATAGCTCTGGGCGCCGATTCTGACGCCTTTCACGTTTGAGTCCGGCTTGCCGAAGGCGACCGAGGACGAGGCGGCTGCTATGGCGAATTTGGCGAAATCTCTTCTGGAGTACATGCGATGTTTGTGAACGAGATCATCATAACAAACAACACTTCAGTATTCGCCCCGGACTTACAGTATCTTCAGAACAACTGCGGTCATGTCGTCCGTTCCGCCGCAGCGATCCGCGCTACCGAGTATAAGTTGAACGACTTCGCTGGCCGGCAATCTCCTCGATCGGCGCAGACAGTTGAGGAGTCCCGTTTCGCCAAAGTCTTCCGGCACCAAATGTCCCGCTTCCAGCACGCCGTCGCTGACGATTGCGACCGCATCGCCAGAGAACAAACGCGCTTCCTTTATCTCTCCGCGCCACGCAGGAAACATCCCCACCGGCAGTCCCGTGCTGTCAAGTGTTTCCACAGTACCGCTCGCTCGCAGAATGACGGGAGCCGAGTGCCCAGCGTTGA
>Ga0190275_10003610_pt1 | contig 11068 bp, 13 predicted proteins | sample Popmic550T_FD_133745 | JGI IMG/M metagenome (GOLD analysis project Ga0190275, IMG submission 133745) | Populus adjacent soil microbial communities from riparian zone of Yellowstone River, Montana, USA - 550 T | ecosystem: Environmental > Terrestrial > Soil > Riparian zone > Trees stand | place...
AAGCTCTCCTCCGGCGACAGCCAGAGCAAGCCCGAGGTCGGGCAGAGCGAGGCGCAGCGGATGATCGACGACGGCGCGGTGGCACTGGTGGGCACCTACGAGAGCCCGGTCACCCAAAACGTCGCGTCCGTCGCCGAGCGCGGTCGCGTGCCGCTGGTGATCGACGTGGCCGTCGACGACAACATCCTCGAGAAGGGCTACAAGTACTCCTTCCGCGTCCAGCCCAACGCCACGAGCATGGGCACGTCCGGGGCCGAGTCCCTCGCGGCGTTCGGCAAGCAGGCCGGTGACCCGGTCACCCGGGTGGCCTATCTGCACGTCGAGGGTTCCTTCGGCGACAGCGTGTTCGATGCCTTCAAGGAGAAGGCGGCCGATCAGGGGATCACCGAAGTCAAGGAGATCACCTACCCGCCGACCAACTTCTCCGACGCGACCACCCAGGTCCGCGATGCCGCCTCGTTCAAGCCGGACGTGATCGTCGCCACCGGGTACTTCCCCGACGGCGTCCTGATCGCCAAGGCGGTCGAGGAGCTCAACCCCGACATCTCAGGCCTCTACGGCATCGCCAACGGCGCCTTCGACGACAGCGCCTTCCCCGGGGCTGCCGGAGCGGCCGGCGAGGGCGTCCTGAGCGCGAACTACCACTACGACGCCCAGAACCCCAAGGTGCAGGACATCCGCAAGCGCTTCCAGGAGAAGACCGGGAAGTCGATGGAGACCGCGTCCCTGCTCTCCTACCAGGCCGTGGAGGTGATCGCCGCCGGGCTCGAAGAGGGCGGCGACGACGACCCGGAGAAGCTGCGCGAGGAGATCGCCGGGGTCAGCATCGACGACCCGCTGCTCGCGTTCGACGGACCGATCACCTTCGACAAGACCGGGCAGAACGAGAACGCCACCGTGATCGTCATGCAGGTCCAGGGCAAGAACATCGCCCAGGTCTTCCCCGACGAGTTCGCTGCGGCGAAGCTGCAGTTCCCGGTGGGCAGCGGCCAGTGACGCAGGCTGCCCCCGCTGCCACGTCGCGGCGTAGCGGGCCCGGTGTTCTCGCCGGGCCCGGTGCGCTGACGGCTGGCACGGTCGTCGTGCTGCTGGCCGCGGTCTACCTCGTGGGCCAGAAGGATCCGGGCCTGGTCACCCAGGCCGTGGTGACCGGTCTCCTGCTGGGCGGGGTCTACGCCTTGGTCTCGGTCGGACTGACCCTGATCTTCGGAGTCCTGGGGATCGTGAACTTCGCCCAAGGGGCGATGCTGACGCTGGCGATGTACATCGTCTACACCCTCTCCGTCGAGATGGGGCTCCCCGTCTATCTCGCCACCCTGTTGGCTGTGCCGGTCATGTTCGTCCTCGGCATGCTCGTCCAGCAGCTGCTCCTCACCCGACTGACGATCAGCGGCAGCCACGAGGGGCCCCTGCTCGTCACCCTCGGCCTCTCCCTGCTGATCGGCAACGCGCTGCTGATGATCTACGGCGGACGGCCGAAGTCGGTGGAATCACCCTTCGCAGGGTCCGTGGAGGTGTTCGGCGCGCTCGCGTCGTACTCCCGGCTGGTCGCCTTCGTCGGCGCCGTCCTGGTCGCGCTGGCACTCACCCTCGTGCTTCGCCGCACCTCGCTCGGGCTCTCCATCCGTGCAGTCGCCGCGAACGCGCGCGGCGCCGAGCTGGTGGGCGTGAACATCAGCCGGGTCTACGCCCTGACGTTCGGCATCGGCTCCGCCTGCGTGGCGGTCGCGGGCGGGTTGATCACCCCGTTCACCAGCCTGACGCCCTCCGTCGGGGAGCAGTTCACGATCCTCGCGTTCGTGATCGTCGTCCTCGGTGGGCTCGGCAGCGTCGTCGGCGCCATGGTGGGCGGACTGGTCGTGGGGCTGGTGCAGACCGTCGGGGGGATGTACCTCCCCGGCACCGGGTCGCTCATCCTGGTCTTCGTGCTCTTCGTCCTGGTGCTGTTCGCACGCCCGCAGGGTCTCTACGGGGGGCGCTCATGAGTACGGCGGCCGCCCCTGCTCGTCGGGCCCCCGTGGCGGCCGACGACCCTCGCCTCAAGGACACGTGGTTCGTCCGTCAGCTGGCGGCTCTCGCCGTCGGGCTGGTGGTCCTGGCGCTGCTGCCGTTCGTGCTCAGCGACCGGGCCGAGACCGTGGCCGTCCGCACCCTCATCTTCGCGGTCATGGCCGTGGGCTGGAACCTGATGAGTGGCTACGGCGGGATGTTCAGCTTCGGCCATGCGGCGTTCTTCGGCATCGGCGCCTACATGGATGCGTTCCTGCTCACCGAGCACGGCGTCTCGCCCTGGATCTCGATGGTGCTCGGCGCTCTGCTCGCCGCGGCAGTCGGGGTGCTGATCGCCTACCTGTGCCTGCGCTACCGGCTGGCCGGCTCCTACTTCGCGCTGGCCACCTTCGCGTTCGCGCAGATGTTCCTGCTGCTGGTGCAGAACCTCGAGGTGTTCCACAAGACCGAGGGCTTCAACGTCCCGATCCTGCCGAGCGACTCGTGGGCGAAGCTGCAGTTCCAGCAGGGCAGCCCGTTCTACTTCTGGATCCCGCTCGCCCTGCTGGCGCTCGGCGTGCTGACCACGATCCTGTTCGCGCGCTCCCGGTCCGGCCAGTTCGTGCAAGCCGTCCGCGACGACGAGACGGCAGCCACGTCGTTGGGCATCCCGGCGATGCGCTACCGCCTTCTCGCCGTTGCGCTGAGCTGTGCCTTCACGGCCGCTGCCGGCGCGTACTACACCCAGTACTACCTGTTCGTGGGACCCGAGCAGGCCTTCGGCTCCTCGGTCTCGATCGAGGCGATCGTGCCCGCAGTCATCGGCGGGATCGGGACGGTCTGGGGTCCCGTCATCGGGGCCGCCGTCATCGGTCCGCTCTCCGAGCTGGCCTCGAGCACGCTGCGCAACCCACCAGGGTTCCTCGAGTTCCTGGAGGGCACCGCCGGGCTCGACGTGGCGCTGTACGCGACGATCCTGATCGCGATCGTGCTGTTCCTGCCCAAGGGGGTCTTCGGGTCGGTCCGGGACAGGTGGCGACGATGAGCCTGTTGCAGGTACAAGGCGTCAGCAAGGCCTTCGCTGGCCTGCGCGCTGTCGACGACGTCTCGATCGAGCTCCCGGAGCACGAGTTCCTCGGGATCATCGGACCCAACGGTGCCGGCAAGACCACACTGTTCTCCCTGCTGTCCGGGGAGCAGTCCCCCACCTCCGGGCAGGTCGTCTTCGACGGGCAGGACATCACCGGCTGGCCTGCGCACAAGGTCGCGCACACCGGTCTGGTGCGGACCTTCCAGCTGATGCGACCGTTCGGGTCGATGACCGTGCTGGAGAACGTGACGATCGCAGCCCTGCAGCGTCACCGTTCGCGCCCAGCCGCCCGCCGACACGCGCTGGAGGTGCTCGACAGGGTGCAGCTCGGCGACCAGTACGCCACTGAGTCCGGCTCCCTCTCGACGGCCGGGCTGAAGCGGCTCGAGCTGGCCCGCGCGCTTGCCCTGGAGCCGCGGGTGATCCTGCTCGACGAGGTGCTCGCGGGCCTGGTGCCCGCGGAGCGAGCACCGATGATCGAGCTGCTGCGCGAGGTGCACGCCGACGGGCTCACGGTCATGTTCGTGGAACACATCATGGCCGCCGTGATGGCCCTGTCGGAGCGCCTCGTGGTGATGCACGAGGGAGCGGTGCTGATGGATGGTCCCCCGCGTGAGGTCGTGGAGGACCCGCGCGTCGTCGAGGCCTACCTGGGAGAGGAGCCCGCCTGATGCTCGAGGTACGCGACCTGCACGCCGGCTACGGCCGCATGGAGATCCTGCACGGGCTCACCCTGCGGGTGGACTCCCAGGAGATCGTCTCGCTGATCGGTGCCAACGGCGCCGGCAAGACCACCACGTTGCGGGCGCTGGCCGGCGTCCTGACGCCCCGCGCCGGGTCGGTGGAGCTGGAGGGAAAGCCGCTCCACGGACTACGGGCGGACCAGATCGTCCGCGCAGGCATGGTCCACGTCGCCCAGGACCGGGAGCTGTTCGGTCCGCTCCAGGTCTCGGAGAACCTGGAGATGGGCGCCTACACCCAGCCGCGCTCCAGCATCCGGGAGTCGCTGGACCTGGTCTTCGGTCTGTTCCCGATCTTGGCCGAGCGCCGGACCCAGCGCGCGGAGACGATGTCCGGCGGGCAGCAGCAGATGCTGGCGATCGGCCGGGCCCTGATGGCAAGGCCGCGGCTGCTGACGCTGGACGAGCCGTCAGTCGGTCTGGCCCCCAACCTCGCCGCCCAGGTGCTCGAGGCGATCACGCGGATCCGGGAGACCGGTGTGACGGTGCTGATCGTGGAGCAGAACGCGGCCCAGGCCCTGGCCATCTCCGACCGGGCCTATGTGATCGAGAGCGGGTCGATCGTGCTCGAGGGCACGGGCGCGGAGCTCGCCGACGACGACCGGGTGCGCTCGGCGTACCTCGGAATCTGACGATGGAGTTCCTCGTGCACATCGAGATCGTGTGGCCGCCGGAGAAGCCCGACTCCGAACGTGAGGCCGTCTTCGCCGCCGAGCTGGCGCGGGGGCAGGAGCTCGCCCGAGCTGGGGCGCTGCGCCGGCTGTGGCGGGTGCCCGGACGCTGGGCGAACTGGAGCCTCTACGAGGTGGAGGACGCGACTGCTCTGCACGCAGCGCTGACGTCTCTGCCCCTCTACCCCTGGATGGACATCGACGTCCACGCCCTGGCCCGCCACCCCAACGACCCCAGAGAGCTCGGGATCCTCCCGGGCACCGCGACGGCACCCGGGGGCACGTCGTGATGCGGCTGCTCTCCTGGACCCCGGTCGCCGTGGGGTCCGAGGAGCTCGCGCGTCGACAGGCCCGCTACGACCGGCTCTCCCCACCGTCGGTCCGGGTCACGCTCCGCGACCTGGGGACGATGTTCGAGGATGCTCCGCGGGCGCTGGAGACCGACGCGGACGTGCGAGCCTCGGAGGCTGCCGTGACGGCGGCATACGAGTCGGGCGGTCTCGAGGACTTCGACGCGCTTCTGCCCGACTGCGTCCTCGACCCTGCGATCGAAGCCCACCACCTCGGTCTGCCCGTGCTCGGGCTGACCCGCATGACTGCGACGTTCCTGTCCGGACTCGGAGCCACCGTCGGGGCGCTCGCCCGCAACGACGCGATCGCCGTCGAGCTGGACCGTCGTCTCGAGTCCTACGGGGTCCCGTGGGAGCCGACGGTGGTGATGGACCTCAGCTTCGACGACATCGCCGACGACGCGACCTGGCGGGAGGCCGTACTCGCGCACGCGGGTCGGCTCCGCTGCGACTTCGCGCTCAACGCCTGCTCGGCAGTCGATCTGGGCGAGCCGGCGACCGACACGCTGGTGGTCGATCCCACCGCGCTGGCACTGCGGCTCCTGGGCGTGCGCACGGAGCTGGGGGGCCAGGTCGCATGAACGTGGACGGAGGACCGGACCTCGTCATCGCCGGAGCCGGTGGCGGACTCGCTGGGGCGCTGCGGGCGGCCGAGCTCGGCCTGGACGTCCTGGTGGTGGAGGTCAACGAGCACTTCGCGCAGGGCAACAACACCGCGATGTCGACCGCGATGGTGCCCGGTGCGGGTTCACGGTGGCAGCGCGAGGCCGGCATCGATGACAGCCCCGACCAGTTCCTCGCCGATGTGCTGGCCAAGACCGGGGGCGCAGCCGACCAGCGCCTGACGCGCGCGCTCGCCGAGGTGAGCGCACCTCTGGTCGAGTGGCTGGCCGACCACGTGGGACTCCCGCTTTCCCTGGTCACCGACTTCGACTACCCGGGGCACTCCCGGCAGAGGTGCCACACCGTGCCCGGACGGTCCGGGCGGGCGATGCTGCAGGAGCTCGTCCGAGCGACCCGCCGCAGCGAGGAGGTCGAGATGATGGTGCCGGCCCGCCTCGTGGACGTCATGGCTGACGCCGACGGTGTGCACGGCGTCGTCGTGGAGTCCGGTGGGCAGCGGGAGGAGATCCCCACCAGCGCCCTCCTGCTCGCCACCAACGGGTACGCCGCCGACCCCGAGCTCGTCGCGACCCATCTCCCCGAGATCGCCTCAGCGGTCTACCACGGCAGCGAGGCCTCCAGGGGTGACGCTCTGAGGCTGGGCCGGGCACTGGGCGCGCAGACTGCCTACCTCGACGCCTACCAGGGCCACGCGGCGCTGGCGATGCCCGCGGCGACCCTTGCCGGATGGGCCACAGTGATGCACGGCGCCGTGCTGGTCGCTCGCGACGGTCGCCGCTTCGGTGACGAGACGACTGGCTACTCCGAGTACGCCAGCGAGGTGATCAAGCACGCGCAGGGGCAGGCCTGGATCCTGCTCGACGAGCGGATCGACGGCCTGTGCCGTCCGTTCCAGGACTACCTCGACACCCGCGAGTCCGGCGCCCTGCGGTGGGGCGCTGACGCGCGGGAGATCGCAGAGCTCACCGGCGTCGACGCCGAGGGGCTCGAGCACACTCTTCGGAGCACTCGCAGCTTCGCGCAGGGCAGGGACGTGGACCCCTTCGGACGGCAGAGCTGGGAGGCGCCACTGGGGACGCCGCTCGCGGCGATCGCCGTCCGTCCAGCGCTGTTCCACACCCAGGGCGGACTGCTCGTGGACGAGGGTGCGCGGGTCCTGCACACCTCCGGAAGCCCGGTCCCGGGGCTCTACGCGTCGGGCGGCGCGGCAGCCGGTATCTCCGGACACGGAGCCGGCGGCTATCTCGCCGGCAACGGGCTGCTTCCCGCCCTCGGTCTCGCCTACCTCGCCGCGGAGTCCGTGGCGGCTGCTCGCTGACCCGCTCCCACGTAAACTCGCGGCATGTGCCGAAACATCCGCACCCTGCACAACTTCGACCCTCCGGCCACGCGGGACGAGGTGCACGCAGCAGCCGTGCAGTACGTCCGCAAGATCAGCGGTGCCAGCAAGCCGTCGCAGGCCAACCAGCAGGCGTTCGACCAGGCCGTTGCCGAGGTCGAGGCATCCACCAGGCGGTTGCTGGAGAGCCTGAGCACCAACGCGCCGCCGAAGAACCGTGAGGAAGAAGCCGCCAAGGCCCGTGCCCGGGCCGAGGTCCGTTACGCGCGTGGCTGAGCAGCCCTCTGCGCAGACCACGGAACAGGCGCTCGACCATGTCGAGGGCCTGCTGGGCGGCCGTGTGGTGGTCCTCACCGGCGCAGGTCTGAGCACGGACTCCGGCATCCCGGACTACCGCGGCCCCGGCGCACCGGTGCGGATGCCGATGACCTTCCAGGAGTTCGTCGCCACCCCGGAGAGCCAACGCCGCTACTGGGCGCGGGCTCACCTCGGCTGGTCGCGGATGGGGTCGGCTGAGCCCAATGACGGGCACCATGCGCTCGCGCGCCTCGAAGGCACCGGACGGGTCTCGTTCCTGATCACCCAGAACGTCGACGGCCTGCACGAGCGGGCCGGCCACAAGCAGATGGTCGCCCTGCACGGGCGGATCAGCGAGGTGGTGTGCCTCGACTGCGGCGGACGCACCCACCGCACCGCGATGCAGCGCCAGCTCAGTGAGGCCAATCCCGGCTGGCTCCGCGAGCACCTCAGCGTGGAGGCCAGGCCAGACGGTGATGTCGCCCTCGAGGAGACGGCCGGTTTCGTCGTACCCGCATGCCTCGGGTGTGGCGGACGACTGAAGCCGAACGTGGTGTTCTTCGGGGAGAACGTCCCCAAGCACCGGGTCGCGCGTTGCTACGCCGCCCTCGACGACGCCGACGGGCTGCTCGTCGCCGGTTCGTCGCTGACCGTGATGTCCGGGCTGCGCTTCGTGCGGTACGCCGCCAAGGCGGGCCTGCCCGTCGTGATCGTCAACCGGGGAGTCACCCGCGGCGACCCGCTCGCCACCGCCAAGATCGAGGCCGGCTGCAGCGAGTGGCTCACCAGTTGGTCTCACGCCCAGGAGGATGAGCTCGCGAAGCCTCGGTGAGGGCGGGAGGTTGAAAAGCCTCGGCTCGTGCCCGAGCTGGTGAGAGCGACGCGTCTCAGGCGCGCGTGACGAAGATGTGCTCGGCGGCCTCGGGCACGATCTCGGCCGTCTCGCCTGAGCTGCCTAGCAGCACCCCCTCAGGGGTCGAGACGGCGGCGATCACCGCTCCCGGCATGGCCCCGGCTCGCCGCAGGGCACCCATCAGGACCTCGTCCTTCTGCATCTCCTCGCTGATCCGCCGGACCCGCACGCGGCGGGAGTCAACCCCCACCGCTGCGTTGAGCGCCTCCACGCCGTCACGGAACAGCTCGGGCGTCTTCAGCTCGCCGAGCTCGGCCAGGCCGGGGATCGGGTTGCCGTAAGGAGACTCCGTCGGATGGTCGAGCAGCTCGAGCAGGCGACGCTCGACCGTCTCGCTCATCACATGCTCCCAGCGGCAGGCCTCCTCGTGCACCAGCTCCCAGTCGAGCCCGATGACGTCGGTGAGCAGCCGCTCGGCGAGGCGGTGCTTGCGCATCACCCGGACGGCCAGGCTGTTTCCCTTCTCCGTGAGCTGCAGGTGCCGGTCACCCTCGACCGTGAGAAGCCCGTCGCGCTCCATCCGGGCGACCGTCTGGCTCACTGTCGGGCCACTCTGGTGGAGCCGCTCGGCGATCCGGGCGCGCAGGGGGACGATGCCCTCTTCCTCGAGCTCATAGATGGTGCGGAGATACATCTCGGTGGTGTCGATCAGGTCGCTCACCTGTCCATTGTTGCCCATCGACCCTCACGGGGAGCAGGGTGTGCGGGTGAACGACTCCCTGCTCGTGCCTGCTCGCTACTGCGGACCGGCCAAGTCGGCGAACGGCGGCTACGTCGCGGGGGCCCTGGCCGCTGTCCTGGGCGACACAGGCGCGCTCTCGGTCACTGTGACGTTGCGCCAGCCGCCTCCTCTGGACGCAAGCATGCGGGTCGCCGCTGTCGAGGATGGCCTCGAGCTCACCTTCGGTGGCGCAGTGGTGGCCCGCGCCGGGGTGTCCGAAGCGTCGATCGAGCCGGTCGAGGCGGTGTCGTGGCACGAGGCGATGGCAGCCAGCGCGGCCTACCCCGGCTTCACCTCGCACCCGTTCCCCACCTGCTTCGTCTGCGGGACTGAGCGGAGCGACGGACTGCGGATCTTCCCCGGCCAGGTGCCCTCGACCCACGACGGTCGGACGCGGGTGGCCGCCCCGTGGGTCCCTGACGACACCCTGACCACTGACTCCCGCGAGTACGACGACCCGGCCCTCCGGGTGTCGCTGGCTGCAACCTGGTCGGCTCTGGACTGCATCGGCGGCTGGGCCGGCGACCTGACCGAGCGGCTGATGGTGCTCGGTCGGATGAGTGCCATCATCGACGAGCTGCCGGTGCAGGGCGAGCAGCACGTGGTCACCGGCGAGCACCGGGGATCCCAGGGCCGCAAGACCTTCACCGCCTCGACCCTGCACGACGCGGACGGGCGCATCGTGGGCCGCGCCGAGCACGTCTGGGTCGCGATCGACCCCGCGACCTTCACCGGCTGAGCCGGCCCCGTTCTCCCGGCCCTGCGCCCCGGCTCAATCCGGCTCAGTCCGGCCGGCTCACTCCAAAGCGGAGTTGTACCGGCCCAGGGACCGCACGAACGCGCTCAGGTCCTGCTCGGTCCAGTCACCGAGGCGCCGGCTGAGCTCGTGCCTGCGGCTGGCGGAGATGTTCGCAAGCCGGCGATGGCCCTCCTCGCTGATGGCGAGGATCATGGCCCGCCGGTCGTCCGGGTCGGGCGTGCGCTCGATCAGGTCGAGCTCGAGGAGGGCCTGAACCTGGCGACTCACGGCCCCCTTGTCGACGGAGAAGATCTCCACGAGGTCACTCGCCCGCTGGGGTCCTGAGTCGTTGAGGGCCATCAGCATCGAGTAGGCGACGGGCGACAGCTCGGGGTGCAGCATCCGGGCGCGTTCGGCGATCACGCGTCGGATGCGCCGTACGAGCACGCTCATCTCGTGCTCGAGCTCCTGGAGGGTCTGGTCATCGGCCACACCTGCAGCCTACAAACGCACGGTGCGGGAACTGTCGCGGACAGCAGCGACCCGCAGGCGTGGCTCCGAGGAGCCGCTCCGGGGGACGTGCCCGGATCACCTGCGGGTCGGGTGACTGCTGTTGGATTCACCAGCTCGCTCGCGCGACAACTGGCCGGCGAGCTGCTAGAGAGCAGCCACCTCACGCGTCCTGAAAGAACTCATTCTTTGGACCACCTCCTTTCCCGTGTGCCACCACGGTAGACGGCGAGCATGCGTGACTCAATGCCTTTTCGGGTAAGACAGACCCATGACCGAAGCGCAGCAGTCCGACGACGCGACCGACTCCACCGAGACCTCTTCGGAGAGCTCTTCCGGGACTTCTTCTGGGACCTCCTCCTCCGACTCCAGCGGTGCCGCCAGCTCGTCGAGCTCTGGCGACTCCAGCAGCTCGGGGCTCGAGGAGAGCGGACCCGGAGACATCGGAGACGACAAGCTGCCCGAGGACCTGCAGCCGACCGAGGACAATCCCCTGGCCCGCCACCCGGGACAGACCGGCGACAAGAGCGACCAGATCGGCGCCGACACCGAGGGCACCGACTCCGCCAACCCTTCGTCCAACATGGCCTACAGCGAAGGCGAGAGCAACGCTCCCTCCGACCAGCCCAAGGGCGAGTCCGAGAACGCCCAGGTCAAGGCGGAGGAGGACGACGGGTCGGCCTCGCTGGACAACGGTGGTGGCGGAGCCGGTTGATCTGCGGTCCTCAGCCAGCGGCTGCCGCGGTGAACTGGGCGTTGTAGAGCCGGGCGTAGGCCCCCTCGGCGACCAGCAGCTCCTCGTGCGTGCCCTGCTCCACGATCGCGCCGCTCTCCATCACCAGGATGAGGTCGGCGTCGCGGATCGTGGAGAGTCGGTGGGCGATCACGAACGAGGTTCTGTCGCTGCGCAGGGCCGTCATCGCATGCTGCAGCAACAGCTCTGTGCGGGTGTCGACCGACGACGTCGCCTCGTCCAGGATCAGTAGCGCCGGGTCGGAGAGGAACGCCCGGGCGATGGTGACCAGCTGACGCTCACCCGCGGAGAGGTTCGAGCCCTCTTCGTCGATGACCGTGTCGTAGCCGTC
>Ga0190275_10003611_pt1 | contig 11067 bp, 11 predicted proteins | sample Popmic550T_FD_133745 | JGI IMG/M metagenome (GOLD analysis project Ga0190275, IMG submission 133745) | Populus adjacent soil microbial communities from riparian zone of Yellowstone River, Montana, USA - 550 T | ecosystem: Environmental > Terrestrial > Soil > Riparian zone > Trees stand | place...
ACAGTCGAGTACACGGTGCTGCTGGTGCTGATCCTCGCGGGAGCGATCACCCTGTGGAAGAACCTCGGGCAGAGCGTCCATGGCCAGCTGAAAACTGCGCAGGATTCGTTCAGCACGAACGTCCAGCCGGCTCAGTAAGGGTGGTCGTTGGCGGACTCGGCAGCGCCGGCTCCGTGTTCGCGGAGTACGTCGTGCTGCTGGTGCTCGTCGCGCTCGGCTGCGTGGCGGCGTCCGTTGCGCTCGGTCCGCCGCTGCTGAGGCTGTATCTCACGCAGCGTGCGGTGCTGTTGCTGCCGTATCCGCTCTGAGTCTGTACAGAGCGTCGACCTGAGTGTGTTCTCGCCGAGAAAGGGAGGTGTCATGACGACGAAGGTGCCCACTACGACGCCATACGCAGAGCAAACGAGGCGCGCGTGGCTCTCCGCCGTGCGCACTGGCTTCGCTCGTCGAACAGGCGTCGTGACACCTCCGCGCTCGGGTTGTGCGGACCAGCTGGTGTCGGCATGACACCCTGGCCACTCGCTTTGACGCTGCTCGGCGCTTGCGTCGCTACGCTCACCGATCTGCGTACGCGTACGATCCCCAACTGGTTGACCTTGCCGCTGCTCGCCTTTGCGCTGGCCACGCACGCGCTCGAGCGCGGAGTCTGGGGACTTTCGCTTGCGCTGCTCGGCTCGCTGGTCTGCTTCCTTCCCGTTTATTTTCTGTTCACGCGCCACGCTCTCGGTGGTGGCGACGTCAAGCTGTTTGCCGCGTTCGGAGCCTTGGTGGGCCCGCGCGACGGGCTCGAGCTCGAGCTGACGGCGTTCGTGCTCGTCACGCTGTTCGTGCTTGTGACCAGCGTCTGGAGCGGTCGACTGCTGCGCTTGCTGGTCGCCTCGTGGCGCGCCTCCTTGCACCTGCTGCGTCCCGCGCGCTTTCCGCCACCCGAAGCAGGGGCCGAGAGCGTCGAGCTCCCGATGGGCCTCGCCATCTTGTGCGCGGTCCTGGCTCTGGCCGCGCGAAGTGTGTCGTGAGCTCGCTCCGCTGCGACCGCGGCACGGTGTACGCCGAGTTTCTCGTGGCGTTCGTGCCGCTCTTTCTGATGTTTCTCGGTGGGCTTCAGCTTGCGCTGATCGCACAGGCGCGCGTGGTGGTGCAGCACGCGGCGTCGCTTGCCGCGCGCGCGGCCATCGTCGCCATCGACGACGATCCGATCTTCTACGACGACGGCAAGCGCAAGCTCTTGTCGGCGGAGGGGAGCGGCGAGGGTCGAGACAAGTCGCAGCAGCTGGTCGAAGGCCTGTCGAAGGCGAGCGCGCCCCCTGCCACCGAGGGCGAGAGCTCCGGCTCGGAGCGTCTCAACTCCGTGCGCAACGCGGCCTATCTTCCGCTCAGTGCGGTCGGGCCCTCTCACGAGCAGGTGATGGCCTGGTTCACGGGAGCGCTCGGCGGAGGTCGCCACAGCGTCGGGCAGACGCTGGGCGATGCACCACTCTTGCGTGTGCTCACGAGCCTCGCCCTCTACGTTCGCGTCGCCTCCGCGGTCACGTTTCCCAGGGCACGCTACGCCAAGGAGCTGCGCGACCTCGAGCAGCCGTGGCGCGATGGCGAGCTCGTGCACGTGCGGGTCACCTACCTGTTTCCGTGTGGCGTGCCGCTGGTGCGCGCCATCGCTTGCCGCTCACTGATTGGCATGAAGCTCGGCGATCCATGGAGTGCGCTGAGCGGGAAAGAGCAGCCCTTCGAGCAGGCGCTCGAAGAGCTCGGTCAGGCGGAGTGGGCCGATATGCAGGCCGGCCTCTATGCGCTGCCCGACGAGCGCTTCCTGACGCTGCAGGGGGAGGCTGCGCTGCCCAATCAAGGCGCGGCGTACCGCTATCCGTCCGAGCTCTGCAAGACCAAGAAGAGCGCCAGCGGAGTCGATTGCAAGGGTAAGAAATGAGACCTCTGCTGCATGCGCGCGCGGGCGCGGCGATGGTGTTCGGGATCTTCTTCGCCGTGCTGTTCATCGGCTTCGTCTGGAGCTTGTGGGGCAGCGTGGAGACGGTGCTCTTGCGGCAACGCATGCAGGATGGCGCCGACGCCGCGGCTTTCTCTGCGGCCGTCGTCAACGCGCGCGGCATGAACCTGATTGCGCTTATCAACATGACGATGGCGGCCGTGCTCGCCGTGCTCGTGGCGCTGCGGCTCACGCAGACGCTCACGTTGATAGCGCTCGGGATCTGCACGGCGCTCTCATCGGTCACTGGCGGCGCGACCTCGGTGGCGGTGCCGCCGCTCCAGGTGGTCTACAAAGGCGTCACCAAAGCTGCGGACAAGGTGAAAGACCCCATCGAGCAGCTCCTGAAGGTGCTGCATCAGGTCGCTGAGGTCACGGCCAAGGTGGTGCCACTCGGCGCCAACGCGCGTGTGATCGACCTCGTGGCATCGCACCACGACGCGTTCGGCGTCGCCATCCCGACCAGCCTGACGCTACCGGTCGAAGACGACGCCTTCGCCGTGCTCTGCGAGCATGCCGGGAAGATCGCGGGCCAGCTCGCCATCTTGCCGATAAGTCCAGTCCTGCCGACGCCCGTGGAGAGCGGGTTTGCAGAGGCCACGGGCAAGCTCGCCGAGGCGGGCGCGACCTGGTTTTGCGGGCAGGGTGGCTCGCCTCCCGACCTGAATGGCAAGGACCGGACGCGCTGGGTCGAGCTGCCTCGCTTCGCGTCGCAAGACGAGTGCGACCAACAGACTCAGGCTCAGGTCGATCCGAACCAGAGCGACGAGGCGTATCGGGAGCCGTGCGAGCGCGCATCCGCCGAGCTGCTCGCGTCGGTACCCGACCGTGATGGGAGCTGCCGGCAGGGAGAGGCGCTGTGTCCGACCGACTGTGAGCAGTCGACGCGCACGAGCTGCCCTTCGTCCGGCTTCAGCGACTGCATGCCGGAGCACGCCCAGCAAGCGTCCGGCACGGCGAGCAGACTCTTTGGCTCGGGCACCGTCCAGTGCAGTGGGGGCAGCCAGTACGAGCAGCGGCTCGTGCTCGCGCGCGAGCAGTGCCGACCCGAATCCGAGGGGGGGCGCGAGGGGCTCGGCGGCTTTGCGTGGCGCGAGCGTCAGGTGGTGCGCGAGTACGTCTGGGACGGCCTGGCGGCGCAGTGGCGTGAAGACGAGGGTGCCCGCAGCGAAGAGGCGCCACGGCAGGTGCGGCGCAAGGATACGGACGAGAGCATTCCGTGCGGCAAGGACGGCCTGATCGACGAGCACTACGAGCGCGACGCGAGCTTGCCGGTGTGCGAGGGAAAGGCGCAATGCGAGACGGCGGCGCGCTCGCACGGAGAGCTGCCTTGCTCGCGTGTGGCGCCGAGCCGCAAGGGCGAGCGCTTCCGGGAGCGCTCGACTCAGGTGGTCGACCTGCTGCGCTGCGCCTACGTCAGTCCGCTGCCCAAGGTCGAGACCCCCGCGATGGACATGAGTAAGGAGTTCTCGAGCGAAGGCGACACCAGCCCCATGCGGCTCGAGCAGGGCAAGATGCTTGGGGCCAGCGACTTTCAGCTGCGCGCCGTGGTGATCGGAAAGAAGGCGCCCGAGCGCGCGCAGAGGGTGGTCGCGCTCGCGTGGTGGGGAGGTCCGCGAGGCGACGCCGTGGCTGACGAGGGCGGTGCACTCGTCTCGACGGCCACTGCGCTCGGCCGCATCGGACTCGCGCAAGCTGAGTATTACTTCGACTGGACTGGACTCGGAAAAGACGGTCCGAAAGACCAGACCAAGCCAGCCGACGTCACCGAGTGGATGTGGAACATGGCGTGGCGTGCGCGCCTGCGGCCGTTCCGCATGAACCACGACGATGCCGATCCAGAGCAGACGCAGCAGCCAGGTGGAGGTGGCGGGGGCGGTCAGGGAGGCGGAGCAGACGCGCCAGGAGGCGCCGGAAAGGGGCTCGACTGTGCGGCGCTGCCGAAGGGAGCGGGTGCTTTCTGCGGGGACGCCACGCAGGCCGTGCAGCTCCTGGGCGGCGGCTCATGAGCCTGCTCGACGACCGGCGCGGCTCGGCGAGCGTGGAGATCGTGGTGATGCTGCCGCTCTTCATCGTACTGTTTGCCGGCGTCTACCACTTGCATTCGGCGGGCAGTGCCGCGCTGGTCGCCGCCGAGGCCGCGCGCGGCTGCGCCTGGCAGTTCGCCGTGACCGGCTGTGAAGACGCCAAGCGTCTCGAGCTCTGCCAAGGAGCCTCGGCAGCCAAGGGCAACGACGTGAAGAGCGAGAGCGACGCACGCAGCGAAGCGGGCGACGAGACCGCGAGCGAGCTCGAAGAGAGCGAGAGCGTGCTCGATAAGATCGAAGACATCCCGATCCTGGGCGAGCTCGTGACGATGCTGTTCGGCGAGGGCGCGGTGGCCGCCGCAGAGCGCAAAGTCCCCGGCTTCATGCGCAGCGAGGACGTCACGATGGCAAGGGCTTACTACATCGTCTGCAACACCGTCTCGAAGAGCTGGTCCGATCTCATGAAAGACCAGGTGTGCGCAGTGATGACCGACAACTTGGGCATGGACGGGAAGGTGCTGGGATGCAAATGACGCGCTGGTTACGACGCGCTCTCTTGCTCTCGAGCTGCGCTTTTCTGAGCATGTTCTTCGCGTGGCGGACCGTGCGTGCAGAGCTTGCGCAGCGTGCGCTCGATGCCAGCGCTCCCATCCTCGACTTGCCTGCGGCTTGGTCGTCGGCCGCCCCGCGGGAGCTCTGGCTAAATGGTGGACACGTGCGAGTCCTGACGGGCCTGAGTGATCTTCCTCTGCCCGCGCTGATGAGCAGGCTCGAGCAGAGCTGTCGAGCGCGCTCGCAGCTCGCGCCGTCGCGCCTACGCGAGCTTGCCGGCACCGCGCTGCCAAGCCTGCTCGATGGGGTGCTGCGGGCAGATGCTCCACAGTCGGGGCTGATCGCTTGCTTCGAGCTCGGTGGTCGTCCGCTCGGGGTCTCGGGCCTGCTCGGCAAGCTGCAGCGCTTTGCGCGCGAGCTCGACCTGGCGGAGCTCGGAAACGTGCACGTCGTGCGTGCGGCGGCACGTCCGCAAGGCACGTTCTTCGTCGTGGTGAGCACGCTGGGCGCGCTGCCGCTCACGAAGCTGTTTCCGGCGGCTGGCGACGCACCCGGACTCGACTTCAGCGCCGCCGGTCGACCTTTGGACTCGCGCCGTGTCTTCACCGCACTCCAGGAAGGCGGCGAGCCCACCATCGTCATCTACGAGAGCGGGCGTGCGCTCGCCCCGCTTCTGGACGAGTACGCGGGCCGACTCGTGCGCGCTGGCTTCGAGCAGCTCGGTGTACTGCAGGAGCAAGGATCTCGCTCCGTGCTCTTGCAGCAGCACGGCAGCACGCTGCTCGTCATGGCTGCGCGCGCGCGTGGGCGCTCGCTGGTGTCGGTAATCGCACTCGACCGCGGCTTCGTACGCAACTCGCGGGCGAGCTCGACCGATAGCCGCGCCGTGATGAGGCAACGACCATGAAGCGGACGGCAACCGTGTGGGCGCTCGGCTCTGCGCTGCTGGGCGGCGCCGCCCTGCATCTCTATCTGGCGCGCTACGAGCTCGAGGTCGCGGGAGGTGTTCCGACGCCCGTTGTCATGGCCACGCGCGACATCGCTCTCGGCGACGTGATCACGCGCAGCGCCATCGACGTGCGCGAGCTCCCGGAGCGCTACATCGAGGAGCGCCACGTCCTGCTGAGCGACCTCGAGCGCATCCTCGGCACGCGCGCCACGGCGGCCGTCGGTAGTGGCTCGACCTTGCTGTGGAGCGACCTCGACGTCTCCCAGGAGGGAAGGACGCTCTCGGGACTCGTACGTACGGGGATGCGCGCCTTCACCTTGCCCGAGCGCGAGGTCAGCTTCGATGGCCTGCTGCGCCCGGGCGACCGCGTGGATGTGTTGTTCACGCCGAGCGGCGGGCTGAGCGGCACCGTGACGCTGCTGCAGAGCGCGCTGGTGCTCACCGTCGGCAACGATCTGGGCGAAGATGGTGTCGGCCGACCGCGCACCGCCGGGCAGGCAGGTCACGTGACCTTGAGTGTCCGCAGCGAGCAGGCGCAGCTGCTCGCCAACAGCGAGGCGCGCGGCACCCTGCGGCTCGCCCTGCGCAACCCGCAGGACCTGGTGCTCGCCGAGAGCGCGGCGCCCGGCGCGTCGCCCGAGAGCGCGCCGAGCTCGAAGGCCGAGCGCGCGCAGCGAGGTCAGCCATGACCGCGAGCGCGCAAGCGGTGCGCCACGTACGGCTGCACGTCACGGCCGATGGCCTCGATGAGCAGCTCACGCTCACGCTCGATCGACCGCTCTCCCTCGGTCGCGATCCCGAGTGCGACGTGTTGCTGCCGTCCGTGCGCGTGTCACGCAAGCACGTGTCGCTGTTCGAGGCCGGTGGACGGCTGAGTGTCCGCGACCACTCCTCGAACGGCACGCGTGTCAACGGCGAGCAGCTGCACCTCGCCGACCGTGAGCTCGGCAGCACGGGTCGGCTCGAGGTGGGGCCTTACCTGGTTCGCGTGCAGCTGGTCGAGGTGCCCGAGGGCGTGAGCCAGGGACAGCCGAGCGGTGAGCTCGTGGGGCTGCGCCGCCGTATCCGGGCGCGCTTGCTAGACGACCTCGACCTGGTGGCGCTCGGGCACGAGCAGATGACGCCCGAGCGCATGCGCCCGGAGGTGCTCGAGGCGCTCGAGCGCATCATGGAGAGCCTCGCCAGCGATCTGCCCTCGGGAGCGGCGCGGACGGGCTTGCGCGACGAGCTCTGCGACGAGGTGCTCGGGCTAGGTCCGCTCGAGCCATTGCTGCGCGACAGCTCGGTCAGTGAGATCATGTTGATCGACGCGGCGACCATCTACGTCGAGCGCGGCGGTCGCGTGGAGCGCACGGCGGCGCACTTCACCGACGACACCGCGGTGCGTGCCGCGCTCGAGCGCATCGTCACACCCCTCGGTCGGCGGATCGACGAGTCGAGCCCGATCGTCGATGCGCGCCTGCGCGACGGCTCGCGCGTCAACGCCGTCATCCCGCCGCTCGCGCTGCGCGGGCCGTGCATCACCATCCGCAAGTTTCCGAGTCAGCGCCTGACGCTCGCGCGGCTCGTCGAGCTCGGCTCGCTCTCCGAGCCGATGGCGCGCTTCCTCGGTCGCGCGGTTCGAGTGCGCGTCAACATCGTGATCTCCGGCGGCACGGGCTCGGGCAAGACCACGCTGCTGAATGTGCTGAGTTCTGCGATCCCCGAGCACGAGCGCGTCGTCACCATCGAAGATGCCGCCGAGCTCGCGCTCGCGCAGCCTCATGTCGTCTCGCTCGAGGCACGGCCCCCGAACATGGAGGGCGTCGGTGCCATCACGATCCGTGCGCTGGTGAAGAACGCGCTGCGCATGCGCCCCGACCGGATCGTGGTCGGCGAGTGTCGCGGTGGTGAGGCGCTCGACATGCTGCAGGCGATGAACACGGGCCACGACGGGTCGATGACCACCACCCATGCGAATAGCCCCGCGGAGGCCGTCCAGCGGCTCGAGACGCTCTGCTTGATGGCCGGGCTCGACCTGCCGCTCGCCGCCATTCGGCGACAGATCGCGGCGAGTGTGGAGCTGTTGGTGCAGCAGGCGCGCTTCGCCGATGGCTCGCGTCGAGTCACCCGCATCGCGGAGATCGTCGGCATGGACGAGCGCGGCGAGGTGGAGCTGCGCGAGCTGTTTCGCTACGAGCAGAGCGGCACCTGCCCAGGCGGCGAGATCGAAGGCGAGTTCCTCGCCACCGGGTCGATCCCACGCTGTGTCGGCCGCTTCGTGACTGCAGGACTGCTCGAGGGCGGACAGTGCTTCTGAGCTGGCTGCCGATGTCGCTGCTGCGCTGCGTCGCCATCATCCTGATCGGAGGCTCCGCGCCGCTGCTCGTCTCGGCACGCTTTGCCGAAGCGACGAGCGCGCTCGCCAGCTACGAAGCGCGCCTCGAGCGCGACCTCGCCTACCTGAGGCTCGCGCTCTCGGCGCGCCGGATCTCCATCCTTCAAGCGCTGCTGCTCGGCTGCGCGCTGCTGGCGCTGGTCGAGCGGGCCTATGCGGTCGGCTCGCTGCTGGTGACCCTCACCGCCTCGGCCCGACCTTGGCTCACCTATCAGCGCTCCCGCCGCACCACACTCCTCGAGGGACAGCTCGACGGCTGGCTGTTCGGGCTCGCCGCCACCATGCGGGCGACGCCGGCGCCGGGGCAAGCCATCGCCTACAGCGCGCTGCTGGTCGCGGCGCCGCTACGCGACGAGCTCGAGACGCTGGTCAAGGAGCAGCGGCTCGGCACGCCGCTGGACGAGGCGCTCGCGCGCATGGGGCGACGCATCGGCAGCCGAACGGTGCAGTCGGCGCTCGGGACCTTACGCATCGGACAGGCGAGTGGTGGAGACATCCCCACTATCCTCGAGCGCTCCGCGGCCACCCTGCGCGAGATGGCGCGCCTCGAGGGCGTCGTCCGCACCAAGACCGCCGAGAGTAAGGCGCAGGCCTGGCTGCTCGCGGTGCTGCCCTTTCCCTTGATCACCATGCTCCACTGGCTCGATCCAACCTTCCTCGCGCCGCTCTGGCGCGACCTGCGCGGCTTCTTCGTGCTGGCAGGCGCCGTCGTGCTGTGGGTGGCATCGATCCTGGTGGCGCGGAGGATCCTCGATGTCGATATCTGATCCGCTGCTCGCCGAAGCGCTGCGCGGCGTGGCCATCGTCAGCTCGATGATGGCAGCGTTCGTGCTGGTGTACGAGCTCGCGCGCGTGCCGCCGCTCTCGGCGCCACTCTACGGACTGCGCGGCAGGCGGCGGAGCCAAGCGCGTACGCAGCTCTTCTTTGTCGCCGCGGAGCCGATCTTCGCGCAGCTCGCCGGCTGGATCGGCAAGCTCCGCCTGACACGCGTGCGCACGTATCTGACGGAACTCATCCGCCACGCAGGCGAGCTCGCCGGTCTGTCTGCAGACGAGCTGCTGGCCCTGAACGTGCTGTGCTGCGCGAGCCTCGGCTGGGCGGGCGGCTGGCTGGTCGCGGAGGCCGAGCTCGGCTTCGAGGTCCGGTTGGCAGTGTGGCTGCTCGCGGCATGGCTGCCCTTCGTACGTGTGCAGAGCGCCGCCAAGCAGCGCGCAAAGCAGCTCGAGCGCAGCCTGCCGACGGCGATGGATCTGTGCGTGCTGTGCATGGGCGCGGGTGCAGACTTCCCGGCAGCGCTGCGCTTCGTGGTGGACGAGCTCGGCGCCGCACATCTTGCGTGTCGAGAGGAGCTCGGCTTGGTGCTCGATGCGCTGAGTCTCGGCAGGACGCGCGTCGAGGCGCTGAGTGAGCTCGGTCAGCGTACGCGCAGTGTGGCCGTGCGCGAGTTCGTGGCATCGGTCTGCCAATCGGAAGAGAAGGGTACGCCGCTCGTGGAGACTCTCACCATCCAGTCGACGACCTTGCGCCAGCGGCGCAGTGTCCGCGCCGAAGAGCTCGCCGCACAGGCTGGCGTGAAGATGATGTTGCCGCTGATGTTGCTGGTCGCAAGCCTGCTGCTCATCATCTTCGGGCCGCTCTTCATCTCGGGGACGGGCCTGTGAGCGGGCGCGTGCCCAAGCTGCGAAGAGCGCAGCTCTTGCTCGTGGTCGGCCTGGGCGCGCTGGGTGCGCTCTACGCATTCGTGCTCGGGGACGCTGCTGTCACCGAGTCGCAGCTGGGTGAGCCCGAGCTGACTGCGCTCCCGCGCGCGCCCACCGCTTGCAGGTTCGCGGGAGACGAAGCGCTGGCCCATGCACGTACACTCGAGCGCGCGGCGAGCGCGCACTGGGAGCGCGTCCCATTCGCGCTGGAGGAGGCGCCGCGCGCCTATCTGCAGATGAGTGAGGCCGAGCTCTGCTACGGCGTGGCCGATCGGCCGGCGAGGCTCCGGACCGCGGCCAAGCGGCGCGAGTACGAAGCCGAGATCGAGCGTCGCTTTGCACGTGCGCGACTCCTGTTGAGCGTCGCGCAGCGCGAGCAGCAGCTCGAGCGCGCGCGCAAGCAGATTGCAGCGCTGCGTGCGCTGCTCGAGCGCGCACCCGAGGAGGTGCGCGCATTGCGCGCCGAGCTCGAGCAGCTCGACCGAACCTACGCAGCGCAGCTCGTCGAGCGCGCCCAGGAGAGCAAGCGGTGATTCCCGAACACGTCTACAGACACGCCATCGGTGAGTTCTTCGCGCCGATTCAGCCTTTTCTCAGCGACCACTCCGTGAGCGAGGTGATGATCAACGGGCCAACTTCGATCTACGTGGAGCGAGCTGGGCGGCTCGAGCGCACGGAGGCTCGCTTCGCCAGCGACGCTGCCCTGCTGTCGGCGTTGCGCGTCCTTGCGCAGTACGTCAATCGCCCGTTCGACCGCGAACATCCCATCCTCGAAGGGCGCATGCCGGATGGCTCGCGTGTCGAGGCCGTGGCCGCGCCCATTGCGATGGGAGGCGCGCACGTGTCGATTCGGCGCTTCTCGCGCGATCGGCTCGGCGTCGAGGCGTTGATCGCGAGCGGCTCCCTCGATGCCACGAGCGCGGCCTGGCTGCGGGCCCTGGTCGAGGCCAAGCACAACATCATCGTGGCGGGCGGAACAGGCACGGGGAAGACCTCGCTGCTCAACGTGCTCACCGGCTTCATCCCGGACGAAGAGCGCACCGTCGTGCTCGAGGATGCGCGCGAGCTGCAGCCGCGCGGCGCGCACGTCGTGCAGCTCGAGTCGCGCCCGCACGACGAGCAAGGCCGCGGCGCCATCAGCATCCGCGACCTGTTCAAGGCGGCGCTCCGTATGCGCCCCGATCGGATCGTGGTGGGGGAGACACGCGATGGCGCGGCGCTCGACCTCATCCAGGCGATGACGTCGGGACACGGAGGCTGCCTCTCGACCCTGCACGCGAGCCACCCGCGCGACGTGCTCGCACGGCTCGAGACGATGGCGCTGATGGCCGACATCGAGCTGCCCTTGCGCGCGTTGCGGGCACAGATTGCGTCGGCGCTCGATCTGATCGTGCAGGTCGATCGCTTGCGTGGCGGGCAGCGGGTGGTCACGCACGTGTGCGAGGTTCACGGCGTCGACGAGCAGGGGCAGGTGGCGCTG
>Ga0190275_10003612_pt1 | contig 11066 bp, 8 predicted proteins | sample Popmic550T_FD_133745 | JGI IMG/M metagenome (GOLD analysis project Ga0190275, IMG submission 133745) | Populus adjacent soil microbial communities from riparian zone of Yellowstone River, Montana, USA - 550 T | ecosystem: Environmental > Terrestrial > Soil > Riparian zone > Trees stand | place...
ACCACTGTTCTATCGCCCGCTTCGCGGACTCGCCTTCGTGGGGCGCACGATACCCGCCCTGAAGGGCGGGCCTACAGATCTTCCGCCGCCTACGGCGGCTGCGGTAGCTCGCTCCTTACAAATGAAGAGGCTCGGATTTCTTCACAACCTCTCACGATGACAGGGATGCGGGATGCGCCTCACTCGACGCTCGGGATGACTGCTCTTTCCGCGTCGAGGCGCAGACAACCGACAACGGACAACCGACAACGCGAAGCTTCAATCTCTCTTGATCGCCTCGGTCCAGTGCTCCACATCCCCTTCGGCCATGGTGCCGTAGGGTTGCAGGCGGGCGTCCAGGAAGCCCCACTCGCGGATATCGATCAAATACTGCGCGCGGGAGGTAAGGGTGCCGTAGCAGACTTTTTCGGGGGCGCTGCGGTCGTTCAGTTCGGCGGCGAAGCGGGCCAGGAGCTCTTCGGTGACTTCGCGGGGGATGCGATGGCGCTCGCTCGGGTAGACGAAGCCGAATTTGACGATCTGCATCAGAAGGAGGCGCCAGTGGTCGCCGAAGCGGCGAATGAGGCGCTGCCAGTCGAGGCGTTTGCCGGTGCGGAGGAGGAGGTGCATGACGTCGCCGCCGTCGTACCGCTCCCGCTCCATGACGTAGGATTTGGACCAGATGATCTCTTCCGGCGCCACCAGCCGGACCGGGATGCCGAAGATCTTTCCTTCCACGGAGTGCTCGAACCATTCGTCCTCGACCGGCGCTTCGCCGTTGCCGCCGGAGAAGATGAGGTCGATGAAGGCGTCGTCTTTGTAGATCTTACCGAGCCAGTGGGGAAACTTGAGCTCTGTTTTGTAGCCGGCGCGCTGGACGGCCTCCTGGAAGCGGGGGTAGTCAGAGCGGCGGACGAAGATGTCGAAGTCTTTGGTCTCGCGGGCGACGCCGGTGTAGCGGTAGTAGGCGTGGGTGCCGCCAACGAGGAAGGGGAGGCCTTCGCGGGTGAAGAGCTCGAGGGTGTCGCGATAGAAGTCGGTCTTTTCGGGGTTGACCTCGGGGACTTCGCCCCGGCGCTCGAGCTTGAATCGGGCATCCGTCGTCATGCCTCAGCCGTAAGGCCAGAGGTGTGCCAACGGGGGGACTGAGGGCCGAGGGCCAAGGGCAGAGGGCCGAGGGCCCACCCCCCCCGGTTTTCCCTCGGCCCTTGGCCCTTGGCCCTCGGCCCTCCGAATGTCACGGGTCGGTGAACGAGTACACAGGTTCGAAGACGGAACAAGCGTTCGGTCCGTACACTGATCTGCTGTGATGTTGCCATCGCCGTCTCTCTTCCACGAGGAGCAGCAGTTCCGTCAGCGGTGGCTTTGGCTGCTCTTTGCCCTGGTCTCGATCCCGCTGGTCCTGCTCCTCGGCTTTTCGGTCTATCAGCAGCTCATCCTGGGCCGGCCGGTCGGCGATCATCCGGCCAGTAACAGCGTGCTGGTGCTGATCTTTCTGAGCGTGCTGGTCCTGCATTCGGCGGTGATCGCGCTGTTCTGGTACGCGCGGCTCAGTGTCACGGTGACGGAGTCGGAGCTTCGGTACCGTTTCTTCCCCTTCCACCTCACTCCGCGGCGCATCCCGCTCCAGGACATCTCGGATGCCCGGAAGCGCCACTACAGCGCCCTCGGCGAGTACGGCGGCTGGGGCATCCGTCTCGGTCTCAGCGGCTGGGCTTACAACGTCTCCGGTGAGGACGGCGTGCAGCTGCAGTTGAAGGATGGGAAGCGGATTTTGATCGGGTCCCAAAGGAGCGACGAGCTGGAGGCGGTGTTGCGGGCGCGGTAACCTACTTCGCCCGATCCAGCTCCTCGATCGTCACCTCGGCCGCCGGCCGTTCCTTCTGCAGCCGGGCGGCGACGTTTTCCGCCACCTTCATCGCCCGCAGCACGTTCAGCCCGGCGATCTTCTTGAGCGCTTCGTCGGAGTGGCCGCGGCGGCGGAGCTCGGAGAAGAGGGCGGGGTAGTCGGCGACGCTTTCGAGGCCGACGGGGGTGGTGGAGATGCCGTCGAGGTCTCCGCCGATGCCGACGTGGTCGATGCCGACGATGCGTACGGCGTGCTCGATGTGGTCGGCCACCTGGGTGAGGGTGGCGCGGGGCCGGGGATGGGTGGTGTCCCAGGCGATCAGCGCTTCTTTGACCGTGCCGGGCTCGCCCTGGTGCAGCTCGCCGAGGCGGGCCTCCTCGGCTTTGCGGGCGGCGTGGTAGTCGCGGAGCTCGTTGGAGACGAAGGACGGGACGAAGGTGACCATGATGACGCCGCCGTTGTCTTTCAGCCGGCGCAGCACGTCGTCGGGGACGTTGCGGGCGTGGCCGGTGACGGCGCGGACGGAGGAGTGGGAGAAGATGACCGGGGCGACGGCGGCGTCGAGGGCGTCGTGCATGGAGGCGGGGGAGACGTGGGAGAGGTCGACGAGCATGCCGAGGCGGTTCATCTCGCCGACGACCGCCTTCCCGAACGGACTCAGGCCGTCGTGCTTCGGGGCGGCGGTGGCGGAGTCGGCCCAGTCCACGTTGTCGGAGTGGGTGAGGGTCATGTAGCGGGCGCCGCCGGCGTAGAGCTGCCGCAGGACGGCGAGGGAGTTGTTGATGGAGTGGCCCCCTTCGACGCCGATCAGCGAGGCGATCTTCCCTGATTTGTGGATGCGGGTGATGTCGCCGGCGGTGAGGGCGAGGGCGAAGGTGTCGGGATAGAGGGCGTCGAGGCGATGGACGACGTCGATCTGTTCGAGCGTCGCCTGGACGGCGTCCGCCCCTTTGAGCGACGCCGGGACGTAGACGGACCAGAACTGGGCGCCCATCCGGCCGCGGCGGAGGCGGGGGATGTCGGTGTGGAGGGCTTTTTCGAGCTTCGACTGGTCCTGGGTGAGGTCGATCTCCGCCAGCTTGTTTTTCGTCCGCTCCCGGTACTGCCACGGCAGGTCGTTGTGCCCGTCGATCAGCGGCACCTCGCGCAGGATGCGCTCGACGTGGGTGTCCTGGGCGGTGAGGGTGGTGGCGAGGAGGATTGTGATCAGGGCGAGACGCATGGGCGGGGATTGTATTGGTTGTCCGTTGCCGGTTGTCGGTTGTCCGAACCTGTTTGGCCTGAGGACGGTTATGGACGAGAGACATCTCTCTATAGGACCCTGGACTGACAACCGGCAACCGACAACCGGTATCATCCGCGCCCGTGCCTCTCGCGTTCACGAAACACGAATCCCACCCGATGGTCGACACTCTTCTGCGCACGCGCGTGCCGCGGTGGGAGGAGCTGAACCGGGCCATCGACGAGCGGGACGACATGCTCGATTTCGGGATCAAGCTGTTCGAGCATGACCGGGACCGGGCGCTGACCAGCTACTTCCAGAACGGGATGGACCAGTTCGCGCTCGTGCGGCACATTGCCGGTTGGCGGGGCTCGATAGGGCCCGTAAACAGCCGGCCCGTCCGCCGCATGCTCGATTTTGCGAGCGGGTATGGGCGGCTGACGCGCTTCCTCGTCCATGAAAAGCTGGCCGGGGAAGTCACGGTCTGCGACATCCTCGAAGGGGGGATGGCGTTTCAGGCGGAGCAGTTCGAGGTCCGGACGATTCTGTCGAAGACCGATCCGGACGATCTCGTCACGCCGAGCCGCTATGACCTGATCTTCGTCGCCTCGCTCTTCACCCACCTGCCGCCGGCGACGTTCACGCGCTGGCTGCGGCGGCTGGCCGAGCTGCTGGAGCCGGAGGGGCTGCTGATCTTCAGCGTCCACGACGAGTCGATCGCCCCGGCGAGGGTGGAGGGAATCCATTTCACTTCCGACAGCGAGAGCCGCGTCCTCGACGGCGAAGAGTATGGCTCGACGTGGGTCACCGAGGGGTACGTGAGGGAACAGGTGGCGGCGCTTACCGAGAGCGACGTCGAGAACTTTGCCTGCGTCCGACTCCCGCGCGCGCTGGCGGACTGGCAGGATGTCTACGTCGTCTCTCCGGCGCCGCTCTCGGATGCCCGGCCGCGGCGGACGCCGAAGGGGTTCGTCGACCAGTTCGCCATTACCGCGGACGGCGTGCAGATCTCCGGCTGGGCGACCGCGGTCGCCCAGCGGGCGGACCGCGTGGAAATCCACCTGGACGACGAGATCGTGGCCACGACCCGCGACTTTGCCCCGCGTCCCGACGTCGCCGCCTGGCTCGGCGTGCCGTCCGCGGCCGATTCCGGGTGGCAGTGCGTCGTCCCGCACGAAAAGATCCGGTCGTACCGCTACCAGGTCGCGACCGTTTCTGCATTCAGCCCCGAGGGGAACGAACGCATTCTGTTCCTCGGCACGCTGGAAGCGCTGAACGGCCAGGTGGCGCGCGACAAGGCGAAAGCGCTCGAACAGCAGCTCGCGCTGCGCGGGAACGAGATCGACGCCCTCTCGGAGGAGCTGTCCGCGGCCCGGCATGCCACGTCGGTCCGCGACCAGCAGATCGCGGCGATGCAGCAGAGCCGGTTCTGGAAGGCGCGGGAGCAGTGGTTTTCGCTCAAACGGGCCGTCGGGTGGACCGACGAGCGCTGAACTAAGAGTTACTGGTTGGTGGTTACTGGTTGCTTGTGAGGCAGCGCCTGGACCTCAGGCGTCGAATCCCAGGCAACCAGCAACCAGTAACTAAGGTAAAAATCTGCCGTATAAAGGCACCAGCATGAAACGCAGAACCAAGATCATCATTGCCATTGTCGTCATTCTCGCGATCGCGGGGATCGTTGCCGCATCCGTCGTCGGCGAGCGAAAAGAAGGCACTCCGGTCACGCTCGCGAAAGTCGAGCGGATGGACATCACCAGCAAGGTCTCGGCGAACGGGCAGATCGACGCCCAGCGCAAGGTCGACCTCAGCGCGCACGTCATGGGACAGATCATCAACCTCGCCGTCCGCGAGGGGGACGTCGTCAAGAAGGGCGACTTTCTCCTGCAGATCGACCAGAAGCAGCTCGCCGCCTCGGCGCAGGGTGCCGAAGCGTCGATGCGGGCGCTCTTCTCCGACCGCGATGCCAGCCGGGCCAGCCTGGCCGAGGCGCAACTGGCGTACGACCGGGCCCGGAAGAACTACGAACAACAGATCAGCCCCGTCGCGGAGCTCGAGCGCGCCCGCAGCGCTCTCGACACGGCCCGCGCCAACGTCTCCTCCGTCGAGCAGCGCATCGAGCAGGCGAGGGCGAACGTCACCGCCGCACGCGACACGCTGTCGAAGACGACCATGGTCGCGCCGATGGGCGGCATCATCACCGCCCTCCCGGTCGAGGAAGGGGAGGTCGCGGTCATCGGCACGATGAACAATCCCGGCACCAAGCTGCTGACCATCGCCGACATGAGCGTGGTCGAGGCGGTGATGGAGGTCGACGAGACCGACGTCCCGAACGTGAAGGTCGGCCAGAACGCCACCGTCACCATCGACGCCTACCCGAACAAGACCTTCAACGGCAGGGTGATCGAGGTCGGCTCGAGCCCGATGACGAGCGGCACGCAGGCGACCGCGGAAGCGGTCAACTTCGAGGTCAAGATCCAGCTCACCGATCCGCCGGCGGGGGTCCGCCCCGGCTTCTCGGCCTCCGCGGACATCATCACCGGCACCCGCTCGAAGTCGCTCGGCATCCCGCTGCAGGCGCTGGTCATCCGCGACAAGCCGGGCGCTACCGCCACAAAGCCGCAGGAAGAGGAAGGGGTCTACGTCTTCGAGAAGGACAAGGCGAAGTTCGTGACCGTCAAGACCGGCCTGGCCGGCGACAGCAACATCGAGATCGTCACCGGCCTCAAAGGGGGCGAGCAGATCGTCACCGGCCCCTTCCGCGCCCTCCGCGAGATCAAGGACGGCACGAAGATCCGCGAGCAGAAGGAAGAGACGAAGAAGGATAAGGACAAGGAGAAAGAGTCCTAAAGAGGTTCCTGGTTACTGGTTCCTTGCGCTTCACTCCCCGAAGCCAGGAGATCCCAGGCAACCAGCAACCAGCAACCAGCGTCCAAAATGGAAACGCTCCGTATCGCTGCCTCCGCCCTGCGCTCTCACAAGATGCGCAGCTTTCTCACGCTCCTCGGCGTGATCATCGGGATCATGACCGTGGTGACGGTCGTGGCGATCATCTCGGGGTTGAACAACTACATCCAGGAGAAGGTGTTCGCGCTCAATCCCGATGTTTACGCGGTGACGCAGTTCGGGATCATCACCAGCCGCGAGCAGTGGCTGGAGGCGATCAAGCGGAAGCCGATCGACTGGTCCGATTACGAGAGCGTCAAGGCGCGTTGCGGGCTGTGCGAGATGACGGGCGCCTCGCTCAATGCGGGGACGACGACGAAACGCGGCCCGCAGAAGCTGACCAATGTCCGCTCCTCGGGCGTGACCTCGAACATGGCCGAGTTGAACAACCTCGACCTCGAGGAGGGGCGCTTCTTCACGCCGACCGAGGAAAGGCATTCCGCGCGGGTGGTGGTGATCGGCTCCGACGTCCGCGATGAGCTGTTCGGCGAGCTCGATCCGATCGGCCGCAGCATCCGCGTCGACAGCCAGCCGATGCGCGTGATCGGTCTGCTCCGCAAGCAGGGCTCGGTCCTCGGCCAGAATCAGGACAAGATCCTCTACCTGCCGATCACTTCGTTCCAGAAGCAGTTCGGGACGAAAGACAGCGTCGACATCTGGGTGAAGGCGCACGGAGGGGTCGGCGGCGTCGACGCGTCGATGGACGACGTGCGCAACATCCTGCGCAGCCGCCGCCGCACGGCGTTCCGCGACGACGACCCGTTCGCGACCGTGACCGCCGAGGCGCTGCAGATGCTGTGGAAAGGGATCTCGGCGGGACTGTTCTCGCTGATGATCCTGATCTCCGGCATCTCCCTGGTGGTCGGCGGGATCGTGATCATGAACATCATGTTCGTCTCGGTGGTGGAGCGGACCCGCGAGATCGGCGTCCGCCGGGCCATCGGTGCGACGCGGCAGCACATCCTCCGGCAGTTCCTGACGGAAGCGGTGCTGCTCTCGCTCGGCGGAGGGCTGCTCGGGGTGCTCCTCGGCTGGAGCATCGCCAAGGCCATCTCGACGCTCGGTCCGATGCCGACGCTGGTCCGTCCGATGCTCATCGTGGCCGGCCTGCTGATCTCCATCGTCACCGGCGTGCTGGCGGGAGTGTTCCCGGCGATCCGGGCGTCGAAGCTGCCGCCGGTGGACGCATTGAGGTATGAGTAAGTGACGGACCTTCTCCTCGCTGCACGTGAAAACATCCGCTTCGCCGGCATCGCGCTGACGGCGCACAAGCTCCGCTCGGCGCTGACGGTGCTGGGCATCGTGATCGGCGTCACCACCGTCATCGCGATGGTGTCGATCATCGAAGGCTTCAACAACAACATCATCCAGAATTTCCAGGCCTTCGGGGCGACGCTGGTGCAGTTCCAGAAGTACGACCCGCGGTTCGGTCCGGGGGAGCGCGACGAGTCGCAGCGCCAGCGGAAGAACCTCACTTTCGAGGACGCGATCGCGCTGAAGGCGCAATGCCCGTCGATGCTGGCCGTTTCACCGGAGCGCTACACATACTCGGGCGAGGGGCCGTCGCTCGACGTCATCTTCGGCGGCAAAGAGGCGACCCCCGATACGGTCATCGGCACGATCGACGATTATCCGATCGCCAACAATCACTTCGTCGGCGACGGACGCTTCATCAGCGAAGGCGACGTCACGCGCTCCGCGCCGGTGACGGTGCTGGGCTACGAGGTGTCGCAGGCGCTCTTCGCGAACCGCGATCCGATCGGGAAGATCGTGGCCATCGCCGGACGCAAGTACCAGGTGGTCGGGGTGATGGAGAAGCAGGGGGCGACGATGTTCGAGTCGACCGACCTGCACGTCTATCTGCCGCTGACGACGTTCGACAGCCACTTCCCGCAGGTCAAGCGGAACCGCGGTGTGAACATCGCCACGGTGCCGAAGAAGCCGGAGTGGGTGGAGCGGATCGTCGAGGAAGGGCGGACGGTGCTGCGCGCGCGGCGCAAGGTGCCGTTCAACAAGCCGGACGATTTCGGGATCATGACTCCCGACAAGCTAATCGGAAACTTCAAGGCCATCACCGGCGGCATCACGCTGGCGATGCTGTTCATCTCCTCGATCGCGCTGCTGGTCGGCGGCGTCGGGGTGATGAACATCATGCTGGTCTCGGTGACGGAGCGCACCCGCGAGATCGGGATCCGCAAGGCGATCGGCGCGGTCCGCCGCGACATCGTGCAGCAGTTTCTGGTCGAAGCGATGACGCTCTCCGGGATCGGAGGCCTCATCGGCGTGGCCCTCGGCCTCGCCATCGCCGCGGCCGTACGCATGCTCTCGCCGCTCCCGACGACGACGCCGTTGTGGGCGATCGTGGTGGGGCTGGCGGTGTCGGTGTCGATCGGCTTGTTCTTCGGGATTTACCCGGCGTACAAGGCGGCCAGGCTGGATCCGGTGGATGCGCTGCGATACGAGTGATAGGCGTACCATCAGTGAATGCTCACATTCAAGATCGCCGATGCTCCTCACGAGCATGAGCAGATTCATGCCCTGAGCTACCGCGCCTTCGTCGAAGAGATCCCGCAGCACCAGCCGAACGAGGCCCGCCTCCACGTCGACCGGTTCCACGACGAGAACGTCTACGCGATCTCGAAGGCGGGGGAGAAGCTGGTGGGGATGATCGCGGTGCGCGGCCGGCGGCCGTTCTCCCTCGACGGGAAGCTGGCCGACCTCGACCGCTATCTCCCGCCGGGCCGCAATCCGTGCGAGGTGCGTCTGCTGGCGATCGACAAGGAGCATCGCGCCGGCGCCGTGCTGCCGGGACTGCTCTCGGTGCTCTGGCAGCACGCGGCGGAGGAGCATTTCGATTGCGCCGTGATCTCGGCCACGACCCGGCAGTTGAAGCTCTACGGCCATCTCGGCTTCGTCGCGTTCGGTCCTCTGGTCGGCACGGCCGACGCGCCGTTCCAGCCGATGTTCATCACCCGGGAGATGTTCCAGGAGCGCGCCCGCGCCCTCACCTCGTTCCCGCCGGCAATGCGCGGGGAGGTGGCGAACTTCCTCCCCGGACCGGTGACGGTGCACGAGGATGTCTCGAGCGCCTTCCGCTCGGCGCCGGAGTCGCACCGCGCTCCGGCGTTCCTCGCCGACCTCGACGCACTGCGCGCCGATCTGCGCGCGCTGTTGAGGGCGAATTTCGCCGAGGTCCTGGTCGGCAGCGGCACGCTGGCCAACGACTGCGTCGCCGCGCAACTGGCCCGCCTCGGACGCGGCGTCGTGGTGAGCAACGGTGAGTTCGGGGAGCGGCTGGCCGATCACGCCGCGCGGATGCGGCTCGAGCACGCCCACGTCCGCGTTGGCTGGGGGGAGCCGTTGGACCTCGATGCCGTCCGGAACACGCTCGAAGACGCGCCGGCGTGGCTCTGGGTCGTCGCCTGCGAGACTTCCTGCGGCGTGATGAATGACCTGACCGCGCTCGCCGCGCTCTGCCGCGAGAGCGGGACGAAGTTCTGCGTGGACGCGGTCAGCGCGGTCGGCGCGGTTCCGCTCGATCTGCGCGATGTCTATCTGGCCAGCGGCACGAGCGGGAAGGCACTCGCGGCGTATCCCGGCCTCGCCATCGTCTTCCACCGCGACCCGATCGTCCCCTCCCACGATCTCCCGCGCTACCTCGACCTCGGCATGTACGCCACCGACGGCGTTCCCTTCACCCACTCGTCGAACTTGGTCCGCGCCCTCCGCACCGCGGTCGCCCGGGTGGACTGGCCGAAACGCCATGAGGAAATCGCCGAGCAGGGAGCCACGCTCCGCCGCCGCCTCGCCTCCCTCGGCCTCGACATCGTCGGCACCACCGCCACCCCCGCCCCCCACGTCGTCACCATCGCCGTCCCCGACGCCCCCCAACTCGCCCGCCGCCTCGAACGCAGCGGCTTCCTCGTCGCCCACGCCAGCGACTATCTAAGGAAGAGGAACTGGATTCAGTTCGCGCTGATGGGGGAGACGAGCCGGGACGGGATCGCGGCGCTGTTGCGGGAACTGCGAAGGCAGAAGGACGCGTAGCGGGCGTCGCGAAGCGACGGGGATAAAAACGCGTCGCGCAGCGGCGCCTATAGGAGCGCCGACGTTCCGTCGGCCGGTCCGCCGGCCTTCGGCCGGCAGTCTCTCGCCAGAAGCGCACACTGCCGGCCGAAGGCCGGCGGACCGGCCGGTCGAAGACCGGCGCTCCGACGCTCCGCGCTTCGATCTCCTCCCCTAAATCCCGCTCGTCCGGAACCTCACGAACGCGTAGATCGCCTGCGGCTTGTGGCCGTAGCGGTCTTCTAAATCGTGCGATTGCGTGTGGTAGTCGACGTTCACGCCGATTCCGGTGCGATAGCGGCCTCCGGCGAGGAAGTCGTAGATGTAGCCGACGGCGAAGTGGGTGGTTTGTTCGGTGCCGGTCTGGAAGGGGAGCTCGGGGAAGCCGAGGGGGCGGTCGACCCATTCGGCGCGGCCCATGAACGTGTTGCGGCCTCCGCGGAGGGCGAGCTCGACGCCGTAGGCGGTCTCGGCGTCGAGGGCCTGGGTGAGGAACTCGCGCTGCGTCCAGAGCGCCGTCACGGCGAGGGCCGGGCCGCCGAACGAGAGCGAGGCGGAAGTGATCTCGCGCTCCTCGTCGCCCAGCTCACCGCGGGAGACCTGGACGGCCAGGTTCTGGGTCGGGGTGAACGTCAGGCGCACCGAGCGCGAGTCGATGTCGCCGTCGGCGATCTCGGTGTGGTCGCCGGTGGTGAAGCCGTTGTGGAAGACGCTCCCTTCGATCGTGAAGAGGCGCATCGAGAAGCCGGCGGTGATCACCTTGGTGGAGTCATGCGTCGTTTCCTGGATGTCGTACGAAAACGGCGCCTCGGCCATGTCGACGCCGGAGGAACGGAGCTCGAACGGCGGCGCGCCGAAGGCCGGATCGCCGACCAGTGCGCCATAGACGCTGACCAGCGTACCGGACGTCGGTCTCCACCCCACCTGGACCGCCGCCTCACCGAACAGGTCGTGCGGCCGCATCCGGTCGATCACCGGTCCGCCGCCGTGCGCGGGGGAGACGTACTG
>Ga0190275_10003613_pt1 | contig 11062 bp, 7 predicted proteins | sample Popmic550T_FD_133745 | JGI IMG/M metagenome (GOLD analysis project Ga0190275, IMG submission 133745) | Populus adjacent soil microbial communities from riparian zone of Yellowstone River, Montana, USA - 550 T | ecosystem: Environmental > Terrestrial > Soil > Riparian zone > Trees stand | place...
ACGCCCACCTCCGTCGCGCTGGCCGAGCGCACGCTCAGCGAGCTGCTCGAGCTGGTCAAGCGCGGCACCCACCTCGGCGAGCGCGAGGTCGAGCGCAGCATCGAGACGCTGCGCAAGCACCCCGACCTCAAGCTCACCGAGATGCTCAACGACGTGGTCGCGGTCGGCACCGGAAAGAAGGGTGTGTCGCCCAAGGGCGTCGCGCAGCAGCAATACCTGCGCGCCATCCAGGCGCACGACATCGTGTTCGGCATCGGTCCCGCCGGCACCGGCAAGACCTACCTGGCGATGGCTGCCGCCGTCTCGGCGCTGCTCTCACGCAAGTACAAGCGCATCATCCTGACGCGGCCGGCGGTCGAGGCCGGCGAGAAGCTCGGCTTCTTGCCTGGCGACCTGGCCGAGAAGGTAAACCCGTATCTGCGCCCGCTCTACGACGCGCTCCACGACATGATGGACATGGAGCGCGCGCAGGATCTGCTCGCGCGCGGCACCATCGCGGTTGCGCCGCTCGCCTTCATGCGCGGTCGCACGCTGAACTCGAGCTTCGTCATCCTCGACGAGGCGCAGAACACCACCGTCGACCAGATGAAGATGTTCCTGACGCGCCTCGGCTTCGACTCCAAGGCGGTCATCACGGGCGACGTCACGCAGGTCGATCTGCCCGAGGGGCGCAAGAGCGGACTCTCCGATGCGGTGCGTCTGCTCGGCAACGTCGACGGCATCGCCATGTGCCGCTTCAGCGACGCCGACGTGGTTCGCCACCCGCTCGTGCAGCGCATCATCCGTGCGTACGACTCGCGCGACGAGCAGCGCAAGCGCAAGGCAGCGCCGGCGGAGCACGCGCCTGTCGAGCACGCGTCCCGCGAGAGCGAGGGCGGGCCCGCCGCGGGGAGCACTCCCGAAGGAGACTGAGGCTTGCCGATCTACGACAGCGTCTTCGAGCTGATCGGCAAGACTCCGCTGGTGCGTCTGCGGCGGCTCTCGCCGGCGGGCGGCGCGGAGGTTTGCGGCAAGCTCGAGAGCCAGAATCCTGGCGGCAGCGTGAAGGACCGGCCGGCGCGCGAGATGCTGGAGGCGGCGTTCGCGGCGGGCAAGCTTCTGCCGGGTGCGACCATCGTCGAGGCGACCAGCGGTAACACCGGCATCAGCCTCGCCATGCTGGCCGCCGCGCGCGGCCTGCGCTGCGTGCTGGTGATGCCGGAAGACGCGAGCATGACGCGCCGGCTGCTGCTCAAGTCGTTCGGCGCCGAGCTCGTGCTGACGCCGGCCGAGCTCGGCATGGCCGGTGCCGTCGAGCAGGCGGAGAAGCTCAGCGCGCAGACGCCTGGCGCGTTCATGGCGCGCCAGTTCGAGAACCCGGCCAATCCGCTCGCGCACGTCGCCACCGCGGAGGAGATCTGGAGCGACACGGGTGGCCGCGTGGATGCCTTCGTCGCCGGTGTAGGCACGGGCGGCACGCTCACCGGCGTCGCCCAGGTACTCAAGAGCAGGCAGCCCGAGCTTCGTGTCGTCGCCGTCGAGCCGCGCCAGAGCGCGGTGCTGAGCGGCGGACGACCCGGGCTTCACGGCATCCCTGGACTCGGCGCCGGCTTTGTGCCGAAAGTGCTCGATCGCAGGCTGATCGACCAGGTCGTGGCGGTGACCGACGTCGCGGCCGACCGCACCGCGCGCAGGCTCGCGCAAGAGGAGGGTCTCCTGGTCGGCGTGTCGGCGGGTGCGAACGTGTACGCAGCGATCGAGCTGGCCAAGACGATGCGCGCCAATCAGCGCGTGGTCACCATCCTGTGCGACACCGGTGAGCGCTATCTCTGCTGAATAGGCTGGGAATCCGAGGCCGAATTTGAAACCGGCCAGCGCTCCACCTCGGCTATCGTAGCGGCTATGCACGAAAGCGGGCGGGGGGCCCGGATGCAAATCACGCTGCGTGGGCTGCTCGCGGCGTTCGTCGTGGGCCTCTCTCTGAGCGCGCTGTCGGGCGCGCTGCCGAGCACGAGGGTGCGCGCCGACTGTGTGGACGATGCCGTTCGCGACGAGCTGAATGCGCGCCGGCAGTACCGTGGGGTGCAAGAGCGGCTCTTCCAGAAGGCGCTCCGCCACGAGCTGAGTGTGTTCGGAGGTGGCTACGCGGCCGATCTGACGTCGTCTTCGTATCTCGCGGGCGGCGCCTACACCTTCCACCTGAGTGAGGATCTCGCGCTCGAGGCGAGCTTTCAGTACACGCGCTCGCACACGGAGCTCGTGCGCATCATCGAGTCGCGGCTCGCGACCGAGCTGGTGCGCGAAGAGACGCCGGTGTTCCTCTACGGCGGCCACCTGCTGTGGACGCTCGCCTACGGCAAGCTGCGCTGGTTTCACAGCCGCATCAGCCGCTTCGACTTCTACCTCGCGCTGGGCGGCGGCGTAACCGACAACCGCTCTGCGCGTGGCCTGACGCTGAGCGCGGGCTTCGGGCTCAAGTTCTACCCGACCTCGTGGCTCGCCGTGCGCATGGACGTGCGCGACCACCTGCTCAACCAGGAGCTGCTCGGCGAGTCACGCATCGTCAACAACCTGGCCGCGACGCTCGGACTCTCGGTCTTTCTTCCATTCGCCTTCTGATCTGACTGGAGGGATTCCCATGCACGCGAGGACCTGTGCGCTGCTTGCTCTCTCGTTGCTCGCGCCTGCGCTGCGCCACGCAGCCGCGGACGAGAGCAAGCCTGCACCCAAGAGCGCGGAAGTGAGCGAGCCGAGCCAGGCGACGCCGGCGAGCGTGGCGCCGGCGCCGAGCGACACGGCGGCCGACGGCGAGCGTCTGCGTAAGATCGAAGACGAGCTCGCCGAAGTAATGGACCAGCTGGTTTCGGCGCGCGCCCGCGCGGGCGTGCTCGCGCAGGCGCTCTTTCGCACCGCGCTCGAGGTGGAGGTCGTGCGCCGTGCCGACGATCTGCGGCTCGAGCACGTGACGCTGCGGCTCGACGGTGTGCCGGTGCACGACGGCGACGGCAGCGCGCTCGCCCACGACCGCGCCAGGCTGTTCGAGGGCTTCGTCGCACCGGGTATGCACGAGCTCGCGATCGAGCTGCACGAGCGCGCCAAGGAGAGCGACGAGTTCGGCTACGTGCGCAGCGAGCGCTATCGCATCGACGTGAAGAACAAGCAGCGGACGCGCGTGGAGCTCATCGTACGCGACGACTCCGACATGGCCGAAGAGGCGCGCGAGGGAGACGACGGCGAGTATCAGGTCTCGACCGAGCTGCGCGTGATCTACACGAAGGTCAAGGACTGATGGCTGGTCGGGCCGCCAAGCTGGGCGTGCTGTGGCTGTGTGCGTGGTCGAGCACGCACATCGGCAGTGCGTGGGCCGAGCCTCCCCCCATGGTGCAGACGGCAGATGCCGGCAGCACCAGCGCGACGACGAGCGTGGTGAGCGAGCCCGTGCGGCCTGCTGCGGTCGCAGCGGCGGGTAAGAGCGGCGGGCTGGAGAGCAGCCAGGAGCTGCTGGAGAGCCACCTCGCACTGCTCGCGAAGCGCCGGCTCGCGCCTGTGCCGGCGCGCGCGGTCGACGAGCTCGATGCGCTGCTCGACGAGGCGCACCAGCGCACGCTCAGCGGCCGCAAGGACGAAGCGGCTCGGCTCCTGCTCGAGGCGGTCGAGGGGCCGCGCTTTCGCGCATTCGAGCCGCTCGACTCTTTCGCCGCGGCCGACCTGGCGCTCGCTTCGCTGTTGATCGACCAGCATGCACTGACCACCGCACAGCGCAGCGTCGATCGGCTGCTCGCACGCGGCACGAGCAGCAGCACGTTCGGGCCTGCGCATCGGCGCGCGGTCGACATCGCGCTCGCGCGGCGCGACTACGCACGCGCGGCCGAGACGCTCGCGGCACGCGGGAAAGAGCCGCTGCCGCAAGATGCCAAGGACGAGCTCGGCTACCTCCGTGCACTGGCCGCCTACGATGCAGGGCGCGAGGCCGACGCGCAGCGCGAGCTCGGGGCGGTCAGCCGGAGCAGTCGCTTCTATCCCGCGGCGCAATACCTGCTCGGGACGATGGCGGCGCGCACGCAGCGCTACGACGAGGCGCACCAGCACTTCTGCGCGGTTCGCGAGATCGTGCCGCCCGCTGCGCCGCGTGCGCTGTACGGCGCGCCCCAGCTCGTGCCGAGCGACGACGATGCCCGGCTCGGCCTCGCACGTATCGAGCACGAGCGCGGCCGCTCGAAGCAAGCCTTCGACCACTACTTCAGCGTGCCGGCCGACTCGCCACTCCTGGCCGAGGCGCTGTTCGAGTCGGCCTACGCAAGCTACGAGCGCGGGCACGAGACCACGGCGCTCGACAGCCTGGATCAGCTCGAGGCGCGCTATCCGCGCTCGCCCTTCACGGCCGAGGCGCGCGTGCTGCGCGGCTATGCGCACCTCGGGCGCTGCGACTTCGAGCGCGCGGAGCGAGAGCTGGTCGCCTTCGAGCAGACCTTTGGCGAGGTGCTGCGCGAGCTCGACGCGACGATGGAGAGCCCTACCCGGACGCACGGGCTCTACGAGACGGCGCGCGAGCGCGAGCGTGGTGCCAAGCAGAGCTCGCTGCTCGAGGCGCTGGTCTCGCGCGACCCGGAGGTGGAGCGGCTGCGGGCTGCGCTCGCAGGGCTCGATGGTGAGCTCGCACGCAGCGGCAACACGGGTGCCGAGTTCGCGGCCCTCGCTCAGCGGGTGCGCGGCGGCGAAGCGAGGCACGCCCGGCGCGAGCCCGAGAGCGACGAGAGCCGCATCGCCGCCTTGCGCACGCGCCTGAGCGACACTCGCCGCGCCTTGCGAGAGTTCGGCCGCGAGCTGCGCGCGCTGCAGCGGGCTGGTGCCGACCGCGCGGAGCTTTCCCTGCTCGCAGCGCTCGAGCGGACGCTGATGAAGCAGAGCGAGCGCAGCGAAGCCGAGCTGCGCGCGCTCGTGCGCTCGCGGGAACAAGAGAGTGAGCAGCCTGGCGCGCAGGAGCTCGCGGAGCGGCTCGAGCAAGAGCGAGCGTACGTCGAGGCGGTGCACAGTCGCGGGGCGCGCGTGCGTGAGGAGCTGGTGGCGCTGCTCGAGCAGGCGGAGCGGCGCGCGCTCGGCGCCTTGCGCGAGCGGCTCGCCCAGGAGCTGCGACGCGCCCGCATCGGACGCATCGACGCGGTGATGGGCAAGAAGCGCAAGCTCGAGCTCGAGGTGGAGAGCCTGACGGCCGGTCGCTTCCCGCCCGAGCTCGCGAGCCGCAAGCAGACACCGGTGCTGCTGCGCGACGACGAAGAGTACTGGCCCTACGAGGGCGAAGGTTGGAGCGACGAGTTCAGCGAGCCCGCAGGTTTGCGCAAAGCTGGCTCGCGCAAAGCTGGTTCGCGATGACGCGCGCGCGCCTGCTCCTGTGCTGCCTCGCGCTCGCCTGCCCCGTGCGTGCACTGGCCGCGCCGACCGCCTCCAAGGTGCCGCAGCAGGAGCATCGCCTGCGTGGTCAGCCGCAGGCGAAGCGCGCCGCGCCGCCGGCGGAGAAGCCGAGCAAGGCACAGCAGCCGAGCAATCGCCTCGAGGCGCTCCACTACCTGCGCGATCGCCCCGATCTGCCGAGCCGCAGTGAAGACGCGAACGAGAAGGCGCTGCTCGACGGGCTGATTCGGCAGCGAGAGCAGGCTGCGCGCGAGCAGCGCGACCAAGCGATGGCCTTGCTCGAGCAGTTCGTGCGCGAGGCGCCCGAGCAGGCGAGCGAGCTACCCGACGCGCTGCTGCGACTGTCGGAGCTGACCTGGGAGACGGCGCGCTCTGACTATCTCACGCGCTTCGAGGCGTGGCAAAAGCTGCCCGAAAACAAGCGCAGCAAGGAGCCTCCGCTGCCCGACTACGAGCGCACGCTCGCGCTCCATCAGCGCATGATCGACAAGCATCCGGGCTTCGCACGCCTCGACCTGGTCCTGTACATGAGAGCCTTTGCGCTGCTCGAATTGGGCGAGAGCGAGCAGGCGCTGCCGCTGTTTCGCCGCATCTTGGCCGACTATCCGCGCAGTCGCTTCCGCCCCGACGCGCACATGGCGCTGGCCGAGCACGTCTTCAACAGCGACTACGACTATCGCGCCGCGCTCGCCGAGTACGACCGGGTGCTCGCCTACGAAGAGAGCGAGCTCTACGGCCTCGCGCTGTTCAAGAGCGCCTGGTGTCTGTGGCAGCTCGATCGCAAGAGCGAGGCGGCGCTGCGCTTTCGCAAGGTGCTCGATCTGGATGGTCAGGGTGCCGAGGGCTCGCGGCGACGCAACCTGAAGGAGCTGCAGAGCGAGGCGCTCGAGTACCTGATTCAGGTGTTCACCGAGGACGAGCGCAACCGAGCCGCCGACGTGCGCCGCTTCCTGCAAGAGATCGGCGGTGAGCGCCACGTGGTGCGCGTGCTGACGCGGCTCAGCAGCACGTACTACGACCAGGCGCGCTTCGATCGCGGCATCGAGGCCTATCAGCTCTTGCTCGAGCTCGACCCCAAGGCGGCCAAGGCGCCGCAGTATCAGCTCGCGATAGCGCAGGGCTACATGGCGCTCGACCAGTTTCCGAAGGCGCTCGAGGCCTATCACACGCTCGCTACGCAGTACGGGCGCGAGCGCACCTGGGCGACGCAGCAAGCCGATGTGGACAGCGTGGACGAGGCGCGCGTGCAGATCGAGCGCGCCTTGCGCGAGCAGGGGCTTGGGCTGCACGAGCTCGGCCAGCGCGACAATCGCGCCGAGCAGTTCGAGCGGGCGGTGGCGATGTACCGCGTGTACCTCGAGAGCTTTCCGGAGGAGCCCGAGAGCTATCGGCTCTCGTTCTATCTCGGCGAGATCTTGTTCCACCGCTTGAAGCGCTACCCCGAGGCGGGCGAGGCCTACATGGCCGCGGCGCAGAAGAGCCCGAAGGGCGAGTTCACCAAGGACGCGCTCTACAATGCAATCGGAAGCTTCGAGCGGGTACGCGAGCAGGAGCTCGCGCACTGCAAAGCGAACGAGCCGTGCCCGGAGAGCGAGAACGACAAGAGCTTCTCGCGCGCCATCGAGCTCTACGCCTCTTACTATCCGAACGATCCCGATCTACCCGAGATTCTGTTCCGTCAGGGCAAGCTCTACTACGACAGGCGTGTCTACGATCCGGCAGTGCGCCTGTTCGGGCAGCTGCTCGAGCGCTACCCCAACAGCCCGTACGCAGCGGACGCGGGTGAGCTCGTGCTCGACAGCTTCAACCGCGCGGCCGACTACGAGAACATCGAGCGCTGGTCGCGCAAGCTGAAGAGCGCACCCGCATTCAAGAGCGTCGAGGCACAGCGGCGGCTCGACGGCTTGATCCTGGGCGCCGTGTTCAAGAATGGAGAGCAGCTCGCGCAGAAGGGCGAGCACCAAAAGTCTGCTGACGCGTACCTGCGTGCAGCGCAAGAGTTTCCGAAAGATCCACGCGCGCCCAGGGCTTACTACAATGCAGGCGTCGAGCTGCAGGCCGCAGGCTCGCTCGATGGGGCCGACAAGGCGTACAGCGCGCTGATAGCGAAGCACCCGGGCACGCCCGAAGGTGCGCTGGGGGCCTGGAAGGGCGCCGAGATGTACGAGTCGATAGCGCAGTTTCGCGACGCGGCCCGCTTTTACCAGGCCTATGCGGAGCGCTTCCCCAAGGCCGAGAAGGCCGAGCCCGCGGCTTACAATGCCACCCTGCTGCTCACCGCGGCGGGCGACCATCGGGAGGCGGTGCAGGCCGGCCGTCGCTACCTCCAGCAGCATCCCAAAGCGGAGTCCGCTGCAGCCGTCACCTTCTTGATCGGACGCGCGCAAGAGGCCGGGGGGCAGCCGCGCGAGGCGGCCAATACCTATCGCTCCTTCGTCGAGCGCACGAGCGACTCCGACCGTCGCATCGAGGCGAACATGCGGCTCGGTCAGCTGCTGCTCAAGGCGGGCGACGAAAAGGCGGCCGATGACGCTCTGAGCAAAGCGGTGAGCGAGGGAAGCGCTGGACGCAGCCGCGACAAGGGCAAGAAAACGCGCGAAAAGAGCGGCCAAGGTCGCTACTTCGCGGCGCAGGCGCGCTTTCTCCAGGGCGACGAGGCGCTGCGCGAGTTCGACGCGGTGAAGATCGAGGGCGACCTCAAGGGGCTCGGCAAGCGGCTCAAGCTCAAGGCGCAGCTGCTCGGCAAGGCGGCGGGCATCTACGGCGACGTGGTCGAGTTCGGGGTCGCCGAGTGGGTGACGGCCGCTCTCTACAAGGTGGGCGAGAGCTACGAGAAGTTCGCCAAGGCGCTGAACGATGCGCCCATGCCGGAGGGGCTCAGCGAGTCGGAGCAGCAGGTCTATCGCGACGAGCTGGCAAGCTTCGTGGTGCCGATCGAGGAGCGCGCGCTCGCGGCCTACGAAGGCGGCTACAAGAGAGCGCGCGAGCTCGGCATCTACAATCGCTGGACGTCGTCGATGCGCGAGGCGCTCACGCGCATGAACGAGGTCGAGTACCCGCGTCGCAACGAGCTCGGCGGCGAGCTCGCCAAGCAGGACGACATGCCCGCGCCGCCCGTGCTAGCGGGGCTCAGGCGTGCACGCGGAGAAAAGCCGTGATCGCCCGCCTCGCACTCTTCCTGTCTTGTGTCGTGGGGGCTGGTTGTGGCGCCGCGCAAAAGCAGGAGCTCGTGGCAGCCAAGCGAGCGAGCGCGGCAGCGAGCGAGGATCGAGCCGTGCGCGCGTTCGTGGACGGTGCAGAGCAGCTCTCGCGCAATACTCCGAAGAGCTTGGCACGCGCGGAGGAGCTGCTTGCGCAGGCGGTGGCGCTCGACGCGAGCCTGTGGGAAGCGCACTACGATCTGGGGCTCACCTACACGCGGCGTGGCGACCTCGAGCGCGCGCGCGCCTCGCTCGGCCGCGCGAAGGAGCTTGCGCCCGACCAGCCGGAGCCGCTCTGGGCGCTGGCCGAGTGCGAGCGCTTGCGCGGCGATCTCGACGGCGCGGCCAGGCTGCTCGCGCAGCTGGTGAAGCTCGATCCTGCGCGCGTGGAGGCGCGGCTCGCGCTGGCGGCCATCGAGCGCGAGCGCGGCGAGCTCGACGCGGCGCTCGAGGCGGCGCGCGCACTGCTGGTCGCAGATCCGCGAGAGACGCGCGCACTGCTCGAGATCGGCCGTATCTATCGTGCGCGCGGCGAGCTCGACGTGTCCGAGCTGGTGCTCGACAAGGCGCGCGCACTCGCCGAGAAGAGTGCACCAGTTTACAACGAGCTCGGGCTGCTCGCGCTCGCCCGCGGCGACACGCAGCTCGCGTTCACGCACTTCGCCCGCGCCGAGCAGCTCGATGCGCGCTTTCTGCCCGCGCACGTGAATCAAGCGTCGGTACTGCTGTCGGCGGGCGACTATGTCGGTGCGGAGCGCGCCTATCGCGCGGCGCTCGCGGCCGACGCGGAGGCGCTCGATGCGCGTGTAGGTCTCGGTATCGCGCTGCGCGGTCAGGGCAAACACCGCGATGCGCGCAAGGAGTACGAGAAGGTACTCGACGCACACCCTTCCCACCTGGCCGCCCTCTATGATTTGGCAGTCTTGCTCGCCGATTTCCTGGACCAACGGAAGGACGCAATCCCACTTTTCGAGCGCTATCTCGCGGCCGCCCCGAAGACTGACTCGCATCGAGAGAGCGCGGAGCGCTATCTTCAAGACATACGTATGGGCATGGAGAGCGCACCGTGAGCTTGGCGACAGCGAGAGTCTTGTGTCTGCTGTTCGGCACAGCGCTCTTGTTCGTCGCCGCGCCGCAGAGCGCCCACGCGCAGGACGACGGCGCGCGCGCAGGCGCACGTCGCCCACACAAGACCCGCGCCAAGCCCAAGCTCAAGCCCAAGCCCAAGGCCGCCGAGCCCAAGCGTACGCGCGAGCGTGAGCGCAGCCGCACGGCCGTCGCGAGCGGAGTGGCCACGGAGCAGAAGCCGAGCAAGTCGCGCGAGGCGGGCCCGGCCGCGAACACGCAGGCCGTGGAGGCCGCGCAGGCCGCAGCGGCCGGCGTCGATGCGGAGATCGTGAAGGAGGGCGACACGAGCGTGAAGGTCATGAAGTTCACGGGGCTCGGCATCGAGGGTCGCCTGAAGTCGCCGCAGCTCGTGTACTTCGTGCAGCGCGTGCGCGCCGAGTTCGAGCGGCCCGAGCTGCCGCATCGCTCGTTCATGCCCGAGCTCGAGCGCAGCACGGCACGTGAGCCCGTGCGATGACGCGCGTGGCGGTTCGCAGGCTGCGCGTCGCGATGGTGTGGAGCCAGGTGCTGCAGGCCGAGCACGTGCTCGAAGAGCCGCGCGAGGTCGTGCTCGGGTACGGCGAGCAGGCGCTCTTTCCGCTGCCGGAAGCGGAGGCAGCGCGCGGCGACCTGACGCTGCTCACGCCCGTCGCCGACGGCTACACCTTGCACCTGCCGAGTGGCGCGCTCGGTGCCGTGTGGATAGCGGGCGAGCGGCGCGACGTGCGCGACCTGCTCGCGAGGAGCCCTTCGCTCACGCTGCACGCGGGCGACTACGGCGTCATCAGCCTCGGTGCGGCGAGCTACTTCTTTCAGCAGGTCGAGCTGCCTCGAGCGGCGCGGCGTGGGCTCGGCTCACTCGACGGCGACGCCGTCCTGTCGCTCGGCCTGTCTGCCTTCATTCACGCCTGCGTGGTCGTGCTGATGCTGCTCGCACAGAGGGAGCTTCCGCTCGAGAGCACGCTGGAGGTCAGGCCCGAGCTCGTGACGCAGTTTCTGGCAGAGCCGCCGCCGGACGAGCCTCCTCCCACGCCGCAAAAGAGTAAGAGCGACGAGGCCTCGCCCAAGAAGAAGAAAGACGACGGTGGCGGCAAGCGCTCGCAAAAAGAGGAAGGCAAGTTCGGCCGCAAGGACACGCAGAAGAAAGAGCACGAGATCGAGGGTCAGCAGCGCGAGGCGATCGTGACCAAGGTGCGCGGCATGGGCCTGCTCGGTGCGCTCGCGGGTGGCGACTCGCTCAAGGGCGCGCTCGACAGCGACAACGTCGGCGCGCTGCTCAGCGGCCTCGGCTCGGCGCGCACCGACCTCGGCGCCGGCGCGGGCGGCAAGGGACTACGCGGCGTCGGCACGGGCGGCGGAGGCGACGG
>Ga0190275_10003614_pt1 | contig 11061 bp, 2 predicted proteins | sample Popmic550T_FD_133745 | JGI IMG/M metagenome (GOLD analysis project Ga0190275, IMG submission 133745) | Populus adjacent soil microbial communities from riparian zone of Yellowstone River, Montana, USA - 550 T | ecosystem: Environmental > Terrestrial > Soil > Riparian zone > Trees stand | place...
CCGTGGTGCGGGTGGACGCCGACGCCGGCCGGGTCGCGGCGCACCCCGACACGCCGCCGGATGTCGAAGTGGGGCCCGAGCACCTGGCGTACGTCATCTACACCTCTGGCTCCACCGGCACGCCCAAGGGGACGATGGTCCCGCACCGGGCCGTCCCCGGCTTCTTCCGCGGCGCCGACTACTGCCGCTTCGACGCGGAGCAGGTCCTCCTCCAGCACTCCTCGCCGTCGTGGGACGCGCTGACGCTGGAGCTGTGGCCGGCGCTCCTCACCGGCGGGCGCACCGTCCTCTACCCCGGCGCCAGCGCCGACCCCGAGGGGCTGGCGCGCGAGGTGTCGCGCCACGGCGTGACCACCCTCTGGCTCTCGGCCGCCCTCTTCAACGTGCTGGTGGACACGCGCCCCGAAGTCCTCGGCGGCGCCCGGCAGGTGATGACGGGGGGCGAGGCGGTCTCGGCCGCGCACGTGGCCCGCGCCCTGGCGCGCTTCCCCCACCTGCGCGTGGTCAACGGCTACGGCCCCAGCGAGTGCACCGTCTTCGCGGCGTGCCACGCGGTGGAGCCCGGGGCCGGCGACGGCCCGATCCCGATCGGGCGCCCGGTGGGCGACCGCCGGGTCTACCTCCTGGACCGGGGCTTCCTCCCCGTGCCCGTGGGGGTGGCGGGGGAGGTGTTCATCGGCGGGCCGGCGGTGCCCCGCGGCTACCTGGGGCGCCCGGCGCTCACCGCCGAGCGGCTGGTCCCCGACCCCTTCGGCCCGCCGGGGGCGCGCCTCTACCGCACGGGGGACCGGGCCCGCTGGCGCCCGGGGGGGTGGCTGGAGTTCGTGGGGCGGATGGACGCCCAGCTCAAGATCCGCGGCTTCCGGGTGGAGCCGGGCGAGATCGAGGCGGCGCTGCTGCGCCACCCCGGCGTGCGCGAGGCGGTGGTGGTGGCGCGCGAGGACGCGCCCGGCGACCGGCGGCTGGTGGCGTACACGGTGGCCGAGGGCGAGCCCCCTGCGGCGGCCGAGCTGCGCGCCCACCTGCAGCGCTCCCTCCCGGCCTACCTGGTCCCCGCCGCCTTCGTGGCGCTGGACGCGCTCCCGCTCACCGCGCACCGCAAGCTCGACCGCGCCGCGCTCCCGGCGCCGCGCGCCGGCGGGGCGGGGGAGGAGGCCCCCGTGGCCCCGCGCACCCCGACGGAGACCGTGATGGCGGGGATCTGGGCCGAGGTGCTGGCGTGGGGCGAGGGGGAGGGCGCGCCCGCGGTGGGGGTGCACGACTCCTTCTTCGCGCTGGGCGGGCACTCGCTCCTGGCCACGCAGGTGGTGGCGCGCGTGCAGCAGACCTTCGGCGTGGAGGTCCCGCTGCGCGCCCTCTTCGAGGCGCCCACCGTGGCCGAGCTGGCCGCCCACGTGGACGCCGCGCTGGCCGGCGGGGTGGAAGCGGGGGTGGAAGACTGGGAGGTCGCCGAGGAGATGGAGCGCCTCGCCCGGCTCTCCGACGAGGAGGTGCAGGCCCTCCTGCGCGAGGGCGAGCCGCTCGTCCCGTCGAGCTGAGCGAATCGACGCCGCCGCCTTCGCAGCGGCGGTGCCGGAGCAGGAAACCGTCGCGTCGCCCCGGCCCGCCCGGGGAGGAAAGGACAGAGCCCGTGGAACGCCGCACCCCCATCCCAGACCCGAGATGAGCCAGGCCCAGGACCGCATCGCCCACCTGACCCCCGCGCAGCGCCGGGTCCTCCTCCACCGGATGATCCGGGAGCGCGACGGGGCGTCCGAGGAAACGATCCCGCGCCGCGCCGGCGACGGGCCGGTCCCCCTCTCCTTCGCCCAGGCGCGGCTCTGGTTCATCGACCAGCTCGAGCCGGGGACGTACACCTACACCATGCTGTACTCGCTGCGCCTGCGCGGGCCGCTGGACGCGGCGGCGCTGGGTCGGGCGTTCACCGCGCTGGTGGCCCGGCACGAGGTGCTGCGCACCGTGTTCGCGGCGCCGGGGGGCGAGCCGGTGCAGGTGGTCCTCCCCCCCGCCCCCGTCCCCCTCCCCCGGGTGGACCTGCGCGGGCTCCCGGCCGGCGAGGCGGAGGCCCGCGCCCGGCGGATCGCCGCGGCCGAGGCCCGCCGCCCCTTCGACCTGGCGCGCGGGCCGATGCTGCGCACCACCCTGGCCCGGCTGGGCGACCGGGAGCACGTCCTGGTCTTCGCCCTCCACCACATCGTCGCCGACGGGCTGAGCGTGGAGGTGCTGGTCCGCGAGGTGTCGGCGGCGTACGAGGCGTACGCGGCCGGGCGCGAGCCCGGGCTGCCGCCGCTCCCCCTGCAGTACGCCGACTTCGCCGTCTGGCAGCGCGCCCGCCTCACCGACCAGGTGGTGGCGGCCCAGGTAGCGTACTGGCGGGAGCGGCTCGCCGGCGCCCCGCCGCTCCTGGAGATCCCCACCGACCGCCCCCGCGCCCCCGGGCTCTCGCAGCAGGCCGGCGTGGTCCCCTTCACCCTCCCGGCCACGACCGCCGGGGCGCTGCGCGAGCTGGGCAGGCGCGAGGGGGCCACCCTGTTCATGGTGATCCTGGCGGCGTGGCAGGCCCTCCTCTCGCGCTACAGCGGGCAGGCCGACGTGGTGGTGGGCGCACCCGTGGGCGGGCGCCCGCGGGTGGAGCTGGAGGGGCTGATCGGGATGTTCGTCAACACCCTCGTCCTGCGCACCGACCTGGGCGGGGATCCCACCTTCACCGGGCTGCTGGGGCGCGTGCGCGAGACCACGCTGGGCGCGTACCAGCACCAGGACCTCCCGTTCGAGCGGCTGGTGGACGAGCTGGGGGTGGAGCGGAGCCTCACCCATTCGCCCGTGGTGCAGGTGACCTGCGCCGTGGAACGCGCCCCCGCCGGGGACACCCGCCCCTCGCTGGGCCCCATCTCCACCGAGCCGCTGGGCGTGGGCGCGGCCAACAGCGTCACCAGCCTCGACCTGCGGGTGGTGGAGCAGGGCGACGCGCTGGGCGGCGAGCTGGCGTACCACACCGCGCTCTTCGACGCCGAGACCGCCCGGCGGCTGCTGGGGCACTTCCGCACCCTGCTGCGGGAGGCGGCGGCCGACCCGGGCCGGCGCCTCTCGGCGCTCTCGCTGATGGACGACGAGGAGCGGCACCGGGTGCTGGTGGCGTGGAACGACACCGCCGCCCCCGCCGACCCCGTCCCCCTGCACGCCCGGGTGTCGGCCCGGGCCGCGCGCACCCCCGAGGCCCCGGCCGTCGTCCACGAGGGCGAGACGGTGGCGTACGGCGCGCTCGAGGCGCGGGCCAACCGGCTGGCCCACCGGCTGCGCGCCATGGGGGTGGGCCCCGGGGTGCGGGTGGGCGTCTGCCTGGAGCGCACCCCCGGCTGGGTGGTCACCGTGCTGGCGGTGCTCAAGGCGGGCGGCGTCTACGTCCCCCTCGACCCGCAGTACCCGGCCGAGCGGCTGGGCTACATGCTGGAGGACTGCGGCGCTCCCCTCCTCCTCACCCGGTCGGCGCTCCTGGCGCGGCTCCCCGCCTTCGCCGGCCGGGTGGTGTGCCTCGACCGGGAGGGCGGCGCCGCCGGCGAGCCCGCCGGGCCCCCCGCGGTGGAGACGCCGCCCGACGAGGTCGCGTACCTGATCTACACCTCCGGCTCCACCGGCCGCCCCAAGGGGGTGATGATCACCCACGGCGGCGTGTCCAACCTGATCGACGCCCGGCACGGCCTCCTGGGCGGCGAGGCCGGGGGGCACGTCTTCCAGTTCGCGTCGGCGGGGTTCGACGCCTCGGTGTGGGAGATGGGGCTGGCCTTCGGCTCGGGCGCGGTCCTCCACCTCCCCCCCGCCGGGGCGTTCCCGGCCGGCGCCGAGCTCCTGGCGATCCTCCGCGACGGGGCGATCACCGCCGTCACCCTCCCCCCCTCCACCCTGGCCACCCTCCCGGCCGAGCCGCTGCCGGCGCTGGGGGTGGTGGTGGTGGCGGGCGAGGCGTGCGGCGCCGAGCTGGTCCGCCGCTGGGGCCAGGGGCGCCGCTTCGTGAACGCCTACGGCCCCACCGAGACCACCGTCTGCGCCACCGCGGCGCGCGTCCGCGCCGGCGAGCACGGGGCCTCGCTCCCGATCGGCCGGCCGCTTGCCAACGTGCAGGCGTACGTGCTGGACGCGGCGGGCGCGCCCGCCCCCATCGGCGTGCCGGGCGAGCTCCACGTGGGCGGGGCGGGGGTGGCCCGCGGCTACCAGGGCCGCCCGGCGCTCACCGCCGAGCGCTTCGTCCCCGACCCCTTCGGCGGGCGGGCGGGGGCGCGGCTCTACCGCACCGGCGACCGGGCGCGCTGGCTCGCCTCGGGGGAGCTGGAGTTCCTGGGGCGGGTGGACCACCAGGTGAAGCTGCGCGGCTTCCGGGTGGAGCCCGGCGAGGTGGAGGCCACCCTCCGCGCGCAGCCCGGCGTGGCCGACGCCGCCGTGGTGATGCACGACGGCCGGCTGGCGGCGTACGTGGTGGCCGCCGGCGAGCCCCCGTCCGCGGCCGCGCTCCGCGACGCGCTGGCGCTGCGCCTCCCCGACTACATGGTCCCGGCCGGCTTCGTCTTCCTGGACGCCCTCCCGCAGACCCGCAACGGCAAGCTCGACCGCGCCGCCCTCCCGGCCCCGGGGTGGGAGGATGCCGTGTCGTTGCACGCCGCGCCGCGCACCCCCACCGAGGAGATCCTGGCGGGGATCTGGGCCGAGCTCCTGGACTGGGTCGAGGGCGACCGCGGGCGCGGCATCGGCGTGCACGACTCCTTCTTCGCGCTGGGCGGGCACTCGCTCCTGGCCACGCAGGTGGTCGCCCGCGTCCAGCAGGTGTTCGGGGTGGAGGTGCCGCTGCGCATCCTCTTCGAGGCGCCCACCGTGGCCGAGCTGGCCGCCCGCGTGGACGAGGCGGTGGGCGCCGGGGTGGAGGCGTGGGAGGTGGAGGAGGAGATGGACCGCCTGGCCCGCCTCTCCGACGAGGAAGTCCAGGCCCTGCTCCGCGACGGCTGATGACCGTCCGTTCCGTCCCCCGCACGCCGCCCCCCCGGGGCGGGAGGCGCCCCCGATGAGCGACGCCGTGGACGCCGCCGCCGGCCTGTCGGCCGAGCGGCGGCTCCTCCTCCAGAAGCTGCTGCGCGAGCGGGTGACGGCCAAGGCCGCCCCGCGGGAGATCCGGCCCCGCGACGCGGGCGTGCCGGCGCCGCTGTCGTTCGCGCAGGCGCGGCTCTGGTTCGTGGACCAGCTGCAGCCGGGGACCCCCACCTACAACATGCTCTACACCCTGCGGCTGCGGGGGGCGCTGGACGCGGGGGCGCTGGCGCGGAGCTTCAGCGCGCTCGCGGCGCGGCACGAGGTGCTGCGCACCTCCTTCCCCGCGCCCGGGGGCGACCCGGTGCAGGCGGTGCACCCCCCCGCGCCGGTCCCCCTCCCGCGCGTGGACCTGCGGGCGCTCCCCCCGGCGGCCGCCGAGGCGGAGGCGCGGCGGCTGGCGGGGGCCGAGGCGCTGCGGGCGTTCGACCTGGCCCGCGGCCCGCTCCTGCGCACCACGCTGCTGCGGCTGGGCGGCGCCGAGCACGTCCTGGTCTTCTGCCTCCACCACATCGTGGCCGACGGGTGGAGCATGGACGTGCTGGTGCGCGAGATCTCGGCGTTCTACGCGGGCTTCGCGGCGGGGCGGGCCCCGGCGCTCCCCCCGCTCCCCGTGCAGTACGCCGACTACGCCGCCTGGCAGCGCGCGCGGCTCACCGAGGAGGTGGTGGGCGGGCAGCTCGCCTACTGGCGCGCCCGCCTGGCCGGCGCCCCGCCGCTCCTGGAGGTGCCCACCGACCGCCCGCGCACGGCGGGGCGCAGCGAGCGCGCCGAAAGCCACGCCTTCACCCTCCCCCCCGAGGCCGCGAACCGCCTCCGCGAGATCGCCCGCCGCGAGGACGCCACCCTGTTCATGGTGCTCCTGGCCGCCTGGCAGGCGCTGCTGGGGCGCTACGGCGGGCAGGACGACGTGGTGGTGGGCGTGCCCGTGGGCGGGCGGGCGCGGGTGGAGCTGGAGGGGCTGATCGGCCTGTTCGTGAACACCCTGGCCGTGCGCGCCGACCTCTCCGGCGGGCCCACCTTCGTCGACCTGCTGCGCCGGGTGCGCGAGGCCACGCTGGGCGCCTTCGCCCACGGCGACGTCCCCTTCGAGCGGCTGGTGGACGAGCTGGCGGTGGAGCGGAGCCTGTCGCACGCCCCGCTCTTCCAGGCGATCTTCTCGCTGCAGCCCCCCGGGGCGGCGGGCGAGGAGGGGGGCGGCACGCTGGGCGACGTGGCGGTGGAGCGCTTCGGCGAGGGCTCGGCCAACAACCCGTACGACCTGGACCTGAAGGTGGTGGACTCGGGCGGCCGGCTGGACGGGTCGCTCGCCTACCAGGCCGCGCTCTTCGACCCGCCCACCACCGGGCGGATGCTGGCCCACTACCGCGTCCTCCTGGAGGGGGCCGCCGCGCACCCCGCGCGCCGCCTCTCCGCGCTCCCCCTCCTCACCCTCGACGAGCGGGGGCTGGTGCTGGAGGGGTGGAACCGCGCCCCCGCGGTGGAGACGGGCGGGACGCTGCACGGCCTCTGCGCGGCGCAGGCGGCGCGCACCCCGGGGGCGACCGCGCTGGTGTGGGGCGAGGAGCGGATCACCTACGCCGAGCTGGACGCCCGCGCCGGCCGGCTCGCCGCCCGCCTCCGCCGGCTGGGGGTGGGCCCCGAGGTGCGCGTGGGCGTCTGCCTCCCCCGCACCCCCGACCTGGTGGCGGCGCTCCTGGGCGTGCTGAAGGCCGGCGGCGCCTACCTGCCCCTCGACCCCGCCTACCCGGCCGAGCGGGTGGCCTTCATGCTCGCCGACGCCGCCGCCCCCGTGGTGGTGACGGATGCCGCGCGGGCGGCCCTTCTCCCGCCCACCGACGCACGCGTGGTGCGCGTGGACGTCGACGGGGACGACGCGGACGATGCCGCGTCCGCGTCCGCGTCCGCGTCGACGTCGACGGCGGACCTCTCCACCGTCGACGCGGGGGCGGGGAGCACGGCGTACCTGATCTACACCTCCGGCTCCACCGGGCGGCCCAAGGGGGTGCAGATCGAGCACCGCAGCGCCGCGGTGCTGGTGCGCTGGGCGCGCGAGGTCTTCGAGCCCGCCGTCCTGCGCGGGGTGCTCGCCTCCACCTCGGTCTGCTTCGACCTCTCCGTCTTCGAGCTCTTCCTCCCCCTGGCCACGGGGGGAACGGTGATCCTGGCCGACGACGCCCTGGCGCTCCCCCGCCTCCCGGCGAGGGACGAGGTGACGCTGCTGAACACCGTCCCCTCCGCCGCGGCCGAGCTGGTGCGGGCCGGGGCGATCCCGCGCTCGGTGGCGGTGGTGTGCCTGGCCGGCGAGCCGCTGCCGCGTCCCCTGGCGGACGCACTGTACGCCACCGGCCACGTGCGCGCCGTCCACAACCTCTACGGCCCGTCGGAAGACACCACCTACTCCACCGCCGCGCTGGTGGAGCGCGGCGCGCCCGACGTGGCGATCGGCCACCCGGTGGCCAACACGCGCGGCTACGTGGTGGACGGGGCGATGCAGCCCGTTCCCCCGCGCGCCGCCGGCGAGCTCCTGCTGGGGGGCGACGGCTTGGCGCGCGGCTACCTGGGGCGCCCGGCGCTCACCGCCGAGCGCTTCGTCCCCGACCCCTTCTCCCCGGTCCCCGGCGCGCGCCTCTACCGTACCGGCGACCGCGTGCGCCGCCGCGCCGACGGGGCGCTGGTGTACCTGGGGCGGATCGACCACCAGGTGAAGCTCCGCGGCTTCCGCATCGAGCCGGGCGAGGTGCAGGCCGCGCTGGCCGCCCTCCCCGGCGTGCGCGAGGCGGTGGTGGTGGTGCGCGAGGACCTCCCCGGCGACCCGCGGCTGGTGGGGTACGCGGCCGGCGCCCCCCGCCCCGAGCCCGGGGCGCTGCGCGACGCGCTGCGGCGCACCCTCCCGGCGTACATGGTCCCCGCGGGGGTGGTGGCGCTGGACGCGCTCCCCCTCACCCCCAACGGGAAGGTGGACCGCGCCGCCCTCCCCGCGCCCGAGTGGCGCGCCGCGCGCGAGGCCTACGTCGCCCCCCGCACCCCAACGGAGGCGGTGCTGGCGGGGATCTGGGCCGACGTGCTGCGCGTGGAGCGGGTGGGGGTGCACGACGACTTCTTCGCCCTGGGCGGGCACTCGCTCCTGGCTACCCGCATCGCCGCCCGCGCGCGCGACGCGCTGGGGGTGGAGGTCCCGCTCCGCGCCCTCTTCGAGACCCCCACCGTGGCCGGGGTCGCCGCCCGCACCGACGCGCTCCGCGGCGACGACGACGTCGTCGTCGTCGGAATCGCCCCCGACGACGGGTCCCGCGTGTCGACGCTGGCGACGCTCCGCGCGGATGGAGAGGGGACGCCGCTCTTCCTGGTTCACCCCGCCGGCGGCGACGTGCTCTGCTACGTGGAACTGGTCCGCCACCTGGCGCCCGGCCACCCGGTCCACGCCCTCCAGGCCCGCGGGCTGGCCCCGGGGGAGGCGGTCCACGACACGCTGGAGGCGATCGCCGCCGACCACCTGGCGACCCTCCGCGCCGCGCGCCCCGCGGGCCCGTACCGGCTGGGCGGGTGGTCGATGGGCGGCGTGGTGGCGTACGAGATGGCGCGCCAGCTGGAGGCGGCGGGAGAGGCCGTCGAGGCGCTCCTGCTGATCGACGCGCCGGTCCCCTGGGGCGACCCGGAGCCGGACGATAGGGTCCTCCTGCGCAGCTTCGCGCTGCAGCTGGGGCTCCCGCTCGAGCGGCTGGGCCCCGCCTCGCACGCGGTGGCGGCGCTGCCCCCGGAGGAGCGGTTCGGGGCCGCGCTGGAGGCGGCCCGCGCCGACGGGGTGGTCCCGCCGGAGCTGGACGCCGACCGGCTGCGCGCCCTCTACCGCGTCTACGAGGCCAACGTCCGCGCGCTCCAGCGCTACCGACCCGGCGCGTACGGCGGCTCGCTGGTCCTCCTGCGCGCCGACGGCCAGCCCGCCGCGCCGGGGGTGGACCCCGCCTACGGGTGGGGCGAGCGGGCCCGCGGCGAGGTGCGCGTGGTCTCCCTCCCCGGCGACCACTTCGGCGTCGTGCGCGAGCCCCACGTGCGCACCCTCGCCGCGAAGCTCTCGGCCTTCCTGGGCGGCCCGGCGCCGCCCTGACCCCCTCGCGCCGCCGGCCCTGGCGGGACCGGCCGCGCCACACCGCGCCACGCCGAACCTCACGCTCGAACGCACGTCCCACCGCCCCGCATCCGCGGCCGGGGGGCCATCTCACCGAAAGGGGAGTCCGCAGATGTACAAGATCGCCCTGGTCAACATGCCACTGGTCAACCTGATCATGCCCTCGCTGGCGCTGACGCAGCTCCGGTCGGTGACCCGGCAGGCGTTCGGCGACCGGGTGGACGTGGGCCTCCACTACCTGCACCACGACTTCGCCCACTTCATGACCCTCCCGGCGTGCCAGGAGATGCTCGGCTTCGAGCACCACCCGGCGGGGCTGGGGGAGTGGTTCTTCCGGCAGATCGCCTTCCCGGAGCTCCCCGACAACGCCGACGAGTACTTCCAGCGCTACTACCCGCAGCACTCGCCGCGCAACCGCATGATCAAGGAGTTCGTGCTGATGAAGCGGGCGGCGCTGGCCGCGCACTTCGACGAGATGATCGACCGGTACGCCCTCGACCAGGCCGACCTGGTGGGCTTCAGCTCGATGTTCACCCAGCAGGTGGCCAGCATCGGGATGGCGCGGCGGATCAAGGCGCGCAACCCAAAGGCGGTGGTGGTGATCGGCGGCGCCAACTGCGAGGGGATCATGGGTCGCGAGCTGGTCGAGCAGGTGGGCGTGCTCGACTACGTCTTCTCCGGGCCGGCGCTGCGCTCCTTCCCGCGGCTGGTCGGCGCGCTGATCGACGGCGACGAGGTCGCCACCCACCGCATCGACGGCGTGTTCACGCGCGGGAACGAGGTGCAGGGCGCCGCCTGCGGCACGGGCCCGAAGCTGGTGTCGCTGGGGGGCGCCGGCACCAGCTCGGTGAAGCTGTTCGGCGAGGAGAACGACATCAACGAGTACGTTCCCCTCGACTACGACGACTTCCTCGACGGCTACGAGGCCAGCTTCCCCGGCGGCCGGCAGCCGCACCTCTTCTTCGAGACCTCGCGCGGGTGCTGGTGGGGCGAGCGGGCGCACTGCACCTTCTGCGGGCTGAACGGCTCCACCATCAACTACCGGTCGATGAAGCCGGAGCTGGCGTTCCGCATCCTGGGCTCGCTCTTCCAGCACGCCGACCGGTGCAGCCACCTCTCCAGCGTGGACAACATCCTCCCGAAGAGCTACCTCAGCGACGTCCTCCCCTACCTGGACACGCCGGAGAACATCGAGCTCTTCTACGAGGTGAAGGCCGACCTGGACGAGAACGACTTCCGCGTCCTGCGCAAGGCGCGCGTGCGGCAGATCCAGCCGGGGATCGAGTCGCTGAACACCTCCACGCTCAAGCTGATGCGGAAGGGGACGTCGTCATTCCAGAACGTGATGTTCCTGATCAACTCCGTCCGCTACGACATCGACCCCGCCTGGAACCTGCTGATCGGCTTCCCGCGCGAGGAGATCGACGTCTACGAGAAGTACCTGGCCGACGTGCCGCTGCTGGTGCACCTCCCGCCGCCGGGGGGCGTCTTCCCGGTGCGCTTCGACCGCTTCAGCCCGTACTACGACGAGGCGGACGAGTACGGGCTGGACCTGCACCCGCTCGACTGGTACGCGCTCACCTACCCGTTCGCGCCCGAGGCGCTGCGCAACGTGGCCTACTACTTCTCCGACCACAACTACAACGCCGGCTACGCGGTGAACGCGGCGAAGATGGTGACGCGGCTGCGCGAGCGGGTCGGCCGCTGGCACGAGCAGTGGGCCGACCCGGAGACGCGCCCGCAGCTCGTCCTGAACCAGCGCCACGGCGACACCTTCGTGTACGACTCGCGCACGGGCGACGGGGTAGAGTACCTGCTCCGCGACGAGAGCCGTATCCTCCTGGAGTCGCTGGCCACGC
>Ga0190275_10003615_pt1 | contig 11057 bp, 10 predicted proteins | sample Popmic550T_FD_133745 | JGI IMG/M metagenome (GOLD analysis project Ga0190275, IMG submission 133745) | Populus adjacent soil microbial communities from riparian zone of Yellowstone River, Montana, USA - 550 T | ecosystem: Environmental > Terrestrial > Soil > Riparian zone > Trees stand | place...
ATCACCGGCACGCTGTTCCAGCGCAGCACTCCGAACAGCGAGAGCAGCGCGCGCGTGAACACGTTCGACTTGATGCCGCCACCGCGCAACAGGATCGCGTCGCGCGCCCGCTTCATGTGCGGCGCGTTGATGTCGTCGCCGATCATCTTCAGCGCGAAGTAAGCCTTCACGCTGGCGCTCATGTCGAAGTCGCCCTCGTGGAACAGCGGCCAGCCGCCATGCGCACCCTGGATGCGGCGCAGGTAGACGCCGATCTTGCGTTCCAATTCGAGGTTCGGCGTCTCGGCGAAGTAGTGCACCATCAGCACGTATTCGGCGGGAATCGTGGCATCGGCCTCGAGCTCGAACACCCAATGCCCGTCCGGCTGCTGCTCGGCCAGGATAGAGTCGGCCGCGGCGCGGATGTGCTTCTCCAGCGCATCGAGCTTGTTCAACGCCGCGGCTGGCGGGAGGGTCGCAGTATCGGTCATTACGTCTTGTTTTGTTTGCGCATGATCTGATCCGAAAACCGGTTCCCACTCGGGATCATGCACGGAGCGCCAAATCGGCTGCCCGGTTGCCGGACCGAATGGCACCTTCGATGGTCGCGGGCAAGCCCGTGTCGGTCCAATCTCCCGCAAGGTAAAGATTGCTGAATTTCGTGGCCGCTCCGGGCCGTTTCGCGTTTTCCTCAGGCGTCGCCGCGAAGGTCGCACGGCGTTCGCGCACGATCTGCCAGGGCGGCAATTCGGCCGGCAGGCCAGTCACAGTCGACACCTCGCGCCAGATTGTGGCGGCAAGGTCCTCGCGCGACTGGTCGAGCAGGCGGTCAGCACCGCTGGTCGTGGTCGAGAGCCGCCCCGGGTACGAAAACAGCCACTCGGTGGTCGCGGTGAGCACGCCAATCATGGGCGGAAGATCTGCCGGAGGATCGAGGCGGAAATGCGCATTCACGATGGCGCGGAATGCGGAGGGCGCCTGCAGACCGGGTATGACACTCGTCGCCACCATCGGCGGAACCGCGAGAATGACGCGGTCGCCGAGCGTCAGCGGCACCGACTCATCGCCGAAATCGAGCGAGGCGACTCTGCCCTCCGCCAGCGCGAGCGCGCGCAGCCGCTTGCCGAAGCGAACCTCGGCATTGCGGGACTGCAGGAACGCGAGCGCCGGCTCGATCAGCGCATGACTCAGGCCGTCGCGCGCGATCAGCGGACGGCAGGCCTTGCCGCCGCGCATCAGTGTCTCGTGGATGATGCGCGCCGCAAGCGCCGCCGAACCCTCTTTCGGATCGCAGTTGAGCGCAGCGAGCATCAGCGGTTGGAGGAAGCGATGATAGGCCGGACCCGAGCAACTGATCACCTCGCCGATCGGCTTGTTGGCGGGGATCGCCAGTGGCGCAAGCTTGATGAAATCCATCGCGCTGGTACCGGCCGGTCGTGCGCTGGCATCGAACAGCCACCACGGGATGATGCCGTCGTTGATGCGCACCATCCAGCGCTCGCCGCTCTTCAGGTCCATGAAGGCGAACTCGGCCTTGTCGGGGCCGATAAGCCGGTCCGCGGCGCCGATTGACGCCAGATAGGCGAGCGACGCGTGATTGCCCGAGAGCAACAGGTGATTGCCATTGTCGATGGTGATGCCGAGCTGCGGATCCTCGTAGGAGCGGCAGCGCCCGCCCGCTTGCCCCGCCTGCTCGTGCACGATCACGCGCTCGCCGCGTTCGGTGAGGCGAACCGCAGCGGCAAGGCCGGCGAGCCCGGCACCGATGACATGGATCGTGCGCGGCATCAGATGAACGCGTAGCGCAGAATGGTCAGAACCAGGAGCGGCTTCGAAACTTTCACGGACGCGCGCGGCGCCGCCCAGCCGCGCTTGATGAGCTTGCGCAGGATCGCCTGATAGGCCGCAGACATGATGCGCGGTGCGCGCACCGTGCTGCGCCTGCACTTCTTCATGATGCGGTCGGCTTCGGCGAAATGCTCACGCGCCCGCGCGAGCACCGGCTCACAGGCCTTCGCGAGATCGGGATGCGCCGCAATGGTCGCCGGGTCGGTGCTCGCAATGCCGGCGTCGCGCAGCGCCTCCCGTGGCAGATAGAGCCTCCCGATCGCCGCATCCTCATCGATATCGCGCAGGATGTTGGTGAGCTGCAGCGCGCGGCCGAGATGATAGGCAAGCGCGATACCGGCCTTCTCCTCCATCCCGAAGATGCGCACCGACAGCCGCCCGACCGCGCTCGCGACCCGATCGCAGTAGGCGTCTAACTTGTTCCAGTCGGGCGCGCGGATATCGGCCACGACATCCATTTCCATGCCGTCGATCACGGCCTGAAAGTCCTCGCGCTTGAGCCCGAACGTCTTGACCGGAGCGGCAAGGCTCTTGGCGCGCGACACCACGCTGCCCTTGTAGAGCGCGTCGATATCGGAGCGCCAAAGCCGCAATTGATCGAGCCGCATGTCACGCGGGCCGCCGTCGTCCGCGATGTCGTCGACACGACGGCAGAACGAATAGATCTCGTACATCGCCTCGCGCTGCGCCTTCGGCATGAGGCGCATCGCCGTATAGAACGAGCTGCCGGAGGCGCGCTGGGCAGCAGTATTTTGGGCTTCGGCGACGGCCACGCGATCACTCAGACTTTGTGCTGCGCGTCTTGCGGCTTGCGCACAGGCCGCGCGCGGCCGATGCGGCGCAACGAATTGACGATGACGGCAGAAAGGCCGTAAAGCGCGAATTGCGCCTTGCTGAGGTGCACGCGCTCGCTCAACGGATCGCGGGCCTGCAGCAGCGCAACGATGTGACGCGCGTAGGAATGAATGACCGCGACCTCGAGCGCGAGGCGCGTGTTCTCGATCTGCGCCGAAAATGGCTCGCCTTGCGCGAGCAGGCGTTCGTCGCGTGCCGCAAGATCATGGATGCAGCGCAGAAGCTTGGGCGAGGCGCGGCTTGCGCCGAGTTCGTCCGGGGTCGCACCCGCCGCGGCGAATGCATCGAGCGGGATGTAGACGCGATTGAGATCGCGGAAATCCTTGCCGCAATCCTGCAAGTGATTGTTGATCTGCAGCGCCGCGCAGAGCGCATCGTTCGCCGTCCAGGTGGCGCGGCTCTCGCCGTGCACATCGAGCACGAAGCGCCCGACCGGCATCGCCGAGTAGCTGCAGTAGTGGATCAGATCGTCCCAGTCCTTGTAGCGCAGCTTGCTCACATCCATGCGGAACGCGGTGAGCAGGTCCTGCGCGTGGCGCGGCGGGAGACCACGCTCGGCGAGCGCGATGCGTAACCGCACCGCCTCCGCATTGTCGTCTCCCTGCCCGAGCAAGTCTTGCTCCAGCCGGTCGAGCTGCGCGAGCTTCTCTTCGGGCTTAAGCGTGGCGTGATCCGCGATGTCATCCGCGACGCGCACGAACTCGTAGAACGCGAGGATGATGCCGCGATGGCGCGCATCGATCAGCCACGAGGCAACTGGAAAGTTCTCGTCGCGATGCCCCTTGCCCGAACGCAGTTCACCCGCCGTGGTCATGAGCCTTCGCCTGCACGCGGCCTTTCCAGGCGCCGCCTTTTCCGGCGGCATATTGGTAGGCGGAATCCAAAGTGTAGAGCATGAAGAGGAACGTGATAGCGGGCAGCGCCACCCCCCACAAGGGCGAGAGCCGGTAGAAGCGCAGGATCGGCTGGAACGACATCGCCATCAGAAGCCAGGCCGCGAAGCCGAAGATTTGCGCCCAGCCGGCGGCGAACAGCGCCATGAGAGGCGGAACCAGATAGGTCAGGATCAGGCCGGCGACGCAGCCGACGAGTTGCAGTGGCGAGTAGTTGAGCTGCGCGTAGGCCGAGCGCGCCACCATGCGGCGGATGTCGCCCCAGGTGGCGTAGGGACGGATGCTCTGGACCCGGTTCGTGAGGCCGAGCCAGATCGGCCCCTGCTTTTTCATCGCGCCCGCGAGCGCACAGTCGTCGATCAGCGCGTCGCGGATGACGTCGATGCCGCCAGCGGCGCGCAGCGCATCCGCGCGCACCAGCATGCAGCCGCCGGCGGCGCCCGCCCTCGGATGGTCCGGCCGGTTCACCCAGGCGAACGGATAGAGCATCGCGAAATAATAGATGAAGGCCGGGATGTGCACGCGCTCGGGCAAGTTCTCGCAGCGCCAGCGCGCGGTGAGCGAGGTGAGCACGATGTTGTGGTTTTCGGCATGCGCGACGAGCCAGCTTGCAGTGTCCGGCGCATGCACGATGTCGGCGTCGGTCAGCATCAGATACTTCGGCGCGAACTTCTCCTCCGCCTCCGCGATGCCCTGCTTCACCGCCCAGAGCTTGCCGGTCCAGCGCGGCGGCAAGGGAGCGCCCGTCACGATGGTGAGCCGGTCCTCCTTGCCGAGCGCCGCAGCGGTGCGGCGTGCGACATCCGCGGTGCCGTCCGTGCTGTCGTCGTCGACCAGCACGACCGAGAGCGCGGGATAATCCTGACTCAGGAGCGACGTGATGCTCTGGGCAATGTTGTCCGCCTCGTTGCGCGCCGGCACCACGATGGCGATCTGCGGCAACACCGCAGGAAGCTGCTCGCGTGCGCCGTCGCGCTCGCGGCAGAGCCAGAACCCGCCGCGCGCGAAGACCAGATAAACCCAGATGGCAAGCGCCACGGCCGCCAGCAAAGGAGCAATCATCGGGAGCACCTAAGACGAGGCCGCGTGGCCTGTCCAGCAACGCAAAAACCTGTTGGAAACAAGGGGTTGCGGCCCTCCCTTGCGGATGCGATAGGAGACCGCGCCGTTAACCAGGCAGGCCCGATCCGGCTTGCGATGGAACGCGCAACCTGCTGATTTTCGGGCCCGAAAGCTGGACCAAGCATGAACGATGTGACCGACGCCGGAGCGACGTTCCGGCAGCGCCTCGATGGTGTCGCCGCCGACATCGAGCGCGTGCTCGAGCGCCTGCTCGACGATGCGCCGCTTGCCGAGGAGCGGGGGCGCCCGCAGCGGCTGATGGACTCGATGCGCTACGTCAGCCTCGCCGGCGGAAAGCGGCTGCGTCCGTTCCTGGTGGTCGAGACCGCGGCGCTGTTCAAGGCGCCGCGCGCGCGCGCGCTGATGGCGGGCGCCGCGCTCGAGTTCGTGCATTGCTATTCGCTCGCACACGACGATCTGCCCGCGATGGACAATGACGACCTGCGGCGCGGCCGCCCGACCGCGCACCGGAAGTTCGACGAGGCGACCGCGATCCTTGCCGGCGATGGATTGCTGACGCTCGCTTTCGACGTTCTGGCGCGGGAGGAGACCCATCCCAATCCGGCCGTGCGGATCGCGCTGGTCCTGGCGCTGGCACGCGGCGCGGGGCTTGGCGGCATGGTCGGCGGGCAGATGCTCGATCTCGCCGCCGAGGGCCGCTTCGACGGCGGCAAGGTGACGAAGCTCGGCGCCGCCGACGTAAAGCTGTTGCAGACCATGAAGACCGGCGCGCTGTTGCGCTTCGGCTGCCTTGCAGGTGCGATCCTCGGTGAGGCGACGGCGCGCCAGCGCGAGGCCCTCGACCGCTACGGCACGCTGCTCGGCGAGGCGTTCCAGATCGCCGACGACCTGCTCGACGTGGAAGGCGATGCCGCGACCGTCGGCAAGGCGACCGGCAAGGACGCGGCCGCCGGCAAGGGCACGTTCGTCACCGCGCTCGGGCTCGACGGCGCGAAGGCGCGGCTGAAGGATCTGGTCGTGCAGGCCGAAGAAGCGCTCGCGCCGTTCGGCCGCGACGCGGATGTATTGAAGATGGCGGCGCGGTTTGTGGCGGAGCGCAAGGCATGACGGCAATCCCGGCAACACAGATTCCCGGCGTCTATCGGCGGCGCATCGGCGACATCGTCGTCACGGCGATCAGCGACGGCTATCTCGACGGCGTCTACGAGTTCATGCGCGATATCGTGCCGCAGGACGCCGAGAAGATTCTCAAGGAGTCGTACCGCCCGGCCCCGCCGCGCATCTCGGTGAACACCTTCGTGATCCATTCGGGCGGGCGCATGGCGCTGGTCGACACCGGCTCGCAGAACAGCATGGGTCCGACGCTCGGCCACATGCCGAAGCATCTTAGCGCCGCCGGGATCGATCCGAAGCAGATCGACACGATCCTGCTCACCCATATGCACCCGGATCATTCGAACGGCCTCACCGACGCGAACGGCAAGGCGATCTACCCGCATGTGGAGCTCGTGGTCGCGGAAAGCGATGTGAAGCATTGGCACGACGATGCCGCGATGGCGCGCGCGACCGAGCGGCAGCAGATGCGCTTCTTCCGCTGGGCGCGTGAGCAGATCGCGCCGTATCAGAACCAGCGCCGCGAGCCGAAGGGCGAGGTGTTTCCGGGTGTGACGGCGGTGCCGCTCTACGGCCACACACCCGGCCACACCGGCTATCTGGTTGCGTCGAAGGCCGAGAGCTTGCTGATCTGGGGCGACATCCATCACATCCCCGACATCCAGACGCGCCGTCCAGAGGTCACCATGGAGCCGGACGTCGACGGGCAAGCCGCGATCGCCACGCGCAAGCGCATCATGGATCAGGTGGCGACCGACCGCACACTCGCGGCCGGCATGCACATGCACTTTCCGGGCTTCCTCAATCTCAATCGCCGGCCGAACGGCGGCTATGAGCTGGTGCCGGAAATATGGCAACAGGCGCTCTAGCGGAGCGCCTGCCCTCAGCTTGGATTGTCAGGCTTGGCTTAGCGGACTGTCGACAGACCGCCGCCCGCAATCGTCGTGGACGTCGTCGCCTTCACCACCGGACCGTGAGTGAACGCGCTGTCAAAGCGGGCGAAGCCGCTCACCGAAACCACCACCATGAACACGACCGAGGCCACGAGCGCGACCGCCGCGATCTTCACGTGGGTGTTGCCGTCGGCATCGATCAGAGAGTGGTTTTTCATGGCGCGTCCCCTTCGACAGGGTTAACGCAGTAACGCAACGATGTTTCCGGCGGATGTTGCGAATGTTTCGTGTGTATTGCGGGGCTAAGATTCGTCTATCTCATTGAAATCATTATGTAATATTCCCAGGCGAGTGGGCCTCTTCACCTATTCGATTGTCAAACAGCCAACGCTCCGCCCGCCCGTTAGAGGGGGGCGGGTGCCCCTTGTCAGTTTCCGCTCCCCAAAAAGACGAGGGGAGCAGAGCGCCGACAGGCGCTGGTGCGGAAGCCGCCGCACCCGATGGTCCGTCTCGCGAGCGGACCCATCTCCGGATCGCCGGAGATGACCGGCCAGTGACGTAGGCCGGCGCGCCTCTCGGCGCTCTGCTGCGGCTCTCGCCACCTGCTTTCGCCAATGGCTCAGCTCCGGGCCGCGCTTATCCCCGGCGATCAGGCCGAGGCGTAGCGAGCACCTCGCGCAGGGGCCGTAGTACCCCCAGGGCGGGTCCCGGAGCCGCCCGAGTGTCGAGGTGACGAGCCCCAACCCGCAGGCGCCGCACAAGCCGGCGTCGGGTTGCCCCTCGGCCCGCTCCCGGAAGCCGCGGCCTGATCTCCGGCCGCACTTCCGGCTCGCTCCATCAATCGACGTCACCGGTTGACGCCCCTCGGAGAGCGAGGCGCGAGAAAGATAAGGCCGGATTCAGCAGCGGGGATAAATCTTGCGATCACAAGCTCGTGAATGTGATCCTAGGGTGGGAACGACACCGGAAGAGCGCGATAGCGAAGCGTATTGCGCCGCTTGGCGGATTACGCCTTCGGCCGATCCGCCCTACGCGCCCTCACCTCCATGTGAACGTCAAGTCCCGCCGCCATTGCGATATTGGACCAGCGCATCGAGACTGAATTTGTTGATCAGCCACGCAGCAAATCGTTGAGGCGTGGCTGCGTAAGCCCACCGCCTCTCCGCCGCCCTCACTTTGCTGCGATCGACGTCAATTCGAACACTCGGCCACGCTTCGCGGCCTCGGCGAGGTCGCCCCGACGCAGCGCAAGCCGCACGGCTTCGGGCGTGCGCGCATCGTCCCCCGACATTGTCGGCGACCAGCTCTCGTCGCTGTAATGGAGCTCGATTTCCACCTCGGCGGCGTATCGGCCTTCGTGGATGATTTCTTTCGATCTGCGGACACGCGTCATGTTCGCCTCGTGAAGTCATTCGACCACCGTTCCGGCGCGGGGCGAATGGCGGGCACGCTTCGCTCCGCGAAGCTTTGCCCGCCCTACGATGACGCATTGATTGAGGGTGGTACAGCTGGCTGGCTTCGAACCAGCGACCTCCGGATCCACAATCCGGCGCTCTAACCATCTGAGCTACAGCTGCACAGGGCCGTATTGCTTGGCGCATGGCCTTGATCGGAGAACCGGTACCCACTTCTCCGGGCCATGCGCGAGCGGGGCGGAAACTAGGAGCAACACCCTTGCTTGGCAAGGGATTGCGACCCCGCTTTTGGTCGCTCCGCGGCCCCGTTTCGTTCAAAAAACAAAAGCCCGGGCAACCGGCCCGGGCTACTCACGCAACTAACTGTTTTGGCGCTTTAGGCAACCTTCTTCATCGCCTTGGAAACGCCGCTCTTGATCGGCTCGGCGGTCTCGGTCGCAACCTTCTGCGCGATGCCGGCGAGTTCCTTGCCCTGCGCGGAGAGCGTCTCGAACTGGGTGCGCGAGTGGGCGGTCGCCAGCTCGACGAAGTCGGACGGCGACTTCACGCCGAACAGCTTCTCGACGAAGGTGAACGTCGCGTTGGTGTTATAGCGCGCGATCTCGATCATCTTCAGGCCGTACTCGGTCGAGCCCTGGGTGGCGTTCGAATAGACGGTCTCGAGCATCTCGGTGTTCTGTTCGGCCACGGCCTTCATCTTCTCGTACGCTTCCTTGCTCTGCGCGACGCCCTTCTCGGCGAACTCGCGGAACGCGGCCGGAACTTCCATCTTCGGCATGTCGAACGACGGGATGTCGAACTTCGGCATCTCGAACATCGGAATGACGGTGGCCGGCGCCTTGGCGGGTTTCGGCTTCATGGTGGTGTCGGTCATAGGGGTCCTCTCGCTTTGAACAAGCGCGCGACTGGCTCTCACCAGCAGCCGCAATGTGTGTGTCCCGATGGACCCTATATAACGCACGTCATGGTGCGACGCAAGGTAAATTTGTGCATCGCACAAAATAATCTATAGGATTGAACAGACTTATGATTTCGGCTTGACGGCGTCCGTGGCGACCTTCGCGGCGGCCGTTCCGAGATCCTTCGCCTGGCTCTGCATCGCCTGCATCTGGGCTTTGAGGAATTCCTGCTGCAGCGCCAGCACCTCCTGCACGTCCTTCGCCCGCAGCAGCTTCTGCGCGAATTCAAAAGAGTTCGCGACGTTCTGCTCGGCGAATCCCATCACCTTGTCGCGCACGTCCTTGGCGCCGGTCTGGGCGGTGCTCGCCTGGGTTTCCAGCGCGGCGGTGGTCTTCTGCGCGGCGGTCAGAAAGCCGTCCATGGCCTTTTTCGCCTGTTCGACGCTCTGCTCCGCGAACTGGCGCATCTGGGTGGGCACGTCGAAGTTCCAGGGATTGTCGGCCATCGGGGGCTCCTTGCGCAGCGACGTTCCGTCATCATGACGCGAAACGGCTTAGAAGCAAACGCACGCCGGGTGCGTCAGGTTGCGCGTTAAGGCTATTCGCCTGTCGCAGTGGATAGCGCGTGGACGAGGCAAAACGCGCGCCCTATTAAGGGTTTGTTTACGCTGCTGAAGGGCGCACGCGAACCCAAAAAAATGACCGTGGCGGCTCCTGACATCCTCGCGCTCACCCGCGACGCACGCCTCGCGCCTCACGCGATGAGCGCGATCCCGGCGTGGCTGTGGTCGGCGGATGGAAGTCGCGTACTCTGGGCGAATGCGTCGGGCGCCGTCGCGCTGGATGCGCCGAGCATCGTTGTGTTGGCGGAGCGGGTTTTCACGAGCGATGAGCCGCTTGGCGCCGATATCACGCGCCTTGCGCAAACGCTCCCGCCGACCTCGCAGAAATATGAGCGGCTGCGCGACATCGGGTCGAGTCTCGTATGCGCGTGTTCGCGCGTCGAGATCGGCGGCGTCGCCGGCATTCTGGTGACGGCCTCGGAGCCGGCCGCCAAGGTGCCGCCGCTCGCGGAGCGGGCCGCATCCTTGTTCGGCGCGAGCAGCGAACCTCTGGCGGTGTTCTCGTCCGACGGCGTGTTGCTCTACACGAACAGCGAACTCGAATCCGGAACGACGCTGGAGACTCTCGGCGTGGACGCCGAGCGGCTCGGCAGCGGCGGCAACACCGTGCTGCTCGCGCTGTTGCCGCATGAAAGGGCGCAAGCTCGCGCCGAGCAGGCGACCGAGCAGGCTGAAGACGTCGAAGCTCGGGCGGACGAGATGCCATCCTCGCCGAGCATCGAGGAGCCGACCGCACCGAGCATCGCCGAGGAAGAAGCCGCGCCTCCGCCCATCACCGAGGAAGCGACCGCACCGGCGCCCGAGGATAAGTCCAACGAAATCTCCCCTGCCTCGGCCGAGCGTCCGCTGCGCTTCGTGTGGACCATGGACGCGCACGAGCGCTTCAATCTCGCAGCGCCGACCTTCGCCGAAGCGATGGGGCCGCGCACCGCCGGGGCGATCGGCAAGCCGTGGCGCGAGATCGCCGCTGAGCTCGGCCTCGATGCCGAAGGCCGCTTCGCAAACGCAATCACGGCGCGCGATACCTTCAGCGGCATCGTGCTCGCGTGGCCCGGTGCGAGCGGCCCGGTGAACGTCGAACTCTCCGGGCTGCCGATCTTCGATCGCGATCGCACCTTCAAGGGCTATCGCGGCTTCGGCGTGTGCCGCGATGGCGCGCGGGTGGCGCCGCAGGCAGAGCCCGCGGAAGCAGCCGCACAGCCCGTGGAAACAGCGCCTGTTCCGCCCGCGCCAGCAGAGCCGCCGAAGGAGCCGGAGCGTCCGATCCTCACGATCGTGCCGGCGGCGAAGAACGTGGTGCCGTTTCCGAGCGCCGCCGACAAACGCCCTGCCCTTTCGCCGGTCGAGCGCTCCGCCTTCGTCGAGATCGGCGAGACCTTGAAGAACGGTTCGCCCGCATCTGCCACGGCCACCCCTGCCGCGCCCGCACCTGCGCCCGAGCCCGCAGAACCGCGCG
>Ga0190275_10003616_pt1 | contig 11057 bp, 13 predicted proteins | sample Popmic550T_FD_133745 | JGI IMG/M metagenome (GOLD analysis project Ga0190275, IMG submission 133745) | Populus adjacent soil microbial communities from riparian zone of Yellowstone River, Montana, USA - 550 T | ecosystem: Environmental > Terrestrial > Soil > Riparian zone > Trees stand | place...
CAGTGTCCATCCGATCGCCGATCATCAGGGTGGATTCGGAGTGCGCACCGATGGCCCGCAGCGCCGAGCGCATCATCAGCGGATTCGGTTTGCCAACGAAATACGGAGTCCGGCCGGTGGCCTTTTCAATCAGCGCCGCAACCGCGCCGGCCGCGGGCACCAGCCCCGCCCGGCTGGGCCCGGTGGCATCCGGGTTCGTTGCCACGAACCTGGCGCCGTCACTGATCAACCTGATTGCGGTGGTGATGGCCTCGAAGGAGTACGTCCTGGTCTCGCCGAGGACGACATAGTCGGGGTTCCGATCTGTCAGCACAAAGCCGGATTCGTGCATCGCCGTCGTCAACCCCACCTCGCCGATGACGAAAGCGCTGCCGCCGGGCCGTTGCGAGTCCAGAAACTTGGCCGTCGCCAACGCGGATGTCCAGATCCGGTCCTCCGGGATGTCCAGGCCACTGGAAAGCAATCTGGCCCGCAGATCCCGCCTGGTGTAAATCGGGTTGTTCGTGACAACAACGAAATTTGCCGCCCGCGCGGTGAGCTCGGCAATGAACACATCCGCGCCGGGGATGATGTGCTCCTCGTGGACCAGCACCCCATCCATATCCATCAGATAGGACCATTGGACTGGCGCAACAAGGGGATCAAATGCGGCTTGGCTCACCTGCCCATGATTGCCTGTTGGCTGCGCCCACGCCCAATTGGGTAGCGAATACGGGTTGTCAGCGCAGGCCCAGCGCAGGCCGGCGCTGCAGCTCGCGGGCAACCGGCCATGGCCCATGGGTCGGCGGCGTGGGCGTCGTTAGCGCGACGTAGGTTCACCCGCATGACGATGAATTTTGGGGTCTTCATCCCGCAGGGCTGGCGAATGGATCTGCTCGATATCGAGGCGGCTGACCAGTGGCCGACCATGTCTCGGCTGGCGCAACGTGCAGAGGCCGGCCCATGGGAGTCGATTTGGGTCTACGACCACTTCCACACGACCCCGACACCCACCGAGGAAGCCACACACGAAGCCTGGACGCTGATGACGGCCTTCGCGGCAACCACGAACCGGGTTCGGCTCGGGCAAATGTGTACCTGCATGGCGTACCGCAATCCCGCCTACCTGGCCAAGGTCGCCGCGACGATCGACAACATCTCCGGCGGCCGGGTCGAGATGGGCATCGGTGCCGGCTGGTACGAACACGAATGGCGCGCTTACGGGTACGGATTTCCGGCCGCCCCAGAGCGACTCCGCGCGCTGGACGAGGGCGTGCAGATCATGCAGCAAGCCTGGACGACGGGCTCGGCAACGCTCGACGGGAAGATCTATCAGGTCGACGGCGCCATTGTGCGACCCTTGCCGCAGCAGGAAGGCGGTATCCCTTTCTGGATTGCCGGTGGTGGGGAAAAGGTGACCCTGCGCATCGCGGCCCAGTATGCGAATTACACCAATTTCGACGGCACGCCGGATGGCTTTCGACACAAGTCACAGGTGCTGGCCGGGCACTGCGAGCGGCTCGGCCGCGACTTCGGCTCGATCACTCGTTCGTCGAACTACAACATCGCCATCGGCCGGACCGAAAAGGAGGTCACCGATCGACTCGAATGGCTTCGTGATCGCTACACCAAGAAGGTCGGCGCCGAAAAGGCGGATGCGCAACTTGCCAGCTTCGTCGGGATGCCGGGTGTTGGAACTCCGGAACAGATTGTCGAGAACCTGTCCGCCCTCAAGGCCGCCGGCATGACCTATGCCATCACGTATTTCCCCGAGTTGGCCTACGACACTTCGGGTTTCGAACTCTTCGAGCAGGAGGTCATCCCTGCGTTGCAGGGTTAGGACGCACTAGCGGAACAGGGTCAGCACGCCGGCGGCCGTGCCCAGAATCCCGATTGCGACAACCGAAGCGCCAGCAATGACGAGTAGCGGCCACGAGTCGACCCGGTGGCCGCGCAGGTAGGCATTCACCGGAAAGGCGAAGACGGACAGTGCCGCAACGGCCAATCCGAGGACGCCCGCGGCTATCCCGATCACGATGGTCTGCGTCCGGAACGAAGCGACGAAGACCATGAAACAACCGATGACAACACTGAGACCGGTCCGCTGCCAGGCCAGCGCTGTCCGTTCCGGGGCCGCCCCATAGACCGCTACCTCGGAAAGGTCAGCGCGGCCCTGGGCGGCATCGCCGGCATGTGCTGCATCGGTCATCGGCCCACCCGCTGGTCCGTCATACCTGAAGTGTTGCGTAGATAGCCAACACCAGTCCGGCCAGCACAACAGCGCTCACCAACCAGCGCAGGGCCGTTGGGGCGGGCAAGGGTTCGCCCAAGCGCATGGCGCGTTCCATGCGCTGCCAGGCGAATAAGGCATTGACGGCGGTGACTGCACCCAAGATGCAGGCCAGCACCGCCACCAGATCGAGGAACGTAGGCAGATCCGCAACGGCGGCAACCGAGGTCAGCGCGATGCCGCCGGCGATTAGTGCAAGGCCGGTGCGTACCCAGGCCAATGCGGTTCGTTCGTTGGCCAGCGAGAATCGCGGATCGGGTTCGGTGCCGACCCCGTAAACATTCCGCGGCCTGCGCTCTTTCGGTGGGGTGGCGCGGGACGCCTGGTCGTCCGGGGTATCTGGCACCGAGTCAGCGTAGGGGCGTCCGGCACCCGCGGCCGGATGCGCCGGATCGAATGGGCCGCTAGGTTCCCAGCAACTTGGACTTGGCTGCGGTGAACTCGGCGTCGGAGAGGATGCCCTGATCTTTCAGGTCGGCGAGCCGTTTGAGCTCATCGATCAGATTCGGGGCCGCGGCCGGTGCGGGCGGCTGCTGATACTGCGGCTGTTGGTACTGCGGCTGCTGATATTGGGGCTGCTGATACTGCTGCGGCGGCGGCTGCTGGTTTTGCGGTTGTTCCGGCGGTGCCTGCTGCTCGTAGGCCTGGGCGTCGGCCTTCTGCTGCCACCTGTTCACCTGCCGCCTGGACACCCGATTGGACACTGCTGTCGCGGTTCCGGCCACCACGGCGGTGCGGGCCATCATTCCGAGAAGTCCCATGTCGGTCAGCCTGCCGCGCCCGCGAGGGCCGCGAGGACAGTCTCTCTCGGCACCCTGGCCTGGTCGAGGACAACTGCCCCCGATCCTTCGAGAGCACTGACAAATGGTGCCGCCCAGGTGTTCTCCCAACAGATGACGGCGATCGACGAATTCGGCTCGAGTACATCGGTGAGTTCTGCGACGTCCTCGGCATCCAGCAGCCCACCCGGGACGTCGCCGTCGATGTTGGTAAACAGTGGGCCGAACTGCTCGACCAGGCCGGCCAACTCCACCGACCCGACCTCGCCGTCGGCCGTCTTGTACGCGAACAGCAGGTCGAGCACCCGGATGGTTCCCGAGCTAATCAGCTGGTCGAGCGCGGGGAGGATGGCGCCGTTGAACTCGTTACCCGGAAAGGCGACTTCGAGAATGTCGACTGGTCCGATTTCCATCAAGAAAGCCCTTTCGTTCATCGTTCACCTTGCCGACAAGGCCGCCGGCGGCGGCTCGTAGGGAGGTCATCCATCGGCAGGGCCACTGTCATCGACGACCCAACCGGCCGCATCGTCCGATCAGGATGAAGGCCACCAAGGCCTGCCGGGCATTGCCACCTGCCGACCCAGTGCTTGGCGGATAGCAAAGCTGGGTAAAGTGGTCAAACGGGTCGGAGTGCGACCAATCACGCCGCTTGGGGTGCGCTCATGGAAATTCCTGCCGAGTCCGGGGGTGCTGAACAGCCGGGAGGCCATGCTGATTCCTCGGCGACCGGCGCAACCGGACCTGAGCACGCTGAGTTGATCAGCAGCATTGCGGCGCTGTCACACCTGTCGACCGGCCGGCTGACCCTCCCCGATATTCTGACGGAGGTGGCGCATCTGGCTGTTCAGGCCATCCCGGGCGCCGATGGGGCCGGACTCACCCTCACCGAAAACGACCGAAGCGACACCATCGTCGCCACCGCGCCATTTGTCCGAGAGGTCGATTCCATTCAGTACGACCTTCGGGAAGGTCCATGCATCAGCGCTGCAAAGGAGCGGCTAACCATGCGCTCTGGGTCACTGGGGGGCGAACAGCGCTGGCCCAAGTTCGGCCCGCGGGTCGGTCGCCTCGGTGTGCACAGTGTGTTGTCGCTGCCGCTGCTTGCGGCCGACGAGTCATTCGGCGCCATGAATGTCTACGCCCATCGCCGTGATGCGTTCGATGACAATGCCGCCCGTATCGGCGAGCTGTTCGCCAGCCCGGCAGCCATCGCGGTGCAGAATGCGCAGATCCTGCAACAGGCCAAACGACTCGCAGCGGGCTTGCAGGCCGCGGCAAGCAGTAGGGCGATGATCGACCAGGCGCTCGGTATCATCCGCTCGCGCAGTGGCTGCTCGTCGGACGAAGCTTATGAACGGCTCAGGACGATGAGCCAGAACAGGAACACGAAGCTGGTGGTCGTCGCGAAAACACTGGTGGATGAAGCGGTTCGTCGAGCCATTGCCCGGCACACAGCCTGACGTGATTCGGTTTGGTCATCCGGCGCCGAGAGCATCGGAACGTCGCTCAGGCGACGAGGTCATTTCGCAGTCCAAGGGCAACGGCGTGCGCCCGGTCGTGGGCGCCGAGTTTTTGAAAGAGCCTGCGCGCGTGGGTTTTCACGGTGTCTTCGGACAAGAATAGCTTCCGACCTATTTCGCCATTTGAATAACCATGGGTCATACCGCGGAGGATCTGCAACTCGCGCTCGGTCAAGCGGGCGGCGACTTTGGTCGCCTGATAGCTCGGGGTGAGTCGACCGAAATTCGATACCCGCTGCCGCGCGGGGGAGGCGACCGGGTTATTCGCATCCCATAATAGAAACCCGCGGGCGCCGCGCTCGATGGCCGATGCGATGGCCCGGGTGTCATCAACCGAGCCATAAACGATCACTGGCGCAGTTGGGTAAGCATCGAGGATCTGATTGACCGCTTCGACACCGCGGGTTTTCCCGCTACGAATGCCAATCAAGACCAGGTCGGCCGGACGTGTCCCGAACTGCGCCACGAGATCCGCGCCGTCAGTTGATGAATCGACGTCGGTGACAGTTGGGATCGCTTCGCTCAGGACTCTGGTCAGCGCCGCCCGTGCGGTCGGCCGCTCATCGCAGATCAATACCCGGGTGACCACAACCCAGGATGGCGTGATGCCATTAATCGTCGTCACGAATCCTCGCCTTCGTCGTGCGATAGAGGCTGTCTGCAGCGAACACAGGTGCCTGGCAGCGTGCACAGCGGCAAGAAACGCTCACCGACGATAATTACGTACAGTACACCCCCGGTCACTCTTTGCGATCGCCACTGGGCCGGGCTAAAGAGTGAAGATGGTTGATTCACAGCCTGACCGACGTGGCAACTATGGCGAAGAGGGGCCACCCCACCCTTACGTTCCGTTTCCACGGCGTTGTCGATGTTGACGCTCCGTAAGCCTACGGGAGGCAACCCTCACCTGCGCGGTCGCTTGAAAAGACAACCTAAAACGAACTTGGATTCACCCGGTCGGACAGCTTGCCGGTGCCCTCGGACCCGAGGGTCATGTTGAAGTGCGGCAAACAGATTTCCAGCCCGCCCTATTCCTCGATCGGACATGGCCCAGCCAACCGGGTATCGGATGACCTGCGGCCGGCCCAAGGCCAGCAATTCGCCGTAGATCAGCGAGCATCACAGTTTGCATTCAGCAAGCATGCCGATATGCAGCACAGGGATTCAGGGCGAGTATCGGACTGAGCGCACTGGCGCCAGTGTTAACGGCCGCACGTCAGGATCGGGCAAGGATATTCTCCCGCAGGGCGATTGCGACCGCTTCGAGCCTGCTGTGCGCACCGAGCTTGCTCATGATCGATTGAATGTGATTGCGGGCAGTTGCGGGTGCGACAAACAACTTCCCGGCGAGTGCAGACGTGCTGGTGCCGGCTACCAGCAATTGCAACACTTCGCGTTCCCGTGCGGTGAGGTCGTCACCTGGGCCGGACGCTCCCCTGGTCAGTCGAGGCATCAGACGACGGAGCGCGTCCGGCGTGATCACCGCTTCGTCATTGGCGACCGCGCGCACTGCGGCCACCAGATTCGCGGCGCGCTTTCCCTTGGGGATGACCCCTGCCGCGCCGGCCATAATCGCCCGCGCCAGGACTTCATCACTATCGCCGCCGGTGACCAGGAGCACCTTCATCGTCGGGCTGATCTCCAGCATGGCCGCCAAGCTGTCCGTACCCAGGCCATCCGGTAGTCGCTGGTCGAGCAACAGCACATCGGGTCTATGACGTGCGACGGCCTCCAGGCCGCTGGCGCAACTGTCCGCAACGGCGGCCACCCGGATGTCGTCCTGCGCGCACAACGTGGCAGCCAGGCTGTCGGCGACCATCAGGTGGTCGTCCACGATCACCACGGAGATGACCGCCCCCTCCGCCGGCAGCGACCCGTTGGCAGGTTCGGCCCCGTCAACCACTGTCATCTCAACATTCCGAACGAAGCTGACCATCTACGCACCACCTAGTCATGACTCATTCGGCCTATTGTCCCGCACTCTACCCCGGAGTATTGGAGACAAGATGTTGATTGACCAGGGCTATTAGTCCCATATCTCCCGGGCCTCAGCACCGTTTGGCTCGTAGTTCCCCCAGGAGGGTGACGCCGCCGGTCAGGCCGGCTGGAATCGTGCGGGCCGATTCAAACCGCTGGCCAGTTCGGTCACCAGGGGTCACCGGCATCCACGCCCGGGGTTTTCCGGGTTCACCCGTCGCGCTGGCAAACGGGCTCTGAGCGAGGAGCACCGTGCGGTTTCGCTGAGTCCTCAGCGCGCCGACCAACCTCATCGTGCGAACTCATCCGCTACGGAGGATGGAGCTGTGCTCGGCGCTGTGCTTGAATCGCGGTGTCTCGGCGGCTGCTCCAACCCAACCTGCTGATTTGGACGCCGAGGCCGGCCCCATCAGCAGCTGGCCGGCAGCTCGTCCGGCTACCGCGGCCCCACAGGAGGAAGTGCATGTCCGAACTCATCGTCATCGGTTACGACGACCACGACAAGGCCAGCGCGGCGTACAACGAGGTGCTGGCCCTGCAGGGCGACTTCGTCGTCGAGTTGCAAGGCCTGGCGATTGTCACCGTCGACCAGGAGGGCAAGAGCCACGTCGAGACACCGCAGAAGATTGTCGGCATCAGTGCGGCGTCGGGTGCGCTCTGGGGGATGCTGCTCGGCCTGCTCTTTTTCGTGCCCTTCTTCGGACTGGCCATCGGCGGCCTGATGGGCGCCCTTTTCGGCAAGCTCGGCAAATCCGGAATCAACGACGAATTCCGTTCCCAGGTCAATGCCCTGCTCGAGCCGGGCAAGGCCGCCGTGGTGATCATGGCGTCCAAGATCACCGAGGACAAATTCGCCGATCGGATGAAGGCCTACGGTGGCAACCTGCTGAAGACCTCGCTGTCCGAGGAGGACGAGAGGGAACTCGCCCACGAGCTGGGCGACGCCCCGGTGGCCAAGTAGGGGCGCTGCTATCGCGTCGGGCGGCTACCGTCCATCGCCTGCCGATGGATGGCGCCGGTGGTCTGCGACAACGGCGTGCCGGCACCGTCCCAACGCTGCGCGATGATCTCCGCGGCGATCGAGATCGCCGTCTCTTCAGGGGTTCTCGCTCCGAGGTCGAGCCCGATCGGTGACGACAACCGGTTGAGCTCGGCCTCGGTCAGGCCGACCTCGGCCAACCGATTCAGCCGGTCCTGGTGGGTCTGCCGGGACCCCATTGCGCCGACGTAGGCAACCGGCAATCGTAGGGCGGCGGCCAGCACCGGCACATCGAACTTCGGGTCGTGGGTCAGCACGCAGATCACGGTCCGGTCGTCGATTGCGCCGGCCTGCACCTGAGTCGCCAGGTAACGGTGCGGCCAATCCACCACTACCTCGTCGGCATCAGGAAACCGTTTGCTGGTGGAGAAGACGGGGCGGGCGTCGCAGACGGTGACCCGGTATCCGAGAAACGTGCCGACCCTGGCCACCGCGGCAGCGAAATCAATGGCACCGAATACCAGCATCCGCGGTGCCGGCGCATAACTTGCGATGAAGACCGACAATCCCTCGCCGCGTCGCTGGCCGTCCAGTCCGTAATGCAGGGTGCCGGTGCGGCCTCCCGCCAGCATGCCCCTGGCGTCATCGCGAACGGCATCGTCCAGCCGGCTGCTGCCAAGTCCGGCGGCGACCGCGGCTGGCCAGACGACCAGGTGCCGCCCTACCTGCTCCGGCCGGCCGGCCGTCACGGTCGCCAGAGCGACCGGTTCGCCGGCCTTGATCGAGTCGGCCAAAGAGTTGAACTCCGGAAATGTGACCGCCGAGAATGCCTCGACAAACACATCGATGATGCCGCCGCAGGTCAGACCGACGGTGAAGGCGTCATCGTCGGTCACACCGTACCGCTGGAGCACCGCCCCAGCTGGGCTCCCCTGCTCCCCACCCGACCAGCCGGGCGCGTTCACCTGATCGCGGACCCGGGTGGCCAGCTCGTACACCGCGCCCTCGACGCAACCACCGGACACCGAGCCGACGACCGTGCCGTCCGGGCCGACCAGCATGGCGGCGCCGGGCGGGCGGGGTGCCGACTGGAAGGTCGCGGTGACGGTTCCGATGGCGACGGTCTCCCCCGCCCGCCACCACCGCAGCAGGTCGGGCAGCACTTCGCGCACTGCCGACCACCTCCAGCTGCGCCGATTCCGGCCCGCTCGATCCGCCGGTCAACCCCGGGTCCCCACCACTATGACTCATCCGAGGTCAGCGAATTCGGCCGTGACCTGCTGCGCAGCTGGGAGGGCCTCGAACAACCCGGCTCCTGCGTCGCAGGCCGCTCAGGCCCTCCTGCAGTATCTTTGCCTCCCGGCTCCTCCGTCGCGGGCGACTCGGAGGGCAGTCTCTTTGACGCCCGGCCCCTCCGTCGCGGGCGACTACTCTGGACGGGATGAACGCCGTAGCCCTTGGCATCCCGCAGGTGGGTGATGCCTCTTCCCGGTTGGCCCACACCGGCGGTCAGGGCACGGCCGCTGCCTCCGCTCCGGGTCGGACCGATTCACCATGGCTACTGGACACCTATGGCCGGCGCGCCCGGGACCTGCGGGTATCGCTCACCGACAAGTGCAATCTGCGCTGCACCTATTGCATGCCAGCGGAGGGCCTGAACTGGCTCCCCGGCAATGAGTTGCTCACCGATGACGAATTGATGCGGGTCGTCGGTATCGCCGTCCATGAGCTCGGCATCGAGGAGATTCGCTTCACCGGCGGCGAGCCGCTGCTGCGTAAGGGCATCGTCGATTTGATCGGCAGGGTGGGCCAGCTCAACCCGCGACCAGAGATTTCACTGACCACCAATGGCATCGGATTCGCCCGGCGCGCGCGGGACTTCGTCGCGGCCGGCCTCGATCGGGTGAACATTTCGCTTGATTCCCTGGATCCCGAGACCTTCCGGCAGCTGACCCGGCGGCCCCGACTGGCGGACGTCATCGATGCGCTGGCCGCGGCCGCCGAAGCCGGGTTGTCCCCGGTGAAGATCAACACCGTGCTGCTGCGCGGCGTCAACGACCATGAAGCCGCCGACCTGCTGCAGTTCAGCGTCGAGCGTGGCTACCAGTTGCGCTTCATCGAACAGATGCCACTGGATGCTGGGCATTCCTGGACCAGGTCGGGAATGGTCACCGCCGACGAGATCCAGGCCGCGCTGGCGCAGCGATTCACCCTGACGCCGCACGATAGCGCCAGAATGGGCGCCCCTGCCGAGCTCTTCACGGTGGACGGCGGACCGGCGACCGTCGGCATCATCGCCTCCGTGACCAGGCCGTTCTGCGGTGACTGCGACCGGACCAGGCTGACCGCGGACGGGCAGGTACGGACCTGCCTGTTCTCCGCACAAGAGACCGACCTGCGCGCATTGCTCCGCGGCGGCGGCAGCGATGAGCAGATCGCCGACGCCTGGCGAGTCGCCACCTGGGGCAAATTGCCCGGCCACGGGATCAACGATCCGTCATTCCTGCAGCCCGATCGGCCGATGAGCGCCATCGGTGGCTGAGCAAGCCGCGGCAACGATCCGCTATTTCGCCGCTGCCCGTGCCGCAGCCGGAACGGCCCAGGAGCAGATCATCGTCCCAGGTGCACCTACGATCGCCCATTTGCTCGCGGTAGCCGTCGACCGGCACGGCCCGGAACTGGCCAAGGTGTTAGCGCGGTGCAGCTATCTTTTGGACGCGGTCGCGGTGCACGACATCGATGCGCCGATCACTGATGGGCAGGTCCTGGACATCTTGCCGCCCTTTGCCGGTGGTTAAGGGCCAAGGGCCGTAGCTTGCGCAGGCAGTCGACGGGCACCCGGGTGGGGTTGGTCGCCCAAGGCAACCTGGCGGCCTGGCCAGTCTTTATCACTGTGTGTCATCGACCTCGAGTGAGCGTGTCCGCCTTCCAGTGGTCGTTAGTGCGAGATACCGTTCTGGGTGCTGCTGCCCGCACCTGCGGATACGCAGGATGTCCGTCATCAACCAGGAGGTCCGCAGTGTCCCAATCCCCTCCCGGAGGGTCCTACCCTCCGGACGAACCGGCCGAGACCGGGCCACCGTCACCGCCCGGTTCAGGCAGCTCGCCCGCTGGCGCCCAGCAGCCGCCGCCCGGCTACCAGCCACCCAGTTTCCGCAAAGAGGATTCGACGCCTTCCGAACAAGGCCCGCCACCCGGCTATCAACCAAACCCGCAAGGCCCGCCACCCGGTTACCAACAGGGTCCGCCACCGGGCTACCAGCAGGGCCCGCCGCCTGGCTACCAAGGTCCACCACCGGGTTACCAACAGCCGCCACCCGGTTATCAGCAGCCGCCGCCGGGGTACCAGCAAGGCCCACCGCCCGGGTATCAGCAGGGTCCGCCACCCGGCTACCAGCAGCCACCACCCGGTTATGGCCCGCCTGCCGGTTACGGCCCACCGCCCGGTCAAGCCGGGCCGCCGGCCGGCTACGGCCCGCCGCAGGGTGCCCCAGCCGGTTATGGGCCGCCCGGCCAATATGCCCCGCAGGGCG
>Ga0190275_10003617_pt1 | contig 11056 bp, 7 predicted proteins | sample Popmic550T_FD_133745 | JGI IMG/M metagenome (GOLD analysis project Ga0190275, IMG submission 133745) | Populus adjacent soil microbial communities from riparian zone of Yellowstone River, Montana, USA - 550 T | ecosystem: Environmental > Terrestrial > Soil > Riparian zone > Trees stand | place...
CGCGACTGCTCGCTCCAGCGGCGGCACCAGAAGCTGGTGGAAGAATCGCCGGCGCCGAACCTGCCGGACGCGGTACGGCTGGCGATGTGCGAGTCGGCGGTGCGGCTGGCGAAGTCGGCCGGGTATTATTCGGCCGGCACCTGCGAGTTCCTCGTGGACCGCGACCACAAGTTCTACTTCATCGAGGTGAACGCCCGCATCCAGGTCGAGCACCCGGTCACCGAGCTCGTCACCGGCATCGACCTGATCCGCGAGCAGATCCGCGTCGCGGCCGGCGAGCCGCTGCCGTTCGCGCAAAAGGACATCGCCCACCGCGGGGCGGCGATCGAGGTGCGGATCAACGCCGAGAACGTGGACAAGGATTTTCAGCCGAGCCCCGGCGTGATCACGACGTGGCGGCCGCCGGGCGGCCCGGGGGTGCGGCTCGACACGCACGTCGTGACCGGCTACCGGGTGCCGCCGAACTACGACTCGATGGTGGCGAAGCTGCTGGTCCACCAGCCCACGCGGGCCGAGGCGTTCGCGGTGATGCGGCGGGCGCTGCGGGAGTTCGTGGTGGAAGGCATCCACACCACGATCCCGATTCACCGCCGCATCTTCGAGTGCCCCGAGTTCATCGCGGGGAACGTGGACACCACGTTCATCGAGCGCGAGTTCCTGAAGCGCGGGACGTAGCCGCCGCTTGCGGCGTTGCAACGCCGCAAGCGGCGGTCAGGGTGCCACCCGCAGCACCTCGACGGCGGGCTTGGCGTTCAGCACGCGCAGCACCGGGAACAGCGGAGCGAAACTCCGCTCCTCGTGCCACGAGTGGTCCGCGATCTTGACGTGCCCCGGCCCCACGCCCCCCAACCCCAGCGTCGGGTCGAGCGGCAGCCACTGGCCGTCGGCGAACGCCTCGAACCACATGTGGTACGCCAGGAACGGTCGGCCGCCGGGGCCGGGGGCGTACACCAACCCCAACACCGTCCGCGACGGCACCCCCACCGCCCGGCACATCGCCGCCGCCAGCATCGCGTACTCGGTGCAGTCGCCGCTGAGCGTTTTCGCCACGTTGTCCGCCGTCGCCATCGACTGCGAAAACTCGGCCGACTTCATGTTCTGATTCACCCACCGCTCCACCGCCTTCGCCCGGTCCCACGCGCCGGCCCCGGCCGGCAGACCCGCCACCGCCCGCGCCGCGTGCCCCTTCACCAGCGCGTTGTCCCAGTTGATGAAGAAGCTGCTGCCGAGGAACTCCGCGCCCGGGGCCGGCGCCGCGGCTCCCTTCGCCGGGCCGCGCACCGCCTGCACGTGCAGCTCGAACGTCTTGGCCTTCGCGTCGAGGTTCTTCACCTCCTGCCGGCCGTCCGTCGGGAACAGCGTCCCCGGCTCGTCGTCGCGGGCGGCGGTCACCTTGAACACGGCGCTGGTGCGGCCGTGAACGTCGGCGATCTCGCGGTCGAGGCGGATGGACTGGGCGTTGAACAGCTGTAGCGGCCGCATGATCGGCGCCTTCGCCGCGGCCTCGGTGGTGCGGAGGAACGTCACCTTGCCGCCCAGACCCGGGAAGTCGAACTCGACGCGGAACGGCTCGCCGGTGTCGGGGTCGGCCCACGTCGTCGCCGGCGGCAGCTTGAGCGTGCCGAGCGGTTCCATCCGCGAGGTCCAGCGCGACAGCCGCTTCGCCGGGGCGCCCTGCCACAGCACGGCGTCGGCCGTCTCCTCGAAGGTGACCGTGACCTTGAGGACGCGGTTCCCCTGGGCGAAGTACGTGAGGTAGTCGAAGGTCGCGCCCGGCGCGAGCTTCTTCCCGGCGAACAGCTTCGCCTCGCCGGCCACGCCGACGACGCCGGCCGGCCACGGCACCGAGTCCGCGGCCATCGCCGCGACGCCCTCGCCCTTCACCTTCAGCGTCTTCCCCTCGACGACGCCGGTGAGGACGAGCATCTGGTCCTTGCCGAGCCCCTGCCGGGCGGTCGTCAGCAGCACCTCCCCCTCGGGGGTCTCGACCGTGCTCTCCTCGCCGAACTGCACGACGACCTGGCCGAACCGGTCCACGGTGAACTGCTGGTGCTTGGTGCCGTGGCGCAGCTTCTTGCCGTTCATCTCCACGGTCTTGGCGGACCACTGGAGGAAGCCGATGCGCTCGCCTTCCACCGCGGCGGCGAACCAGTAGTCGAAGCCACCGTCGGGGTTGGCGGCGGCCGGCGGGTTCTGCGCGGCGGCGGGGGTGACCAGCGTCGGCGCCTGCGCCGCGGCCGCCGGCACCTTGCCGCCGGGGCGGATGACGATGAACCCGGGCGGGTCGGTCTCCGCCGGCCGCTTCGGGGAGATGATGATGGGGCCGTTGGTCTTCGGTTGCGCGGCGAGGTCGCCGGCGGCCGCGAGGGCGAGGATGAGGGAAAGCCAGGTCCGCACGGGGTCGCCCTCCGAGTTCTGCCGCCGCTTGCGGCGTTGCACCGCGGCGCCTCCGCTCATTGTCGGACCCGGCCCGCCCCGGCTCCAGCCCAACTGTCCGCCTTCGCGGTCGTGCCCGCACCCCGCCCGGCGCAGCCGGCCCGGCGGCGCCCGCCGGCCGACCCGGGCGCCGCCGCGACATCCCGAACGTCCGTGCGGGGCGGCAGTTTCGCGCCTCCCGGACACCCGGGGCGCCTAGAATGCGGGCGGCATGGACGCCAGCGACGGGAACACGAACTATTGTTGCGTGCCCGGACTTTCCTGACGCACCCGCCAAGACGCGACACCACCGGACGCTCCCCCGGGCCGGTTCCTACCCGATGTCGCGAGGTCGCTTCGTGAACCCCGAACGGCTGGCGGACCACTTGCAGATCAAGCAGTACGGCGACTTCACGCTCACGGACGCGGTGCGCCCCGGGCCGGGCGTTCCCGTCCGCCCACGTGCCGGCTACCGCACCGACGTCTACCGCGACCGCGCCGCCCGGCTGCGGCTGCCGATGCTCTCGGCCGCGGTCTCGGCGGACCTGTTGTTCGACGCCTTCCTCGCGCTGCTGGAGCCGGTCGGCGAGGTGGTGGACGTGGTGCTGGAAAGCAGCCACGGCCGCGGGGCCGACGAGCACCGCGACTTCCGCCGCACGCACATCGACATGCCGGTGCTGATGAGCCACTTCTGCGAGTTCGAGGAACTGCTGACGCACGACGGCTGCGCCGGGGTGGCGGTGATCGCCGACGGCCGGCCGGTCGAGGTGCAGTTCGACGAGCACAAGCTGCTGCACGTCTACGCCCCGGACATCAAGCCGTTCCGGCGGGCGCTGCGCGACCTGGGCGTGCGGCGGCGGGCGGTGCTGCCGCTCATCAGCGAGGCCGAGCACCTCCACCACACGACCGACGACCACGCCGACGCCTTCCGCCAGCTGTGCATGCGGGTGGGCGTCGGCGACTTCGACCGGGTGTTCAGCGACGAGATCGAGTGAGGTGCGGGGAGAAGCAACTCGGCGAGCCGACCGCCGTGAGGCGGCGGGTGATGGAAACGTCACCCGCCGCCTCACGGCGGTCGGCTCGCCTTTTTGTGCTTACGGCGCCTGCGGGGCGGGGAGCGGCACCGCCCGCAGCGGGGCGACGCGCAGCACTGGCGCCGCCACCGGCTGCACCCGCAGGATCGCCGGTTTGATCTCGATCCCGGGCGCCGCCGGGGCGGCGGGGCCGGTCGGCGCGGCGCCGGGGGCGGTGAGGTTCTCGTTCGACACCAGCACGAGCAGGTCGCCGCGGAACGGCTGCAGGTGGACCGGGTCGGGGAAGCGGCCGGCGGCGACCAGCACCAGGCCGCCGGCGCGGAGGCGGCGCACCGCCTCGTCGCGGGCCACCAGCTTGCCGGTCAGGTCGTAGGCGTCGAACCCGACCTCGCTGAGCGGCCGCACCTGCGTGCCGCCGTTGCTGGGGCCGGCGTAGCCGATGCCGTCGTCGAGCATCAGCGGGGCGCCGTTGTTGAGGATGATCATCCGGCCGGTGCTGAGGTAGTGGACGGTCCCGCGCTGGGTGCTGACCCGCACGGTGCCGTCGGGACCGGCCGTCAGGAGGGTGAGCCGCGGCGACGGGCCGACGGGGAGCACCCGACCGGTGTTGAGCACTTGGGGCGGGGCCATCGCCCCGCCCAGCGACTTCGAGGCCACCACCACCGTGTTCGGCCCGACGGCCCGGAGCCACGCCCGGTCCACCGCCTTGCCGTCGGCCGACACCAGCACCGTCACCCCGTCCCGCGCCCGGCGGACGAGCTCGGCGGGGCCGACCGGCGAGCCGTCGGCGGCGGCGACGGTACCGTCGAGGTCGGCCAGCGACACCTGGGTGTGCTGCGGGACCTGCACGTCCACCGTCTGCTGCTCGGTGACGAGCTGGCCGTTGACGTTCTTCGTGATTGTGCGGACCTGCTTGGTGCTGACGAGCCGTTGCACCATGACGCGGAGCTGGCCGTCGTCGCCCTTGAGGTGGAGGACCCACGGGGCGGGGCCGGCCGGGGCCGGGTTGGTGTCGGCCGGGAGCGGGGCGGCGGGCGCGGCGGCCGCGGCGATCAGGAGCGAGGCGAACATCGCGGACCTCCGGGGGACCGGTGGAGGGGGTAGGAGGTGAATTGTAGCCGACGCCCAGAACGGTGTCAAAGGCCGGTCAGAGTTTTCGGGGCGCTGCGTCCACCCAGTTCCCCGATTCCCACGTCCGATCCTTCACCGGCGCCAGCACCGCCTCCACCTCCGCGAGGAGCGCCGCGTCGATCGGCTGCGCCAGCGCCCGCAAGTTCGCCGCCAACTCGGCGGCCTTCGCGGTGCCGGTGATCGTGCTCGGGATGCGCCCCTCCGCGTAACAGAACTGCATCCCCAACTTCGCCAAATCGGCACCCCGCGCGCGGCACAGCTCCGCGGCCGCGGCGCACGCCGCCCGGATGTCCGCCGGCGCCGGGTGCCACGGCGGCGGCCCCTGATGCGTCAGCAGCCCCAGCGACAGCGGCGACGCGTTCAGCACGCCCACCCCGCGCGCCTCCGCGACCGGCAGGAACTCCGTCAGCAGCCGCGTGTTCTGCAGCGTGTAGTGGGCGTAGCTGATGACCACGTCGAGGTCGCACCGTTCGACCGCCCGCCGCAGCAGGCCCAGCGGGTAGCACGACATGCCGACGTACCGACACTTCCCCTCGCGCTTCAGGGCGTGCAGCACGTCGGCCGTCTCGGTGAACACGCGCTCGGTGTCGTCGGCGAACTCGATGTCGTGCGCCAGCAGGATGTCCACGGCGTCGGTGCGGAGGCGCCTCAACGACCCTTCGAGGCAGCGGCGCATGCCGGCGGCGCTGAAGTCGAAGGCGTCGCGGTCGAGGCGGCCGGCCTTCGTGCAGATCAGCACCCGCTCGCGGAGGCCGCCCGCGAGCGCGGCGCCGATCAGCTCCTCGGACACGCCCTTGCCGTAGTACGCGGACGTGTCGATGAGGTTGACGCCGGCGTCGAGCGCGGCTTGAACCACGTCGGCGGCGTCGGCCGCGGACACGGGGCCGTACTGCTGGCCGAGGGCGGCGCCGCCGAGGGAGAGGTGCGAGACGCGGAGGCCGGTGCGGCCGAGGGGGCGGAGTTCCACGGATCACCGGGAATGATGAATGATGAATGATGAATGATGAATGGAAGCAGGAGTCGGCCGACCACCCGGCTCGGTGATCTGGATTCATCATTCATCATTCATCATTCATCATTCCCCTCAGCCCGAGACCAGTACGACGCGGAACCCGATCGACTCCGACCGCGTGTCCGGCGAGTACGCCCGCCGCGCCGCGGAGCGGCAGTCCGGGGCCGGCATGTTCCACGCCCCGCCGCGCGCCACCTTCGACATCCCCCGCGGCGGGCCGATCGGGTCGTCCGGCGGGCTCTCGGCGTAAAAATACTCGTCGTACCAGTCCAGCACCCACTCCTGCACGTTGCCGTGCATGTCGCACAGCCCCCACGGGTTCGCCGGCTTGCCGCCGACCGCCGCCGGGTGCTTCGGGGCGTCGCGCATCCCGGTGTTGAACACCGCGTCCGCCCCCGTCAGCTTCTCGCCGCCGGCGAACGCCGTCGTGGTGCCGGCCCGGCAGGCGTACTCCCACTCGGCCTCCGTCGGCAGCCGGTACGACCGGTGGTGCCCCGCCTCCTCCGCCCGGCTCGACAGCCGGGCGCAGAACTGCTCGGCCTCCGCCCACGACACGTTCTCGACCGGCTGGAACTCGCCCCCCTTCGGGTGCTTCGACGGGTTCTTCCCCATCACCGCCTGGTACTCCGACTGCGTCACCGGGAACACCGACAGGTAGATGCGCCGGCTCACCTGCACCCGGTGCGCCGGCGCCTCGTGCTCGCGGTGGCCGTGTTCGTCCGGCTCCGAGCCCATCACGAAGTGGCCGGGGGCGATGCGGACGAAGTTCATGCCGATCGAATTCTTCACGATCCGCAGGCCGCCGGTGCTCGACTTCGGGCCGGCGTTGCCGACCACCGACCCGCCCAGCGACGCCAGCAGCGCCGACGCCTGCGACGCGGTCGCCTCCGGGTCGAACGGCCGGCCGCCGGCGGTGGCGACGGGCGACGCGGGCTTGCTCGCCGGCGGGTTCGACGGCGGCTTCGTCGCCAGCAGCTTCGAGCCGTCGGTGCCGTGGTTCGGCGGCAGCGGCCCGACCGTGACGCGGGAGAGCTGGTCGGCGAGGTCGGCGGCGTTCTTCGGCCGCTTGTCGGGGCGGGTGGCGAGGCACGACTGCAGCACCCGGGCCTGGCTGTCGGAGAAGCCGTGCGGGCGGAGTTCCTCGATCCACTCGTTCCCCACCGGCGCCGCCTCGGCCGGGTCACGCTTCAAGAGCTGGTACCAGATGACGCCGACGGCGTGGATGTCGTCGGTCGGCGCCGGCGGCTCCTTCTTCATCTGCTGCGGCGAGGCGTACACCTCGGTGGAGGCGCCGCGGCGGGCGAGGCGCAGCTGCTCGCCTCGCGGCCCGGCCTTCGCCAGTTCCAGCGACCGTGGAGCCTCGATCTCGCCCCACCCGAAGTCGGTCACCCACATGGTGAACTTGCCGCCCTCGGTGGGGTGCAGCAGCACGTTCGACGGCTTCAGGTCGCGGTGGACGACGCCCTTGGCGTGGGCCTCGGCGAGGATGCCGGCGAGGCGGCGGATCAGCTTCAGCGCCGCCTCCGGCTTCGGCGTGTCGTACCGGTGCCGCCACTCGAGCATGACGCCGGCGAGGTCGTAGCCGAACACGAACGGGGCGTCGAGGCACGGCGGGTCGGACTCGAGGTAGACGGAGCGCAGCGGCAGGATGCCGGGCACGTCGTTGAGGGCGAACACCTTCTGGAACAGGGCGGTGCCGCCGACGACGCGCTCGCGGGTCTCGGGGTCGATGGCGAACTTCAAGGCCGCCGGGGAGTCGTCGGGGCGGTCGGGGTCTTCGCCCTTCCACACCTCGGAGCACTCGCCGAGGCCGCGGAGCTCGGTGAGGGTCCAGTTGTCGAGCTTGGCCGGGCGGTCGCCGGGGCGGAACCGCGGCGGCCGCGGCGGCAGGAACCGGAGGAGGTCTTCGGCCTTGTTCAGCGTGAGGCCGTCGGGGGCGGTGGTGCCGGCCGGGTCGGTGGGGCGGCGGAACGTCTGGCGGACGGTGGGCGGGAAGCCGCGGAGGTAGTCGGCCAGCGCCTCCTTCGGGACGTGGTGCGTCTCGGCGAGGTCGGCGATGAGTTCGCCGACGCGGCGGTCGAACTCGTGGTCGGGGCAGGCGGCGCAGTCGCCGAGCGCCTCGACGAGGTCGGAGCCGGGGAGCTTGCGGTGGGTGAGGTCGAACGCGGCGCGGGCGGTGTCGAGGATGATGTCGGCGTAGGGCCACTGGCCGCGGAGGGCCTTGCGGCCCTTCTCACACAGGGCCTGGCCGACGCATTCGAGGAGGGCGTGCAGACGTGGCACGGGCGGGCCTCCGGGGCGGAGGGTGGGGAGAGGAACCGGACTGCGAGTCGGATTGGAGTGTAAACCGGCGGGCGGGCGGACTCAAGGGCGCCCGGCGGTTCGCCGCTTGCGGCGTTGCAACGCCGCAAGCGGCGAACCCTCCTGGTGCCGGCCCTGTCGGTACAACACCCCCCCGGAGGCCGGCCGTGACCAAGACCCTCATCGAAGGCCGCGACGACATCTTCACCGTCCGCGGCGTCCTCAGCCCCGCCGAGTGCGCCGAGTACGTCGCGCGCAGCGAGGCGGCCGGGTACGGCGACGCGCCGATCAACACGTTCGCCGGCCCCGTCGTGAACAAGAGGATGCGCAACAACGACCGCGTGATGGTGGATGCCCCCGTCACCGCCGCGGCCTTGTGGGAGAAGCTGCGCGCGCACGTCCCGGAGCGGTACGGCAGCTGGCACGCGGTCGGGCTGAACGAGCGGTTCCGCTACTACCGGTACGACCCCGGGCAGCAGTTCGACTGGCACTTCGACGGCCACTACGAGCGCACCCCGGACGAACACAGCAACCTGACGGTCCTGCTCTACCTCAGCGGCGGGTTCGAAGGCGGCGCCACGGAGTTCAACTTCCTGCTGTCTGGCCGGTTCCAGGACGACGACCCGGTGGTGTCGGTGGTGCCGGAGTCGGGGATGGCGCTGGTGTTCGCGCACCGCGTCCTGCACCGCGGGGCGCCGGTCGTTTCGGGGCGGAAGTACGTGCTGCGGACGGACGTGATGTACCGGTGGCTGGGGCCGAAATGATTTCGGCTCGGGGCTTGAAGCCCGGAGGGCGCTTTCGCTAGCCCAGGGCGGAAGCCCTGGGCGGCCTCGGCGGTGTTACAGGGGTGTCACTCCCAGGTTCCACGCCGACGCCCGCCCGGGGTTGCCACCCCGGGCTATGCAAGGCGCCCTCCGGGCTGAAGTCCCGAATGCGGCCCGGCGTGACGGCGGCGTGTGCGTCGTGTGAATTCCGGCGGCGGTCCTCCCCCGGCACCGGCGGGCGCATAATCCAATCCCGGACTCGCCCCCCGCCCCGGGTACTTCATGCGCCTCCCCCTCGCACTCCTGCCGCTGTTCGCACTCGTCGCCGGCACCGGGGCCGTCGCGACCGGCCTCACCCGCGCCGACCCGCCGGCCGCGCCGGCCCCGAAGGCGGTGCCGCCGCGCGTCAAGCTCGCGGTGCTCGTCATGTTCGACCAGCTCCGCGGCGACTACCTCGACAAGTGGCGGCCGCTGTTCGGCCCCGACGGGTTCGCCCGCCTCCAGGCCGACGGCGCCTGGTTCGCCAACTGCCACTACCCCTACGCCACCACCACCACCGGCCCCGGCCACGCCTCGGTGTCCACCGGCGCCACCCCGGCCCGGCACGGCATCGTCAACAACAACTGGCACGAGAAGGGGCGCGACACGTACTGCGCTGCCAGCGACCGGTACACGTTCGAGCCGGCCCCGCCGCGGGCGACCGACCCCAAGACCGGCAAGGAAGTAAAGCCGCCCGACGCCGGGAACCCCGAACGCCTCCGCGCCTTCACCCTCGCCGACGCCATCCGCCGCGCCTTCGGCGAGCCGGCGCGCATCTTCGGGCTGTCGCTCAAGGACCGCTCCGCGATCTTCCCCGTCGGGATGAACCCGAACGGGGCGTTCTGGTTCAACGGCCGGTTCGTCACGTCCACGTACTACACCGGGCGCCTGGGGCGGCCGTTCCCGGCGTGGGTGTCGCGGTTCAACGACGAGAAGATCGCCGACCGCTGGTTCGGCCGCGAGTGGACGCACTTCCGCCCCGGGCTCGACTACGCCGCCCACAGCGGCCGCGACGACGGCGCCGGCGAGGGGGGCGGCAGCAAGCAGGCGCGGGTGTTCCCGCACCCCACCACCGGCGGCCTGAAGGCGCCGGGCCGGCAGTACTACGACGCGCTCGCCAACTCGCCGTTCGGCAACGAGATGCTCCTCGAACTCGTCAAGCGCTGCGTCGTCGCGGAGAAGCTCGGGGCCGACGACGTGCCCGACCTGCTGACGGTGAGCTTCAGCTCGAACGACCTGATCGGCCACACCTGGGGGCCGGACTCGCAGGAGGTGCTCGACGTGACGCTGCGGTCCGACGCGCTCATGGCCGAGCTGCTGCGCTTCCTCGACCGGCAGGTCGGCCGCGACAACTACGCCCTGGCGCTGACCGCGGACCACGGCGTCTGCCCGCTGCCGGAGTCGCCGACCGGCCGGGCGCGCGGGGCGAAGCGCGTGGACCAGACGGAGCTCCAGAAGGGGATGGAGAAGCACCTGGCGGCGGCGTTCGGCGGCGCCGACCCGAACGAGAAGAAGACGGCCTGGATCGAGGCGGTGAGCGCCCCGTGAGTCTACCTGAACGACCGCCTCATCGCCGCGAAGAAGACGACGCGGGCCGCGGTGGCGCGGAGCCTGGCCGACTACCTGGGGGCGCACCCGGACGTGGCGCGGGCGTTCACCCGCGAGGAGCTGGAGCGGCCCGGCCCGGCGGACGCCCGGACGGAGCAGGTGCGGCGGTCGTACTACGCGGAGCGGTGCGGCGACGTGTACGTGCTGCTGAAGCCGTTCGACCTGCCGGGGAAGGCCGACGCCACCGGCACGACGCACGGCACGCCGTACCGCTACGACACGTGGGTGCCGCTACTGGCGTACGGGCCGGGGGTGGCGGGCGGGAGACGGGAAGAACTCGTGACGCCGCAGGCCGCGGCGGCGATTCTGGCGCGGTTCGTGGGCCTGCCGCGGCCCGACGACGCCGAGTACGGCGTACCCGAAACGCTGGGGCGCTAATTCTTCCGCCGCTTGCGGCGTTGCAGGGCGCACCTGCAACGCCGCAAGCGGCGGCCGATTCACTTCCCCGTGAACATCCCCATCAGCCGCGCCCAGAAGCCCCTCTTCCCCTTCGCCGCGGCCATCGCCCCGCTCCGCCGCGGCGCCGGCGTCTGCACGCTCACCGACGGCAGCCCGAGCGCCGCCCACTCGCCCATCGGCAGCCACGCCTGGAACGCCGCCGCCACGTCGGCCGCCGTTTGGAACCGCTCGTGCGGGTCCTTGGCCCCCATCTTCTGGACCAGCGCGTCGAGCTCGCGCGGGATGCCCGGCCGCACCAGCGACGGCTTCGGCACCCCGTTCAGCTGCCGCTCCGTCATCATCTCGTTGGCCGA